>Ga0172376_10006277_pt1 | contig 12978 bp, 8 predicted proteins | sample Lak35m_FD_121114 | JGI IMG/M metagenome (GOLD analysis project Ga0172376, IMG submission 121114) | Freshwater microbial communities from Kabuno Bay, South-Kivu, Congo - kab_092012_35m | ecosystem: Environmental > Aquatic > Freshwater > Lake | place: Democratic Republic of the Congo: South-Kivu...
CATACCGGCCCAGCCAGTCTGCCAGTCCCGCGAGTTCCGTCAACTTCGCGGCGTGGTTACGAGCCGTTTGAGCCGCATCCGCAGTCGCCCCCACTGGAACGGAAGCAACCGGCAAACCACCAGCCGGATGACTCATCGCCTGCAGTTGTTCCACGACCGATCTCGATTCCCCGCTCGCCACTCGAATCAGCCATTCACACCGCTGGACAAGAAACTGATCCGCCGAAACTGTTCGCAACTGCTCCAGCGCCGCGTGCGCCAATTCCAGACTTCGGCCGCGAGCGAACAGATCAATCGCCTTCGCGAGTTGCGACGGACTCAACGCTTGCGACTCCACCGCGCGCCGCATCTGACTCACAGCAGCAACCGGGTTCTCCAGCTCCAGCAGAGTGCTCATCCGCCAGCGATCCGAAGCCGTCAGCGCATCAGCGTCTTCCAGTTCCTCGAACAGTTTCAACGCCTGGCGCCGATGGATCGAAGTGGTCGAAGAAGACAGAACCAGCGCCGCGACACGGCGATCCACTGAACTCACCGGAGCAGAAACACGGACGCTCGAAGCACTGACCGTCGATGTCCCGGACGCTGACGTGGCGAGCGGAGAGCAGCCGATGCAGCGCAGTGCCGCAGACAGCGATGCATAGTCCGACCGCTGACTGAGCAGCAGAGCGAGCGTTCTCCGCGCACGGCGGGAGCGTTCCGTATCATTCGCCGTCTCCAGTTCCGCCAGTCGGCGCAGCAGCGGTTCCGCCGGCTCCGTTCGTCCCTGTTCCAATAGCAGATCGGCCTGCAGTTCCAGCAGTTCGAGCGACTCCGGTTGAGCCTGCAGTTCCTTCGCGAGAATGGCATCGCAGCGTGACTGATCTCCGAACAGCGAATACGTCCGCGCCAGTTCCACGGGCTTCAGAGATCCGGCCACCTGCCTGAAGAGAGCCAGGGATTCATCCGTGCGACGGTTCCGCAATGCCACTTTCATCAGCGTCCAGACCGCTTCGATGGCGGCCGTGCGCTGCAGCTCATCCATGGAAACGCCGGAGGCTTCAGATGACCTGGCCAGCAGGGATGCCGCCGCCAGTTTCAAAGCGGCATCGGCTTCTGAAAACTGCTTCCGCGCCAGCAGGCTCTGACCTCTCCACAGCGCAGCAAACGCGGGAAGCTCCGCCTGTTCGCAGCGTTCCGCCAGAACCCGCAGCGCATCCGGCGAAGACAGTACGGGATTCTCTCGAAGTGCATTCAGCACAACCTGCGGACGTCGTCTGGCGACACTCAATTCCGCGCACGCCAGTTCTTCTTCCGCACTGGCCGGCTCCAGACGATGAGCATCAGACAGCAGGTCATCCACTTCAGTCCAGTCTCTCGCCAGATCCGGCAGACTGAGGTTGTGATCCATCAGAAGTCGCGCCAGGCGAACCCGTGCGCGGCGATCCACTTTCAGAGCGCGATACTCTCCCATCGCCTCGGCAACATGTCCGGAAACATCCAGCCGCTGAGCGAGCCGATAACGCACCGGAATGCATTCCGGCCGGTACTTCAGAATGCGCCGCAACGCTGCAATCTCCGAGTCAGTCTGTCCGAGCTGCTCATGGCAGAAGGCCAGCGCGAGGTCCGTTCGTTCCAGCAGAGCGGCCCAGTTCGACACGGTCTGTCGCGTCTGCTCCAGTTGATCCACCGCTGCGGGCCAGTTCTCCGCGCGCATCAGTTCGTGACTGCTCAGGAACAGTGCCAGCGCGTCGGAGGCCGCCGTTCGAGGCAGGCCGGCCAGGGCTGTTCGTGCTCGTGGCGTGTCACCGCGACTGAGCGCGATGTCTGCCGTCAGGAGCATCAGAACCTGATCCTGAGGACTGCTGCGCAGCGCCTGCTCCAGTTCCGTCAGGGTCTTCTCTGAAGGTTCAAAGTGAGCTTTCAGCAGCAGCGTCTGTCGCTGCAGTAACGGACTGGAGGCGATCAAATCGCGATGCTGCTCCAGCCGCTGCAGAGCCTGCTGAATGATGCGCCGCTCCCGGATCGGGCGGCCGGCTTCGCGGGCGGCTGACGCCTGTGAATAACTCAGCGCCGCCAGAGCCTGCAGAACCTGAGGATCGGATGATGCCAGCTCCATCGCCCGTTGCAGAGCCTGCTCCGCCGCGGCGCCGTCCTGATTCTGCTGAGCGTGCTGAACCACCACCAGCCAGGCTTCCGCATGCTCGGAGTTGTGCCGGATCATCGCCTCCAGAGTCGCGGTCGCCTGATCTGGCTGTTCCAGGTGTTTCCACTGCAGCCATGCCAGCCGGTCGAAGGCCTCAATGAGCCGCGGGGCCAGCTCGATGGCCGCTGCGTATTCGGCCGCCGCCTCGGGATACTGCCCCAGCTCTTCGTAACCGCGCGCGGCCAGCAGATGCAGTTCCCCATCAGCCGGATGCGCCTGCAGCAGAATCTTCGCATGCGCCAGTGAATCCGGAGCACGTCCGGCTTCCAGCGCGATCTTCACCTGCTGACGCCGGATGTCTTCGCGCGTCGGATCGATTCGCAGCACATCCTCGAAGCGGTTGAAAACCGGACGGGCGGAACTGCCTTCCGGTCGCGTGCGTTCCATCAGCAGTCCGAATTCGGCCAGGGCGTTGGAGTCCTGCGGAGCCAGCCACGAATAACGGCTGTAGTAATCCTTCGCGCGGGCGATGTCGCCCGACTGATCCGCCAGCCGCGCCTGAGACAGCAGCGCGCCGACGTGCTTCCGCATCTGCCGCCCGTGCCTGGCATTCAAGGCGAACAGAAGCAGGCACATCAGGGCACCGAAGATCAGCGCGAACTTCATGTGAAGCTCGCGCGGACGAATCTCAGCCACATCGTCCGCCGTCAGCGACGTGCGGCCGAATCCCACCGGAGCGGAATGCGATCGCGATGAGGAATCGGAAGACTCCGGAAGCATCCGCATCGAATGCTGAGTGACTGGTTCCAGTGTGCTGCCTTTTGTCATGTCCAGCCTTTCCCGGCAGAGGCGGCGGAACGCTCCGGAATCGACGTCCCGGACGATGACGGCATCAGATGCTTCAGCCCCAGCACAATCCCGGCCGCCACCGCGATTCCCGCGGCGTCAGCCAGCAGATCCGCCGGGTCAGTCGTTCGAGGCGGAAAGAACTGCTGCAGGCACTCGGTCAGCAGCGCGTGAATCGCGGAGAGTCCACAGGCCAGACCGGCGGCCTGACGACCGCGCGGCAGAGTCACCAGCAGAAAGGTCAACGTCAGCGTGAGGTAACCCAGCACGTGATGGAACTTGTCCGATCCACCGCGCACCACTTCATCTGCGGGCGGACGGCCCAGCAGAAGATCGATGAAGACCCACGGATTCGGAGCCAGCAGCAGCCACGTCAGGCCGCAGACCGACACGATCGCAATGGTCCGCGTCAGGATGTCGAAGGGACGAAGAGTCATCACAGCCGGATCGGGAAAAGAACCGTCGTTACGGAATGCCCTTGAGAAGCTGTCTCGCGAGCCGCGGGAAGATGCTCAAAGCGGTCTGCAAAGTTACGTCGCGGTCAGCTCCAGCACTCTCAGTTCCGGCCCCGTTCCGAAGAATCCGGACATGACGTTTTCACAGTGCGTTTCGTGACGGCGGAACCAGTCGTCATCGGCGTACTGCCTCCACTTGCCGAACGGCGGCGGCTGAATGATCGGCAGAATCGTTTCGATATGCCGCAGATCAACACCGCAGATACCGAACAGATCCGCCAGCACTCGCTCCGGACAGTTCGTCAGCTCTTCAAATCCGATCGACAGATGCGAATACGCCCGGCCGTAGAGATACGACAGTTTCCAGAGGTAGTAGTGCAGTTGATAGGGATGCTCGCAGGTCCGTTCATCCAGGAACGGAAAATGGTGCTTGAGATCGGTGGCCCACGTTCGCGTGTAGAAGCGGTCCCGCGATACGAAGTCTTCCATCCGACCGTCTCTGGGAAACGCATCCGGCTTGACCAGCACGGAAAGCCATTGATCGCGCGGGTGACGGTAGAGGTGGATGAACTTCGCGTTCGGCCACGTGCGCCGCGCCCACGGCAGACGCAGATCGAGCCGGTTGAACTGCAGCACCGGCCGGCCGGGTGCGTGTTCGATGAGCCGGTCCACATACTGCTGCATGCGCGGGTTCCACGCCTCTTCGCTCATGTAAAAGCCGTGCTGATGCCAGTCGTCGCTGAACAGTCCGTCGAGATCCTTCAGACCTTCGTACTCGGTCCAGTACACATCGACTTCGCGGTGCGTGGCATCCACCCGGTCGCCGCGCGTCTGTGGATTGAACCAGCGCCGCTCGTTGAACGGCTCATAGTAGGCATGGCATCCCGGCAGATGCCGGAAGATGTTCCACAGCAGAGTCGATCCGCTGCGGAAGCGGGCGCTGATCATGATGATGTCGTCGCGCCGGCTGGTCAGACCGGAACGCGTGGCAGTCCCCAGATCGCGATAGGGCGTCTCCGCCAGCAGCGCGGGCCGGATGTCCTGCGACCGGCTGGCGAGCAGACCGGTCAGCGTATCGCTGAGCGCGGCACGGCCTTCGTCGGTGCGCAGGCCGCGCCGCAGCGCGCTCAGATACAGGCCCCGCAGCAGATCACGCATCGAATTGTACAAAGAACGGTGAGAGGTCATGTGGTACACCGGCGGAGCCGGCCATGAGCAGGTTTTACAGGGGAACCGGCGTCGGCCCCCGCGGACGCGACGACGATATGGGCAGAGTGAATTCTTCCTGGAAGTCGAATGCGCTGACGGCTTCCCTCCGGGGCGTCGCCAGCTTGAGCGCGCCGCATCCGAGCAGCGCGGTGTAATACGGAATCTCCAGCGTCTCGATGCTCACGAACTGAGCCGACACGATGAAGCCGCACAGCCCGGACAAGGCCATCATGGCCACGGTCTTCGCATACGGGTCCGCGCTGAAAGAGCTCTTCCACGTCAGCAGATACAGCCGCAGGCAGCACCACACATAAAAGCCCAGATACAAGGCCAGGCCTGGAAAACCCAGTTCCGCTCCAGTCTGCATCCACAGACTGTGCGCTTCCTTGCCCAGCGGCCAGCCGTAGCGCGGTGCCACCAGCGGCCAGTGATTGGGACCGCAGCCCATCATCGGGCTTTGCCTCATGACGTCCCAGCAGTGAGACCACAGATCGACTCGGCTTTGAGCGGACTCTTCCCGCTCGCCGCCTTTCTTCACGAAGCTGGAACTGAAACGCTCGCGGACTTCCTCACCCGCCAGCGCCGTCGCGACGATCACTCCGGCAAACAGCAGTGCCAGTGTCTTCGGCCGCTTCGGCACGATGATCAGCGTCACCAGTCCGGTCACGATGATGCCCAGCATGCCGCCGCGACTGAACGAGAACAGCACGGCATGTCCCATCAGCGCGGCGAACAGAAAGGCCAGGCCCTTCTGCCAGAGCTTTTCCGAAGACAACCCCAGGAAGAAGGCGATACCCAGACCGGTGACCAGCGCGATGGCCGCACTGTTGTTGTCCACGCCGCCGATGCCCGCTTCCTTCAGGATGTTGTAGCCCCCGAAGTAGTACGAGTTCATTTCGTACGCGACGTAACCCTGCGAGCCGACAATGGTCCAGGCCAGTTCCTTCAGACGCTGCGTCGAGGTGATGCACGTCAGGCCGATCAGCATCGGAATCACGATCTTGGCCAGCCGATCCACGAAGTCCCAGGCCAGTTCCTGATCGGGCGGAAAGACCGCTCCGAAAGCTGCCCAGCCCAGATAGGCCAGCAGCAGACCGAACACGCTGAAGCTCTTGCCGAACTGGAAGTCGGCCTTGCGTGTGAAACACCAGCCGACCAGCATCGACGCGGCGATCATCAGGCTGTACCGGCCAGGCTGCACGGCCCACGGCCACATCGCTTCCGGCTTGATCAGCGCGAACGAGATGTAGACCAGCAGCGCGTACCAGGGATTGAACAATCCCACCGCCGCACCGCCTGCCGTGCCGAGATATGTGAAGAGGAGCCCCTTCATGAGGTCACTCCTCCCGGCCACTGACGCGGTTCGTACTCGGAAGACGATGGATTCGCGAAGGCGGTTTCCGACGGAAGCCCCAGCAGATTCATGAGCGGAGACAGGCACTGTTCCCAGCGGTAGTCCGCCGTGACCAGAGCCTGACCGGCCAGTCCCATGTCCGCGCGCCGTTCAGGCTGGTCCAGCAGTTGAACCACCTGGCGGACCCAGTCTTCCGGCTGTCGCGCGCAGCACGCATGCACGCCGTCGATGACGTTGAGTCCCACCAGCGGTTCGGGCGACGCGACAACCGCGCGCGCCATGGCGAAGGCTTCCAGCACTTTGTTCTGGACGCCGCGCGCGATCTGCAGCGGCACCACAGCCACGGCCGCCTGGTTCAGCCACGGACGAACGTCCGGCACCGTGCCGATGACATCCACTCCAGGCACATTCGCCAGTTGCCGGACTTCCTCCACCGGTTCGCGACCGACGATCCGCAGACGCTGGTCCGGTCTCTGCCGATGAATCTCCGGCCAGACATTCCGGCAGAACCAGACGATGCCTTCGATGTTCGGCCGGTAATCGAGCGCGCCGACAAACACACAGCCGCTCTCGTTCGCGCGGTCAGTCCGCGGCGTGAAGAAGTCGAGATCGACCCCATTGGGCAGCGCGTGAACCGGGCCGGTCGGACAGAAGCCGCGATACAGATTCGCTTCCGGCTCGCTGACCACGGTGATGCTCTCCGCCCAGTCAGCGATGCTCGACTCCAGCCGCCGCATGCGCCGGCCTTCCAGCCGGTAAAGCGAGCGTTTGAATCCGGAGGAAGCCTTCGAGTAGTCGAACCATTTCTCGCTGTCGACATCGATCAGATCGACACTGCGGCGTACGCCTTCCAGTTCCGGAACCAGCAGATACGGAGCGAGCGCCGATGACGAGCACAGCGCCGCATCGAATCCAGTCTGACCGGCCCAGGCGCGCACAAAGTCGTGCAGGCGCGGGTTGGAGAAGGCGCCTTCCGAGATCGTTCGTCCGCGCAGCATCGAGAACCCGGCCCGCAGCCAGCGCAAACGCTTCTCGACGGAGATGATCACGACACGATGGCAGACTTCATGCAGCACGCGCCACGTGCTGTCCGCCACCGGCTCATCTGCCAGACATCCCAGCCAGACCCGGCTGCGCGCCGCCAGATGCCGCAGAATGTTCCACGTCCGGATCCGGTCACCCCGGTTCGGCGGAAACGGCACGCGATGCGTCAGGTACAGGATGTTCGGTCGGCTCACGATTCAGGCCTGCTGAGTCGAAGGGATCTCATGAGGTACGGGAAGACCGCCATACAGGCCTTCTGACAACGAGTACTCGGACAGCGTCCGGGCAATCGACTCCAGTGATTCGCTCATCGAACCGAAACGCAGGCGAGGCAGCAGCCAGTTCATCCGCGCTTCGGTGCGATGCAGATTCAGATAGTGCCGGAAGCGGGAGCTGAACGATCCCGGCAGACGCGGCTGATCCGGATCCAGCTCCCAGGGATGAATGTAGAACATGACCGGCAGGCCGGTGCGGCGAGCTGTCAGATTCAGACAGCCGGCTGTGAAGCGGACCGGGTACAGTCGGAAATAACCGCCTCCTGAGACTGCCAGTCGCAGCCGGTGAATCGGGAACACCGTGCCGGGAAACTCGGTGATTCGCCCCGATTCCGTCCGCACGTGATGCGGCGCGGGATCGGCCTGAGGAATCCCGTACCGGTCATGCAGGACCGGGTAGATGCTGGAATCAATCGTGAAGCCTTCAGCCGCCAGCACCTCAAAGGCCCACAGAGAACGTCGCGTGATCGAGAAGCTCGGAGCGCGGAACAGCCGCACGGCCTCGCCCGTCAGATCCTCCAGCAGCACGCGGGCCTGACTGAGATCCTGCTGAAACTGATCCGGCGTCAGATCGTAGATGAGCCGGTGCCAGTAACTGTGACAGCCGATCTCGTGACCCGCCTTCTGGATGTCCCGAACCAGACGCGGATAACGATCCGCCACCCAGCCCAGAATGAAGAACGTCCCGCGCGACTGATGCCGGTTCAGCAGATCGAGAACTCGATGAGTGTTCGCGACCACGCGGCTGGGATAGGAACCCCAGTCGCGGGACGAGATCCGGTCCGCGAATCCCGAGACGTGGAAATAGTCTTCCACATCGACGGTCAGAGCATGAACCAGAGCGGGAGACGGCATGATGTCAGAACTCAATGAGCAGGGCGGCAACTGACGACTCACGAATGCGGACGGTCCTGCGTCGATCGTCTCACGACGTCACATCCGCCGACCCATAGTGATAGTCGTAGGAGTAGCCGTAACCGCTGAGCGTCGAACGCACTCCCACCATCACGGCGCCGAGCAGTTCGATGCCCAGTTTCTCGATGCGTTCGCAGGCGACCGCCACCGCCGGAATGCGGCTCAGATGCGAACGAACCACAACGATCGCTCCATCCACATTGCGTCCGATGGAACCGCCATCCGCGACATAAAGAATCGGAGACGAGTCCACGATCACGAACTCGTAGTCCTGCTTCAGTTGCTGGAAGAGCCAGTCCGCTCCATCGCGGGCCAGACTCTGCAGCGCCGGCTCGGTCACTCGGCCGGCCGGAATCACGTGCAGCCGTCCGCCATCCGTCCGATGCAGGACATCGTCCAGCGTCTTCGTGCCGGTCAGCAGTTCGCACAGACCAGGTTCCAGCGGCACGTGCAGCAGGTCGTGAGCGCGCGGCCGGCGCAGATCGAAATCGACCAGCACGACTTTCCTTCCCGCCCGCGCGAGACTTCCGGCAAGCTGACAGGCGAACGTCGTCTTGCCTTCACCCGCCGCGGCACTGGCCACCATCAGGACATGCCGCCGCTCCGTATCCGGAGCGTGCAGCAGGATGGACCGCACGCTGTCGATGGATTCAATGAGCGCGTTGTTCCACAGCGCGACGCGCGATCCCTTCGGCTGCTTCCAGAACTGAATCATCGGTCGCGGCATGGCCGGCAGCGTGCCCAGCAGATCGAGGCCCAGCGTCTGCGAGACGTCCTTCGGATCGGTGATTCGTCGCGAATGGAATTCCAGCACGGCGATCAACAGGAAGACCATTCCCATCGAACCGATGCCACCCGCGACGCTCAGCTTCTGCTTCTTGCCCATGTCGCGCGTCCGCGGCACATCGGCTTCCTGCATCAACGTCACACGCGTCGGCGACTGCAGTTCGATCCGCATCGCTTCCGCTTCCGAACTGACCCGCTCGGCGATCTTTGCGACCTGCTCCTTCTCGCTCTTCATGAGTTCCAGCTCATACGACGACGTGCCGATGTTTTTCACCATCTCGGCGTACTTGTCGAGTTCTTCGCCGAGCAGCGTTTCCTGCTTGCGGAGGTAATCCAGCTTCGTCATCGGCTTGCCGGCCGTGGTCGTGCTCTCCGGCTTTCCTGCCGGAGCGACCGGCGCCGGCGCCATGCCTTGAAGCTGCGCCAGCTCATCGCGATACGCCTTCAGCGTTGGATTGTTCTGCGGATCCACGACCTGCTGTTCGTACTTCGTGATCAGCAGACGCAACTGAGCGATCCGCTTTTCGGGACTGGCTGGCTGCCGAGGGTCTTCCAGAGGAGTTGTAGTCACGCTGCTGAAGCCATTCGCGGAAGTCGCCGTCGCGGGATCGAAGGGCGTTGATGTGCCTTTCGCCTGCTCCTGAGTGATCGCGAAACGGATCGCAGACAGTTCCCGCTTCAGAAGCTGAAACTGTTCCATCGCCATCTGATGCTTGAACGAAAGTGCCTTGGCGTCGCCTGTGCCGAGCTGTTTCGCCAAGCTTTCGATGCGCTGTTCGCGCTGCCGGACCTTCTGATCGGTTTCTTCAAAGATACGTTCCAGATCGGCCAGCCGGGCCAGGCGTTTCTTGCGATCGGCCAGCACGACTTCTTCGAGGTACGCATCCTTGACCGCGTTGACCAGCGCCGTGAGCTGCTCCGGCTCATCGCCGCTCAGCGACAGACGCACGATCTCCGGGCTGTCATACGAATCGACGGTCAGATCACTCTCCAGCCACTGGACTGGATAAGGCTTCTGACGGACCAGACTGAGTTCGCTGATGCCCGGCCGGCGCAAGGCGGCGTTGAGCACGAAGCGGCTTTTGATGAGCGCGATCTGAGTCTTGCGATAGGTGTGAAAGTCGGATTCACCTTCCGCCGTTTGAAACACCAGTCGCGGTTCCACCGCGGCGATGTGCAGCAGCGCGAACGCCGTGAACGGCGCGGGCATCACCGACCAGATCACCGTGGCCATCACCGCACCGAACGGCAGTCCCAGCAGAACCGCCTGCTTCCAGCGCCGCTTCCAGGCCAGCAGCAGTGCCTGTGGTGTGATCGGTTCCGCAAACTGCAGAGCGCGTCGCACCGGATTACCGCGCTTCGCGATCGGTAACGGTCCGGGCTTCGCCTGAGGAACGACCCGCTCCGCGGACATCGTCGGCATAACAGCTGGCATCGTCGGCACAACGGCTGCGGCGGCCCACTCCGGCTGCGGCACTTCCAGCAACTGCTCCGTCAGTTCCTCAGCACGCTGTATGGATTCGGCGAACTGATCCAGACTGGTGTCAGCTTCTGAAGTCAGGTGTTCGGTGCTCATGGTTCCGACTTTCTGAAGACCGCGACCGGATGAAGCGGCCGGAATCGAAATGTCGTCGAGAGGCTGTGGTGTTTGTGTGGATGTCGGCGTCATGGGGATGGACTCGCTCTGCGGCCGCCAACCGGAACGACTTCCCTCGCGGGAGGCGGTATCAGCAGCCATGACAGCACAAGGATTTCCAGGCTCAGCAGTGCTCCGCAGAGCGGCATCGTCAGCAGGCCCGGCCAGTCGTAAGTCAGCGTCTGTGAGCCGCGGCCATTGCTTTCAAGAGCGATCCCGGTGGCCGCAATCCGAAGGACATTGCAGAGCACTCCCAGGGGCGCGCCGCTGATTGCGATCAGCAACCGTTCCCAGTGAGGCCTGCTCAGAAACAGTGCGACAACCGATGACAGTGCCGTCGCGACGACCAGCGTGTTCAAGCCGGAGCTGGCCGGTGTCACGGCCAGCCGGCTTTCGTTGATCAGAATCAGGGTCTCTTCACTGACTGCGGGACAGCCGGCGGCCTGCAGCAACCAGGTGCTGCCGGACACCGCGATCTTCTGTAACGGTCCGTGAGCGATCCGGCCGACCGGTTCGCGCACCAGCGACAGGCTCAGCCATACGGCCAGCGCGCCGCCGATGACCAGCAGCCCGGCCGCTTGTGGAATCGTTATGACCGCTCGTTTCAACACGCCGCGTATTCCCGGACCCGATGACGAAGACACTTCAACCCCGGTGACTCCGAAGTCTGCCAACGATAGGTCACGGGAGGTGAGAGTCAGCGACGATCGCCGGAACAGAGCGTCACCGTGGAAGAGTCGGGAATCGGTTGTAACGCGTCGGCGGAATGCGCCTGCGGCCGATCGGAGCGCCGTGGAATCTACGAATTGTACGGGTCGTTCCGCACAAACCAGCGGCGCTGTGTGAGCTACAGATGGATGCGGAATTGATTCCGGACGACCGCGCGAATCAGAAGTTGCCCGGAAGCCCGCGGGAGCTACGGCATGCGCACTCTGCTTCGAGTTCTGTTGATCACTCTGCTGCTGACCGGTCCTCTGACCGCGCTGGCTCGTTGCGGCTTTGAGTTCGGGTTTGCCCCCGGTGTCACACGCACCGGTGATGCTCCAGCCGGACTGCGTCTGGAACGTGCCGAAGCGAACGGGAGGGATGCTCTGGACTTCGCGCGTCCGATCCCCGAATCGCTGGAGACCGGTCTGTTCTTCGACCGGCAGTCCTGGATGAACGCGGTTGTGACTGAGTCAACCGAGACTGAGTCAACCGAGCTTGAGGCGGCTCAGACGGCACGCGCTGGAAGCATTCTTTCTCCCGTCCATGGAGTCATTCCGGAAGACGAACTGCGCCTGCTGATTCCGGATTACCAGCCATCCCGCCGCGTCGCGTCCAGCCCGGACCCGGCCGCGTCCGAAACGCCAGCGACCGGTGCTCCGGTGGAAGTTCCCGAACCGTCTTCATGGCTGCTGGCAGCAACCGCTCTGAGTCTACTGGCCGCCGTTGCCGTCAGGCTGCGACGACATCCATAAGTCCGTGGACCGGAAGCCTGTGCCGCGAAGACGGCGGGCCTCTTCTATCCGAACAGGTCAACGATCGGACGGCCTGCGTAGAGGCGATGCGGTCGCGCTTCGCGATCCTGCAGTAGCGTGTCTTCCGGAATGCCGAAGGCGTGCAGAATCGTGGCCATGTAATCGTGCGGAGTCACCGGGTTCAAAGCCGGATAAGCCGCATGCGGATCGCTGGCCCCATACACCGTTCCGCCCCGGATGCCGCCACCGGCCAGCAGACCGGAGTAGCAGCGCGGCCAGTGTTCGCGCCCGGCGTTGCCCTGAGAGATTTCCGGCCGGCGCCCGAATTCACCGACCCACGCGACGATCGTCTCCTCCAGCAGACCGCGTTCGCGCAGATCATCCAGCAGCGCGCACAGCGCACGGTCAGCCGGCGGAATCAGATCGTTCTTCAGGCGATTGAAGTTGTTGCCGTGAGTGTCCCAGAAGTTCTGGCCGTCGTTGTGCCAGTTCACAGCGACCACCGGCACTCCCTTCTCAACCAGCCGTCGCGCCAGCAGAACGCTCTGTCCATGAATGTGCCGGCCGTAACGATCGCGAACGTCCGCGCGTTCCTGATTGAGGTCGAAGGCATCGCGGACCGCCGGGGATGTCAGCAGATCGACGGCGCGCGACTGGTGAGTCGCCAGCGTGTCACTTGATGTCGAAACGGGCTGATGCTGCATGATCTCCAGCAATGCGCGGCGCTGCCGTAATCGCTCGGAGGAAACACCATCCATCAGCGTCAGAGCGGGAACGTTCCAGTTCGGCGCATTGGGATCGCCCAGCAGTGGAAACGCATCCCAGGTGCGTCCCAGCCATCCGCCATGCTGTCCCGGCGCCTGACCACCCGGCGCC
>Ga0172376_10006280_pt1 | contig 12974 bp, 11 predicted proteins | sample Lak35m_FD_121114 | JGI IMG/M metagenome (GOLD analysis project Ga0172376, IMG submission 121114) | Freshwater microbial communities from Kabuno Bay, South-Kivu, Congo - kab_092012_35m | ecosystem: Environmental > Aquatic > Freshwater > Lake | place: Democratic Republic of the Congo: South-Kivu...
GATGATTTGCGAACCACCAACCCGCCAGTCAATCCGGAGTTACTTGATGCTTTGACGAAGGACTTCGTCGAGCATCGTTTCGATCTGCGCCATCTCATGCGGAGTATTGTGACTTCGCAGACGTATCAGCGCAGCAGCGTCGCGAACGACAGCAATCGGCACGACGTTCTGAACTTCGCTCGGTCGATTCCGCGCCGCATTCCGGCTGAGGCATTACTCGACTCGCTGGTGCAAGCCACGGGAGTCCGTGAGAACTTCGGCGGCGCTCCCGCGAACTTCTCGGCAGCGCAATTACCGGATGCAGAAGTGACAAGCGAGTTCTTGTCGCTGTTTGGAAAGCCTCAGCGAGCCGAAGCTTGCGAATGCGAACGCGATGGCGAGAGCAACATGCTGCAGGCTCTGCATCTCATCAATGGGCCGTCGATCTTACGGCGCGTCACTGACGGTAATGGCCGAGTTGCGCAACTCATCAACGCGAAGTTGTCGGATGAGCCATTGATTGAAGATCTCTATCTGTGGTCGCTTGCGCGGCGTCCGACCTCAAAAGAACTCGAAGTAGCCAAGCAGCACTTTCAGTCATATGGCGAGCCGCAACGTCGTGAGGCCGCGCAAGACTTGATGTGGAGCCTCTTCAACAGTCGTGATTTCTTGTTGGTGCGATAGCGTTGCAAGCACGGTTCGTGCTGCGGAGGTTAATCATGAAGTGGGGCGGCTTCGGTAGGCTCGTTGATCGCAATCTGCATCCTGTGTTCTGGATCATTTGGCGCGGTACCCGTTTGTTGGCCCTGTTTGTGATGCTGAGTTCTTTGGTTGTCTGGGTTGCCTACTTCGGGACGGTTCGCCGCGCCTCCTCGCCATCCCACCAACTTCAATGGGGCATGACGAAAGACGAAGTACGTGCTCTGCTGGGGGCGCCTTCAACCATCATTGAGTCGGATCTGTGGTTTTATGGATCGGACGAGCATCCGAGTCTCATCTTCGAAGGCGGGCGACTGGTCCGCGTCCGTGAGATCGGCAAAGGTGAAAAGCATCCCGTCAATGTTGCGGCAGTCGCACAAAATGCAGCCAATAGTTCGACACGGAGACCATGAAAATTCAGCACTCGATGCGAGATTTTCCTGGTCCGAGTTTCGTCATGAAATAGCCGTACGGGGCGGTTCCAACGCCGTGAGTGGGTAATAACGATGATTCGTCTGTACTCGATCGCATTGCTCTTCACGTTGTTGGTAACGAATCCCCATCTGCAAGCAGACTCGGGAGAGAAGCCGCCTTCGTTTCAACGGCACGTCACGGCGTTGTTTGGAAAACTTGGCTGCAATGGTGGGACGTGCCATGGGGCGGTCAAAGGTCAGAATGGGTTTCGACTGTCGATGTTCAGTGCTGATTCAGTCGGCGATTATCAACGTCTGCTGCGCGATAACGCGAGTCGACGATTGAACGTTGTCGTCCCCGATGCGAGCCTGCTCTTATTGAAAGGCTCGGGACAAGTGCCGCATGTTGGCGGAGCCCGCATGAAGGTCGGTAGCGACGATTACCAGGTTTTCCGAGGATGGATTGCGAATGGGGCCGTCGCGGACGATGCTGGTCAATCACGGTTGATGGCGTTGAAGATCACTCCTCATGAACGAGTGATGAGAATCGGTGAGTCGTACCGCTTGAGAGTTGAAGCCGAGTTCGCTGATGGGACTCAAGAGGACGTGACGTCGTTGTGCTCGTTTGAATCGCTTGATCGAGCCACCGCAACGATCAACGACGCAGGGATTGTCACCGGAGTTGGTATCGGCGATGCCGGTTTGATGGTGAGATATCGAGCACAACCGGCAGCCGCTCGCGTGCTTGTGCCGCGACCAAGTGCTGATCCATTTCCGCAAGTCATCGAGCACAACTTTGTCGATCGGCATGTGCTTGCGAAGTTGCGATTACTCAATCTGCAGCCTGCTGAATTGAGTGATGATGCGACTTTCTTGCGACGACTGCACCTTGATGTTGTTGGAGAACTGCCCACAGCCGAGGACGTACGCAGCTTTCTCGCAGCTTCAGCGGCCAACAAGCGCACCAACAAGATTGAAGAGTTGCTCCAGAGGACTACACACGCGGATCTTTGGACGCTCAGGTTTTGCGACGTCCTCAAGGCCGCAGACTTCGGTGTTTATGCGGATGCTTTGACGAAAGAGGCGGATGCGCCTCGTCTGCAAGCATGGGTTCGAGCTCGGCTCATGGAAAACACGCCTTATGACGAGTTCGTCGAACGCATCTTGCTCGCCACCAGCCGTGAGGGACGTTCCATGGATGAGTATGTCGCTGAAGTACATGCGCTCTTCGAAGGCTATGTCCCCGGTCGTCCTGATCTCGATCTCTACGCGAAGCGCAAGACACTTGATTTGTATTGGCAGCGACGAGGATCGGATGGAGTCAAGGGAGCCATGCAAGTCGCACATGCATTTTTAGGACTGCGATTGGAGTGCGCTCAGTGTCATCGTCATCCGCATGACAACTGGCAGCAGGATGATTTGCTCGACTTTGCAAACTACTTCATGCGTGTGCGAACCGTGGGGTTCTCGGACAAGAACGAGCGACAGTTTGCCGATGCCGCTGCGCACTTCAAACGCATTAACGAAGAGGCCAAGAAGCTCGAAGCAGAGGTCAAGCAGCGCAAAGAAGGTGACGGAAAGAAGCACGAAGAAGACGGTCGCAAAGCCAAGGCCGAGATCGACAAGTTGACGACGGAGATCGCCAAACTTGAAAAGACGAACACCCCGGAAGTGGAAATCAAAGCGAAGCGGACGTTGTTGAGTGCGGCGAAGCAGATCTTCGATCAAGCCGAGGCGTATCGGCAGGAGACTGCTTCCAAAGACAAACGCGCGAAGATGATCGTCGAGGTTGCTCGGCGCCTGATGCAGGCGGAATCGAGGTTGCTTGATCAGCACACGCCAGCGAAGGTGACGAGCACGCTCGGTACACGCGAGTCGAAGACGTTTCGGTTGCTTGGTGATCCCGCGCCGCTGGATCCAGCGGCTGACGTCGATCCGCGTGCGACCGTCATGCGATGGATGCGTAACCAGAACAATCCCTTCTTCGCGCGGGCCATCGTGAATCGTGTTTGGGCACATTACTTCGGGCGTGGCATCGTCGATCCGCCGGACAATCTGTCTGCGTTCAATCCCGCGACACATCCTGAATTGTTGCACGAGTTATCGGTAGAGTTCGTACAGAACAAGTACGACTTGCGCTGGTTGCATCGCACGATTCTGGCCAGTCGAACCTATCAGCAGTCGTATGCACCTGCGGCAGGATCAGAGTCCGATCGCACACACTACGCCTTCTTTCCGATGCGGCGACTTCCCGCTGAAGTCCTGCTCGATGCGCTGAACTCTGCGACTGGCACACGCGAAGAGATGGACATGAAGTATCACCACTGGCCGGAGTCGATGAAGGCGGTGCAGGTGCCGTTCATGCCGCGGAATGCTTTCGTCGCGTTCGTGCTGGAGACCTATGGACGACCACAACGCAACTCGGCGGTGCAATGTGACTGCGAACGCGATGGAAGTGGTTCGATCTTTCAGGTGCTGACGCTCGCCAATCATCCGCGCGTCTGGGAGAAGATCAAGGAGCCGACTGGACGAGTTGCGACGCTGGTGAAGTCAGGAAGTAATCTCAGCCGGAATGTCGAAGAACTCTATTTGGCAGTGCTCAGTCGGTTGCCGACGGACGATGAACGCGAGGCGTGCTTGAAGTTCATGGAGGGCTCCAACATGCCTGAGCACGGCCTGCAGAACGTACTGTGGTCGTTGATCAATACACGGGAGTTTTTGTTACAGCATTAAAACTCTCACGCCTCGTGGTCACACCAATCACTCTTGTGATCACAATCAAGCTGCCGATCATTCCAAAGATCGACAAGAATCCGCGCGACAATCGGCAATCATCGTCGGGATCGAGATGACAATGACTTCTCGAACTTTGCGATGGCGTAGGTTGCCGCCGTGACCACTACCGTGAGGCGATGGCTTCGCGCATGGGATTCAATACTTGCTCGATCACACATTGCTCCATGAGTTCATCGCTCATCTCGCGGAGTGCGCGGAACGTCTCTGGAAATGATGCGTCGTGTCCAAGGCTACCGTATTGCCGCACTGTGAAGCAGACGGTGATGTTCTCTTCGGGGAACTCTTGGCGGCGGACTTGATAAGCATTGGTTCGCGTCTCGACTTGCAAGCGTGCTTGTCGGCGACAGGACTCTTCGAGAGCGATCGTGACAACAGGCTCGAAGCTGATGACCTGCGCGCCGGGAATCTTCGAAAAACCGGCGAAGCCTGTTGGGACTCCGATCGCGTCGCTCACCAATTGGTCATGGTTGCCACGATAGAGGTAGTCAAAGCCATAGACGTAATCGAGCGCCTCACAGTCCAGCTTGCTGACCGACAGCATGTAGGGAATCAAATCTAAGATCAGCTCGTGCTGCTCCATCGCTTCGTCGATGTTGGAGGGATTCAGAAAGCCGCTGCAGATACGGCGTGGCTCCAATGAAACCCACCGTTGCGAGCCCTCTTCTTTGTCTTGTTCGAGCACGAAGTCGCCGTTTTCGCGAGTAAAGAAGTTCCGCATCATCGGGTAACTCTTTTGCACTCGCTCGAAGAAACTGAGGATCGTCTCCCGCGCTGCTGGCAAGGGCATCTCCGTGTTGAGGTGCATGTTGCAATAGAAGTCGTCAGCCAGTCGCGAGTAGAGCTGCATCGAGCACCTCGGCGGTGTGTGTCGGTGGATGTTGAACCGGGCGAACTTGCGGCGATGCAGCATAGGCCAGCACGGGGCGAGCCGTCGCTGCAGAGGACTGTCGCGTGGGCCAGGTTTGATGCGAGGCTTATTCTCGTCATGCCGCTGCAAGTTGCGCAGCTTGGTAAGTCGCCGACAGCGGCATACTCGACATGATCGCTACCGTCACCGCAGAGGACCTGAGCTACGGTTGAAATCATTCATTGGCTCCAAGAATGACTGCCTGGCAGACCGAAAACTTTACCAGCGTTACCCGCCCTGCCTTGTCAGGCAGGACACTCCATTCACGGGCGTGTGCCCGTTTCTGTCGCAACTGGAGTGACAACTGTTGGTTTCTGGTTTCACGTTTGAGGAGATGCCCGGAATGAAGTGGACGACCCTGACCAAAGCGTTCGTGGTCCTTGCAGCAAGCTTCGGCAGCGCACAAGCCGGCTTGTTTGATCACGGCCCCTGTTGTGCCCCAACTTGTGCGGCTCCGGCAGCGAAGAGCTGCGCGGCTCCGTGTGCTCCAGCTTGTGCACCACAAGCGGCGAACTGTGCCGCTCCATGTGCGCCAGCTTGTGCACCGGCTCCGAAGAGCTGTGCTGCTCCTTGTGCTCCAGCCTGTGCACCAGCAGCGGCGACATGTGCCGCTCCGTGTGCTCCGGCTTGTGCTCCTGCCGCAGCGACCTGTGCTGCTCCTTGTGCCCCGGCCTGTGCGCCAGCGGCCAAGAGCTGCGCGGCTCCGTGTGCTCCAGCTTGTGCGCCTGCTGCGCCGAGCTGCTGTGCTCCGGCTCATAGCTGCTGCAAGACTGACTGCTGCAAGCCAAAGATGTGCTTGCCGAAGCTCAATCTTCCTAAGTGGGATCCTTGCTGCATGCCACGCATGGAGTTGCCCAAGCTCTGCTTGCCGAAACTCGATCTCTGTCACTGCCACTTGCCAAAGCTGTCGTTGCCCAAGCTCGGCTGCTGCAAGACCAAGTGCTGCACCAGCAGCTGCGCTCCGTCTTGTGCCGCTCCTTGTGCTCCGACCTGTGCGGCTCCTGGCCACTAATCAATGCGACCAACACCCGCGAGTGATATCCAGCGGGTGTTGGCTCTCGGCGTTGGCGTGAGCACACCTCTCGATCGCAGCTTCTCTTCTGTTGAGCATGCTCCCTAGATCGCGGTCGACGTCTCGCTGCCAATCGGCCGGCTGACCTTCGATTGACACCTCTGATTGACCACTTTGGATTGGCCTACAACTTGTGATTACACGACAGACGAGGATGTCCCTCATCAGACATCCTCGTCGCTGTCGTTTTAAGAACGCTCATTCGCAGGGTGAGCCGTCTGTGACTATTCAGGCACATTGATCACACCGCTGCATTTCGGACACTTTACGCGTTTGCCACGCACAGCAGCGGACGCTTTGAAGCTCGCGTCGCAATTCGGGCAAGTCACTCGATCTGATGAAGAAGCAGCGGAGCTTGAGCGTTTTGCCGACGAATGTGTCGCGCGTTGCTGGTGGTCATCTGCGGCTAAGGAACGATTGGCCGGAGTCCGCTGTTTCGGATTCGACTTCGTGACAACTTCGACATCGTCATAGCCGTCGTCATCGTCATCGGTTTCGAAAGCGTCTTCGATAAAGTCATCGTCGTCCTCGCTGAGTTGGCCACGGCGCGACGTGCCGCGAACAGAGCCAAAGTCACCGGCGGCCATCCCGAGTCTCACGATGTTTTCAAGTTCGGCAGAGGGCTCGTCTGGATTGGGACCTCCGCAGATCCCACCCATGTTCCGGCAGATCTGTATGGGAGTCATGATCAATCCCCAGGGGAATCCCCACCATCCCAACAGCGCTGAGAATGCCAACCCCCCCAACTGAGCTTTGCGTCCGCAGGACCGACAGCAGACAGTCGGTGTGCTGTTCCATGATGTGAGATACACCGCCGACCAAACCGTGTGTTTGACATGCACATCGATCGGCCCCTTCGCGTTGCACTGAGGGCAGCGTCCTTGATGTACTTTTTCGAGCACAACTTGCACGTCGCGGTGGGGGATTCGTTTTGCTACTCGAGCCAAATGCCCTTTCTCTTGGCAAGCGGCGTTGCAGAACCGCAAGTCGCCGTCAGCGACCCCTCCAAACAGGATCATTGAATTGCAGTAAGCACAGCTTGCCATGGGTGTCCTTAACAAGTCGAGGTATCTGTTAGACAAACACGAGCAATGGTCGTCACTACTTCGAGCCTCGCACCCAATCCGCGATGAAGAGTTGGCTGCTCTTGTCGGCGGTGCGCGTTGATGTCCACATCAACTTCTTGCCATCGGGACTGAAGACCGGCAGCACGTCTTGCACGGACTCGTGCGTGATCTGCTCGACCTTGCCGCCCTTCAAGCTTGAGTCACTGGCTTCGATCTCCATCGTGAAGAGATGGAAGAACGCGCCCATCGGCCCCTTCGAATAATCCGCACCGCTCCAGATCAGATACTTGCCGCTGGGATGGAAGAACGGGCACCAGTTGACTTGATCGAGGTTGTCCGTGAGCTGCACTTCCTGCTTGCCATCCACCGAGATCGCGAAGAGTTGCAGCATGTGTTCTTTGTGGCGGTCGCTGCGGAAGATGACCCACTTGTTGTCGGGTGAAAAGAACGGCCCGCCGTCATAGCCCTTCTGATTGGTGAGTTGCCGCACGTCGCTGCCATCGGAGTTCATGACATACAGATCGGGATCACCGTCGCGACTCGAGGTGAAGACGATCTGCTTGCCGTCGGACGAATAGCTGCCTTCCGCGTCGTAACCGGGCGAGTCTGTCAGGCGGCTGAGTCCCGTGCCATCGGGATTGATCGTGTAGAGATCCATGTGGGGATCGAAGTCCCATTGGTAGCGTCGCCGTCCGCCCTGAGCGGCAAGCTCGCGTCCGGCCTTTTCGGTGTCTTCGATCTTCGGGTCAGAGTGGCTCGACGCGAACAAGATGCGTTGACCATCGGGCGTGAAGTACGCGCAGGTCGTGCGGCCTCGACCGGGGCTCAAACGCAATGGCGTGCCGCCTTCCAGCTTCTGCGTGTAGATCTGATAGAAGGGGTAGCCGAGCGGAAACGCCTGATAAACGATGTTCTGCCCATCGGCGGAGAAGTACCCCTCGCCCGCGCGCGGGAAGCCACTCGTGACTTGCTTGATGTTACGAAGGTGAATGGCTTCCGCAGCGGCTGCATCAGCTCCCTGAGCAGCGTTCAGCGAGACGCTCAAGAGCGCCGCAGCGAAGATGGAGAATGAGAGAAAGCGCATCGTGCTGTGTCCTCTGGTGAGTAGTTCACGGAAGGGCATGAGAGCCCGAAAGTCTGGTGAAGTTGAGGTGTAGCGAGTGTCATCAGCAAGAGTTACTCATTCCAGGCACGAAGCGCTCAAGTGACACTCCAGGGTGGCGTTTCACCAACCGATTCAGCATCGTGCCGTTCCGTTGTCGATGGTCGCTTCTCTTGTTCCGAAAGCCATTATGCCGCCCCTCGTGTTCGAGCCACATTATTGGAATCGCCTGTGGGGCGGGCGGTCATTGGAGACTCAATTCGCGCGGCGCATCCCAGACGGACTGGTCGGTGAGTCTTGGGAGATCAGCACGCATGCGCTGCATGTCAGCCGAGTCGCTGAAGGTCCCTTCGTGGGCCGGTCGCTGGCTGAGTTATGGGCCACGCATCGAGCGGAGTTGGCTGGCACCAGTAACGCTGTGTTCAATGAGAAGTTTCCGTTGCTCATCAAGTTGCTCGACTGCCAGCAACCGCTGTCAGTGCAAGTGCATCCGAACGCCGACCAAGCTGCGCGGCTGTGTCCTCATGAGGGCGGAAAGTCCGAAGCGTGGGTCGTGCTCGACGTTGGCCCGAACGCCAGTTTGCTAGCGGGCTTCAAGCCCGGAGTGACTCGCGATGATGTGCTGACTGCGCTGCAAGCTGGCTCCGTCAACGAGTGCTTGCACCAACTGCATCCGTGTAATGGTGACTGCATTCTCATCCCGCCCGGAGTGCCGCACGCATTGCTCGGTCCGCTGGTGTTGCTTGAAGTTCAGCCGACCAGCGACGCGACTTTTCGGCTCTTTGATTGGAACCGCGTGGACCTCAGCGGTCAGCCGCGCAAGCTGCACATCGCCGAATCCATCGCCTCAATTGATTGGACCTGCGGACCGATTCACCCGTCGATCCCGCAGCCTTTCACCGTGAGTGGTTCAACGACCACCATCGCCGCTACGCGCCTACTGCGCTCACCTGAGTTCACGATCGACCGTCATGTAGGCACTGGTCGCTTCGGCGTTGCATATCCGAGTATGTCTGCCTGGCTGCTGGCGAGCGGCCGCGCTCGCCTACACGATACCAATGGCTTCTCGCGCGAGTTCGTTCCGGGAGAAACCGTGCTCGTGCCGGCTCAGCACAGCGATTGCCACTGGCAATTGCACGAGTCGGGCGAACTCATCGCGCTGCTGCCTTAATCTCATGAGCGAAACACATTCGTCCCTGCGTTCAGTCCGTCTCTACTTGATGCAGTGCAATGTGTTGGTCAGTGCATCGAGTTGCTGGACATCGAAGTGCTCGAGCAAACCATTGCAGAACAGTTCGGGAGTATCGCTGACGAGTTTGTTCTACGCGATGATGTCCTTCAGGCTGGCGAGCGGTTGATGTTGTTCGAACCGTGTGATCGTGGCGGGATCGAGTGCTGCAGCGATGTGCGCGGCGAGGCTGAGCGTTTTTGAGTCGGAAGCGGCTGATGGTCAACAGGTTTGACCGGCTTATCTCACACGGCATTGGAAGGTGACCACTCCGCCCGTGCGGACATTCTTGCCTTTGTTCTGCACATCGTCTTTGGCTTTGCGACCGAGCAGCGGTTCATCGAGTGTGAATGTCAGTACCAAGCTGCCTTCGTCGTTGTCTTCCATGATCACTTGACCGGGCAGGTCGCACGTCGCGCTGTCTTCAAGGAATTCTAATCGCGGCGTCAGGTTGTCGACGATGCGTACGTCGTGCAGCGGCAAGTCTCCCAAGTTATCGAAGCGAATGACGAACGTGACGATGTCTCCTGGTTGTGCCACGGCTTTGTCGGCCAGTTTCACAAGATGCAGGTCACCCGCTTGAGTATGACGGTCCTCCAGTCCCACCAACTCGGCACCACTCGATCGGACCTTGACCTCTTGCAACGCTTCGGTCTTGGCCGTCGCGATCGTGTATTCGTTCTTCGTCCAGTTCAGGGCCGCGTCGATACCTTTGGCGAGGTATGCTTCGGCAGCCGTATCAATCTCGCCGCGGAACGCGAACGCAAATTCTTGTCGACCTTTGACGAGCGTCTTGTGTTCGGTCAAACGCACGCTCTGAGCCGTACCCATCGCTGCCGATTTGCTATTCGTGCCGCTGGCTCGCAGTCGCGTTTGAATGCCTTTGAGACCTTCGTTCTTGGCGTACTTCTGAGGACCGACTTTGGTTCGCACGCCCGAGTCGCGACGCATCTCGGAAGCTCCGGCCAACTTGTCGATCGCCGTCTGGCCGCTGGGAGTGGTAATACTTCTGACCTCACCGAAACGCGGCGCATAGATAGCGACTGAGTTGCTCGGAATGGTGCGTCGCTTGCCGGTGTGATCGACGCATTCACCGACGGTGTCTTCGGTATCGAGTCCTTTACGGAACGTGCGGTCGTAGGTGACGGGATGAGCGCGATCGCCGCCATCGAGGAGATACTCATCGGGATAACGTTGGGCCTCGGTGCCCGTCATCCAGCTAGTGTCGGGATCGTGAAATGCTTGGCCGTTGTCTTGCACCCTCTGACGTGGCTCAGCGGGAGTAAAGCTGATGGGCGAGATTCTGCTGTGGCCCGAGGTAGGCGCGGCGATGCGTGGTTCTGCCGGAGTGAACGTTGTTCCGCGTGAGAGCCTCCCGGGGGTCGCTCGATCCGCTGCGTTCGCAGCGCTGCGGGTTCGAGCGACGCCACCGGTTCCCTCTTCCTCGCTTCCCCTGCGAGGTTGGCGCTCTGTGTTTGCTTCGAAGTTCGGCACTGAGGAATCATCGTCAGGTGATTGGCCGCGCGGTTGATGGTAGTCCGCGTTCGTGACGCCTTCGGCATGATGTGGACAGCCCATCTTGCAGCGATGGCCGCCCTGCGAGCCGTGCTGACAGCCCAAAAGACTTACCGCAAGGAGCGCTGATACCGCGAATGCTTTCGAGGCACGGATCGCAAACGCTTGAGTGGTGAGTGTGAATTTCATCGGGAGTCATCCTGACCATCTGCGGGTCGCATCATGGCAATTACTGGCGTGTCCGCCGTGCTGTCGCTTGTGCCGACTTCTCTTCGGTCGTTTTGGTTTCTGTGGCTTTGGGTTTCGATTCCATGATCGGACCGCCTGAGCCGTAGAAGGCCGGATGCTCGCCGTGTGTCGCTGGCAAGCGGCCTCCGATACGGACAATGGCGATCGGGCGGCCTCGTCGATCCGCTTCGACGACTGCGTTATCCAGCTTGTGAAGGTTCTGAGTGACGGTCGTGCGATCGAGTTCGTACGGTGCCGCGATTTGCGGTTGTTCGACATAGACCACGCGCGTCACCAGGTTGCCAGCGAGAGCAAGTTCAACGTCGTCCAACGTGATATTGACCGGCACTGGGAAGTTGTCGCGTTGACCAGTTGGTGGATGTAGGCGGTCGATGAGTTCGATGGTCGGGAAGATCTCGATGCCGGGCTTATCGGGAAGGTTCGTGACCTTGATACGGTACATGTGCCCGACCATTAACCCGACTTGAGCCGGCGAGCTGAGCGCGACTTCTTTGACTTGCGGACCGTAGAAAATGCTGGCTTGAGCTTCGCCATCGAGCACGAAACGCACGGGCTGGATGTAACCAGTCCTACCAGCGACTTCCGCAAAACGAGCGGCCAGTCCGGTCGAGCTGTGTTGGCTCAGAGGTTGAAAGCCCTCGTACGTCGGCAGCACTTGTGCGTGAGCCGAGGAACTCAGCCAACCGCAGCACATCGCTAATGTCAGCGCAACGAGTGCAGTTCTGAAGGAGAGCATGAAAGGCTCGGGGGAAAAGATTGGGAAGAGTGTTTCTGTGTCACCATGTCGTTCTGGGGAGCACGCTCACACGATGGTGTGACACCACATCGTCAACGCGTTCTCCACAGGGGCGTGTTGAAACGCCTGACTCAAACAAGGCACCCGGTCTCCTGCGAAGAGACCGGGCGTCTGTAATTCACACTTACTGAGGCACGGCCCACTTCGGGTAAGAAACTTCGCCTTCGTTAAAGAGAGGATGTTTCTCGCTGTATTGGATGTGCTTCACGGGTTCGGGCATGCTGATGCCTGGATCATGCTTAACGTCGATCAGCAGGTGATCGGTCGGCTTAGGCATGTTGTGTTTCGACAAATTGCGCACCGTGTGCGACTTGAGTCCCGCTGGAGCACCCAGTGGCAAGTGAGCCGGTCCGGGCAATCCAATCGGAGTTGAAGTGATCGGCATACCCCATTGCGGAGTGCCTTCAACTCCCGAGATTGGGTTGTAAGCCGGACGACCTGGACCACCGAAACCGCCCACCATCATCGGGCCAGGAACGCCCATCATGCCTTCCACCGCGATCGGCATCGGAGGGACGTGCTCGCCTTTGTCGCCGTCTGCTGACCAGTAGCCAACTTGTTGCGCTTCGCCGCTTTGAGGAGCAGGGCCACCTTTGTTCGGCATTTCGAGGTCCATGTTGCCGACTCGCAACACGACCATGATTGTGCCACGACGTTCAGCTTCCGCGACGGGATCGACACCTGGATCAAGACGAGTCGAAACAAGTGTCTCGACCCCCGCGATGGCTAATTCTTGGTACTTCGCATCAGGCAGATAGATGACCTTCGTCACGAAGTTGTTGCTCTCGATCTGATCGAGATCTTCGTCGCTCAACTCCAGCGGGATGCTGTTGTGTGAGAGATAAGCGTCGGTCGTCGGATGTCCCGGATAGACCTGCATGGTCGGGTAGAGCGTGAGTCCATCGTCTCGGCCGGGGATGTTCGTGAACTTCAGGCGATAGGTCGCGCCTTGCACGAAGTTGTACCGAGCCGGAGTGATCAGTTGGTTCTCGGCATAACCAGGCCCAACTTGCCATCCGACTTGCATGCCTGCCGGCCCGACGAAACGTAATTGCGTCGTCTGGGTGGCGAAGCTTCTGGCGGGCGGCGGTGCCATCATCGGCATGACGCCGGGGCCGGGACCGTCGACCATCGGGCCAGGATGCGCCAGC
>Ga0172376_10006281_pt1 | contig 12972 bp, 25 predicted proteins | sample Lak35m_FD_121114 | JGI IMG/M metagenome (GOLD analysis project Ga0172376, IMG submission 121114) | Freshwater microbial communities from Kabuno Bay, South-Kivu, Congo - kab_092012_35m | ecosystem: Environmental > Aquatic > Freshwater > Lake | place: Democratic Republic of the Congo: South-Kivu...
GATCTTCGAGTTGCGTATGACAAGTATCTTTCCGAGTACATGTTTAACAGATTTAGCTCTTATATTCTACATGACATAGTAGAAGGGCTGAAAGAAATGCAAGAGGAGGCTCAAGGTGAGTAAAGTGGAAATGAAAACCCTTGCCAAAGTTTTTATACAAATACAACGCGACAAGGAAGAGACGTGGCGAAAAGAGAACTACGGGTCACACAATACACATATGTACATTGCAGCCTTGCGGGAAGCTGGCTGGACCCACGAGTGCAACTCTTCTAAAGAGCATTATGAAGCTGACAGGCAACTACTTGCCAGTCTCGAGTCAGCGGACCTTCGCGCCGTGTATGACCAATATGTTTCCGATGTCATGTTTGACTTTTTTAATAGTCTTGTTGAAGAAATTAAAGAAGATTATCCATACCTGATATAATAGTTCAAAAGGAGAGGACTCTCATGGAATACACAATTACACTTACCGAGGAAGAGCTCGGACTTGTTCTTCTGGCGCTCGTGCCAAATCGCGAGCTACAACAAAAGATCAAGGATCAATCGTGGAAACAAAACAAGATTTCTGCGTAAGCTGCTCCGCTCAAAACTCAAAGGATCATGAGGAGATCTGGGCCGAGTCCCTCGCGGACTACGCCATTCTCCTTCGAGCTAAGGAGTTTGGGTATACGGATACCTTTGACAGGATTATCCGTGACTGGAGAACTCACGTTCTATCCGAGTGCAACCCACTCGCCCTGTCCTAACTGGTTTTACAGATTGGCCTAATCTGTATATAATAGACAAGCAAGTATGAGCAAGGCGCTCATGAAAAGACGAAAGGACACCATGACTGCGAAGACCAAATCTCCAGCTCGTGCCAAGCCTGGAACTCGCCTAGAGCAGCTTCCTCCCTTGGCTCGCGGAGTCAAACTTCCAAATGGTTACAAGCCAGCTTACTTCCGTAAGCGTAAGACCCTTGCGGTTTTACGTGCGGTAGATAGCTCGCACTACCTGATCTTCAACACCACCACCGGTGAGAAGATACAGGTCAACACAACAAAGGAAGCCTCACAAATTATGTCCGCAATCCGACGCGGAACAAAGAAGTTTCCTAAGATCAAGTAAGTAATGCCGCGGAGCTGGGATAAGGAGAAGTATCCCAGCTCCGTTTTACTTTTCCCAGAAAGTGTGATATAATTTATCCATGACAAAAGGACGTAAAGGTTACGGCAGACCAATTGCCATTGAAAAAACTTACCCAGTTTTGAACAACCAGGTTTTACCTGAAAAGGTTGAGTCTATTCTCAAATCATTCGACAACTGTCTTAGAGGACAGGAAGGTGACAAGCTTGTTCGAAACTCGTACATTACAGCGTTGCGGCAAGCTGGCTGGACACTACAGTCAATTGCGGACGCAACAGGAATAACTCGCGAGAGAGTTCGGCAGATTGAAACAAGTACAAGTCAGGAACTCGTAGAGCAAATCAGAATGTTTGCAAATGAATTTCCGGTTCCGCCTATTCCAACTGAAACTGTGATTGAATACAAGTATGAGGCATTCGAGCCTCATCCAAAAACTTTAGCTCGCCTAATCGAGCTTCAACCTCTTGCTCAACAGGTGCGCAGTCACTCCCCGAGATATCGTGCGGAGGCAGAAGAGTATGCGGCTCTTCTCTGGAAAGCTCACAATGATGAAAGCGTTACGCTTTATCACCTTGCAAAACTTCTTGGAGTTACGCACGGAGCTCTACGCTTTCGTCTCGTAAGATACGGTTACATGACACCTACAAAAGGTGGGAAGAGTAGGTCGTATCAGCGAATCATAAGAAAGAATCGAGTTCAAATATGAGTAACTTATACAACCTCGTAAATGTTTTTCAAGAAGATAAGTGGCTCGGTCAGTTCATGGATGAGAAGACTGCAAAGGAATGGATAGCAAAACAAAAGCTTGAAGGCTGCACCGTAACAAAGGATCGGCCATCAACAGCCGAGAGGAAGGCGTCATGACTCGCGTAAATCCAAACAGACTGCAAATTCTTGATCTTGACTTTCATCGCAATGGAGTTGCGGGTAAACCTTTTAAGGTTGCGCTCGTTGACGATGCAAATGAAGGAGACGTAAAGCTTGTCATCATGTTTGAGGAAGAAGGTTACACCGCCGTTCTCAGCGTTGATAAACTTCATGAGGACGAGGACATCACGTTCGCGTCTAACTCATGGCGCGGTGATGAATACGAAGTTGCTCTTCGCTCAGAGATGTGGGAAGAAAGTTCACCTTCCACAGACGACGAAGACGTGATATAATAGGTTCATAACAAAAAGACGAAAGGAAGATAATGAGCGTAGTAGCTACATTACTAAAAAATAAAGCTCCACAGTCAGCTTGGCTTGTGCGGGTAAAGGATCTTGCCTCAGGCGAGGAACGAGTCGCAGCTCACACAACGTTAGGTGCGGCAAAGAAGACTGCTGTCTTGTTTACAAACAGTCTGCTTGACATTGACAGAACTCGTTTACCTTGGGAACAGGACGAGGAACAAAAGGCTGATGGCGTTCAGTACCTTAGAGCTGAGGTTGATGCATGAGTAGCTTCACCGATGAGCGTAAGCCAGGTGGAGTTGAAGTTTTTCGCTACCGAGTGAGACTTAACGCTCGAAATACGAGCGATGAGACTCGGGACCTTGAGGTTATTAGCTCCAGCGAGACTGGAGCTATAGCCATAGCTCTAAAGCTTGCGGACGACCTGCATGGGAAAAGATTTTACCCTGGAGAGGTTACATTCCTGTCAAAAGTATGATATAATAGTACCTAACGATGAAAGGAAGGTGCTATATGGACACAAGGACAATTTTAGACCTGATTTCTTCAGGATCTCTTGATGCGGACCTTGCCAAGATTGGCGAGGCGATAAACGACCGAGTTAAGGCATCTCGTAAGGGAAGAAGCGTCTCAGACTACGAGATTGGTCAAAGAGTTAAGTTCAACGAGAGTACTGCCACGCGGTACATGGTTGGGCAATATGCCACCATCATCTCAAAGAACCGCACAAAGGTTGTGGTTCGACTTGAGACACCGATGGGAAGATTTGCTAAATATCTTCCTAATGGCGAGGTTCAATCCGCCAGTGTGACAGTTCCACTTGCTATAATTGACCCTGCGTAATTAGACGTTACCCTCTCGCCTGGGATACATTTGTCCCAGGCGACTTGGGATTTTTACGGGAGGGTCATGACTACACTTGCCGCGATACAAGGAAACGGCTGGTGTGTTATTGGCTGTGACTCAAGAGCTACCGAGGATTCAGGACGATACATCACGATGGCAACTCAAAAGGTTGTCGAAAATGGTCCGTACCTGATTGCGGGAGCTGGAGCAAGTCGCGGATCAAACATCTTGCAGTTTGGCTGGACTCCACCAAAACCACCGAACAACTCAGACAACCTCGATGCCTTCATGACTAAGAAATTCATCCCGGAGATGCGGCGAGCTTTTATTGAAGCTGGCTATGACATGAAGGAGGACGGAGACTCTGCAACTCACGACTCGATGTTTCTTGTTGCTGTTCGAGGAGTTATATATCCAATATTCGAGGACTACTCCTGGGACAGAGACGTAAGTAACATCTATTACGGAGGTTCAGGCGGAAGCGTAGCTTTAGGAGCTCTTGAGATTCTTGGCACTGCCAAAAGCTTAAAGCAAGCTGAGGACAATGTCAAGAAAGCAATTGCCGCTGCAATTAAGTGGGACGTTTACTCTGCGGGACCTATCGTCGTAAAGTCTCAGAAAGTTTTGCGGACGTAGCGCAGTTGGTAGCGCGGAACCTTGCCAAGGTTCAGGTCGCGGGTTCGACCCCCGTCGTCCGCTCTGTGGTTTGGAGTTGTTTACAAACCTGATATAATAGACCCGTGGGAACCCTAACAAGTGGTTGCTAGGGTTCCTACCTAAAGACGAAAGGATGTAACATGGCAGTATTTGAGATAGAGGAATCGGGTGTTGCGCCGCAACATGAGATCGACTGGGACTTCCCCCTGTGGAGTGAGATCCTTTCAGGACTTTGGCTTGGTGGAACAGATGACTTCGATACCATCGAGTACGAGGTCAATGCCTGGGGTCAACGTGAAATCACAAAGGAACACTTTGATTTGGTCGTAACACTTTACGCCTGGGCAAGACCAGTGGACTGGTTTGCCGAGGAAATTCGTTACGGTTTTTACGACGATGAATCGCACTCGTTCGATGAGGCTTCACTTATGCGTGTTGCAAAATACGCACACAAACAGTGGAAATCTGGCAAGAAGGTTCTTGTTCGTTGTCAAGCTGGTATCAACAGATCTGGTTTGACGATGGGACTCGTTCTAATGCTTGAAGGCTATACGGCTGAGCAAGCTATCGAGATGATGCGGACAAAGCGTTCGAATGCCGTCTTGATAAACAAGAGCTTTGAAAAGTATCTAAAGGAGCTAAAGCTGAATGACTAAGTTGCACATCGCATATGACGACGTGTATCTTGATTGGAAGCTTGGTAGCTCGGATTTTTCACATCCAACCAATCCTGTGCGTGCAAAATACGCTACGGAGTTGCTCCAACAAGATTACGACGTACAAATCGTAAAACCAAACGCAAGCTCGATAGATCGGTCGCGCCTCGAGTCCATACACAGCCCTGTGTATGTATCAAAGGTGTTGGACGCAGGTCATTGCGGCGAGTGGAGACCAGATAACACACACCTAGGCCAGGTTGCCTTGGAGATGTTTGCTGGAACCACGCGGTTAGTCGAGGCGATGGCTGTTGGCGACATTAAGGTTGGCTTTAATCCTCAGGGAGCTAAGCACCACGCTCAATATGACCATAGCTCTGGATTTTGCGTGTTCAACGACATGGCTTGGGCTGCAAAGACATTTAACGCTCGAGGTATGCGGGTTATGTACATCGACTGGGATGCACATCACGGTGATGGCGTTGAGAACTTGCTCGCAAGCGAGCGAGACATCGTCACATGCTCGATTCACGATTCCGTAATCTTTCCAGGTACGGGTCTTGATGGGCATAAGCCAAGTTTCGGTATCTACAACTGGGCATTGGACCCAGGAGCTGATGACACGGAATTTATAGCTGCGGTCGAGCAGATCAGCGAGCTTTCCGACAAGATAAGACCAGATGTAATTCTGCTGGCGACCGGAGCTGATGCTCATATATCAGATCCGTTGTCAACGCTTAACTTCGATTACCCAGGATACGAGCATGCGGCTAGGCTAGTTGGCCAGATGGCCGTAGCTCATACCCAGGGCCGAGTTCTTATCGGAGGAGCTGGTGGGTACCAACCGTTTGACCATACTCCTCAAATTTGGAGTAAGGTTGTGGGTAAGATCTATGACGAGGTACGGCTCTTCAGCTGGGCATGATATAATATCTACTAACCAGCCAGGGTTCATTCATTTCCTGCGGCTGGTGGTCTCCTCAAGAGTGCTCCACACTCCTGGGTTGTAGACACCTTTCTGGCGAGGCCAGGCGGCTCCATCTCCGCCTGGCCTTCTTGATTTTTCGGGATCTTCCTGATATAATAGTACCAGTTCACCAGAAAGGAACTAAAATGACGACACTAATCGGACCCTCAGAGAAGCAGGTTGATTTTATCCTTGGCCTTCTCAAGGAACGCGAGATCGAGGCTGGCGAAGCCGATGAGCTCCGTGAGAAACTTCCAATGCTCAACAAGCGTGAGGCATCAGACCTAATTGAAAAATTGCTAAAGCTTCCAAAGCTTCCAAAGACTGCACGCGTCAACCCAACACAGGTTCACCTTGCGGTACTTCAAAAATCCAAGTACGCGGTGCCTGTTTCAGACTTAGAGCACCTTGACCTTGACTTCGAGGTCCATGGAGACCTTCTTTTCGTAGAGGTGCGTGAGTTTATGGGTACCCTATACATGCGCCGTCTCACAGGGAGTCTCGGTGGGTTTACACGCCATAAGCTTTCTGTTCAGGATGTAATTGACCTCGTGGGGGTCATCCGATCCAACCAATACGGGTATGCCAAGCTCTTTGGCCAGCACTATTCCTGCTGCGGGTCCTGTGGAGCCGAGCTCACCGATCCAACCAGCCGTAGCCTTCAGTTGGGGCCTGAATGTCGCAAGAAGTTCGGGTTTTAGGACCTTCCTGATATAATTATCCCAAGCCCAGGAACCTGGGGAACGACGAAAGGACCCAAAATGATACTCGACATCTTCGAAACCGTAGGTGACTTCTTCGCAGATATGTTTGACGCAGTTGCAGACGCTTTCAGCGCTGTCACCGATTGGATGAACGATAACTTGGCAGATGGACCTTGGGCAGCATTGCTCACGGTTGTCGTAATCACAATCATAGGAATTGCAGTACTGTAAGGAAACTCCTTACATAAAAGACGAAAGGATCTTCTCCATGCAATCAGTAAAAGAAATTCGTAGACGCGGCTTTCAATACCGTCGCATCTCCTTCGCACTTAAAGTTATCTCTGGTCTTTGGGCATTGGCAATGCTTGCCTTGGGTATCGGAGGAACATGGATTCATTTTCTTGCAGCAATGACTGGGTTAATTGCATTCTGCATTCCAGCGATTCTTATCGCATCTACCTACGACCACATGGCGGAAAAGCAGTTCATGAAGGCTGCGGCAACGCCAATCCTTGGAGTAGTTCACCCTCAACTGTAGTTTACAAGTAGAGGGAAAAGGATTATAGTTTTTCCTAAGGACGAATACGGAGGACCAATGACCCAGGGCACTGTTCAAAAAGAACAGATCTATGTCTATGACACCTGTTCCTTGTGTGGTGACGCAAACGTACTCGTCTACCTAATTGATGATAAGCTGGTGTGTGCTTCTGACTATCGTGAGATAACATACACTCGCAAGAAAATTCAGCGCTGCGATGTATGCGGCGCAGAGAATGCAGTGAGAGATCCAGCACATCGTAAAAATGAATACCTCTGCTGGGACTGTCACCAAAAGAATGGATTTGTAATTCGCAACTCAGTAGTGAAACGTGCAATAGCTGCAATCAACAACTCGGTCCTCGTCAAGAAGACTCGTTGTGCGGCAGCAGGATACGGCACAGACTGTGACTTCAACGTGAAGCCACGATCTGCATGGGGAGGAAAGATGCTTTGCAATACGCATGGTAAGACTCCGCCCAAGAAGGAAAAGAAGAAGAAATCTTGAGCAGTAATAAAAAGCTGCTCGACGAAGCTCGTGATCTGATATATCGCTCACGAGCTTCACTCGCATCACTCGAACCAGAAACCAAAACGAGAAAAGGAAAGCAAATGACAACAGCGTCACCGCAACAGGCAGCAGCCCTCTATACAGCTGGCAAGTCCGTAGTCGAGGTAGCTCAGGAACTAGGCATTACCTATGGTAAGGCTCGTAAGCTCATCTCTGATTCAGGGACCCCGATTCGTAACACCTCGGATCGTCTCAAGGGCAAGACCCGTAAGAGCAAGTAAAGCCTGTGCTTCGTAACCTCGTTTGGCCAGCCGTGGTATCAGCCGCCAGCTCCGTGCTAGCGGTTCTTACCGCGCTCGTGGACCCATCTAAGGGTACCTTGGTCCTAGCCCTAGGGCTAACCTCGGTAGCCATGGCATGCCTGTCCCAGAGGGCCTAGAGTCTAATCAGCCAGGGGGTTTACAAGACCCCCTGGATGATGATATAATAGACCCAACAGAGGAGGTGGTGATAGTGCCACTATACGGAATAGTACATGACAGCCCTCTCATTACTGCTGCGCAAAAAGGCTTTCGTAGGCTAAAAAGGCACGAGGCTAGGGCAATGCAGGACGGAACCCCCGTCACAGACATGATAGCCCCGTTTCTACTTAAGATAGAAGCTGCAATGCGGGAAAATGAAAAGAAAAAGAAAAAGAAAAAGAAATAGTTCATTACACGGCTAAGTTCTTCCCTAGCCTGTGTTATAGTATTCCAGTAAACATACGGAGAGACGGAGGTACGCTCATTTCATTTACGTCCCTTCTTATCTCCAACCCTGTGCAAGTGGTAGAGGACAGACGCAAGTCTGAGAAGTTGCAGGGTAGCAAGAAGCTCAGTGCGGTGGCTGCATTGGGTTGTCCCATCCCTAACCTAAGAAGGAGGCGAACTAGCGTTGCAACATCTGACATTACGTGGAATAGCAATGACGTCCGTAGCCTATATAACGGCACTAACAATCGGTATCTTCGCGGTGACGACACTCTCGTCAAATGCGGTGGCACCATACAAAGCAACACCAATACCAGCTCATAAGCACGAGCTTATAGCATACGTAGAGAATAACCCTCTTGAGAAATTCAAGGGAGTTAGGAAGCTTGCACAGGACGATCTTGTAGACGTTCTACGTGCGGTAGGCTTCAAAGGCCAAGGCCTTAAGCTGGCCTGGGCTGTAGCTATGCGGGAGAGTAACGGAAGACCAATAGCACACAACGATACAGTATCTACTGGCGACAACTCCTATGGTATGTTTCAGATCAACATGTTTGGAAGCCTAGGACCAGACCGTCGCGAGAAGTTTGGCCTTGCGGCTAACTCAGATCTGTTCGATCCTGTCACCAACGCCAAGGTTGCATTCCACATGACAAAGGGTGGAGTTGACTGGGGCGCATGGGGACTAGGACCAAATGCCTACGATGGCACTGCGGCTGAGCCTTCTATAACCAAGTGGCTACCGCTATTTCCTAAGTCATAACCTTGCGGTAAGGATACTATACAACCATGAGCGAAGACAACATCCTACCTATCGAGCCAGTTGAGACTGAGCCAGCTCCTATCCTTGCGGTAGAGCCTGAACCAGCTCCTGCTCCTGTGATTGAACCAGAGCCAGAGTTACTACCTGAACCAGAGCCTGTAGCTGTAGTTGAGCCAGAGCCTGCGGTTGCGGTAGAACCTGTACCTGAACCTAAACCATCTAAGCCAAAGGCATCAACGCGCGCTGCTGTAAGTGGTGGTGATAAGGACGATGTGTTCCTCGCAAACTGTGTGTACAAGAACGTGTATGCTCGCAAGAGCCTAACCGTCCATCATGTACAACGTCGCCTCGTTGAGCTTGGCTACAACGAAGCATACGCAGATCGTGATGGCTGGCTAGGTGATCTTACTAAAGCTGCTATAGTTAAGTTCCAAGGTGACAAGGGTCTTAACGCAACTGGCAGCATGGACGCTGATACTTTCACCAAGTTGTTTGATGGTGATGACAACGTCAACGTAGTTCTATAAGTTACTCGTCAGTAACTTAGCTTTAGGCTAGCATCTCAAAGGTGCTAGCCTAAAATTTTTTCCAAACACAAATCTTATGTCACATCATAATACTTCCTACAAAAATTTTTCTTAAGACTTTTTGCAAAGGCAATGCCTGTCCTTTCTTACAAAAAAGTAAAAATCTGCCGAGATGACAAAAAATGTTGGAGACACTTTTCGCTTTTTCTCCCGTAATACAGGTCGCTCTCTCACGCCCAAGGCACCTAGCCTTAAGGTACTGCATCTGCGTTTTTGTACACAAATCATTAAGCGCAGTTTTAATGTACTATTTGTACATGGGTAAGAGCCTAGCCGAGCACGTAGCACTTCTTGCACCCGAGGAGCGCGACGCAATCCTTCAAGGGTTAGATCAAGAGGTCCTGCCTTGGGACTGGAGTTTCTGGGGTCGTCCCGAGCAACAGGCACCCGTAGGAGACGACTGGAACATCTGGCTTGTACTCGCAGGTCGCGGTTTTGGAAAAACACGACTTGCCGCGGAGTGGGTAAGAGAACAAGCAAGGTACACAAATAAAGGACAACTTCGCTTTGCGCTCGTTGCGCGTACCGCCGCTGACGTTCGTGACGTTATCGTAGAAGGCGAGTCGGGAATCATCAATGTTTCCCCTCACTCAGAGCGTCCACACTACGAGCCATCAAAACGTCGCCTTACCTGGCCCAACGGAAACACCGCGACCCTCTTTACGGCAGACGAGCCTGACTCCCTTCGCGGTCCTCAATTCACGCACGCATGGGGTGACGAGGTTGCCGCCTGGCGTCAAACTCCCGACGCGGCTGGTATGACTGCGTTTGACAACTTACGTGTTGGCACACGTCTTGGAATGAAACCAAAGATTCTTGTAACAACGACACCCAAGCGCGTTCCACTTTTATATCAGCTTATAAATGAAAGTAAAAAGAATCCAGACAAGGTAATCATTACCAAAGGCTCAACCATGGATAACCGTGGTAACCTATCGGAGTCCTATATAAGCGCAATCCTAGGTGTTTATGAGGGAACCCGTTTAGCGCAACAGGAACTTTACGGTGAGATGCTCTCGGACGTCGAAGGTGCGCTCTGGACTATCGAGCTTATTGACAAAGGTCGTGAAACTCAACTTCCCATCAACACTCCTTTACGCGTAATTGGCGTTGACCCGTCGGTCGCGGAGAATCCTCGCGACGAGTGTGGCATCATCGTGTGCGCCGCAACCGGCGAGCGCGATTTAGATGAGCGTACCTCGTGGGTATTAGAGGACGCAACCGTTCACGGGTCTCCCGAGGTGTGGGCAAACAAGGTTGTGCAGATGGCACGCAAGTGGGGGTGCCCAGTTGTAGCCGAGGTAAACCAAGGTGGAGCTCTCGTTAAAAACGCCATCAACATTATTGATCCAAACGTAAAGGTACTTGAGGTTCACTCCAAGCACGGCAAGGCATTACGCGCAGAGCCAGTAACCCTTGCCTACGAGCAGTCCCGCGTTCATCACATTAACTACCTTCCCGAGCTTGAAAGTCAGATGACCGCCTGGATTCCTGGTGAAACGTCAAAGTCTCCCGACCGCGTTGACGCTCTCGTTCACGCATTAACCGCGCTCCTAATTAAGCCTCCCGCAGGTTTCCTCGGCGGACACATCAAGGCAAGATCACTTGCACACCGCAAGATCCCTTCCTTCCGCGGAGGAAAAGGAAGAGGTAACGGAGGATTTCGTGTACGATAAAGTACAAAACACCGAGCAGTTTGTACACGCTTTGACGAGCGCGTGTTAAGGTAACTCCATGGCCGCACCACTACTGCCAAAGAGCGAGAGAGATCTGCTCGCTACACTTACCAAGGACACTCTGTGCTTTAGGGTTCAGGAGCTTGTCACGGTTGGCTGGTCATATCAATCAATTGCAAATGCCTTTACGCCTAACAAGACGCGCTCAACAATTCGCGCCTGGGCAGTTCGTAAGGTCAAGGAGCAATCCTCCATCACATCCGTTCCTCGTCCTCCGATAAAGACGCCGCGCCTAAGACGTATTCGTCCCAAGAGCCCAGGAATACCTCACGACGAGCAGTTGCGCATCGCAAGATTATCACCGCTGGCACGAAGGTATCGCTCAAGAACCTCACCTACATCTGCCTCATATAACGCCAATCACGAACTTTCCCTTATTGCCAAGGATCTCTATCTCAAAGGAGTCACGGTGTCAGAGCTCGCCCGCGTCTCAGGCGTTACCTATCGAGCAATGAAACGTCGAGTAGATCGGGCGCTCACGGTATGAAGATTCTCCACGACTTCTTTCCCTCAACAATAGTTGCGGTTCCGCCGAACGTAGTTGAGGACTTTTCCACCGTAACCACGTCCATCCAGGTTCCCAAGGGCGGAAGGTATCTCGAGCGGGTGCGTACCATAGTGATGCAGGACGATGAAAGTCAAATTCTTCTCGTTGCCGCAGATCACTCGGACGGACCGCGCATGATCTTCTCTGAAAGACTTTCAGACTTTAAGTGGTCTGGACATAAAAGCAATGACTCCCAGGCGCTCACGCGCTCGGGAAAGGTAATCGCGTTCAAGCACGTGCAAGGATGTACCTGCGGCAGTCGCCTAAGGTCATTTAGCCCGTATCGAACCATGGACTCAATAAAGGACCCAACCTCATGAACCTATATGAAGTAGACAACATCTCAGCCCTGCACTTCATCGTACTTGCGCTTATGGTTTATCGCCTCACGCGCCTGTTATTAGTTGACACGCTCTTTGAGCCCGTGCGCGACTGGATCTTCTCCAAGAAGCCTCCACACTCAAGTACTCTCGGATACCTGTTTACGTGCGAGTGGTGCATATCCCTATGGATCGCGCTTCCAACGATGATCTTTTATGCTCTTTTTCCAAGTACGGTATTTCTAATTGGGTGTATATTTGCCCTGTCTGCGACAGCAGGCTTAATAACCGCGCGCCTGGATAAGTGACCCAGTGCGCTCCGTTATCTCAGTGACAGGAGTTTGATACGTGGCAATTTTTCGTCGCGAGGACGTAACACCTAAACCTCGCACACCACAAGCTCCAGTTGTCATCTCAGATATCTCATACGCGCAGTCACTTCCCTACTCTGCACCGCGACCAATAACCGCGGCGGCAGTTCAAATCGCCATCAATGATAAAGGCGAGGTTGAAAGATTTAAGCAACGCCGCACAGGCGGATCCTCCGACTGGCAGTCGGAGTCCTGGGAGTACTATGACGCCATTGGCGAAATTAAGTATGCCTTTAACCTTGTTGCATCCGTAGTATCACGTATTCGTCTTTATGCAGCCGCGGTTGACAATCCCGCGGAGTCGCCTGTCCCTGTTCACAACAGCGATGTTGTTGAACAGCGATTAGCCTCTGCTGCAGAGCGCGCACTAGCGCGATTAGACTCTGCATACGGCGGACAGGCTGGACTATTACGAGATGCAGCGCTAAACCTATCCGTTTCAGGTGAGTGCTATCTTGTTCAATTCCCTGCACGTGCCGGAAGCGGAACTCCCGAGAGCTGGGATATTCGCTCGACAGACGAGTTACAGGTTGATGCTAAAAACCAATATCTAATTATTCCACGTCGTGACGTTATTACCTCAGGAGGTAAAAACGCGGCGGCAGCATTAAAACTTCCCAACACAAGCTTTGTTGGACGTATCTGGCGAGCGCATCCTCGTTACTCCGAGGAAGCAGATTCGAGCATGCGCGGTCTACTTGATCTTTGCGCAGAGCTTCTA
>Ga0172376_10006283_pt1 | contig 12971 bp, 12 predicted proteins | sample Lak35m_FD_121114 | JGI IMG/M metagenome (GOLD analysis project Ga0172376, IMG submission 121114) | Freshwater microbial communities from Kabuno Bay, South-Kivu, Congo - kab_092012_35m | ecosystem: Environmental > Aquatic > Freshwater > Lake | place: Democratic Republic of the Congo: South-Kivu...
AAGCTGCATCGCGCCCGCGTCGGCATACATGTGGCTCAGCGCGACATCGGGATATTCGCGGTCGTGCACCTCCTGCACCACCTGCCGCCAGAGCACGCCCGATTCCATCACATTGGCCTTCTCCATCGAGCAGACCTTGTTCTGGCGCCGGCGCGCCAGTTCGAAGGCCGAGCGCGCGACCCGCGCGATCTCGCCCTCGGTGTAGCGCTGGGTGTTGATGCCCACGCGCTCGTTGCCTTCGGTGAAGATCCCGCGCGGCTCGCCGAAATAGACGCCCGAGGTCAGCTCGCGCACGATGACGATGTCGAGGCCCGCCACCACCTCGCGCTTGAGGCTCGAGAAATCGGCGAGCGCATCGAAGCACTGCGCGGGGCGGAGGTTGGCGTAGAGGTCCATCTCCTTGCGCAGGCGCAAAAGGCCCCGCTCGGGCTTCACGCTGAAGTCGAGGCTGTCATACTTCGGCCCGCCGACCGCGCCGAGCAGCACCGCGTCCGCCGCCTGCGCGCGCGCCATAGTGGCGTCGGTCAGGGGCGTGCCGTGCGCGTCATAGGCCGCCCCGCCCACGAGATCCTCCGAGACGTCGAAACGGATGCCGCGGCGGTCGCCGAACCAGGCGATGATCTTGCGCACTTCGGCCATCACTTCGGGGCCGATCCCGTCGCCGGGCAGGATGAGAATGGAACCGGTGGTCACGCGCGTGCTCCTCGGACGCTGGAGGGAAACGGGCCGTCAGGCCCAGGGGCGGAGGGTGCGCGCGCGCGCCTCGAAGGCGTCGATCGCCGCGACCTTCTCGAGCGACAGGCCGATGTCGTCGAGGCCGTTGATGAGGCAATGCTTCTTGAAGGGGTCGATGTCGAAGGAAAACACCGTCCCGTCGGCGGCGGTGACGGTCTGGGCGGGCAGATCGACGCTGATGCGGGCGTTCGCGCCCTTTTCGGCGTCCTTCATCAGATGCGCGACCGCCTCGGCCGGCAGCGCCACGGGCAGGATGCCGTTCTTGAAGCAGTTGTGATAGAAGATGTCGGCGAAGGACGTCGAGATCACGCAGCGGATCCCGAAATCGAGGAGCGCCCAGGGCGCGTGCTCGCGGCTCGAGCCGCAGCCGAAATTGTCGCCCGCGACCAGGATCTGCGCCTGCCGGTAGGCCGGGCGGTTCAGGACGAAATCGGCGATCTCGTTGCCCTGGCGGTCATTGCGCATCTCGTCGAAGAGGTTCTTGCCGAGCCCCGAGCGCTTGATCGTCTTGAGGAACTGCTTGGGGATGATCATGTCGGTGTCGATGTTGACGAGCGGCATGGGCGCCGCGATGCCGGTCAGGGTGGTGAACTTGTCCATCTCGCTTCCTCCGCTCAGACCGTTTCGCCCATGATTTCGCGCACGTCCGTGAGCCGGCCGGTGATGGCGGCGGCGGCGGCCATGGCGGGGCTCATGAGGTGGGTGCGGCCCTTGTAGCCCTGCCGGCCCTCGAAGTTGCGGTTCGAGGTCGCGGCGCAGCGCTCGCCGGGGGCGAGCTGGTCGGGGTTCATGCCAAGGCACATCGAGCAGCCCGCGAGCCGCCATTCAAAGCCCGCATCGACGAAGACCTGCGCGAGGCCCTCCTCCTCGGCCTGGAGCCGCACGAGGCCCGAGCCCGGCACGACCATACCGCGCACGCCGGGCGCGAGCTTGCGGCCGCGCAGGATGGCGGCGGCGGCGCGCAGATCCTCGATCCGGCCGTTCGTGCACGAGCCGATGAAGACGGCGTCGATCGGGATGTCGGCAAGGCGCGTGCCGGGCTTCAGCCCCATGTAGTCGAGCGCGCGGCGCGCGGCCTCGACCTTGCCGCCCGCGAAGCTCTCGGGGTCGGGGACGGTGGCGGTGATGGGCAGCACGTCCTCGGGGCTGGTGCCCCAGGTGACGAGGGGGGCGATGTCCTCGGCGCGCAGCGTCACGACCTTGTCGAAATGCGCGCCCGCGTCGGTGTGGAGCGTGCGCCACCAGGCGACGGCGGCCTCCCAGGCGGCGCCCTTCGGCGCGTGGGGGCGGCCGCGCAGATAGTCGAAGGTCTTCTCGTCGGGCGCGATCAGGCCCGCGCGCGCGCCCCCTTCGATCGCCATGTTGCAGACGGTCATGCGCCCTTCCATCGAGAGGGCGCGGATCGCCTCGCCGCAGTATTCGATGACATGGCCGGTGCCGCCCGCGGTGCCCGTCGCGCCGATGACGGCCAGCGTGATATCCTTGGCCGTGACGCCGGGCGCGAGGGTGCCGGTGATCTCGACCTTCATGTTCTTCGACTTCTTCTGGATCAGCGTCTGGGTCGCGAGCACATGCTCGACCTCCGAGGTGCCGATGCCGTGGGCGAGCGCGCCGAAGGCGCCATGCGTCGCGGTGTGGCTGTCGCCGCAGACGATGGTGGTGCCGGGCAGGGTCCAGCCCTGCTCGGGGCCGATGATGTGGACGATGCCCTGGCGGATGTCGGACACGGGATAGTAGTGGATGCCGAAGTCGCGCGCGTTGCGGTCGAGCGTCTCGACCTGGATGCGGCTTTCCTCGTTGTCGATGCGCGACTCGCGCCCGGCGGTGGTGGGCACGTTGTGGTCGGGCACCGCGATCGTCTTGCCCGGCGCGCGCACCTTGCGCCCGGCCATGCGCAGCCCCTCGAAGGCCTGCGGGCTCGTGACCTCGTGCACCAGGTGGCGGTCGATGTAGAGCAGGCAGGTGCCGTCGTCCGAGCGGTGGGCGACGTGGTCGTCCCAGATCTTGTCGTAGAGCGTGCGGGGGGCGGTCATGGGTGGGGTCCGTCGGTGGAGAGGTTCCGGGTTCAGGGGGCGCGTGCGACGCGCGGCAAGGGCCGCCTCAGCGGCTGGCGCGCACCGACCGGAGCGCCCCGTGGAAACGGTCGCAGAGCCGGTCGTGATCGGTGATGACGAAGACGCGCATCATGACCTCTGCCATAGTGTCATTCCGCCCCGTGGGCAAGCGCCATGACCCCGCCCCCGCTGCCGGCCCGCTGGGCGCCCGGTGCGTGCCGGCGCGCTTGACCGGGGCGGGGCGGATGCACATATCCCGCACGAGGCGCGGGTGCGCGGCACGGAGGGCGGACGGATGGCATGGATGCGGACCCTGGCGGCGGCGCTCGCGATCGGCGGGGCCGAAGCCGCGAGCGGCGCCGAGCCCGGAGGCCACGGCGGCTACGAGGGGCCGCCCTACGCCATCGAACGCGCCGAGGGGGCGATCGAGTTGCGCAGCTATGCCCCCCACCTCGTCGCCGAGGTCACGGTCGAGGGCGACCGCTCGGCCGCCGTGCTGCGGGGTTTCCGCGTGCTCGCAGGCTACATCTTCGGGGGTAACGCCGAGGGGCGCGAGATCGCGATGACCGTTCCGGTCGCGCAATCGCCCGCCCTGCCGGGCGGCGGCCTTGTCGGATCGGTGCGCGCCGCCGAGACGGGCCCCTGGACCGTGCGCTTCATGATGCCGTCGGATTTCCGCCCCGACACCCTGCCCGCCCCGGACGACGGGCGGATCCGCTTCGTCACCACGCCGCCCGAGCGCCAGATCGTCGCGCGCTTTTCGGGGCTGCCGACCTCGGGGGCCTTCGACACCCACGCCGACGCCCTGCGCGGCTGGGCGGCAAGCTGGGGGCTGACCATCACGGACGGGCCGCATCTCTATTACTACGACGACCCGATGACGCTGCCCTGGAATCGCCGCAACGAGGTCGCCTTCGGGGTGCGCTAGTCAGAGGGCCGGCATGCGTTGAGGTCGGCGCGCCGAAATGCTAGCATCCCCGCGTCGGGCGGTCCGTCCGCCCCCCGCTGAGCAGGAGTTGGGACACTGTCCGATCACGCAACCGCCGATGCCGCCCGCGACGGGGTGGCCGCCGATGTCCTTCTCGCCCGCGTTCTCGCCTCGCTCGACGACGACAAGGCCGAAGAGGTCGTGACGATCGACCTGCGCGGTCGCTCGGCCTTCGCCGACTACATGGTGATCGCCTCGGGCCGATCGAGCCGGCAGGTCGCGGCGATCTCGGAAAAGCTGACCGAGCGGCTCAAGCAGGATCCCGGGGTGCTCTGCAAGGTCGAGGGGCGCGAGACCGCCGACTGGGTGCTGATCGACGCGGGCGACGTTGTCGTGCATGTCTTCCGCCCCGAGGTGCGTGCCTTCTACCAGATCGAGAAGATGTGGCAGAACCCCGCCGCGCTGCGCCCCCCAGCCGCGACCGCGACCTCAACCGCGCCGGGGACCGCGCCAGGCGCCGCGCTGGGCTGAATGCGCCTGACGATCTGCGCGGTCGGCCGGCTCGGCCCCGCCGCCCCCGAACGGCAGCTGATCGAGGATTGGTGCGCGCGCTGCGAACGCACAGGACGCGCGCTCGGCCTCGGGCCCGTCCGGGTCCTCGAGGTCGACGACCGCCGCGCCTCGGGCCTCGCGGCCGAAGGGGCGGCCCTGCGCCGCGCCATGGCGCCGGGTGCGGTGCGCGTGGTTCTCGATGAACGCGGCGAGATGCTGAGCTCGCCCGCCCTTGCCCAGCGGCTGGCGCGCTGGCGCGACGCGGGGCAGGCCGAGGTGGCATTCGCGATCGGCGGCGCGGACGGGACCGACCCGGCGCTGCGCGCGGACGCCGACCTCCTGCTGTCGTTCGGGCCGATGGTCTGGCCGCACATGCTCGTGCGCGCGATGCTCGCCGAACAGCTCTATCGCGCGGCGACCATCCTCGCAGGTGCGCCCTATCACCGGGCCTGAGCGGACCGGCTTGCGCGCCGCCGCCGGTTCAGGCAGCCTCGGGGCCTCGGTCCTGTCCGCCGGGGAGGTTTTTGATGACGTGGTCGTTCCTGATTGGGCGCATCGCCGGAACCGAGCTGCGCATCCACGCGACCTTCTTCCTCCTCATCGCCTGGATCGCCGCGAGCGCCTATCTCGAGGGGGGCACGGCGGCCGCGCTCGGCTCGGTCGGCTTCGTCGCAGCGCTTTTCGGCTGCGTCGTCGCGCATGAGTTCGGCCATATCCTGATGGCGCGCCGCTTCGGCATCCGCACCCCCGACATCACCCTGCTGCCGATCGGCGGGCTTGCCCGGATGGACCGCCTGCCCGAGCGCCCCGCGCAGGAGATCGCGGTCGCCCTCGCCGGGCCGGTCGTCAATGTCGCGATCTGGGCCGCGATCATGCTCGCGCTCGGGCCCGAGGATCCGCTCGCGCGCGCTGCGGCGCTGCAGGATCCGGCGGGCGGCTTCTGGGCGCGCCTGGCGGGGATCAATCTCTTTCTGGCGCTTTTCAACCTCGTGCCGGCATTTCCGATGGATGGCGGGCGGGTGCTGCGGGCGCTGTTGGCGATCGTCCTCGGGCGGCTGCGTGCCACGCGCCTTGCGGCGCGCATCGGGCAGATGCTCGCGTTCCTCTTCGGGATCGCGGGGCTGATGGGCGGGGGCCCCATCCTGATCCTGATCGCGGTCTTCGTCTTTCTCGCCGCCGGGGCCGAGGGTGCGGATGTCGAGATGCGCGCGCTGGCGCAGGATCGCGCGGCCCGGGATGCGATGATCCGCGATTTCCGCGTGCTTGCGCCCGATGATGCCCTCTCGGTCGCGGCCGATGCCGTCATCCGCACGACGCAGCACGAATTTCCCGTCATCGCGCCAGATGGCACCCTTGCGGGGTTTCTCACGCGCGGCGCGCTGATCGAGGCGCTGGCGGGCCGGACGGCGCCGGCGCGGGTGCGCGACGCGATGGCGACGCCGATCCCGACCCTGCCGCCCGAGGCACCGCTCCTCGAGGTGATCGGCGCGCTGCAGGCGTCGCGCGCGCCCGCGGTCGGCATCCTGGAGCGGGGGCGGCTCTGCGGCTATGTCACGGTCGAGAACCTCGGCGAGATGGTCATGCTCTCGGCCCGGCGCACGCCGGATTGATCGCCGCAGCGCCGCAAGGACCTTGCGCATCAGCCTCGGGTCGCGTAGCCTCAACGTTGATTTGAGACGCTCTAATTCAAAGCTGAGAGGAATTGCATGACGCGCAAGTCGCCCTCCGAACTGCCATCGCTGTCGTCAGCGGCAAGGCTGCGCCAGCTTCTGAAGGAGCTCGAGGCCGAACTCGGCCTCTTCGATCTGACCGAGGCCGAACGCGACGTGCTCTATGCCGCCCGCATCGCGAGTCGCCCCGAGACGGACGGCACGCAGGTCTTCGCCTCCGAGAGCCTGCGCGAGCACGGCTTCGTCGACGAGATCGCACCCGCCACCTTTTATCGCGCACTGAAGGCCTTGCGCGATCGCGGGTTCATCCGGCTCGCGCCCGGGCATCGCAAGAACCACTATGTGCTCGACTTCGACCCGACCGCGCGCGAGGTCGATTTCGTGGCCCGCCCCTCGCCGCAGGAGGCCTGAGGGCGGCGCTCGGGTGTCGGACCGCCTGGGGAACTGGCTGGCGCTCGGGCTGGCGGCGATGGTCGCGGCCGACCTCCTGCTGACCGGCGGGGCGGGGGTGATGTTCCTTGCGCGCAAGCTTGACGCGCAGATCGCCGCGCTCGCCTTCTGGCGCTGAGGCAGGGTCAGCCTGCGACGACGATCCGCCCCCCCGCCGCCGCGAGGGCCGCGCCGATGGCCTGGGGCGGGGGGCGGTCGGTCACCACCGCGTCGATGGCGTCGAACCCGCAGACGCGCACGAAGCCCCGCGCGCCGAACTTCGAGGCGTCCGAGACGACGATCCGCCGCTCGCCGCGCGCGAGGACGATGCGGGCGAATTCGGCCTCGTGCAGATCGAAGTCCATCACGCCGCCCGCGTCGATGGCGCCGGCCGAGATGATCGCGTGCCGCACCGAGAATCGCGCGGCGAACTCGAGCGCCGATGCCCCGAAGGCCGCGCCGGAATCGGACCGCAACTCGCCCCCCGCCATGAAGACGCGGTTGCCGTTGCGCGTGGCGAGCGTGCGGGCGATGTCGGAGGAATTCGTCACGACCGTGAGCTGGCGATGCCCCACGAGGGCGCGCGCGAGAAAGCTCGTCGTCGTGCCGGTATCGAGCATGAGCGTGTCGCCGTCGCGGATCGTCGCCGCCAGATGGCGCGCGATCGCGGTCTTGGCGGCGGCGTTCTCGCGCATGCGGCGGGCAAAGGGCGCCTCGCCGAACATCCCGGCGAGCCCGACCGCGCCATGCATCCGCACGACCGACCCCGCATCGGCCAGCGGGCGCAGGTCGCGCCGGATCGTCTCGGCCGAGACGCCGAGCGCGCGCGCGATCGCGCCGACCGAGCTGCTGCCCTCGCTCTCGAGCAATTTCAGGATGTCGCCGTGGCGCCGTGATTGCATCGCTCCTCCTTTGGGCAGAAATCCACGCCGAACGGGCAGAAGCAACACAAAACTCCACAAACGCGATTGACAGGCGCCGCCCTCGGGCCGCAACCTCGCATCCCAGGGACCCCGCCCCGCAACGCACCGGCGCGGGACGGCGCGCGCACACAACAGGGAGAGTGAGATGACAGCAAGACAGCATCCCCTTGCGGCCCTCGGGCTGGCGGGGTTCATCGCGGCGGCGGGGGCCCTGCCCCTCGCGGCCGCTGATTCGACCGATCCGATCAAGCTTACGCTGCACGACTGGACGGGCCAGCTCATCACCACGCAGCTCATGGGCGAGGTGCTCAAGCAGGCCGGCCTCAACGTCGAATATGTCCAGGCCGACTATCTCGCGCAGTTCGCCGGGCTCGAGACGGGCGATCTGCAAGTCGCGATGGAGATCTGGGAGACGACGGGCCGCGAGGCGATGGACGCCGCGACCGCGACCGGCAAGGTCGAGGTGTTCGGCGCGACCGGCATGAAGGCCAAGGAAGAGTGGTGGTATCCGCTCTACATGAAGGAGAAATGCCCCGGCCTGCCCAATTGGGAGGCCCTGAAGGATCCCGCCTGCGCCGAGGCCTTCGCCACGGCCGAGACCGCGCCCAAGGGCCGCTATCTCGGCGGCCCCGTCACCTGGGGCGGCTTCGACGAGGAGCGCGTGGCGGCGCTCGACCTGCCCTTCGAGGTGATCCACGCGGGCACCGACGCTGCCCTCTTCGCGGAACTCGAGAGCGCCTATCAGCGCCAGGCGCCGGTCCTGCTCTGGATCTACGCCCCGCACTGGGCGCCCGCGAAATATGAGGGCGAATGGATCGAATTCCCCGAATACACCGCCGCCTGCTACACCGACCCCGCCTGGGGATCGAACACCACGGCCACGCATGATTGCGGCAAGCCCTTCGGCGAGATCTGGAAGGCCGGCTGGGCGGGCGTCAAGGACACCTGGCCGACCGCCCACAAGGCCATCGGCGCCTTCAGCATCGACAACGCCGAGATGGGGGCGATGATCACCGAGGTCGACCTCAACGGCAAGTCGATCGAGGAGGTCGTCGGCGCCTGGATGGCCGCGAACGAGGGCCGCTGGAAGGGCTGGATCGGGCAGTAACCGCAGACCGCGACACCCCCGGGCGGCCGCATCGCCGCCCGGGGTCTCTTTTTCACGCCGCAGCCCCCGCATGACCGATCCCACCCCGAAACTCATCTGCCGCGACGTCTGGAAGGTGTTCGGGCCGCGCGCGGCCGAGACGCTTGCCGCCCTCGGCCCGGCCCCCGAGCCGGGCGCGCTTGCCGCGGCGGGCCTCGTGCCCGCGGTGCGGGGGGCGACGCTTGCCGTCGCCTCGGGCGAGATCTTCGTCATCATGGGGCTGTCGGGGTCGGGAAAATCGACGCTCGTGCGCTGCATGTCCCGCCTTGTTGAGCCCTCGGCGGGCGAGATCCTCTTCAACGGGCAGAACCTGCTCGCGGCCTCGGACGCCGAGATGATCGAGATCCGCCGCCACAAGATGGGCATGGTGTTCCAGCACTTCGCGCTGCTGCCGCATCTGAGCGTGCTCGACAACGTGGCCTTTCCGCTCGCCATCCAGGGGGTGGCGCGCGCCGTGCGCGAGGCGCGCGCGCGCGAGATGGTGGCGCTCGTGGGGCTCGCGGGGCGCGAGGGGGCTTTCCCGCGCGAGCTGTCGGGCGGCCAGCAGCAGCGGGTGGGCATCGCGCGCTCGCTCGCGGTCGAGCCGGAGTTGTGGTTTCTCGATGAGCCCTTCTCGGCGCTCGACCCCCTCATCCGGCGCGAGATGCAGGACGAATTCATCCGCCTGCAATCGGTGCTGAGAAAGACCATCGTCTTCATCACCCATGATTTCGATGAGGCGATCCGCCTGGCCGACCGCATCGCCATCATGAAGGACGGCGCGATCGTGCAGATGGGCACGCCCGAGGAAATCGTGCTGCGCCCCGCGACGGATTATGTGCGCGAGTTCACCCGCGCCGTGCCCAAGGCCAAGGTCGTGCGCGCGGGCTCGATCATGATCGCGGGGCCGGCGGCGGCGGATCTGCCGGCGGTGAGCGCGCGCGCCGCCATCGCCGATGTCGCGCCGCGCTTTCTCGACGGGGCGACCGCGCTGCGCGTGGTCGATGAGGCGGGCGCGACGGCGGGCCTCTTGCGGCAGGTCGATGTCGTGCGGCTGATGCTCGGCGGCGGCCCGGGATGAGGGCGCGCCCGACCCTCGGCCCACTCGGCGCGCTGGGCGTGGCGGCGGCGGCGCTCGCGCTCATCTGGGCGCTCGCGCCGCTGCTGCCGGGCTGGGCGGCGGAATGGCCCAAGGCCGCGATCCTGCCCGCCGCGCGCTGGTTCGGGGCGGCGGTGAAATGGCTGACGGCCGAGGCCGCGATCGGCCCGCTCACCTTCTCCGACCTCACCCGCGCGGTCGCGGCCGCGATCGATGCGCCCTATCGGCTTGTCCTCTCGGCGCTCTCGACGGGGTTTCTCGACGGGCAGGGAAGCACGGCGCGGGTGATCCTGCCCCCGCTCGCCTGGGTCGCCGTCACGGGGATCTTCGCGCTCCTCGGCCACCGCTTCGGGGGCTGGCGGCTCGCCATCCTCCAGATCGTCTGCATGGGCTTCGTCGCGGTCTTCGGCCAGTGGGCGAGTGCCATGGTCACGCTGGCCTCGATCCTCGTCGCGGTGCCGATCGGGGTGGCGGGGGGGCTTATGATCGGGATCGCGGCGTGGCGGCGGCGGTGGGTCGAGCGTGCGATCGCGCCCGTCCTCGATCTCATGCAGACGATGCCGGTCTTTGCCTATCTGGTGCCGATCCTGATCCTCTTCGGCTTCGGGCCGACGGCGGCGGTGGTGGCGACGCTCATCTACGCCATGCCGCCGATGACGCGGATCACGACGCTCGCGCTGCGCCGCGTCGCGCCCGAGATCCACGACCTCGGCCGGATGGTGGGCTGCACCGAGCGCCAGATGGTCTGGCGCGTGCTCGTGCCCGCCTCGCGCGAGGCGCTGATGGTCGGGGTGAACCAGGTCATCATGCTCTCGCTCAACATGGTCATCATCGCCTCGATGATCGGGGCGGGGGGGCTTGGCTTCGATGTGCTGGCGGCGCTCCGGCGGCTTGATTTCGGCGCGGGGCTCGAGGCGGGCCTTGCCATCGTGGCGCTCGCGATCGCGCTCGACCGGCTGAGCCAGGCGGCCGCGCATGGCCGGCCCGGCGCGCCGGCGGGCGGGCGGCCCTATCTGGTCGCGGCGGTGGCGCTCGTGCTCGGCGCGGGGCTCGCGGGCCTCGTGCTGCCCGGCGTGCAGAACTATCCCGAGGCGCTCCGGCTCTCGACCGGCGCGTTCTGGTCCGAGGCGATGGCCTGGATCAACGTCAACTATTTCGACACGCTCGAGGCCGCGAAGAACGCGGTGCTCGTGCATCTGCTGATGCCGGTGAAGCGCTTCATGCTCGCGCTGCCCTGGCTTGGCGTCGCGGCGGGGCTCGCGCTCATCGGCTGGCGGCTCGGGGGGGTGCGGCTTGCGGTGCTGGCGGGGGTGCTCACGACGCTGATCGCCGCGACCGGCCAGTGGGAGAAGGCGATGACCACCGTCTATCTCTGCGGGGTCTCGACGCTGATCGCGATGGCGCTGGGCGTGCCGATCGGCATCGCGGTCGCAGGGCGCGAGGCGCTCTGGCGGCCCGTGCGGGCGGTGATCGACACGCTCCAGACGCTGCCCTCCTTCGTCTATCTCATGCCGGCGGTGATGCTGTTCCGCGTGGGCGACTTCACCGCCATGCTCGCGGTCGTGGCCTATGCGGTGGCGCCCGCGATCCGCTACACGGTGCTGGGGCTCCAGGGGGTCGATCCGCGCCTGATCGAGGCCGGGCGCGCCATGGGCTGCACGCCGCGGCAGATCCTGACGCGCATCCGCCTGCGGCTCGCGCTGCCCGAGATCGTGCTCGGCCTCAACCAGACGATCATGTTCGCGCTCTCGATGCTCGTGATCACGGCGCTTGTGGGCACCCGCGACCTCGGGCAGGAGGTCTATATCGCGCTGACCAAGGCCGACCCGGGGCGGGGCCTCGTCGCGGGGCTCGCGGTCGCCTTCATCGCGATCGTGGCCGACCGGCTGATCCAGGCGGGCGCGCGGGGGGCGCGGATGCGGCTCGGCCTTGCCACGGGGGAGAGATCATGATTCCCGACCGCCTGCGCGCCCTGCCCTGCTGGCGGGGCGAGATCGCGGCCGAGCCGTTGCGCGGCGGGCTGTCGAACGAGATCTGGAAGGTGACGGACGCGGCCGGAGTCCATGTCGCGCGCTTCGGCGCCGACTTTCCTTGCCACCATGTGCGCCGCGCGCGCGAGGCCGAGGCCGCGCGCGCGGCCCACGCGGCGGGCTTTGCCCCCGAGGTCGAGCATGCGGGGCCGGGCGTCATGGTCACGGCCTTCGTTGAGGGTCGGACCTGGCAGGCGGCCGACCTCTGCGCCGACCCCGAGCGGGTGGCCGGGATCCTCGCGCGGTTCCACCGCGACATGCCCGCCCATGTCGCGGGCGAGGCCTGCATCTTCTGGCCCTTTCATGTGATCAGCGACTATGCCCGCACGCTGGCGGCGGGCGAAAGCCCCTTCCTGCCCGATCTGCCGCGGCTGCTCGCGCTGTCGGCCGCGTTCGAGGCGGCGCAGGTCGCGCTGCCGATCGTCTTCGGCCACCACGACCTGCTGCCCGCGAACTTCCTCGATGACGGCGCGCGGCTCTGGCTCATCGATTTCGAATATGCGGGCTTCGGGACGGCGATGTTCGACCTCGCGGGGGCGGCCGCCAACGCGGGCATGGACGCGGCGGCATCCGGGCGGCTCTTGCACGCCTATTTCGGGCGCGCCCCCGACGGGGCGCTCATGCGCGCCTTCGACGCGATGCAGGGCGCGGCGCTCGTGCGCGAGGCGATGTGGTCGATGGTCTCGGACATCCACCTCGCGGCGCCCGGGGTCGATTACCGCGCCTATGCGCGCGAGAACCTCGACCGCCTTGATGCCCTGCTTGAAGTCTACACCGCAACCCACGGAAAGATCATCACATGACCCTCCCCGGCCATGCCCGCGTCGTCGTCATCGGCGGCGGCATCATCGGCTGCTCGACCGCCTATCACCTGGCGCGCGACCACAAGGTCGAGGTCGTCGTGCTCGAACAGGGGCAGATCACCTCGGGCTCCACCTGGCATGCGGCGGGGCTCGTGGGGCAGTTGCGCGCCTCGGCCTCGATCACCAAGGTGCTGAAATACTCGGTCGACCTCTACAAGGGACTCGCGGCCGAGACGGGCCTCGAGACGGGCTGGAAGATGTCGGGCTGCCTGCGGCTCGCGACGAACGCCGACCGCTGGACCGAGTTCCGCCGCCTCGCGACCACCGCGCGGTCGTTCGGGATGGAGATGCACCTCATCTCGCCCGAGGAGGTGCGGCGGATGTGGCCGCTGATGGATGTCTCCGACCTCGTCGGTGCAAGCTGGCTGCCGACCGACGGGCAGGCGAGCCCCTCGGACATCACCCAGTCGCTCGCCAAGGGCGCGCGGATGCACGGGGCGCGCTTTTACGAGGGTGTGCGCGTCACGGGCTTCCGGATGGATCGCGGCCGCATCACCCATGTCGAGACGACGGCGGGCACCATCGGCTGCGAGACGGTCGTCAACTGCGCCGGCCAGTGGGC
>Ga0172376_10006285_pt1 | contig 12967 bp, 12 predicted proteins | sample Lak35m_FD_121114 | JGI IMG/M metagenome (GOLD analysis project Ga0172376, IMG submission 121114) | Freshwater microbial communities from Kabuno Bay, South-Kivu, Congo - kab_092012_35m | ecosystem: Environmental > Aquatic > Freshwater > Lake | place: Democratic Republic of the Congo: South-Kivu...
ATCCATGTACGTAGTAAAGAAGGGCGGCACCGTGGTGACGTGTGCGGCAACGAGTGGTTTCATGATGGAGTTTGACAACCGTTATTTCTGGATGCGACTCAAGCGCCTGGTTGGCTCGCACTTTGCAAATTACCGCGAAGCATATGAAGCCAACCGCCTTATTGCCAAAGGCATGATCGACCCAGTGCTGTCACGTTGCTTTACCCTTGATCAGGTTGGCGAAGCCGCCAGACAGGTACACAAAAACATGCACGAGGGCAAGATCGGCATACTGTGCTTGGCACAAAGTGAGGGTGAAGGTGTGACAGACCACGATCTTCGAGCCAGAGTTGGCGAATCGAGATTGACGAGGTTTCGCCGATGATGCTCACTGAAATTGACCATATTGCAATTGCCGTACGAGACCTTGAGGCTGCAATTGACTACTACCGCCGAGCATTTGGCGCTTCTGTTGATCACCGTGAAATCGTTGAACGCGATGGAGTAGAAGAGGCTCTTCTCAAGGTGGCAGAGAGTTATGTGCAGCTGCTTACGCCGACTCGTCCGGATTCTCCTATCGCCAAGGCACTCGAGAAGCGTGGCGAAGGTCTTCACCACGTTGGCTATCGGGTCGAAGACTGTAAAGCTGCTCTTGCAGCGATGGTGGCTGCAGGTGCTACGCCAATAGATCAGGAACCACGTCCTGGCTCTCGTGGTACCACCGTGGCATTCATTCATCCAAAGGGATCATTTGGAACCTTGGTTGAACTTGTGCAGGCTCAGAGCACGTAAAGTCTGCATCCTTTGACTATCTCTGCACGCAGACGCTTGAAGGCATTTTCTTGGCTCTTTGCGGCCCTAGCTATGTTGTCGCTTTTGTCCCAGCCAGGAGCTTCTCATGATGAGTTCGCTTTTCATGCTCCGAGTATCTGGTGTGCTCGCGGGATTAAGCCTCCGGCATGCACAGATGTGCGTGATTTAGGCAGTGACAAGGTGCTGTATGCCTCTACGAATCTCGACGGCGAGCCTTGTAAGAGCGATCGCTCAGGCATCCATCTATGCCCCAACGAAACGGCTGGGAGCACTCTCTCAAATGATGGACTATACCCTGGCGGTTTTTACTTCATACTCAGCTTTTTTGTGATTGCTGACCCCGAGATGAGCCTAGTACTCACACGAGTTGTAAGTGCACTCATTGTGACTTCAGCTTTGCTGCTACTCATGATTCTGCTGCCGACCAAGCTCCAACTTGCCCTGTGTCTCACAATTGTTACTTCACTCCCAGCCACTGGTTACTTTCTCTTCTCGTCGATAAATCCAAGCTCGTGGACAGCCCTTGGCGTAGGGGTCGGATGGCTCGCTCTTCACGGAGTAACAACAGCCTCAATATTGACAGCGACGAACAAGATTCAGCTAATTGCATTGGGTCTGTTGATTTGGGGTATGGCAATTGTGAGCCGGCCAGATGCCCTGCTCTTCGTTGCGTTCACTTGCGTTCTCGTGCTTGCCTCTCGAATCTCGACCCCGTTGCATCACGTAATGCGAAACTTTAGCGTTGCGACAACTATTACAACTCTTGTTCTGATACTTGCTTTATCAGTTGTCTCTCGATGGAATACGTTGGAAGAGGTAACTTCAGATCTTTTGAGTCCCAACAAAGGCATTGACGGAGATCTCAACTTGACCTCTTATCTGATTGATGTGATGCCCCAGATGCTCATTGCACTAGGCTCTATCCCAACTCACAGCGCAATGCTGGTCCCATCAGTCGTCTTCGTAATCAACTTTGCGGTGTACATCTGTCTCTTTGTGCAGGCAAGTAACTGGACCAATCGCTGGCAAGTAGTTGGACTATTCGCAGTGCTACTTGCGGGCACTCTTGCCATGGCGTCTCAACGTGTTTTGCTACTTAATGAGGCCACCGGCAACGAATCAAGATACCTCTTTCCTCTTTTCGTCTTCGGCACTTGTTGGTGGTACACCAATGCACCTGAAAGTCTGAGCGAACGTGCTGTTTCATTCTTGAGGCCAGCCACAGTCGCTATCACGATTTCCTTCGGTCTCACCGCTTATGCAATCGCCGAGCGCTTTGCAGATCGTCAGAGTGACCGGCTGAGGCTAATTCCTGAAGGCCCCGACAATTGGTGGTGGGACTTTGTCCCTGTTGGTCCGAATGTAGTTGTTATCTTGTCGACAGTCTTCATTTGGTTATTCCTCCGAGGTTTGACCGACTTAGCTCATCAAGAGACCTGACGACGTATCTCGATGAAGCACACGCGCACGCTGATCTCAATGGTTTGCGGGGTTGCTCTAATGGTTTGTGGCTCGGCAGTGTGGAATTCGAGAGATGTGTATTCCCCACAAGTGGCTCTCCAGCGCACGTTCGGTGATCGATTAGTTGAATTGAGCACCTATGGTGCGACTAATCTCGGCCCTGAGTGCGATGTATTTAATGATGAAGAAAGCTGGATAATTTTCGCTCTTGACACAAATCTAGTAACGGACAAACGACCGGTCACATACTTTGAAACCTCACAAGACGAACGTCAGGCAGTCATCATTGAACAGGAGTCATCACAAGTTCGTCTGGTAACCGGTCTCGGACCCGAAAGCTCAGATTCAACCCTCTTGACTCCGATTCGCACTATACGTGCAACCAAGAGAGAAATGTTGATTGTCGGGATTACGAAAATGAACACACGTATGATTGCAGATGGTATTGATAGAAGGATTGACTGGCCGAATATCCGCGGTGTTCGATGGTCATGTGACTACGTGCAGGTAGCACGCGAGGGACGCGTTCTCTCGGAGGGATACAACTGCTATCAATGTGAGGCTCGTCTTCAGTATGTGACTGGCAGAGGGTTTGCAGAGTTCAACTCGGTACTTAATCTGGCTTCTAATCGACGGAACGTTCTCCTCCGTACATGGATTGGTAACTCCATGTTGTTTCTTGGAATATTTCTCTTACTTGTGCACCATCAGCTATCTGGAAAGAGAGATCAAAGAGCAAAGAGTGACTCGGCCCCAGTGACGTACTGATGTTTCGTGACCCGACAAGGTGGACTGACGTGACAATTCTCTGCCCGAGGGCGTCTAGCAGACTTTTCGCTAGGCTTGGTAACTGTCGTGCGATTACTACAGGCTGCGCTTCGCGCTTCTCTTCGTAAGCGCGGTATTGGAGTCTTCAAAATTAACTCCCATGAGTATCTGAACTTTGAGAACCTTCTGTATACACTGCTCGAGCATGTGGGGGTAGTGAGTTACTTGCATCTTGGCGCTCACGACGGAAAGTCATTCTCGGATCCCCTATATCACTTCGTTAGGCAAAATCCCACCAAAACGTCTGGTGTGATGGTAGAGCCGCAAGAGAATATTTTTAGGATGCTTGAAAAGAATATGGGTGACCTGCCCAACATCAGACTCGTCAGAGCGGCAATACATCCCACAAGAAAACAAGTCTCGATTTTTAGCCTTAAAAATGGGGGCCTAAGTCAAGAGCGATTCTCCGGTCAAACCTCTGTTTTTCGGAGTCGTTTGACAAGCGCTCGCTGGCCCGCGAAGCAGGTTGGCGAAGAACAGGTAACCGCGTACTCAATCACTGAAATCCTTCGCTTTATGCCCGACAAGCAATCCAAACTTGATGTTTTGTGTATAGATACAGAAGGACTCGATTTTGCAATACTCATGAGCATCGACTTTAAACAGTTGTGTCCCTACCTAATTCGATTTGAGCACAATCTCTGTGTTGAGCCCTACTCGGCAAAGCTCTTGGAAGATTATAAGAACCTAGTATCTGTCCTCAATTCGCTTGGATACCAAGTATTCACCGAGTTTAACGATGCAACTGCAGTTCACGAAAGCATGATCCCTTTACTTTCGTCCACCGGTAGATTCGGAGCAGACCGACCAGACATCAGGTATGGCAACCAAGTTAACTTCGGATCCAATTTGACTGCTGACATGAGAGCAGAAAGCGAATGACGAAGGTTTCGATGCTTAACCTCAGTCATTCCGTATTCCAAATGAACCAAAGCTTGCCTTCTCCGATTTAGTTTTCGCCCGTTCTTAGTGAGCTTAAGATGACGACCCGCGAACTCAAAGAGACGCATCTCTTCTTGGAGTCGAAGCATTCGACTTTCTGGATTTGCTGTGGTCTGAAGTGGATGAATTCGCAGCGAGGTCAGTACGTCACTCAGCATGTAACAGTGGCCTCTTATTGCAAGTCGTAAAGTTAGATCGAAATCTTGTGCATATGAAAACTCTTCGTTGTAGCCACCAACGGCCTGCGCGAATTCCGTTCGAAACACAACGGAGGAATTGGCAAAGATGTTTCTCTCTGCAAGAAGGTCATGCGAGACATACCCGGAGTGGGACGTACATGCAACCGCCCTAACTGAGGGCAGGGTAGTAGTCGAAAAGTGAGATCCAACTTGGACCACATCAGTATGGCTTTCCATGAACTGCAATTGCTTTGCCAGGCGGTCTGGATGAGCAACATCATCCGCATCAAGAACAGCTGTGAATTCCGACTTCGAACTAGCAAGTGCCAAACTCAAAGCTGGTGTGCGACCGATGTTTTCTTTGAATTGAGTAATTGTGATTCGTGGGTCTTCTTGTATTGAATCAAAACTCCCATCACTCGAACCGTTGTCAATCAACACCAAGCGCCATTTGGGCATAGTTTGAGCCAGCAAAGATTTGAGGGCGTCACGCAAGTAAGTTCCTGCATTGAAGGCTGTCATCAAAACCGTAACCTTCGGAGCCTCTGAGTTCATTCGGCTAAACGGCAAACTCAGAACTGGGCAACCATAAGTACAGACAGATTGGTTCACACAATGCAAGTAAGAATTCCGACGGGCTTACCTCAACCAAAGTCGGTTTGGTCACGAAGATTGTCTCATCCGTACAACAGTCGTGCCACTCACGATTCCTATACAGGCGAGCGAAAACACAAGAATAGTTAACAAGAGAGAATTCATGGCAAAGCCCCCTAAATGGAGTGGACCAAATTCGTTGTTTACGAGATAGAAGAAGGTCAAGTTAACTGAAACCACGACGACAGAAAGAGAAGTCTCCACGGCAGTGACGCGCGAAGCTCGGGGGGCCGCTACCACCATTGCCAGCAGGAACGGAAGCGCGTACCAATAGAACCAGACAGTACGGGCAAGCCATGGAATCACCAAAAAGAGAACCAGCCAGATGAGTAGATTCATGTGAGATACGAGTTTTGCTGCCATGGGCACCTTGCTTCTCAGATGACGCGCGACGTCGATTCCAAGGCGCACAAAGACCGTGAGAACTGGAGTCCATGATGCAATCAAGATTAAAGAGAGGTAATTGAAATCGATGTCAAGTCGATGAAGGATGTCTCGTGAAGTATTGTCAAAAAAGGTCAAGGGAGCTACGAGGCTGAAAGAAGCGTCATTAAGCGCAGACAGGCGTGATTCTGCGCTGGCACCGACGGGTAGAACTTTGAGGCCTGGTCCATTTTGATATAGACCGAGGAATCGACGTAATGTCTCGTTCACTTGGAATATCAGTCCGAAGACGATTAGCGATGCAATGCTTGGAGTCAAGTTAGTTGATTTCAGGCTCTTGCGTGACGCTGTACTGAAGATTTTCCGACTCGTAAGGACAACCGAGAGAATCAAACAGCAGTAAGTCTCAAATCGATTTGTCCCGATCAATAGTGAAAGCAGCATAAATATCAGTGTGAGACTGAAGTGCCAACTTCGAGAAAGTGCGAGATTGTCTTCGAAGACGGTGATCGTCAATAATGCCGCGATCAATGCGGCACTCGCCATTCCAGCGGTATAGAACGATGAAACTCCGAGCCACAAGTGTGGAATAGAAAAGGCAACTATGAAGAGGCGAATTGCTAATGGACGAAGTCTCGGAAAAGCGGCGCAGAGGGCGGTGCAATAGGCAGTTAGAGCCCCTGCGATTAGAGCTTTGGCAAGAAAAACTTTTATCGTAGCTTCGCGGAGAGTATCTGTTTCGGAATGAACTTGTGATAACACCCAGGCGAATGGACGTGAGAAGTATCGGGGCTCACGTTCTTGAAGTTGCCGGGGTTCGTCGAGAGAACCTCTGAAAAGTCTCGTATCGGGCTGAGCGTTCGCTGTACAAAGTGAAGTTGCGGCTGGGCCACCGCAAACCAGTTCAGACGCATAGTAACTGTGGGAGCCGGTTGTAAAGTTTTCGAATCCGAACGCACCCAAGAAGAAGACTGCTGTGCTGGAGACAAAAACGAGACTAAGATACAACATTGAACAGAGTCTTTTATGGTCAGTCAGCATTGAAGTACATCGATTTCGGAGTCAGAGACCGTTCTCTCGTGACTCTGTTGGTTTGGCGTGATCACAAAGTTTAAGACGTACCAGGGATGGCAGTCTAGACTATTTTTGCAACTCTGATGCAGGTTCAAGAGTTCCGTTTAAGGGAAGTAGTAATGCCCACAAAGTGTTCGCCCAGAGTCGTAATCGTAGCCATGCTCGATAGCATTCATGTAGCCCGCTGGTTATCTAATCTCGTGACACTCGATTTCGAGATTACATTGTTTCCTTCGTCCCCCCACCGAAGATTACATCCGACAATCGTGGACTTGCTCCGCGAGCATCACCATCGAATGAGCCTCTCAAGCTTTTGGAAGCGCTATTCGCTTCCAGTTTGGATGGTCGACAAGATCTTCAAACTTGGATTAAGGCGTACGGGACTTAGGCGGACGATATCTAAGGCGAGCCCCCACTTTGTTCACGCTTTGGAATCTCAATCAGGCGGTTACCTGGCAGTCGAAGCACTTGAGGCGAGCCCTGTCCCAATGGGATTAACACTGTTTGGAAGTGATCTGTATTGGTTTGCCCGATTCCCTAAACATCGTGAGAAGATCAGGAAGCTACTTGAACGCACTAGTTATCTATGGTGTGAGTGCTCAAGAGACATTAAGTTGGCCACGACCCTCGGATACGAAGCGGAGATTTTTCCAACCGGACCTGTAGCTGGTGGGTTCACATTGACCAGTCTTATGGACTGCCAGTCATCGATACCAGCTTCAAGTCGCCCTTACATAACTGTAAAGGGCTATACGAATTTTGTGGGACAAGCAGGGGTGGTCCTCGCTGCGTTACGAAAGACTAGAAGAGAGATAAAGCAATACACCACGATTATTTATTCGGCAACAGTAAGAGCGCGACTTGAAGTGCTTGTGATGCGCCGCTTTCTGGGGATGTCAATACGCGCGATTCCAAAGCATGCCCTCAACCATGAAGAAACCTTACTGCTCTTTGCGAAGTCAAGCGTGTTTGTTGGTGTTTCTGACTCTGATGGACTCCCTTCGTCAACCTGCGAAGCTCTTGCAGTTGGGTCTTTCGTGATCCAAAGCGGTACCTCTTGTTGCGAAGAAATCATTTCGCACTTGAAGGATGGCTACATACTTTCAAGCAATTCACGTGATGATGTTATGGAGGCCTTAAGGTTTTGGCTGGCTAACCCTGATTTGGTTGACTCAGCCTCACTGAACAACCGATTGCGCATGTCATACTTTCTGGACCCTGAGCGAAGGCGACAGGAAATCGTAGATAGCTATCGCCATGTATTTGCTCGCGTCGGGTGATCCGTAATGTTGAGTGTGAGATTCGAACTAAATCCTTCGCCAGCAGTTCAGCGCGAGAAGAAATTCAATTGTGAAACGCGCGTTGGAATGTCACTTGTGAACAGACCTATGGTCGCGACCAAATGATGTCGTCAATGCACATCTTGTTTGTGCAGGAAGTTGATTGGACCAACAAGGTCATCTATGAGATCCATGACTTTCCAGAGCTGATGTCTATGCGTGGCCATCGTGTCTCTGTCTTGGACTTTCCAGAGTTGGCTGGACGGTCTTGGCGCACGACCATGAGTTATCGACAGAGCCGAGCGTGGAGCGGTTCCAACGTTCAGCTAATTTCGTCGCCTGTACTCGTAGGCCCAAGAGTAGGACGGTGGCTATCAGCTTTATGGGCCGTGCCGTCGGTGATGAGACTTGCCAGACGACTTAAACCCGATGTCATCGTGTCGTATGCAGTCCCAACATTCGGATGGCAAGCTTTGATCGCAGCGAGACTGTTGAAGATACCTCTGGTATATCGAGCGATCGATGCTTCTACTGAGCTACGCCCGGGAAGTCATCGGCATCTTGTTAGGTTCGCAGAGATCGCAATGTGTCGATACGCGGATTACGTGTCGACGCACAACTCTGCACTGAAGCAACGCTGCATTGATGCTGGAACGAATTCGGAAAGGATTGAGATTCTCATCCCTGGGGTGGACCTGACGCACATGAGTCCGGGAGCACCCGATGAGCTGCTTGCCAGAAGTTTAGGTATTGACACTGGGGACAAGGTTCTCGTATACATGGGAACTCTGTTTAGATTCGCACAACTTGATCACTTGATTCATAAAATCTCATCAGCTCTACAAACAGACCCCAGACTCAAGATACTTATTATTGGTGACGGAGAAGCTGCTCATGATTTGAGGGAATTGATTCAGAGAGAGTCAATCTCCGGGCAGGTAATCATGGTTGGTCAGATCGACTATGGGCAATTACCTCGGTATCTTCGCCTCGGAACTGTAGGTCTGCTTCCATTCGCGCCAGCTGTCGTAAGTCAAAACGCCCTTCCGAACAAAGTCCTTCAATACCTGGCGTGCGGATTGCCGTCTGTGTCGATTCGGCTTGATGGCCTTACATCTATAGTTCCAGACGGTGCAGGTGTCATCTATGTGGAAGACATGAGTCAGCTGACCTCTCGAGCCGTGTCGCTGGTGAATGACTCAGTTGAACTGGCTCGACAACGAAGTCATGCAATCACCTTTAGCCGAAGCAACTTGGATTGGGATGAAAAGATGACAAGGTTTGAGAGAATGCTCCACAGATTATTGAGGCATTAGCTAAACAGCAATGAAAAGCACTTTATTCGTCAATTAGTCTTTCTTGGCACATGAAAGTTTTGGTTCTTGGCTCTAACGGGATGTTGGGCAGTCGTATAGTTTCAGTGCTGCGCACGCGTGGAATCTCGACTTGCTCAACCTCCCGAACCGGTGGGCTCGACGAGACCGATATTCCCTATGAAGTCTCAGGTAAGAGTGCAGTCAAACTCCTGGAGAGCGATTGTCCCAATCCGGATTATGTGATCAACGCCATAGGTGTGATTAAGCCGCGGATTCATGAAAGTGACATGTCCTCGGTTCGCCAAGCGATCCAAGTAAATTCTGAGTTCCCATTTGAGCTCGCAACGGCCGCCCAAAAAATTGGGGCTCGGATCATCCAGATCGCGACCGACTGTGTTTATTCGGGAGCCGTGGGTGCGTACAGTGAGGCGGCTCCGCACGATCCCACAGATGTGTACGGAAAAACGAAGAGTCTTGGGGAGGTGGTTGCAGAAAATGTCATGCACATTCGTTCATCTATTGTCGGGCCGGAGGTTGGCAGGTCGACTTCTCTGTGGGAGTGGATTCGAAGTCAGCCCTTCGGCGCGACAATAGGTGGATACACCACTCATCTTTGGAATGGAGTAACAACTGATGCATTCGGTGAGATTTGCGCAGTCATCATCAACCAAGATCTCTTTGCTGCCGGGAAAATCCATCTTGTACCGGCAGACTGTGTTTCAAAGTATGAACTGCTTAGACTAATCGTCCATAGATGTTCAAGAGGGGATCTCACAATTGAGCCACAATCACCGAGACCCCCAATCGATCGAACGCTGTCCACGGAGAATCCCCACCAAGTTAGAAAACTTTGGAACTCATCCAGTTTCAATAAGGTTCCACGAATTGAGGAAATGATCTCCTTGGTTTCAATACCTTAACTATTGCCAATTGCGTTCGAAGGGCTTTCCTGAGCCTTCAGGCTGGTGTCCTCGCAGGCCGCGCTCCCCGTTAAGGCGCTCAATGAGATCTTTAACAATTGTCAGAGAGGCTTGCCCATCTCCCAGACCATGCGACCAGCTCGTCCCAACGAGGTTCTCAATCCCACTCATTACCGAGGGCAACACAGAATCTACATGGTGAGTATGAGGATCAAACTTTATTGATGCACCGCATTCATAAACTTCAGGTCGCTCAGTTGAAGTTCGCATCTGCACAGACGGCACGCCCAGAACTGCTGCCTCTTCGACAACAGTTCCAGAGTCGGTGAGTACGTAACGAGATGAGTCAAGAAGTTCAAGAAATTCGACGTAACCGATCGGATCAACGACGTTTACGTTGGGTGGCACAGAAACGTTGAAGGCCTTTAAACAACCTTGGGTGCGGTAGCTCGCTGGGAAAATCACTGGTAGACCAATCGAGCCAACTAGCTTCATGATTGCCTTAAGTGCATCAATGTTCTCGACATTCTCTCGGCGATGTGAAGTTAGAAGAGCAAATCGTCTCCGCTCGACGCCGTGGCTTAACAGTAAGTTGGAGCTCTCTGAGTCACTGAGTCGAATTCTTCCTGATTGAAAATAGTACTCCAAAACGTCGACGATGGGGTTGCCCGTCACCACGATGTTTCTCTCGTCTAATCCCTCCGCAATTCCTTGCCGTTTGTAATTGGGAAGGTATGAGTAAATGACATCTGAGAGATGGTCAATCACCGTTCGGTACTTCTCTTCCGGCATTCTCCAGTCATAGGAACGCATACACCCCTCAATGTGAACAATAGGAATGTTCATTGCTGCGCAGGCCAAAGAGCCAAGGACAGTGTTGGTATCACCCAAGAAACAACAGAGGGCTGGTTCTTCGGCTTCGATCAATTTCGAAATTGCGGGAATCAGTTTCCCTATGAATTCAGCTTCGTTGCCGGTGTTGATTTCTAGTTCGTATTCGGGGGACGACACACCGAGTTCCTGAAAAAAAATGTCCTTGAGGTTCGTTGAATAGTGCTGACCAGACCAGACGAAGATGAAGTCGTTGTTCAATTCCTCTCGCAGATACCGAATAAGCAGCGACGCTCTAATGACATCTGGTCTAATTCCAAGAACTAACATGATTTTTTTGCTTGACATCAATTCCTCGGCAAATGTGGTTGTTATGAACGGCCTTATCGCTCTTTGACATCCCAGATATTCCAAAGTCTGGCATCGAATCGGAAATCATCGTGGCTCGCAGCGTCAAACGGCAATGTCGAGAAAACCAGAATCTCAGTGTCGTCTTGCAGAGTCATTAGGCCATTCGCAAATCCTGGCGGAACAACAAATACTGATGGGCTGGTAGCCGATAGAACTACACGCTCAACAGGTTGCAGGGTATTCGGATTGGTCCAGTTATCGATACTGACTGCACCAATCACCGCAGATCCGCTGACTACGGTGAAGGCTTTACCCTCGACCCGATGCCCATGCCAAGCTCGTACAAACCCAGATCGATGATTTCTTATGATGTAAAACCTCCTGTAGAGGCCGACGTCAAAGTCATTTGCGAACTGGAGAGCACCGCGGTCGTCTACAGAAACCCCCCCCTTGATCAAAAATGGATTCACATTGTCCTCATTCCAATAAGTGGAGTCATGGCAGAGACGTTTGAGAATCGTGCAAGTTCAACATTCTTTATCCTACGAGATTGAACAACGTGAACGATTTCTTGAATGCCATCCTCGATGGTGAAATGTGGAGAAAATCCAAGTTCCTTGCGAGCCTTCTCACTTGACACCATGTAATTGCGGGCATCTTGAAAGGTTGACTGAGTCAGCTCAATCTGTGCACTTGGAACAAGTTTTTGAATCCGCTCTGCCAAGTGGACAATTGTGATGTTCTCTGCGTGGAGATTAAATATTCCTGTCGTTGACAGGCCAATGCTGGGAACAATTGCCGATGCTACGTCGCGAACGTGCAAAAGAGGTCTGAATTGATTCCCTCCAAAGACGCTCATTTTGCCTTCAAGAACGGCCCGTATGGTTAGAACATTCAACACAAGGTCGACTCGAATTCGTGAATATGTATCGCTTAGGCCAAAGAGAGTGCCAAGTCGAAAGATAAGTGTCGGATAGGGCCGTTTCAAGAGCAGGTCTTCTGCTATTAACTTCGTCTCGGCGTAGAGACTGAGGGGAGAAACTGCACTCGCTTCAGTCAGAATACCGTACTGTGCCCCGTAGACCGAGCAAGTCGAAGGAAAGATGATTTGACCATCAAAATTGTCAACAAGAAGTCGAACTGCATCTACGTTGACTCTTCTAGTGTGAACTGGGTTTAGTGCACATAGGGGATCACCAACGAAGCCAGCTAGAAAAACAACGACTTCTGCCCACTTGAGGTGAGGCTTAAGGGACTCGATGTCGGAGACATCTCCGAAGACGAAGTCAACTTCTTTCAGGTAAAGGTCTTCATAGAGCAGCTGGTCAAATACCCGAACATCGTGCCCAGCAGATACCGCTTGATCGACCAGCCACCCACCCACATAGCCAGCTCCACCAGTAACCAAGACCCGCATGGTCTGAGACTAGTTAAGGATTGAATCTCCAGCCTTTGACGGGTGCCGATTACCCGCGAACCACGGAGCCGATGAACTTTTCAGTCCCCATTGTGCCCGGAGATTGGAGGACACGTGTCCCCCTAGCGACGCTCTTGAAAGTTCGTCAGTCGAAGAACTACCGAGGTAACTGCCTTCAGAATCATGAGACTTGCGCGCAAATTAGAGACCGTTGAACTCCCTGTTCGGCGTGGGCTTAGAGCTGCTGGAATCTCGATGATTTGATGACCAGTCCGAGCAGCTCGTATTGTAGCTTCAAATGTGTCGCCGAGGTAGTACTGAGGAAAGTCAACTGCAAATTCTCGCAGAAGTGGTTGTCGAATCATGCGAAATCCGCTTGTTGAGTCGGTTATGGTATGGCCCACTGCGCGCGAAGCCACCTTGCCGAGCAGACGCATGGCAAGCCGACGGGAGGCCGAAGGAATGAGCGTCGCATCTGGAGACCTATAGCGACTACCGATTACAAGCTGGGCATTGTGGTGTTCCGCAGCGTTGATGA
>Ga0172376_10006288_pt1 | contig 12963 bp, 7 predicted proteins | sample Lak35m_FD_121114 | JGI IMG/M metagenome (GOLD analysis project Ga0172376, IMG submission 121114) | Freshwater microbial communities from Kabuno Bay, South-Kivu, Congo - kab_092012_35m | ecosystem: Environmental > Aquatic > Freshwater > Lake | place: Democratic Republic of the Congo: South-Kivu...
CTCGCGCCGGTTCGCCGGTGTCGACAGCACCCGCTCGGTCTCAAGCCAGGCGCCGCTGTCCTTCAGGCACACGGCGTCCGACACGAGGCGCTGCACGCTGTAGCCCATGAGGGCCTCGTAGACGGAGCCAATCTGCTCGACGTCGAGGGCCCGATACGACAGCCGCTGCCCGTCCAGCAGCAACAGCTTCTCGAGCACCCGCCCCACCGTCTCGTCGTCGATGCTCGGCACCTGCACCCGGGCGCGGCTCTCGACGTCGTGGGGTGCGGCCCCGCCGCTGCTCCAGCCCTCCAGGAACGGATGGGTGTTCGGGTCGAACAACCGCCCACGCCGCGCCGGCATCGACAGCGACGCCCCCGACTGCGACGTCCCCTCGGCCCCCTCGTAGACGGCGCGGAACAACGCCAACAAGCGCGGCCAGGCGCCGAAGCGACGACCCATCGTGTCGGGGTACATGCCGGCGTCGTGCTGCAACTGCTCGAAGAGCCCCAGGACGCTCAGATGCTCGGCATAGGTGGGGTGCTGCATCGGCATGAGGCCGCGGTCTTCGGCGTAGAGCAGAAAGACCAGGCGCAACATCGCCGTGAGCAGCCCGCCGTAGACGTGCTCGCCCTCGGCGAGGCCGCCATTCACCTCCTCATCCGCCTTCATGGCCTCCGACAACGCCGACGTGCCATCGCGCTCGGCGGCGGCCTCGAAGCCCGCGAGCAGCAGCGTGAGGGCCTCGAAGACCTGGTCCGCCAGGGCGTTGGTGACGTTCGCCTGCCGCTGCCGGCTCTGCCGCAACAGGGCCGGCAGGGTGCGGTCGTCGGCGACGCTGAAGAAGCGCTCCGCCGACAGCAGCGAGCGGAAGGCGTCGAAGATGGGCCGGCCGGCCACATGGGCCATGTCGGCGACGCGAAAGGTGAGATGCCCGGTGCTCTCGCCATGGGGCGCCACCATCAGGCGGATGGCCTCGCCATTGCTGACGACCCCCACCGGCACCCGCACGCCCCGCAGCAGTCGATCCAGCTTGTGCGTCGGCGCATAGTCCCACGGCCCCGTCACCACCTCGGCGTCGTCGAGGTCGAGGCCATCGGGCAATTGCCACCACAGCAGTTGGGGCGGCGCCTCGGGCTCCCGCCCCTTGATGACAAAGGTCGGCTGCAGGAATTGCCCGCCCTCGGGGACGAGATGCTCGAGGCTGCGCGGCACGGCGCTGCCCTCGATGAGGTCGCCGTCGCTGAAGTGCAGCACCTCGCGCAACATCGCCCGCGTGTCGCGCACGCGCGCCCGCGGGGGTCCAGCGTCACCGCCCTCATCGACGACGACATGGGCAAGGAAGGCCTCGTGCACATCGGGGGTCGAGCGGTCCATCACCGAGGCATCGACGAGGACGGGCACCGAGAACACCAGGCCCTCGATGGGCTGCACCATGCCCAACCAGCTCTCGTGGTAGCGCTTCTCGACGTCGCTCATGAACAATCTCCGTCTCCCCCTCTCCCTGCAGGGAGAGGGGCGAAGGCATCGGAACCAGTCGCGTGATTCATCGCGTCTCGGGCCACAGATAGACCACGCCGACGGGGACGACGCGCCGCAGGGCGGTAACGTAGCCCTGGGCCTGTCGCACCGGCTCGGTGACGAGCTCCTGCTCGATGGCCTGCAGGCGGGCTTCCATGCTCGTGCGCTCGCCGTCCCATTGCTTCTGGGCGGCGCGACGCTCTTCGGCGGTGGCAGGGCCCGCCATGTCGAAGGGCAGCGCCAACTGGTTCTTGAGCTGTTTCAAGATCACGGCCTGCTGGTTCTTCAAGATGCGCGTGAGCTGTTCGGCCTCGACGACGCCACGGGCCGAGAGTTTCTGTTCGGCGTCGTGGGCGCGGGCGTCGGCTTCGGCGTCGACGTGGAGCCAGAGGGCCTTGAGGTCGTGCTCGGCCGAGTCGGCGAGGCGGTGGCGCACGGCATCGGGCACCGGCTGGGCGTGCCCGGTCTGGCTCGCGTGCAGGATGGACTCGAGCTGTTGCAGCGCGCGGCGGTCGTCGTCGACGGAGAACGGCTTGAGGTGGCTGCCGGTGCGGCTCTCGTTCCACTCGGCGGCCACGCCGATGAGCTCATCGTGCAATCGCAACGCGCCCGGGCCAAAGAGGGTCAAGCGCCCGAGCACGACGACGCGGGCGACGTCGTCGTGGGGATTGCGCACGACGGTGACCCGCGAGAGGTCCTGCGCCGAGAAGCCCTGGGCGAGGAAGCGCGACAAGAGCCGCTGCACGAAAGGATGGGCGAGGTGCAGATGGACGACGTCGCTGCGCAGCCGCTCGGGCGGAGAAAACACCACCGGCAGGGGCGGCCGCTTGCGCCATTGCCAGAAGTCCTCGTCGCGTTCCCGCACCGGCCGCATGGTGTCGAGGGTCCGGTCCCACCCCGACGACAGCGCCGGCACCTGCCACGTCGGCAGCTTGCGCTGCATCGTGCCGAGGCCATTGTCGACTTCGTCACCGGGCGACAGGGGCCCGAAGCCGGAGAGGGCGAGGGCGGTATCGAGGGTGTCCTTGAGGAGCGTGGCATCGAAGCCCATCACCTTGCGGGAATCCGACAGGATGCGGGCCGCAGCGTCGATCTCGTGCTTGAGGGCCTTGAGTTCGCGCGTGCCTTCGAGTTCGGTCTTTGCGGTGTCGCGTCGTCGGGTGCCGTCGGCCTCGGCGGCGTCGAGGCGGGCGAGCAGGTCAGGCCCGAGGCCATCCTGCAGGCTCTCCTCGAAGCGCTCCATCACCACCTGCCCCACCGACCCCAACTCCCGCTGGATGCGCTCGACCTTCTGCACGAGCACGTCGAGGACGCGGTCTTCTTCGCGGTCGGCGTAGACGAAGTAATGGCAGCGCACCTCGGCCGCGGGCTGCAGGGTGCGATCGATGCGGCCGTTTCGCTGCTCCATGCGGCCCGGATTCCACGGCACGTCGAAGTGGAAGAGGTCGGCGCAGAAGGCCTGCAGGTTGATGCCTTCGCGGGCGGCGTCGGTGCACACGAGGATGCGGACGGGATGCTCGTCGTAGGGCGCATTGAAGGCCCGCTGCACGGCGTCGCGCTGCTCGTCGGACATGCCGCCATGCAATTGCAGGATGCGGGGCTCGCCGTCGTCGAAGCGCGCCACCATGCCCGAGAGCAGCTCCATGAGGTGCTTCTTGGTGTCGCCGTACTCGGTGAAGACGATCACCCGACGGTCCTGCCACTTCGGCCGCTTCGGCGCCGCACTGTCGACGACGAAGCCGTCGCAGATGTGCTGCCGCAGCCAGGCCAGCAGCGCCCGGGTCTTGCCATCCGGCGCCGAACGATGACGGCCCGCCAGCTCCAGCATCTCGTCGAGCAGGGCCTTCGCCCGCCCCTGGGGCGAGGGCAGCGATGCGCTGCCGGCGAGGGTGACCTCGCCGTCGCGGGCCTCGACGTCGGCGTCATCCTCGCCAAAGGGCAATTCATCATCGCTGGTCGATGGCGCCAGACGTCCCATCAACGCCGTCGCCGAGCCCTTGCCGACACCGTCGGCGTGCTTGCGCAGGGTGCGGAAGAAGGCCTCGAGGCTCGAGAGCAGGCGCTTCTGCAGGTTGATGAACACGAGGCGCCCCGGGCCCCGCTCGGGCCGCATGAGGCCCGTGTACTCGGCGAGCAGCTTCGCCAGGCGCAGCTCGACGGGCTCGCCATCGACGACGCCCGCCGTCACGGTACCGAGGGGATCCTTCTGGCCGTCGTCGAAGCGGATGGTGGCCGACAACCCGCCGGCCCCGGCCTCTTCGAGCAGCACGGCGCCCACGCGGCGCTTCGGGAAATCACCCTGCTGCAGCTGGCGCAGGTCTTCCTTGAGGCGGCGGACCATGACGGGGGCGAGGTCGGCGGTGTCGACGGGGACGCCGCGGGTGAAGCGCTTCTCGTCGAGGATTTCGAGCAGGGACGAGAAGCTGTTGCTGTGGCCATTGTGCGGTGTGGCCGAGAGGAACAATCGATTCTCGAATTGCGGCGCCACGTGGCGGATCACGTCCGTGGTCTTTGAATCGAGGCCGTAGATCGACGAGGACGACGGCGCTGCGGTGTGGGCCTCGTCGAGGATCAACAGGCTCTTCTTGCCCCGCTCGCGCAGACTCTGCAGCAATGGGTCTTTGTATTCGGGGCGGCGCAGCGTCTGGTACGAGATGATGAAGCGGTGGTGGGTATCCCACGGGTTCACCGAGAAACCGCGCTCCTGACGACGACGCTGCACGAAGGCGCGGTTGTAGATCTCGAAGCCAAGGCCAAAGCGCTTGTCCATCTCGGCGCGCCACTGCAGCAACACCGACGCCGGACACACGATGACGACGAAATCCACCCGCTGCCGCAGGATGAGTTCCTGCAACACCAGCCCGGCCTCGATGGTCTTGCCGAGGCCGACGTCGTCGGCGATGAACAGGTTCACCCGCGGCAGTTCGAGGGCTTTCTTGAGCGCCGTGAGCTGATGGTTCATCAGCTTGATGCCGGCGCGAAATGGCGACTGGAAGAGCTTCGCGTCCGTCGCCGACACGCAGCTCCATTTCAGCGCGTGGTAGTAGGCCGAGAAGCGGCGCGGATCGTCGGTGGTGTCGGCGCCCTTGAGGTCGACGGCCTCGGGCACGAGCACGCGGGCCCCGAGTTCCAGCTCCCACAACACCTGCAGGCGTCGGCCCTGGGCGTCGTCATCGAGGCAGACGAGGTGGACGACGCCGCGCTCGCCGGCATCGACCTGCTCGACGAGGTACTGCCGCTGCCGCACGGCGACGACGTCACCCACGCGGGGGCGCAGCGCCCGGGTTCGGGGTGCGGGAGCGATGACGTCGACGGCGGCGGCCAACATGAGCCGCTCGGCCAGCTCGGCGCGGGAGCGGCTGTCGTCGGCGATGCCGTGGGCGCGGCAGGCCTCGCGCAGCTCGTCACGGCCGAGGACGCGCACGAGGCGGGGCAGGTCGAGGCCACCGGCGAGCAGGCGCTGGGCGATCTGGTCCTTGCCCTTGCGGGCATCGACATCGACAGCGATTTCAAGGTCGCGGCCAACGGCGATGAGGCGATCGGCCTTGAGCACGGAAAGGACGGACTTCGGTGTCGGCTGCATCGACGGCTCGGTCATCTCAGGTGTCCCCTCACCCTCATGTCGCACAGTCGATGGCCCCTCTGCCAGCAGCACCGGCGGGCGGGTCATGCCGCGCAGTCAGTCTGCCCGGGTGCCGACCTGCTTCCGATCGGGAAACGCGCGCTTCATCGCGTCGTTGAAGGCCTCAGCCAGGCGGGTCCGTCGCGTGTCGCAGAATTGTGGATAGGCGCCGAGTTCAAGCAGCGATCGATGGGTCGGGATGCACTGGCTCATCAGGTCTGCATCGGGGAGCTTGCGCAGGTAGACGTCCGGCGACGGAGCTCCGAGGGACTTGTTGGTGCCGCCCTTGATGAAGGCGATGTTGGCGACGTTGTCGGCGACACCCCGACTCTTCTCGGGGAACTGGGCCCGGGGAAAGATGTGGTGCCGATCGAGATCGCGATCAACGACGAGCTTCTCTTTGGTGAAGGGATCGACCATCCCAAGGTGACGTCCTGCGACGTAGACGCCGAACAAGGCACCGCGATCGGAGAGTCCAGCGTCGAAGTCACCCTTCTCCGCCTGCAGGACGGGCCGTGTCTGGCGAAGGTTCTTGAGGAGCGACTGGATCGGGTCGTCATCGCGGCACGCCCGAAGGTCCTGTTCAAGTGCAGTCGCGGACGAGCCAGAGTAGCGGTGGAGGATGGCTGCGAGCGCGACCCAGCCTGCGATCTCGCTGCTGCGACGCTCCTTCGGCCCAAGGCTGGCGCACATCACGATGGGGGGAACGAACAGCGCCCCCGACGAAAGGATGGAGGTGCCCGTGATCCCCAGCTCGTTGTGCAGGAGCGTCTTCGCTCGTTGAGTCCCTTGAGAGTCCGGCCCCAGGCACTCTTCACGTCGGCTGTAGACAGTTCGTGCAGCGGCGTCTTTCGACGACCGTCAGGGTGGGCAAGAAAGGCGCAGGCGCGGAACAGATGGCCGACGTCGATTCGGCCATACCCCTCGTCGTGGAGCTTCTTCACGGTCGGCGTCACATGCTCGAGAATGAAGCCGGAGTGACGGGCAGCGACTTGTGCGCTCTCGATATCCTGCGTCTTGAGCTTCACGCCCAGCGTGTTGATGCGGGTGAAGGCCTTGACCGCGTCGTCAAACTGATGGTCGACCATGTGTACGCTGGGCACCTCATAGGAGAGGATCCCGTGAACCCGCTCGATGCGTGCCAGCAGCTTGTCGTCGTCGATCACGCGGCGAAGGCGCCGGATGCCTTCGTCGTCCCAGATCTCCGCGAGCCGGTACCACCCGGGTTCCTTCCTGGTAGCAGCGTTCACGCGGGCAAACTCCTCACGGCCCGCATGGAAGACGACGTCGATGCCCTCATCGCCGGTCTTGATGCGAGCGAGGGTGATGACACGCTGTTGTCCGTCGATGAGCCAGTTGGCGCGCGGGCCAGACGCCCGACGAGGGTCGACGCGGCGGCTCTTGACCGCCTCGCCGTCGCTCTCCCAGACGAGCAGGGAGGACACCGGAAAGTGGTGATAGAGCGAGTCAAGCAACAGCGGCGCCTTCGCGGGCTTCCACACATAGTCGCGCTGGAACTCCGGGATGACGAGGAGGCCGCGACGATAGTCGGTGATGAGGTCGCCAACGCGATAGGTCCGATGCTCGAGCTTGCTCATGGTCCAGCGTTCCTTGGGGCAGTGAGGCGTGCAGAAAAATGGCCGTTCAGTTGCCGCCAATGCAAGCAGTGCGTTCCATCGCCCCCGGATGGAGCGACCGACCAACACCGGTCGACCGCCACCTGCGTCCACATCCTGGCTGCCCGGGCTCCACTCAGCGACCGCAGTCGAACGAGTGGGTGCCGGCCGCGCAGAACTCCGGCTCGTCACAGATGTCGTCGAGGGCGAACTGGCTGCTGGTCCGGCAGTCGAACTCGTATCGATGAGGTCGGGAAGTTCGGGTCCGAACCTGCGCCCGTTCCCGTGGGCGGGGTTCTTCTTCATGACGCAGGGCAGGTTGGTTCTGACAGCTTCTCGATGAAGCGGCGACCGTGCGACTCACCTCCCGGGGCGACGTCGGTGTACACCGGGTCATGGTCACGCGGGACCCGCCCACCCCAAGGAAGGCCCTCGCCTCCGCCCGGCGCGAGCGGGAGGTCGCCGCTGCGAGCGCGCTCATCTCCGTGCGCGGCACGAGAAGCGCTGCGCCGGTCGTTCGATCGCCCGCGACGGTGACGTCAGCGGCACCGAATCCGGCCACCACCTGCGACCGTTTCTGACGCATCCCGGCACCATGATCATGGGATGGAGAAGGCGCCGCCGAAGACGTGGTCGACGAAGCGAACGGGGTTCAAGGAGACGGGCAAAGGCGCCCTGTACCTCGAGTTCTCCAACGCCCGCGTCTATGCGCTGCGGCCCGACCCGGCGCGCTGCTTCACCGCCGACCTCGGGACCACGCCCCGCTGGTACAGCCTGAAGGAGCCGCCCCTCGAGCCCGGCTCACGCATCCGCGAGCTCCGCTACCTCGACGGCACAACGACGCCCGAGATCGTCGCGGTGAAGGACAAGGCCGCCATCCACGCCGCGCAGTCGGTCACGCCCTACTTCGTCCGCCGACGCGACAACATCCGGAAGCTCGTCGCCCACATCCCCGTCGCCATCCAGGACATCCTCGCCCGCGTCGGCAGCGGCAGCTGGGCCCTCTATCGCTTCCTGCACCGCACCCCCGCCGCCCTCGAGCTGTGCGCCACCGACGAAGGGCTGCGCGTCGCCTTCCTCCTCGCCCACGCCCATCGGCTCCTCGACGACGGCTCGCCGGCACAGCGGCGGTCCCTCGCCCTCGCTCGCGCCCTGCTGCCGAAGAAGCGCAAGGACATCGTCGGCCGCTTTGGTCTGCCGCCGACGAAGGCGACGCTCCATGCGCTCGGCAAGATCCCATGCGCCTACCTCTCCGGCGCACTGCTCCTCGACGTCCGTCAGGTCCTCACCGATGAGGAGCGACGGACCCGTGCGGCCCACCTGCCGGTCTGGTCGGCTGCGGCGCTCAAGCTGCTGTGCTCACCGTGGCTGGATCGGGTCACCCCGGCGCTGCTGCACGAGGTCGCCAGCGACGACGACATGGTCGACCCGGAGTCCTTCGCCCGCCTGCTGCAGCACACGGCGACGTTCGCGCAGGAGCTGCAGGTGCCGCTGCCGATGTTCCACTCAGCCGCGCAGCTCTTCGCGATCCACCAGGGCTTCATGGCGAAGGCACGGCTGCACCTCAAGGTCGCGAGCGTGACATTGCCCCAGGCGCCCGACCTGCGGGCCCCGGACGAGAAGGCATGGGTGGAGCCCCTCACGTCGCTGCCGGCGATGCTTCAGGAGGGCGCGGTCATGCACCATTGCCTCGGGACCCTCGCCGACCAGCGGACCCGGGCCGAGCTGGGACGCTTCTTCGCCTTCGCGTTGCACTGGCCCTGTCGGCTCACCCTCGCCGTCGCCTGCGACGCCCGCGGCGAGTGGCACATCTACGACCTCAAGGGCTTCGCCAACAGCGTCGCCCCCGTCGAGGCCTGGGCCTGGGCGCGCGAGTTCGTCGGCCGCTGGAACAGTCGCCATCGCCTCGCGCCGTCGACCACAACGACGCCCCGGCAGCAGGCCCATCTGTTCGAGGGGCTCTTCGACGACGGAGCGCCGTTCTAGACCCGGTGCGTCGACGTCACCCCTTCATAGTGCCGTCTCACGAGGGGCTCGAGGGCGTGCCAGCGGGCATCGGGTGTATGACGACCCATGCGGGTCTCCCTCACCTCACTGTGGATCGTGGCCGTCCTCGCGATGGCAGCCCCGCTGCACGCGGCCGTCCTCGACGCGGAGGTGGGCACCGTGTCCCTCGCGGGGACCTGGGCCCTCCATGTCGACGACAACCCCGCGTGGGCGGCGCCGGACGTCGACGACAGCGGCTGGGAGCGCCTCACCGTGCCGGGCACCTGGGGCCCGCGGACGCCGACGCCGGGCTTCGCCTGGCTGCGCACCACCGTCGACGTCCCGTGGTTCGACGGCAGCGACGCGGCGCGGACCCGCTGGGCGCGGCTGCAGCCGTCGGTGGCGGTGCTCGGCGAGATCGGCAACGCATGGGAGCTCTTTGCCAGCGGCGCCCGCGTCGGCGGCTTCGGCGTCGTTGAAGGACCGCTGCAGGTGCCGCGGCCGCAGGTCATCCCCCTGCCCGACAGCGCCGTCCGCGACGGTCGCATCACCCTCGCGTGGCGCGTGTGGCGCGAGCCCCACCTGCCCCACATGGACGTCGCCTGGTCCGGCATGAGCGGCGTCGCCGGCGACGTCGTCGTCGGCCGCAAAGACGCGCTGCAGGCCATGGCGGCGGCGACGCAGGCCTGGCACGAGCGGCAGGAGCTCGCGTTTGGCCCGCTGCTGGCCGTGCTGCTGCTCGTGGGCCTCTATCACCTGCAGCTCTATCGACGACGACAGGCGCTGCGCGAGTACCTGTGGCTCGGGCTCTTGCTCCTCACGATTGGCGTCATCGGGACGCTGCACACCTTCTGGTGGGACGCCGTCTCCCTCGACATGGGCTGGCGCGTGAAGGTGTCGGTCGTCGGCGGCTTCGTCGTCGGCCCCCTCTTCATCCAGTTCATCTGGCCGTTCCTCGGCCGACCGCTGACGCGACGCTGGCGCATCTATCAGGTGGTGCAGCTCGTCGCGGGCGTGATCACCCTCGTGAGCCCCGGCCTCGCGCTGCTCGTCGAGAGCACGCCGCTGCGCTCGCTGTTGTGGCTGCCGTGGATCGTGATGACCATCGCCGTCGTCGTCATCGAGGCCCGTCGGAAGAACCCCGAGGCGCGGACGATGCTGGGCGGTCTCGGCGTCTTCGTGCTGTCGATGGTCTACCTGCTGCTGCAGAACCTCGGCGTCATCGCCGTCGTCGGCATTGGCAATGGCATGGCGATCTTCATGATCGGGGCGACGGCGTTTCTGCTGTCGATGGTGCTCTCGCTCAGCAACCGCTTCGTCCGCGTCTACAACTCCCTCGACGAGCTCAACCGTGATCTGGAGCAGACCTATCGGGCCGCGGCGCGCTTCGTGCCCGTCGAATTCGGGCGCTTTTCGCCCGAATAATATTGATTATTCAAACACCTGGCGCTGCGCCAGGTGTTTGGATTCATGCGCCTCATCGGTCGCAGCTCCGTGCGCGAGGTCGTCCTCGGCGACCAGGTCTCGATGCCGATGTCGATCCTGTTCTGCGACGTGCGCGGCTTCACGCGCCTCGCCGAGGCCCTCGGCCCCGAGCGCAGCTTCGCCCTCATCAACAGCTACCTGCGGGCGATGGAGCCGGCCATCCACGGCCACCATGGCTTCATCCGCCAGTACCTCGGCGACGGCATCATGGCCCTCTTCCCCGGCTCGGCCGACGACGCCGTCGCCGCCGCCGTCGACATGGTGCGGGCCCTCGAGCAGTTCAACGTCGGCCGTGACCAGCCGCTGCAGATCGGCGTCGGCATCAACACCGGCCCGATCATGCTCGGCACCATCGGCGGGCAGGATCGCCTCGACAGCGGCGTCGTCGGCGACGCCGTCAACCTCGCCTCGCGCATCGAGGGCATGACGAAGACCTACGGCAGCACCATCCTCCTCGGCGAGGCGACCGTCGCCGGCCTGAAGGACCCGGGGCGCTTCGGGCTCCGCATGGTGGACCGCGTGATCGCGAAGGGCCGCGCTGCTCCGCTCTCGATCACCGAGGTCCTCGACGTCCTTCCCGCCCCCTCGCAGGCGACGCGACGACAGACAGCACCCCTGTGGGCCGCAGCCCACGAAGCCCTCGTCGCCGGCGACTTCGCCCGCGCCGCCGCCACGTTCCAGCAGGTCGTCGAGGCCGACGCCACCGACGAGGCCGCCCGCGTCCTGCTGGCCCGCAGCACCGCCTTCGTCGAAAAGCCGCCCGCCGAGTGGCACGGCGCGACGGCGCTGCAGTCGAAATAGCGGTCGGCGGTCTTTCTGCTTTCCAGAATATAGAATCAGCGCATGCTGAAGCCGCAGGAAGGACGCCATCGTCGCAGTGTCCGTCCGTCCGCCGCTGACCGGTCGCCACATGGTGATGGCCTGCACATGTCCGCAGGATATGTTCAAAATCAAACCGAAAATGAACACATCACCGGGACACGGTCATGGCGTGAACATGTCCGGGCCCTGGCCCGAGAGGAGGCGCCAGAACGGAATATTGAGGAAATACAGCTCTCTACCGAATTTGTGCTCGGAGAGGACCCCCAACTCGACCAGCTCACGGAGGTAGTGGGTGGCGGTGACGCGGCGCGCCAGGCCCGCCTCCTCCAGGAAGGCGACCTTCGTGTAGGGAGCCCGGAAGAGCAGCTCCACCAGGTCCTTCGAGTAGACCCTCGGGCGCTCCCGCTGCACCCGGAGCCGGACCTCCTCCATCAGGGTGAGGATCCCGCGGATGCGCTCCAGCGTCTCCCGGGCCGTCTGCTCAATCGCATCGAGCATATAGAGAATCCAGGGCTCCCACGCGCCTTCCACCGTCACCCGCTGCAGGCCGCCGTAGTAGCCGGCTTTGTGCCGGAGGATATAGCCCGAGAGGTAGAGCACGGGGATGTCGAGGAGCCCCTGCTCGACGAGGTAGAGGATGTTGAGGATGCGGCCCGTGCGGCCGTTGCCGTCGGAGAACGGGTGGATCGCCTCGAACTGGTAGTGCATCACCGCCAGCCGGATGAGGGGGTCGAGGTCGAGACGCTCGTCGTGGATGAAGTCGGCGACGTTGGCGAGCAGGTCGCGCAAGAGCGGCTCACCGTCGGGTGGCGTGTAGATGACGCTCCCGTCGGCGCGGGCGAGACGGGTACCGGGAAGCCTGCGCACGCCGAGACCCGACCCCTTGATGAGGGACACCAGCTCTTCCATGAGTGGTGGCGTGATGGGCCGCCCCTCGGCCTTCACGACGTTGAAGCCGCGCCACATCGCGCGCTGGTACGCGAGCACCTCTTTGGTGGCGGGGTCGGTCGTGCGGCCATCATCGAGCAACGCCCGATAGAGGACATCGTTCGTCGTGACGATGTTCTCAATCTCTGACGACATCTTGGCCTCGACGAGGCCGATCGTCTGCAGGAGCACCGCCTGGTTCGGCAGGTGCCCGGCCATGGCCTTGAGCTCAGCCACAGCCGTCCGCGCGGTCACCACCTTCTTCAGCACGGCCCTGGTCTCGAGGTCGACCGCAGGTGGCAGCAAGGGCAGACCATTATGGGGTCGCTGGGGATCGAACATCGACGATGTCATGTCTCCCTCCCACCAGCCGGCTTGCAGTGCCGCACATACCGCACGCGCACGACGTCGTCGATCGGGTGTGGCGAGCGCGCCCTTGACGTCCGTTCGCACCGGCTCACAGCTCCGCCCCATGATGTCCGGGCGTCGAGGGTCCCGTTGGGCCTCGCGACTGGACGACATCCTCGAGCTGCGCGGTGCAGAACCGGCCCCTACGCCTTGCCGACCTGCGTGAGCACGCAGCGGTCGCGGGCCCGGGTCATGCCGACGTAGACGAGGCTGCGCTCCTGCCGATCGTGCAGGCGCCGCTCGTCGTCGTCGTCGCGGGCGCCGCGGAAGGGCTGCGGCACCTGCTGCATCGCCGTGAGCACCACCGTGGGGGCCTCGAGGCCCTTGGCCCGATGCAGCGTCGCCAGCAGCGCCGGCACGCCGGTGGGCGCGACGTCGACGCCGTCGCCGAGGACGGCCACCGTGAGCCCGCGCGCCCGCAGCCGCTCCTGTAGCGCGTCGAGCGCCGCCCGCGTCCGCGCCAGCACCAACGTCGGCGGTGACGACGCCTTGGCCGACGCTCCCGACGACGACGACGACGACGACGCCGACTCACGGATGACGCGGGCGACGACGTCGGCCTCGGCGTCGGCATCGCTGCACACGTGGCGCTCGGGC
>Ga0172376_10006289_pt1 | contig 12963 bp, 9 predicted proteins | sample Lak35m_FD_121114 | JGI IMG/M metagenome (GOLD analysis project Ga0172376, IMG submission 121114) | Freshwater microbial communities from Kabuno Bay, South-Kivu, Congo - kab_092012_35m | ecosystem: Environmental > Aquatic > Freshwater > Lake | place: Democratic Republic of the Congo: South-Kivu...
CTCACCTGTTCGTAAATAAATCTTATGGCCACCAACGGAAGCTTTTTGGGTATAGCCTTTGCGGCGGTTCGGTAACTTGCGCCGTTGAGAAGAGGGATAGGTATTGTCGATGAGGCGCTCCACAATTCGTTCCGCCACAGCTTGGGCTTTTTCTGCATTGGGGGAGCAGCATAGCTCTTCCACTTCTGCTTCTTCAAACAATGATGTGTTGAGAGGTTGAGAAAGTTTTGAACCGTCACGGTAGAGGGCATTGGCTTTCAAGCAAAGTTTCCAAGAGGTTAGGTAGGCTTGTTTACAATCCTCAACGGATGCATTATTTGGCATATTGATGGTTTTAGAGATGGCGCCAGAGATAAAAGGTTGTACAGCGGCCATCATGTGGATATGGCTATCGATCGATAAGAACCGTTTACCTAACTTCCCGCAAGGGTTTGCGCAATCAAAAACGGGCAAATGCTCATCTTTTAAATGTGGTGCGCCTTCTACAGTCATCGTACCGCAGCAAAAATTATTGGCCATGTCAATTTCTGCTTTAGAAAACCCGAGCTCGGTAAGCATATCAAAGTTAAAGTCATTGAGCTGCTTATCGGTGAAACCCAAAGTTTTTTTACAGAAGTCTTCTCCCAAAGCATATTTGTTAAAGGCAAACTTAATGTCAAAGGCCCCTGTGAGGCTATGAGTGAGCTTCGCTAAAACGTCCTCTGTGAACCCTTTAGAGCGGAGGGCGTCAAAATTAATGCCAGGTGCATTCTCAAGCGTCCCATGACCAACGGCATAACGGGTGATGTTATTGATCTGGTCTGGTGTGTAGCCCAGGACCTTGAGAGCCCTTGGAACCATTTGGTTGATGATTTTAAAGTAACCCCCGCCGGCTAATTTTTTAAACTTAACAATTGCAAAGTCAGGCTCAACGCCTGTTGTATCGCAATCCATAACAAGCCCAATGGTGCCTGTTGGTGCAATAACGGTTGTTTGGGCATTGCGGTATCCGTACTTCTCTCCCAACTTTACGGCTTCATCCCATGCTTTTTTGGCAGCATCTGCAAGGCCTACCAAAGGACAATCCTTCGCTTTTAAGGGAACTGGCAGGATTGTCAGGCCTTCATATCCGCTTGTTTCTCCGTAAGCTGCATGGCGGTGGTTACGCATCACTCGCAACATGGCGTCTTTATTAAGAGAATATCCCGGAAATGCTCCCAACTCTTTCGCTATTTTTGCTGAAGTTGCGTAACAAACCCCTGTGAGGATGGCTGCTAAGGCTCCTGCAATTGAACGGCCTTCCTTACTATCGTAAGGGATTCCTAGGGCCATTAAGAGCCCCCCAAGGTTGGCATAACCCAAACCGATGGTGCGGAATTCATGGGTTCGAAGGGCAATCTCGCGGGAGGGGAACTGGGCCATCATATTTGAAATTTCATGGGTGACTGTCCACAAAGTAGTGGCATGCTGGTAGGCTTCAATGTCAAAGGTTTCCTCTTTACAAAAAGTGACTAAGTTTAAGGAAGCGAGATTACAAGCCGTATCATCTAAGAACATATACTCAGAACAAGGGTTTGATGCTTTGATTTGGCCGCTTGCAGGACAGGTATGCCACTCATTAATCGTGGTATCAAACTGAACCCCAGGGTCAGCGGAAGCCCAAGCTGAGAAGGCAATCTTTTCCCACAAATCTTGGGCACGGAGTGTGTGATGGACAGACCCATCTGTGCGGCGCTTAAGGTGCCAATCTTTATCATTCAGGACGGCTTTTAAAAATTCGTTTGATATACGCACGGTATTGTTAGAATTTTGTCCCGATACGGTAAGATAAGCTTCAGAATCCCAATCTTTATCAAAAACGGGAAAATCAATTTCTGTATGGCCTTGGCGCGCCAACTGGAGAACCCGTTGTACGTAATTTTCAGGTATCATATCCTTGCGGGCAGTACGAATCGCTTCTTTTAAAACGGGGTTTTTCTTTGGGTCTAGGCGGTCCGCTTCGGGAACGTCTGACGCTTGGCAGGCTGCCATCAAAGCGTCAGCGTGATGTTTATTAAGTTTAGAGCCAGTCACAAGGGCAGCCACTTTCTGCTCTTCTTGTACTTTCCAACAAATAAATTCTTCGACATCCGGATGGTCAATATCGACAATGACCATTTTGGCGGCACGACGGGTTGTGCCACCAGATTTAATGGCGCCTGCTGCACGATCTCCTATACGTAAAAAGCTCATCAAACCGGAAGATTTCCCGCCGCCAGATAAGGGCTCCCCTTTCCCCCGTAGATTGGAGAAATTGCTTCCTGTCCCAGAGCCATATTTGAACAGGCGTGCTTCCCGAACCCAGAGATCCATAATGCCCCCTTCGTTGACAAGGTCGTCATGGATGCTTTGGATAAAGCAAGCATGGGGCTGGGGGCGCTCATAAGCGGATTGTGAAGAGACAAGCTCCTCTGTTTTGTCGTCCACATAAAAATGGCCTTGAGCGGGGCCGTCAATACCATAAGCCCAATGAAGGCCTGTATTGAACCATTGGGGAGAATTAGGCGCACCCATTTGAGTACACACCATATAGCGCATTTCATCAAAAAAACTTTGCGCATCATCTTCTGTATCGAAATAGCCACCTTTCCATCCCCAATAGGTCCAAGCACCGGCGAGCCGGTCGAATACTTGGCGTGCTGTCGTTTCACTTCCAAAAGTAGTTTTAGGCTTTGCAGTACGGCGCCACAGCCAACTGGGAACGGTGTTTTCTTCGACTGGAACAATATCTTTGGGGACGCCGGCTTTGCGGAAATATTTTTGGGCTAGGACGTCGCAGGCAACCTGTGACCAAGAATCGGGCACTTCGATATTGTCTTGGCGGAAAACGACAGATCCGTCTGGATTGCGAATCTCACTACTCGTTTGGCGAAATTTAACAGTCGCATAGGGTGATTGATTTTTAGTTGTAAAATGGCGACGAATTTTCATAAGCTTTTTCCCTCTATGCTACTAAATATAGTTTTATTTTTGATGGTGATCACAATATCTTGTGTTAAAAAAACATATCAGCATTATAAAAAACAGTCTTGTTTTTTGTCATGAATCATGCTGTCACGGTCAACCCTAGAAATTTTTTTAAAGCCCTGAGAAAACGAGGAAAACTGCCGTGTTTGGGATAAGATGAGGCTTAATATTTGTTTTTAAATAGAAATTAATCCGATGGTCCTTAGCAGGTTTTTTAAATCCGAATCCCAATCCGCCGCACTCATCAATCCCTTGTAGGAAAGTTTTCTAGAGAGCGTAAGCGCATCAACGGGTTTTTCATAATCTTGCCAGATATCTTTCAAATGTTTCTCAGCTTTAACAGGCGTTAAGTTAAGCATTTTTTTATCTTTGTTTGAAAAGATACGAAGTAACAACCCTTCATAATTGGGGTATTGTACGCAGATTTGAAGGTCATTTTTTGCTGCTTCTGCTTTTAATTCTTTGAGAGACCAATCACCTGAGCAGTCATTTCTATCAGCCCGGTCTGAATCGACTAACAAAAAGCCACGGCTATATTGTCCGTTTCTTAAGCCCTTCTCTCGAAGTTTTATGGCTTTGTGATACATGCTTTTGTACCCTCCACCTTCCAGTGACTTATAGCCAAGATGGAGAGAAAGATCTCGGCTATCTGTTAGTTGTTGTAGCCATTTGGTGAAAGCCTGTTCGCTCTGTCCTTCACCAGCTACAAAAATACGTGTTCGTATTTTAACTCTATTATTTTTCATTGCTCAACCAATGTGAGGTATTGCGCCTAGCTCACCACTTAAATATTTATTCATGAGGCTTGGCGTGCGGCGCAGTCCTTTAATATCGCTTGCTCTATAAACTTGAGTAGGCTTTCCGGTTAATTTTTGAGTAAAAAATATTTGTTCCTTTTCCAATTCATCAAGTAAAGGGGGGTTATGTGCTGTAAAAAATAATTGGGCGCTCTTTTGATTGCGTCCTGAATCATTAAACCACCGGAATAACTCCGGAAGGAGTAGGGGATGCAAATCTGCATCTATTTCATCAATAATGGCAATACCACCTGTCTCTAAAACATAATGAAGCCTGGGAAAGATATCTATAAGTCGCCTTGTACCGCTTGATTCTTCGTCCATGAAGATAAATCGATCTAACCCACTATGCTTAAATTTGGCAAACCAACCTTGGCTGTCTTGCTCAAGAAGCATTTCTTCCAGACCGACATCAAATCGCCTCAGTTCTCGATTAAGATCTTTGAGGCAATTGGTGTTTTCGGCATAATAAGCAAGCATCCTGTTGGGATTAAGCTGTGCCTTATCAAGGGCAATAATGTTTGTTTGTATCGTTTTAATATCGGCAATAAGACTCATGGATAGTCTATGATTGAGCTGTCCGAGTGTGCTTATGACACTTGCATTTGGGCGAACAGATTGAAGCCGAGGGTCATTATCTTTGATCTCAAATTCAGAACTAACTTTAACAGCTTGTCTTATCCGCTCAAAAATACGCCGCAATTTTCCTTTGGGTGCATAAGATAGGCTTTCATAGGAGACTTCTTTACCACGACGTGTATGCTCATGGGCAGTAATGTGAAGCTCGTAACGAAAAAGAAAGGAAGGTTCACCAGCATTGAGTCGCCCATCAAAGTCAATGACAAGTTTTATTGGCTTATCCCACCAATCTTTCCGCATGTAGGGCTGAAAAGATGGGATCTGGGCTTCCAAATCAAAATTAACACTCACGTGAGCAAATTCAACTGCAGCTGCAAGTGCCCGTAATATTGTTGATTTACCCGAAGCATTTGGTCCAAAAAAGCCAATAACTTTAGGTAAGCGTTCCTCGGAAATCGCTCGCGAAGATTGAAAGCAAGGAAGATCAGGCGTATGAGCAGGTACTTTCAGGATGATTTCTTGCTGATCCGCGATAGAAAAAAAATTCTGAATCACTACTTTATGTATCATAAAGTCGATATTTGCATTTTTTTTGTCAGAAGTCAATTTATTTTATTCATTTTAGGGGGTATCATTAAAATTAATAAAACGCTATCTATAGTTATAACCATTCAAAATTAGGAGATTAGATAAAAGCAACATATTGTGTTTTTTTATCGTGTAGGCTTATGATTTACTATATAAATCAACGGTTAATTGAGTGAGGTCATGATAAATCTGCGGAATGCTATAGCGCTTCTTTTTGGATGCTTGATAAATACAAGTGTTTTGGCCGCTGATTTAATTGATGATAAAAACTTAAGCGATAGCCCTGTAAGGGTTTGTTTTCAGCAGGATCTCATCCATAAGCTTGAAAAATGAAAGGCGGCAAGAAGATAATTTATCACGAGAATCGACAAGGCTTCTTATTGAATATCGGGAGGCTCTGCTTTTCCAGGACACCCCCCAGATTATTAAGATGATCACTTCACCGGAGCACCCTTACAATATAAATACAAACCAACTTTTTCAGTGTCGGCAACGGATTAATAACTTGAAAATGCAATTACTCGAGATAGGCTATTTAGAAGAATATGTCTTTATGCGGTTTTCTTTTCCAAAACCAAACATTAATAGATTTGGGGGAACCCCTATGCGCCAAATACAAGCAACAGAACTCCCCCACAGATAAATATGAGCATCTAAATTTCCAGCTTTCTAGCCTGTAAGAAAGCCTTCTTTCTTTTAACCGCCTAATGATGATGGCACTGGTTTAGTTTCAGTTGACTCTGGTTCTTTCACCAAAAAATTGACGGTAACAGATCCTGCTTTTTCAAAGTGAAGGACGAGAGGTATTTTTTCTTTCCCTTGAAATGAGTCTTTAAGTTCCATAAGCATAAGGTGAAGGCCACCAGGCTTTAGGGAAACAACACCTTTGCCAACTTCAATAAATTCAACAGGGCGCATTTTCATGACACCATTGTCATTAACATTGTTATGCAGTTCAACGGTCGTTGCATGTTCACAGTCAACTTTAACCAGTTTATCTGATTGATCGCCAGAATTTGTAATGGTGAGATAGGCGGCTGTATTCGGCCCTGTTGAGGGGCGAACCCGGCGTCCTGTCATGGATAAATCCCCTACAGTAACGGCAGGACAAGCGAGTGCTGCTGTAACAAAAATATTTACAATAAGCGCAACTAAAAAAGACTTCCTCTTCAATGACATAATCAATGACCTTCTTATTTAAGGGATGTTAAAAAATTATTTCTTAGAAGAAGTTATTAGAAATAGGGAAAATTGACAGGTGTCAAAATGACGCGCCTTGAGGAGCGAAACCCTTCTATTAAAAAGTGGGATGTCCACTCAAAACGAGAATGATGCGGGTGAGGGCATGAATCGCGGGCACCATAATTTCGCGAATAGGGTGAAAGTTGATCCCCATGGGTTGTAAAACCAGACTCGGTAAGACGAGCAGCCCTAGAAGAATAAAAACCCCATAAGGCTCAACTTTTGCCAACGAGCTGCTCAATGGTTTTGGTAAAATGCCAACAGCGACGCGGCCTCCATCTAGGGGGGGGATTGGGAGCATATTAAAGATTGCCAGCACAATATTAAACCGGATGGAATTGAGCAATATTTCATTCCCTAAGCTATCTACACCCATGTTGATGTGAAGCAATAAAGCTGAAATCCAAGCTAAGAGAAAATTCATGCCAGGGCCGGCAGCGGCTACTAGAATTGCTCCGAGGCGTCTTGGCGTCAAATGATCAAAATCCACGGGGACAGGCTTGGCATACCCAAACAAAAAAGGAGCACCTGTGAGAAGCATAAAACCAGGCAAAATAATAGTTCCAAAAAGATCGATATGCTTGATGGGGTTCAAGGTGACACGCCCTAACCGGGTGGCGGTGTAATCTCCAAAAATACGTGCCATAAAGCCGTGGGCTGCTTCGTGAAAAGTGATTGCCAACATGAGGGCGATCAAAAAAGCAATAGTTTCTAAGCTGGATTGTGAAAATAGCTGCATTTACATCCTTTCTGTTGAAGGTGCTAACCCTTCTAAGCGCAGATTTTGATTAAGGCGCATCAGGGTTTCATCCTCTGAATCAAACGTTTTTGGCTGGGTTGTGAGGGCACTTCGATTAAAACGTTTCATGGATTCTTCTTTCAGATGGGGTGTTTGTGCTGCAACTTCGATCATTTCTTCGAGAACACCATTACAATGCAAGACGGCATCGCAACCTGCGCTGAGGGATTTTCTTGCGCGTGCTCCAGGGCTTCCATCCAGTGCTTTCATGGTTAGGCAGTCGCTAATTAAAAACCCTGAAAAACCAATATGGCCCCGAATCACGCTATCAATAACCAAAGAGGACTGAGTTGCTGGTGTGACAGGATCAATAGCGCTATAAACGACATGGGCCGTCATTGCCCAGGGAAGTGTGTCTGTTTGCCGTTTAAAATGCTGGCAAACTTGCCGGAAAGCTTCAAAGTCCGAACTACCAAGATCCTCCAAAGGCGTAGAAACGATGGGTAATTTTTCATGGCTATCCGTCGTGGCTTGTCCATGGCCTGGGATATGTTTAATAACGGGAATGACATCTGCCTCTTGAAGTCCTTTAATGAATTGAAGCGCTAAAGTTGCAACAATATCAGGGTGATGACTAAAGGCACGGTCTCCAATAACAGGATGGGTCATTTGGTGCAAAACATCAACAACAGGAGCGCAATTCACATTGATGCCCAGATCTTTTAATTCGCGTCCAATGAGCCAAGCGTTAGCCCTGACACACCAACTTGCTTTTTCAGGGTCTTCTTCTGCCATGAGACCAAAAGTTTCTGCGGGAGGAGCTGTCCGCCAATGAGGTGACATAAGTCGTGCAACCCGCCCTCCTTCTTGGTCAATCAGAACGGGTGCATCAGTTCGTCCTACGGCCTTACGTAAGTCAAGGACCAGATGCTTTATTTGTTCTGGAGTTTCGCAATTACGGGCAAAAAGGATAAACCCCAATGGATCAGTACGCTGGAAAAAAGCTTTTTCTTCAGCGAGCAATTGGGTTGAGTGACAACCAAAGATAACGGCCTTTGGGTTAGGCATACATCAATTCCTTACTCATTTGCAGGAGCAATAACAAGGCATCCAATCTTTTCTGTGCGTAATTTCTTACAAAACTTTGTTGCTGCATTATGGTTCGGGAATGACCCAACAACTAAACGGTGGGTAACCCCTCGTTCCGGACCTAAGTTAATTTTTTGAATATTCCAGGGCTTATGGTCAAAGAATGCGCCGTGGTGGTCGCGTAAGCGCTTCATCTCGTTTTCTGCCATAGTTCGAGAGGGAAGGGATGCAATTTGTACTTTGTATTTTTCAGAATTCATGGCTGTAGGTTTGGTAAGTTTAGCAGGGGTTTTTTTTATAGATCGCTTCAGGGGTTTTTCAGCTTCTCTGGCAATAAGTTGGTCGAGCTCTTTTTGCCCATCTTGGATTGTGGTGTCATGAGCATCATCCTCATCAGACGCAGGCTTAATTCCTTCCACGACTGAAGTTTTCTCTTCTTCTGGGGAAGAAAGGGATTGAGGAGGAGGCACAGAGGTTGGCAGTATAGCTGGAGGCGTAGAAACGGGTGGCCCATATGGTGCTTGAGCTTGAGGGGCAGGATAGGGGGGTTGCCCTTGTTGCATGGGAGGTTGTTGAGAATAAGTGGGTTGTGCTTGAAATGGCGGATATGGCTGTGGTGGTGCGTAGTGAGGAGGAGTAGAAGATTGTGCCTCTTGCATGGTTGGGTTGGGGACATATCCAGGTGACGGCTGTGGATTTACAGGGGGATACCCTTGATCTTGTGGATAAGGGGGATTGTAAGGAGGCGTGGCCATAGGGGGATGGACCATGGGCTGTTCTGGAAGTGGTAATAACCGCTCAATGGGTTGAGAAGCATCTTGGCTTAAGCGACCATAGACAAGCTTGTCTTGGTGGGGAATCATCATGCCGCCAGGATTGTTAGGGCGAATCTTGAAAGGTGTTGTATCTGCAGAAATAACGGGAGGTACGCTAGTATTTTCTTTAGATGCCCATTGGAACATAAACCATAATAAGGTGCTGGTAACGACCAAGATAACCATAACCAAAATAAAGGGAGTCGTTGGCTGGCGTTCTATCCATTCATCTTCATCACTAACGTCCGGATCTGTATTCTCCCAAAAGGAAAGGTTCTTAATTTTTTGTGTATCTTGATAGCGCCGAGAATAAACGGAATCTGCGGCTTCTTGCGCATAAGCTTCGGGAGATATAGACAATTTTATATCTGTTTCTCTCCTTTGGGGGTGAGAAGGGGGGGATGAAAACCGAGAGGTAAATTGGGACATTTAGCGCATCTCCTGAAGCGGGGTAATGCCGAATAATTCTAAACCAGATGCAATGACCGTTGAGACTCCTTTCACCAAAGCTAACCGTGCGGCTGTTGTTGTTCGATTCTCTGGATTGATAAAACGCAAATGAGTGTGCTCTTTTCCTTTATTCCACAGAACATGGAATGCAGCAGCCACCTCATGTATATAATAAGCAATCCGATGGGGCTCCCGGAACAAAGCAGCAACCTCCACTTGTCTTGGCCAACTTACTAATAGCTTAATCATCTCTAACTCTGAGGCATCGGTCAAGAGACTGAGATCTATTTTTGATAAATCACCTAATACATTTGGAAATAGGGTGGAACTATGTTTCAGAACAGAACAAGCACGCGCATGGGCATACTGAACATAAAATACAGGGTTTTCTCGAGTCTGTTCAACAACCTTGGCAAAGTCAAAATCAATGGTATTGTCGTGGTGCCGGGTGAGCATGATAAAGCGGGTGACGTCTTTACCGACCCGGTCTGTTACATCCCGTAGTTTCACAAAGGTTCCGGCACGCTTTGACATTTTAATGGGTACGCCATTTTCCATGAAGTTGACCATTTGGTATGATTTAGCCTCAGCTTGGCCTTGCCCATTTGTGACAGCCGCTGTTGCTGCCTGAATGCGTTTCACGTATCCTCCATGCTCGGAGCCGAGCACATCAATCATCTTAGTAAACCCGCGACGAAATTTGTCCAGGTGATAGCCGATATCGCTGGCAAAATACGTCCAGCTCCCATCAGATTTTTTTAAAGGGCGATCGACATCGTCACCATAGGCGGTTGCTCGGAATAGTGTTTGGGGCCGGGGTTCCCAATCTTCCACATCATGGCCTTTGGGGCGCTCAAGGATGCCAACATATAAGTCCCCCTTTTCTTCGAGTATCTTTAAAGCCGCATCAACAATACCTTCATCAACAAGTTTCTTTTCCGATGTGAAAACATCCATATGAACCCCTAAAGCATCTAAGTCAGCTCGAATGATATCCATCATGGCGTTCACACTAAAGCGGCGGGTTTCTTCTATCCATACAGACTCAGGCTTATCAATCCAGGCATTTCCGTTCAAACGGGCAAGCTCTTGACCAACAGGAATGAGATAATCAGACCCATACATACCTTCTTGGAAGTCACTATCTTGAATAGGGTAACCCAAAGCTTCTCGGTAACGAATATAAACAGATCGAGCAAGAGCATCGATTTGCCCACCAGCGTCATTAACATAGTATTCTCGACATACATCGTATCCTATCTTTTGAAGAAGGGATGCGATAGCATCTCCAAGTACGGCATTTCGCCCATGGCCCGTGTGCATAGGACCTGTGGGATTTGCTGATACATACTCTACATTAATTTTTTCACCGGCGCCCAAGAGGCTACTTCCATAAGCTGTGCCAGTTTGTAAAATATAAAGCAGCTGTTGACGCCAAAAATCAGCCTTTAATGTTAAGTTGATGAACCCCGGTCCGGCAATTTCAACATGGCTAACGTCTTTAAGATTGCGCAAAGGCTCAAGCAGAAGGGTTGCCAAAGCTTTTGGATTTTTACCTGAAGGTTTTGCTAAGACCATGGCAGCATTGGTAGCCAAGTCTCCATGTCCGGCTTCTTTAGGGAGGTCAACCGTAATGCGGCTTAGATCTAATTTTTCTGGCAAATGTCCCTCGTGGGCCAGGTTTTGGATGATTGTTAAAACAGCTTCTTTAAAGAAGTGAAAAATATTCATTGTGGATAGGTATCCTTAATCCAAAGTTATAACCAAGTTGACAAACTAAATAGCATAAATCGTAGGAATTTGACCACACTAAACTCCATTATCATTGAACAGTGTTCTTGGTATCTTTACCTTTAGGGGGTGCTATGGTATTAAATTCATTAATTGATGCTTTGATTACACGTTGAAACTGTAAAGAATCATTTTAGGGGGGGGATTTATAATGTTCAAAAACCCACTACGGGCTATACTTATTACGGTCACGGCCTCTATACCTTTAAGCGCAAACGACACCTCAAAAGATATAGATAAACCCCTTGCTTTGAATTGCCCCATCATAAAAGGTGCGGAACTCAAAACTCTTGCAGATAAGGGAGAAATTGACTTAGATGGTAAGTCTTTTCGTTTAGTCTTTGAGCAGGAAGTCGGTAATAGTTATAATAAGCGCTTAATTGAGTCCCAAGCAGAGCTTGCCGAATTTCTCAATAAATCAAGCTCCACCTTAACTGTAACTCGCCACATTAACTCTCATCACAATGCAATGATGAAAAGCCATTTAAGAAGGCACTGTCCTTATACTCTTGAAAGAAGCTCAGAAATCGTGGTGGTTGCTATTGCGCCAACTTCTTAGGTTTTCAAACAACCTAGCTCCCTGTATATGCCAGGCCCTGTGAACAAAAAATGTCATTTTTGCTACTATTATTCTAGAATTAGCTAAGCCCCAGCTTTGTTTGGAAATAATTACCTGAAACCAGATTGTTGATCAGAGAAGACGTATTCTTTTAACAAGTAGATGAAATCCAGCTTTCAACTTATTTAAAATTCGTTCGGTGGTTGGGTAGCGTCAAAACCCTGTTGACATAAACTTAAATTAGAGGATAGGATACCCAGAACTTCTACCCTTATGAATTTTTAAGGAAAAAATACACTATATGAATATTTTCGTTACGGGCGCTTCAGGATTTAGTGGATATCATGTAGTTGATTATTTGATGAAAAATAATTATAATCTGACTGCTTTGATGCGGCAAGAAAATAAAGAAAATAAGTTATTAAAAAATGAAAACATTAATTTTATATATAAACCCTTAGAAGACCTTAAATTCTTGCCAGATGGCATAGATATTATAATTCATTCTGCGGCTGTTTCTCCCATGGAAAAAATAAAGTCAGCTGATTTTATCCAAAGTAATATTGTGGCAACCCATAATTTAGTCCACTTAGCAAAAAAGCATAAGGTCAAGAAGTTTATTTTTTTTTCAACGGTTTCTGTTTATGGGGAAATCAACGATTTAATTCTTAATGAAGCTAGCCCAATCATAAATCCAAATAATTATGGTTTGTCAAAATTAATGAGTGAGCTTTGCTTAAAAGACGCTTCTAGTGACATGATGAGTTTGGCTATTCGTTTTCCTGCTATTATTGGGAAGGGAGCGAAAAGGCATTGGTTAGCGAACACCCTTAATAAAGCGTTACTCAATCAGGATATTAATATATTCAATCCTGATTCATATTTTAACAATGCAGTCCATATCCAAGAGATTTGTAAATTTATTGAAAGCTTATTTTCCAAAGAATGGTCGGGATTCGATGTGATTAATATTTCTTCATCAGGGGGCATAACAATTAATAATATAATTAATATGATTATTAAAAAAACAGGCTCCTCTTCCCAGATAATAAAAGAATCTTCCCCCAAACATCACTTTACTATATGCCATAAAAAGGCAGAAAGAATTTACGGATATAGGCCCATTCCTTTTGAGGAGGCCCTACAAAACTATCTCTCTGATTCAATTACGTAAAGACGGCTTCTAAATTTTGTAAGAGCTGGATGAACAGCCAAGAAGGGATCAATTTTGGAAAATACGTTGGGACGTCCTGTTGAGGAAGTAGCTATTCAAATTATTAAATTCTTAAGTGATCAGGAATTTTTAGTGAACCTGTTGCGTAAGTTGCA
>Ga0172376_10006292_pt1 | contig 12959 bp, 9 predicted proteins | sample Lak35m_FD_121114 | JGI IMG/M metagenome (GOLD analysis project Ga0172376, IMG submission 121114) | Freshwater microbial communities from Kabuno Bay, South-Kivu, Congo - kab_092012_35m | ecosystem: Environmental > Aquatic > Freshwater > Lake | place: Democratic Republic of the Congo: South-Kivu...
GGAAACGATGGGCGATTCGGCCCAACTGCCGGCAACGGCCGTGGAATGGGTCGTCTGGGCCCTGAGCTGGGGCCTGATCGATCTTCAGATCGTCGCCGCACCGCTGGCGATTCTGGCAGGGGCGGTCGCCTTCGGCGGCGGGTCGATCCGGTCGACGCTCGGCATCGCGCGGCGAACGCTGCGCCATCAGGGCTCGCAGTATTTCCTGATCACGCTCGCCTTCATGGCATTCGCATTCCTCAGCAGTTCGGCGATGACGGTTCTGATGCTCTTTCACCCGGCCGAGCCATGGGTACTGATGGCGGCCGATTTTTACGCACACCTGGCCAGCCTGGGGCTTGGGCTCTGGTATCTCAGTTGCCTGATCGAGCTGGCCGCGGCAAACGCCAAAACCGAATCCGTCCGATACGAGATAACCGCCGAGCTTCAGGAGCTGCCCTCGAAGGAGCCTCTGAAAACGCTCGGTACACCCGAAGACGATCGCCTCCAACCTGCATCGTAATCGAGCGTTTCATCGTAATGGCGATTGGAACTGGATCATTTCGTGCGGAAATGGAAGGCTGATTGTCGATGCTGTTGCCGAACCTCGTCGCTTCGAACTCATCACGTGCCATCCATGGAATGGCTAACCTGAAGAACAGATATCGCAAACTGTCCATTCTGACATGTTGTCACCAGCTTCGCCTTTTCCTCTAATTTTCGTTTCATCGCCATGCTACCCAATGACCTTCAGGTTGCCCTGGTTACTGGCAGCGATTCTCAGGGATTCTTGCCTTCTGACTTGTGTCGAATTGTGAAGATTTTATTGGATCTCAATTACCGTTCAAATTGAATCCCGAAACTTGTCGATTGAAAGAATTGTCATGAAGTGCAATACTCTCTGATCTCTTCGAGTTTGCCATGTCCTCCCTGATCCCCCAGTTTCGGAAGCCGAACTCCCGGGGCACGCGGGCAGCGAAAATCGTTTTGGTGTTCTCGGTCGTTTGCGGTATTCAGGCCAACAATGCATCTGGGCAGGAAAACGTAAAGGGGGATGAGCGATTCGAGCAAATACTCAAGCGGCTCGATGCTCTGGAAAAGGAAAATCGCAGTTTACGTTCGGAGCTGGAGAAAACGCTGGAGAAATCGAGCGAACGGCGAATGATCGATAACCCGCCCGATACTCAGAGTGAAGGTGTGCACCAGGGATTGATGCAATCGGAAATCGAAGTGCTGAAGCGGCGGATCGAATCGATGGAGGCCGAAAAGCGAGAGGCCAGCCAGAATCCCGAACTTCCCTCTCTCGTTCCGCGGTTCGATTCTTCGAGCGATCTTCCGGCGGGTATCGATGGCTATTTCCTGAGAAAGCAGCAGGAAATCGAAAAAGAAAGGATCGAAAAACCGGACAGAAAGCTCGGCCATGGCGAATGGAAAGGTGGTGCCTATTGGGAATCGTCGGACGGATCATTCAAGACGCACGTCGGCGGCCGTGTGGACTACGACAACACCTGGTATGACGTGCCGAAGAATATGCGATTCGGCAACGCGAACAACATCACGTTGAACGACGGCACGTCGTTGAGGCGCTTGCGACTGCGAAGCGACGGGACCTTTTGGACATACGTGGATTATGCCCTCGAGATCAACTTCGCCAACCTGCAGGACTTCGCCAATGCCGGCGGAACTCCACAGCTCAACGGAAGTGTCGGTGTAACAGACGCTTACGTCACATTCACGAAAAAACCGTTTCTGTTCGACAACATTCGGGTCGGGCACCAGAAGCCGTGGTTCGGGCTCGAACACACTTCAAGCGACAACTTCACCCCTTACATGGAACGCTCGCCGATGTTCGACGCGTTCGTCAACCGGTTCGATTACGTCAACGGCGTCAGCGCTTTCGGCCAGATTCTGGACTACGACAGGGTCGGCTACGGTCTCGGGTTCATGAGATCCGGTTCGGGTTCGATCAACCCATTCGGGGTTGGCGTGGGTGACGGCGGATACGCCTACAACGCCCGGTTCTTCTTCGTGCCGGTCTGGAACGAAGCCGAAAGCAGAGCCGTTCACCTCGGGGCCTCATATTTCTTCCGGGTTCTGGATTTCGAGAAAACCTCGCCTGGCAATCGACCGCTTGTGCGTGCCGGTGCGGGTAACATCGAAGTGCCGAACGTCATCGCCGCCGGAAATTTTTATTCGTTTTCAGGTGCACATAACTTCTCACCGGAAGTGGCCATCGTCCGTGGGCCTTTCTCACTTTCGTCCGAATACCTGCTCGTCAACTATCCGTACACCTACGTGGAAAAGGTCGGTTCGAAGGGAAATCCCGGTTATTTCCGGTCCAGCGGTCCAGGGATCTATCATGGCATGTACGTGGAGGCCGGCTACTTCCTGACCCATGGAGATCATCGGAACTATTCGAAGGCGACAGGAGTCTGGGACAGGATCACGCCCCGAAGGCCATGGCGTGTCGTGACGCTGGAAAGTCCTGAGGCCGGTTTCGGCGCGGTCGAGCTGGTCGCCCGATACACGTATCTCGATCTCGTTTCGGGCGATCCCGTGCTGTCGCAGACCGCGGGCGCCCGTGCCGGCGTCGAAAATGACATGACACTGGGCATCAACTGGCACTTGAATCCGAATTCACGAGTCATGATCAATTACGTCACGACGTGGATCCGTTCGGTCGACCCGACCGCCTCGGGCATGTTTCAAAGCCTCGGCGTTCGGTTGCATTTCGATTTCTGATTCCCGGAATCGCGGCTCGAATTCGATTGCGAATTCGAAGCGGAACATTTCGTACCCCACATTCGTGGCGTCAAGAAAATTCGATGAAGTTCGGCAATCGAACTTGCCCGTGTTCGATTCGCTATGCTATATCGTTTCTTCAGGCAATCATCTCCTGAACCTTCTGATATAGCGTTTCTTCCGTCAATCATCACCTGGACCATCGCGATCGCCATGTTCAACGACATCTTCTGGTCTGCCCTCTCGGACCTTCCCTCGCTTACGCTGCTGTTTATGCTTCTTTCGCTGCTCGTCGCATTCGGATTCGAATTCATCAACGGATTTCACGACACCGCCAACGCTGTCACGACCGTCATCTATACGCGAACTCTCAAGCCGATGCCCGCGGTCGTGTTTTCAGGAATTTGCAATTTTCTCGGCGTACTTTTCGGCGGAACGGCGGTGGCTTTCAGCATCGTCAACCTGCTCCCAGTCGATGTCCTTGTCGACGAAAGCTCGGGGAAGGCCCTGGTCATGGTCATTTCGATTCTGTTGGCAGGTGTCATCTGGAACCTCGGCACGTGGAGTCTTGGGCTGCCGGTCAGCAGTTCTCACACGCTGATCGGTTCGATTCTGGGTGTCGGGCTCGTCAACAGCCTTCTCGCACGAGGGGACCTTTCAGGCGTCAACTGGACCAAAGCCGCAGAGGTCGGTCTCTCGCTCGTCCTCTCGCCTCTTTTCGGCTTCGGACTGGCGGCGATTTTCCTCATCCTGATGCGCACCTTCATTTCCGACGACAAGCTTTTCCTCCCTCCTGAAGGTGACCATCAGCCGCCGAAATGGATCCGCAGAGTTCTGATCTCGACTTGCGGCGCGGTCAGTTTCGCACACGGATCGAACGATGGACAGAAAGGTATGGGGCTGATTCTGCTCGTGCTGATCGGTTTCATGCCCGGTTATTACGCTCTCGACCTGAATCATCCAGGCAAGGCGATCGAGGTCCGGGCAGTGGCCGAGTTCGTTCTCGAACAACTGCCCGCGAGGGAACTGGATCGCAATCCTCGCCTGAAAGAAGATCTGGAATTTTTGACCGCGAACCTCAAAGACAAGTCGAATTTCTCCGAAATTCCTTCATCCGAACGATGGAAAATGCGTCAAAAGATCTTCGATGCCCGCAGCGCGATCCAGGCGATTCCACTTTCGGATCCGATGAAGGAACGAATGACCGGACCTCTCAGGAACTTTTCGCACGCCCTCGAATATGTGCCGTATTGGGTCATCGTCTTCGTCGCTCTAGCCCTGAGCATCGGAACGACCATCGGCTACGAACGCATCGTCGTCACGATCGCGGAGAAAATCGGTAAAACGCATCTCACGTATGCCCAGGGTGCTTCTGCCGAAATCGTCGCCGCCTTGACGATCGCTGCCGCCGATATGCTCCACATGCCAGTCAGTACGACACACGTGCTTTCCTCGGGTATCGCGGGAACGATGGTCGCCAACAAGTCAGGAATTCAACCTGCGACGATCCGGAAAATCGCCGCCGCCTGGGTCCTCACCCTGCCGGCCAGCGTTACGCTTTCTGCCGGACTGTTTTTCCTCGGAACAGTGATCACTTGACTGCAGAAACCCGATTCGAGCGTCGAGTGCATCATCCAGGCGAGTTCGGTCAGCTCAACGGAAGTCCAGGATGATCGGCTGCTCGAATTGATGAATTTCGTGACAAAAATAGTGAAGCACGAAGCCGATCAAGACAAAGAAACATCGCGTCGATCAGATTGAACCGGCGACGCTCGGTATTCTCGATCGTCAAATCGTACGACCCTGAAACTGCCGTCAGTGATATGGCTGTTCGGCGGCAAAGGTCATGAGAGCCTACGAATACGCTTGTTGATATCCACATTCACCGAATGATACGGCCGGTTCAGGTGCGAAGTGTCGAACAGGCTTCGGGCACTTTCCACGTCGCCTTCGGAAAGGGCGTTATGGAAGATCGAATGGAGGTATTCGATCCCCAACGGCGACGGGCGGAAGCGCTCGGGGTCGTAAAACTTCCGCGAAAGCGGCCGGGCGTGGATCACGCCCCAGCGATCCCGCAACGAATTGGCCGGGCAGCTGTCGACATAGAATTCCCGATCGCGGTATTGGAGTGTGGCGATGGTGTTGTGCTTGCCCAGCAGGATCAGGTTGACCGCCTGACCGCCGAGCTGGTTGGCGTGGAACCGGTCGAACTTGATCGGCCGGCCGCCGCGCTGGGTGTGGCCGATCTTGCGGGTGAAGATGGCGGCATCGGCGGAATCATTGCGCCGCTTGTTCACGAACTGGGCGTCGCCGAGTTCTTTCGCCAGCATCTTCTTGATCGCTTCGGACGCGCCGGAATAGAGCATGTTGCCGGCGGGGTCCTTGCTGGCCGAGACCGAGCCGTACGGCGAACCGTCCTTGTCGACGATGCCCTCGGAAACGACGATCACGGCATGCTTCTGGTAATCCAGCAGGCCGACGACTTTCTGCACCAGCAGTTCCGGCTCGACGGGCACTTCGGGCACCAGGATCAGATCCGGGCGGCCATAGGCGGCTCCCAGGGCGATCATGCCGCAATCCCGGCCCATGACTTCGATGATCGCGATGCGGCGATGACTTTCGGCCGTGGTACGGATGCGCTGCACATGGATGGCCGAGACATAAACGGCCGTCGCGTAGCCGGGCGTGGCGTAGTTGATCATCTCGTCGAGGCCGAAATCGCGGCCTTCACGCATCCGGTATCGAAAAGCGTTCGGTTGGTCCGGGTTCTCCTCGCGATACCACTCGTCCTGCTCGTCGATGTAGTTCAGGCCCAGGTCATTGTCGATCGTCTTGGGGGCCAGAACCACGGGGATGTGATCGGCCAGTGCCTGCATGCCGTTGAGCGTGCCGTCGCCGCCGATGCAGACGAGGCCGTCGACTTTCAGGCGACTCAGTCGGTCGGCCACCTGGCGAATGGCCACTTCGTCGTTGCCGCTGACGTAATCGCGCGAGGCCCCCAGGATCGTTCCGCCCATGGTCGGATCGAGTTCCGGGATCGAGTTGTAAAGCGGGTTCAAATGGACATGCGGAACCTGCGGATTCAACAGTCCGTTGAAGCCCTTGACGATGCCCAGGACCTCGATCCGAAGCTGGTTCGCCCGGCTGACGACGCCCGAGATCGTTGCGTTCAGGGCAGGCGTATCCCCGCCGGCCGTCAGAACCGCGATGCGTTTCATGAATGGCGACCTTTCCCCTTGTCCCGTGGCTGAACCGTCACGTTGAGTTTCGTGCATCCGACCAAGCGGCAAATCTCGTGCCTTCGTCGCAGCGAGTTCGTTGGAATCACGAAGCTTCGACGAGTTTCAGATCGACCTTCAAACCGGGCGCCCGGATCGAGATGCGGTCGCCGGCGGCGAGTTGCCGGCGTTTGCGGCTTTCCGGCTCGCCGTTGACCTTCACGAACCCCTCGGTGACGATATTCTGGGCATCGGCGCCATGTGAGGCGATCCCCGAGAGTTTGAGCACCTGCAGTAGCGTGATGGGCCCTGGCCGAATCATGATTTCCGTCATCGCGCGGAACCTGTTCCTGTTCGTGGAAGTTCGATCAAAGGCCGAGACGGAACCGGAGGCCTTCGACCTGTGACCGGATCCGGCTGGCCGTCGGGAAAAGGGCACACGCCACGGCGATCAGAAAAACCGCCACGATCAGGCCGACTTTGCTGTCCGCGATCAGGATGAGAATCAGGGCGAAAAACGTCGAGCCCTCGATCGCCGCTCCGCGAATGATCTCGACCGAAGTGACGTACGGCATCAGGGCCTTTTCTTTTTCTCCGCTGGGCATTCTGCGGATCTCGTCCTGCCGCTGCTCGGGAATGTTCACGAATCTCGGCGCGAACAGATAAAGCAGGAGCGTTTGTGCCAGAAACACGACCAGGATGATTTCGAACATCCCGAATTCGAGTTTCTGGGGCATCCCGGCAAGGACCCCCAGAACGATCGCCATGAAAGTCAACACGCCAGCGATCAGGGCCCCGCGAACAATCTGCACCGTCCGAATCTGCTGCTCGATATCCGGCGTTCGGAATTGCGTGGGGAACATCATTTCGCTCGCCTCCAATTCACTCGGTCGATCGGGAACGGAACGAGAACTCAGAGCTTCCGCGGCGGCACGAAGGGCAAGCCGGATTGCGCGGCTTCATCATGGCACATCGCGACGAAATCGGCCAGCCAGCGATCCAGAGATCGCATCGCCTTCGGATAATGCGATCTCAAACGGGTCGAATCCAGCCCGCCTTGCAGCGGCCTCGCCGCGGGCTGATTCAGCTCGGCCGTCGTTTTGCCCACGATCAGGGCCGGATCGAGATCGAACGCCTGCGCGATCCTGCGGCCCAGTTCGTCGCGGGCCAGCAAGTCCGGGCCCGTCACGTTCCAGAGCCCGGAGCGGCCGTCCAGAGCCATTTCCACCGAGACCCTGGCGAGATCCGGGCCATATGTCGGGTTGGAGACCTGGTCCGAAGGGCAATTCATCGACTTGCCGGCGGAAAGGTTCTTCCAGACCTGATAGGCGAAATTCTTGCCCTGCCGCTCCGGCCCCTGCACCCAGGCTGTGCGAAGACACAGGAAACGCTCGCCCAGGGCATCCGCAAGGTTCTTTTCGGCCTCCAGCTTCACCCTGCCGTAAACGGAAAGCGGCTTGGGCGGGTCGGTTTCGGCATTCGGCCCCGAGGTGCCGTCGAAGACATAATCGGTGGAGTAATAGACGAAGGTCGCGCCGATCTCACGACCGGCCAGGGCGATGTTCAAGGGGTCCGCAACGTTGGCGGCCTGGGCGCGGTCCGGGTCTTTCTCGCAACCGTCGACCCATGTCCAGCCAGCCGGGTAGAAGATCAGCGACGGCCGATGCTGAGCGATCCAGTCGCTGGCCACCTTGCGCTCGGATGAGTCCAGCTGGTGCAGCCCCGGGAAGGAAACGCCGGAATAGGTGCCCAACGCCTCGATGCCGCGAAGCTTGAGAAAATGGACGAGCCAGCCACCGATCTGTCCGGATGCTCCGACGACGGCCGCTTTCATGTGTGCCTCGTAAAACCGCCTTTACGTCGCAGGATCGTGTATTGCTCGAGCGAATCCTGAATGATCGGCAAGGCCGTGGAAGCGGACTGAATCTCCTCGACCGCGACCGACTTGCCTTCGAGAATCTTGTAGTCCTCGAAGAACCGCCGCAACATCGAAAGCCGGTGCGGCGGCAATTCGCGGGCATCCCGGAAGGTGTTGAACTCAGGATCGTCCACGGCCACCGCCAGCACCTTGTGGTCCTTCTTGCCCATGTCGACCATCGTCATCAGGCCGATCACGCGGGCTTTCACCAGAGTCAGCGGAGCGACCGGCTCCTGGCACAGCACCATCACGTCCAGCGGGTCATCGTCTTCGGCGTACGTCTGGGGGATGAACCCGTAATTCGCCGGATAATAGACGGCGGAATACAGGATACGGTCCAGCTTGATCAGGCCGGTCTGCTTGTCCAGTTCGTACTTCACCGAGGATCCCATCGGAATCTCGATGACCACGTTGAATTGCGACGGCAGTCCTTCGCCCGGTGTCACATCATGCCAGGGGTGAATCATCTCGGCGGCTCGGTCCGTATCTCGTAACTGGGAACGAAGGCCGAATCGAATTCGGCCTGATGAAGTCCCAGTTTAGCGAAACGACGCCCGAAATCCTATGGCCGCGATGACGATCGATCCGCCTCGACAGTGCCGGGCACTTGTGATCCTGCCGATCCGTAACTTCCAGCGTCAAAAACTCTTGGGCGCGAAACCAGCGGCTCGCGTGGCCACGGGCCCGAAGTCGTCACGATTTTCTCGAAATCGCGGCCGCCCTTTTCGACCCAGGCCCTCACCTGGGCGTTCGCCGATTCCCGAATCGCCGCCGCATCAAGCGCCGCCGCCAGCGAAACCAGCCGGGGCCGAAAATCGGCCATGTGAGAACCGAAAAGCAAGTGCTGCCGCAAGAATTCCGCCTCGAACAGCACGGCCCGGACAGCCTCGATCTCGGCCGAACGCTGCCCGGCACGACCCCGCACGAAAAGCGAGCGTTCCAGAATCGCCGCATCGCGCCGGATCCGGTCCGCCCAGGCAAGCATCTTCTGCCGCTCGGCGATGCTCGAAGGCGGGAAATAGCCCCAGGCATCAGGCAGGTCAGTCCAGGTGCCGTACGACATGTCATGCATCCGCGCCGCCGGAGAAGGCGCGCGGCCGAGCGTTTGTGCCGGGCTTTCATCAAGGAAAGCCGCACCGATCAGGCAAACCGACAGCAAAACGCGGCGATGACGCATGGTGGAATGCTTCCGGAAGACGTGGATCGTTTCGAGCCTGGGGACCGATTCGCGAGATCGATACCTGAATTGGAAGACTACCGGTCAAAGATCCCGCTCTCTCCATTGATCGGTCGATCATCGAACCGAACATGAAAATGTCGACTGAACCATCGATTTGGTCCTCAAATTCGGACAGATATACTCGGCAGACCTTAATCTCGCCTGAGATCGAGATGTTGGTTTCGTTTTCGATTCCGATACAATCAGAGTCGTGCGATCCGGGATACGGACCGAACGAACTTGAGAGTAAGTCGTGATGCCACCGAAAGTGCGGGACCTGATCTCCGACCTGGAAAAATCCGGTTTCGTCAGTCGAGGAGGAAAAGGAAGCCACCGGAATTTCGAACATCCTCGTGCTGGACGGATCACGATATCGGGCCGACCGGGCGACGACGCCAAACCTTATCAGATCCGAGAAGTCCGTCTCAAGATTCAGGAATCCAAGTGATGAAACCCGGTGCCCGTTACGTCAAAATCGTGGAATGGTCCGAAGAGGACCTCTGTTTCGTCGGTCACTGCCCCGGCATCATCGGCCCGTGCTGTCACGGCGACGACGAGACGGAAGTTTACCGGGAACTCTGCGAAATCGTCGACGAATGGGTCGAAACGATTCAGGCCTCGGGTAAGCCCCTGCCGGAGCCGACGATCGGGCATTTCGCGGGAACGCGTGTTCCGAATGGCTCCTGAAATTCAGGCGGCAATTTCGTTTCGATAACGAATTCGTCGAAAACGATTCAGGATTTCCACCGGCCCCGCCCAATCTCAGCCACGCCGGTCATTCCGACAATTCCTTATCAAATCCCGATGCGGCCTGGCGCGCGCCGTTCCGCTCCAGGCTCCGTCGCGTCCGGCGGTCCGGCTGCGCTGCGGCCCGCCTGCCGGACTACGCCTTCCGCTTCACTCGTTTTCTGGTAAACGAACTGCGGCCAAACGGAACCCGCAGTACACGTTCCGGAACTCCGGCGCGAACCTGTCGCGGTACGCCGAACGGCAGTACCTGCCGTAGTCGTACCAGCTGCCGCCGCGGAGCACGCGGTCCGTGGCCTGTTCCAGGCCGAATGGATCTTCACCACCCGGCAAGTTGTCTCCTAACCAATCGAAGCACCATTCCCAAACATTGCCGAGCATGTCGTAAAGTCCCCACCTGTTCGGCTCCAAAAGACCCACCTCATGCGTCTGGTTGCCGGTCTTGGGATTTCCGCTATACCAGGCATATTTTTTCAAGTCCGTTTCTTGATCGCAAACCCCGTAGCGCGATGTCGTTCCCGCCCTGCAGGCATATTCCCACTGGGCCTCGGTGGGCAAGGCGAATCGCCATTCGCGGGAATCGCTTTTTCGCTGATCGTTCTGATCACCGTCTGACTTATGAACGTCCGTGAACGTTCCCAAAAACCAGGTGAAAACGGTGGCATCATACCAGTTGACACTGATCGCTGGTTGATCAGGGCCCAGGAATATTTTGCCGTGTTTTTTGTCCGCATCCGCCTGCGCCGGGTCGAACAACTGGAATTCCTTGTTCCGGACCGCAAACCGATGGATCGCGAACGGACTGAGCCAGACGTCCTTCTGCTTTGCGTTATCGAATGCAACTGTTCCGCCTTCTGGACTGCCCATTTGGAATTTCATCATGGGCTTGCCATTCCGATCGACGACTTTTTCTTCGTCTTCCCCTTCTTTTCCTTTTCTCGGCTTTTGTGGATCCGCCAGAACGACCATGTGCGATTCATTTTTGGGGGGATTGACGCCAGGGGGATCATCGGGCATTTTCCGAAAGATGCCCTCGGCGATAAGCTTTGCACGCTCAATTCCCGCCGGATCGTCGATCCAGTCAGCCAAACCGTTTTTGATTCGCTGAAACTCTCCCGCCAACTGATTTTTGAGAGAGCGAACAAGATTGGCCCGGAAATCGTCGAGATCGTCTTGTCGTTGGATTTTGAGGAACTCGACAGCTTGCCACATGACTTCCGTGGGCCGGCGATGGGTTTTGTCGCTTGGGCGGCTGAAGATGCATTCGAGCGTTTTGGCGTAAGCCCCTTCGTCCGCGCCAAGTTCCATACCCAGCGGCATTTGTGCGGCGAGAATGAGGATGCGGGCCCAGCCCTCGTCGCCAATTTTCTTTCTCAATTCCACAAGATTTTCAGCCGTGGCGTGTTGCGTCAGGAACCTGGCCACGTGCAGTTCCTGTATGCGGGCGTTTCGGAACGCCAGATAATCGGCCTGAAAGGACTCGGTAATGCCTCGGTGCTTGAGAGCGATTCGCTCGAGAAGTTTCCACGCCTTTTCGAATTTCTCGCTCGTGATCTGTAACGATTTTTCGCAACGTTGTTGCGTCGCTTGCTTGATTTCCTTGATTTCGGCGGGAATGTCCTGTCGTTTTTTCGGACTCACGGACCTGCGGTAGCCTGCCAGGGTCATTTGCCATGCCACGATGCCAAGCAATTTCGTGAGCAGAATGCATTCGGACTCCACACTGTCTTCGAAGTGATCGTTCGGCTCAAGTTTTGGATCCTTAAGCGCATGCATCATCAACCCGTTCGAAGCGTAAAGGAAAAGATGCGATTGAGATACGAACCGGATCAGTTCGACCTGATTCTCGTCTTCGACACAGCTTTGGATGGCCTGCCGGATCTGGATCAGCGTGTGGGGAAGGCCGATCACTTCGTCAAGCGTATCGTCATCTTGCGGGAGAACGTCACGCCAGTCATTGGATTCGAAACGTTTTGATTTGGCCAGCGGGTTACGGTTGGGATTTTTCGTTTGAGAGCCGTTTTTCCCATAGAAATATTCGTCCTGAAGTTCTTTCGCGAACGGTTCGATGCGGATTCTTGAAAATTGGTTCAGCTTGAAAACCTTCTCGATCTTTGCGTCGATCGCATGCTGTCGCCCAGCGATGATGGTTGTGACCTGTTTTGGGTCACTTAAATCGGAATCATGACGTTTCCCGCTGTATTCCCGCAACAGTTCCAGAAAGGAATGGGATTCGTGATCCGCAAATTCATCGAGTCCGTCCAGAATGACAATGACGCGGCGGTTTTTCAAGGCAAAGTCGATCAGACGTTCGCATTCAGCTTCATGCAGATCCAGTTTCTTCAAAGTCGTGTCGGCAAGCAAGAGCTGCTTGATCGATGCGAATTTCGAAATTGGAAGCGGCTTTACGAACCGAAAGAGCATCAGCGGTCGATCGCTGCCTTCTACTATGGCCTGATCGGCCACCAGTTGAGCGATCTTGCGAGTGAGAATGGTCTTGCCAGCCCCGGCATGGTCGGAAATGAGAAGGTTTTTCCCTTCCTGGCGAATCTTCTGAAAAACCGCCCATGGCTGTTTTTCACGGGGGCCATTCAAGTTTTCGACCGTTTCCCGAAACCCGCCAGAAATGTCACCTTTATTGTGTCTAACCCAGCTCAACTGTGGGTCGACGTAGCAATCCAGCCGAATGTCGCTGTCTTGCGTTTGATCCGCATCACTCCATGCTTCCTTGCTGACTTCTTCGGCGAATTTGCGGATCAGAGCTTCGAAATCCAATCCAACTGGTGGAACAGGCTTGTCTACCAAATAAATATTGTTCGCGTCGACACCCTGACTTTCAAACTTCTTTAACTTATTTTTTGCAATTTTTTGATCGTTTTCCAGAGCCGATTTCGCAAGCTCGAAGGCTTTCCCGACAGATTCACCAGCACCTATAAATTCGTAAAAATTTCTTGCAAACTCAATCGCAGCTTCATCAAAAATCTTGCCAACGATGCCGATCGCGCAGTCAATCCGATTCGTTACGCCGTTGATTTCCGTCAAAGCCTTCGCGATCCGACTGCTACCGCAGCAGTTGAAAAACACGAATCTGAACGCCCGGTCGAGCTCTCCGAACAGATCGATCAGATCCTGATAC
>Ga0172376_10006293_pt1 | contig 12958 bp, 15 predicted proteins | sample Lak35m_FD_121114 | JGI IMG/M metagenome (GOLD analysis project Ga0172376, IMG submission 121114) | Freshwater microbial communities from Kabuno Bay, South-Kivu, Congo - kab_092012_35m | ecosystem: Environmental > Aquatic > Freshwater > Lake | place: Democratic Republic of the Congo: South-Kivu...
GAAGGAACAATGTCACCTAAAATCGCAGTTAAGTCTCGTTACGCTCTAGTAGAAGCTGGTTTCCACCCAGAAACCATGTATCTTTGCTTTAACGTTAACTTGCCTGCTGGCGGTCTGGTTTAATTCTAACCAGATAACAACAAGAACCCCAGGCGAAAGCCTGGGGTTTTTTGTTTGGGAAGAAAAGATATATAGATAAAAATACAACCCCAGTCATGGCAAAAGTACAGGATTTCAATACCTATGTCGATTCGCAGTTCGGATCAAAATCTAAAAATTCTCATCTCAAAGAAGGTTTTATGGATTCTCTAGCAAACGCAATCGATTCACTCATGCCTTTTTCTAAGACCAAAACAATCAATTTTACTATAGATAATATTTTGGAATATGAAAAAGATTTACTAAAGGAAAAATATGATTTGAAAAAAACTTTGAGCAAGATGGATATGAGGATGAAGGAGATTCAAGGAAGAACCCCAGTAAACCAAGAAGCTGTTAAATCAATCAGAGAAGAGGTTGAAGCTAAGAAAAATGAATACAAAGCCATGGTTAAATCTAAAACTGTAGCAATTGAAAAAGCCAAAGAAATGCTAAGAAAAGAAGCTTCAAAATCTCCACGTTTAAAAGATGTTATGAAAGCAAAAATGGCCGAGATGGAAATAGAATTAGCAGAATTTGAATATGATTTGGCCAAGAAAATTTCTGCAGAAGCTTCAGAAATACAAAATTTAAAAGACGCTTTAGAGCAGGCAAAAAAAGAAGCAGAAGAACTTCTAAAAAAATTGTCCACCTCACCAACACCCTAAAATTAGAAAAAAGATGGTTTATAATTTTCAACATTGGGATCTCCATAATTCTTTGAATGAAGCTAAATCAATGAAAGATATTTTAAATTGGTTTGGTTCATTTTTTGGTGGGTCCCTATCCAAGATAGATTCTCATTTGGAAGATATTGTACAAATAGAGGAAGATTATATTAAAGAGTGGGACAAGATCGTAACAGAGATTGATTCACTTGAGGTTCAGAAAGCACAAATTCATAACGATCCTGCGGAATCTAGAAAATTGGACAGAATGATCGATAGAAGTGAAAGATTGCTTCAATCTTTACTTAGTAAAAAAAATTCATCTGTTGCGGAAATAGAAGAAAAAGTCAGAAATATCACGGAAAAAGATTCTAAATTAGTTTCATATTGGAATTTGAAAAAAACAGGAGCCGAAAAAGAAATTGCCGAAAGATTATATGACATCTCTAAAAAATTAACCAATCCCGACCTAGGAGAAGAACTATATGATAAATATAAAAATGCGGCTTTAGCTGCAAGAGAAAAAGACGAAGATTTTAGAAAAAAATACGGCGAAATGAAATTGCCTTCTACTCGTCTGATTAGTTCTTCTAGCTTGAAGAAATCACCTAAAGATTTTGGACCAAGTAAAATTGATAAAACTACCCTTAATAAAATTTTGGGGTACTCTGGAACAGAATTTGAAAAATATGCCGGGGAATTATCTAAAGAAAATGCTAGAGATTTAATTAGAGAATTGACCAGAGTTAAGAACGAAATGTGTGCCCTCAGAGATTTGGATATTGAAAGATTTGAATCTGAAGCAAAAAGAAAAGGATTGACCGAGACCCAGTTAAGGAGAGAAATCAGGAATTTAAAAGCTATGCACACTGATAAAATAGGAGATGTCAGAACTAAAATAACTATAGCTAGGAGATATGACTAAAATTATTTTAAATCTTGGTGATTTTTCTTTGAATGAGGATGTGAATTCGGATTTAGTAAATGCCAAAAAGGCTGTAAACGACCAACTTCAAGCAATTAGAGATGAGATTCAAAACGAGAAAAACCAAACAGAGGTGGCTCAAAAATCTGCCAGTTTAAAAAAGCAGGCAACACTTTATGCCACACTACCCGCTATGTTGAACAAACTGGCAACCGCAATGGAAGCAAAAGAAAAGTCAGGAGATAAAACAAACATATACTAAAGATGCATAATTATTTCACACACAATCCGGCTGCAAAGGCCATCATTTCGGATTACATGAAACTGAACGAGAACGCTTCTGTGGATAATCTCCTAAAGAGAGCCACTGAAATTTGCCTAGACACTTTTAAAAAAATTGTTTTTGATCTAGCTTCTCAGGATAATAGAAATCCAGACGTTCTGAGAGCTATGCTATTGGATGTTGCCTCTTCTAAAACAGTTAAAAGTTTGGTTGCTAAAATTAAAGATTATGCTGATGAAGCTGAACTTGGAGATTCTAGATTTTCAAAAGTTAAAAATATGTACACCAGCGCATTAAATTCTATGGGGGATGCATTAAAAAGATTGGTGGAAGTGGATTCTAAATTAGAAGATGGTATAATTAACACCTTCAAAATTTCAGCCAACAGATTAATATCTTCTTTGGATTCTATTGCGGTTGGTATTTCTAAAAAAAAATCCGCTAACGAATCTTCGAATTACGAGTATAATTCCGAATCAATCAACGAATCGCTGGGTATTGGTTTTAGAGGAAGGATTGAAAAATTAAGAAAAAAACTTGTTAATTTGATTTCCGATTCTAAGGGAAAGGATTCAAAAAATGGTTATGGTAGAGATTGGCAGAGACTTTTTACTGCTCTAGAACAGAAATTAGAAGCAATTGAAAACTCTAAAGATATAACTGGAGAAAAAGACAGAAAAACTCTATCCGAACTAGAAAAACAAACTGATTCTCTTTCAGAAGAATACTATAATTATAAAATCAAGGCTGCGGAAATGAGCATGAAGAAAATCATCGATGACGATGAGCTCATTACAAAATATTCAGATGTAACGGAAATTATCACTACTGCTTTAGATCTCATAGCAAAAGCAAACGTCCAAGAATTGCTCATTGATAAAAACATGAGAGAAGAAATGGACGAGATGGAACATAAAGTCATTCAAAAGGTTTTTCCAATTAAGGTAGGAGCTAAAGACTCGGATTTGAAATTTAAGAAATCTGGGATCATCGCTGCCGTTCAGAAATCTCTTATGACAGCTTTCCCTCCATTTAAAACATTCTTGCAAAAACACGGGGGAGCAGACGGTAAATATGGACCTGCAACTTCGGTTGCTATCAAGTCCATCCAATCTTTATTGGGCAACAAAAACGCTAATGGTGAGCTAGACAAACCACTTTTTGATTCTTTATTAAAAATGGAACAAATTTCAGAGGAAAACAAAAAAACCTTGTCTAAAGCTTTAGATGTTTTGAAAAAAACATACGCTATGTCGGAATCTGAAGTTATGGGAATAGACATGTTTTCAAGATTGTTTGAGACTATATTCATTGACGATGAAGACTTGGAGAAAGAGATCGAAAAAAACTCTGGAGATTTAGCCAATATACCAGATTCTATGACCAGCAAAGAAAAAGAGGAAAAAACATCTTCCGATTCTAAACTAGCAAAAAATCTGGCTAAAAATTTAAGAAAGGGATACAACAAAAACGCAGAGGAGGAAGATTTTTTGAAAGAAGATGGAACACTGAAAAGCTCTTATCCAACCGAATTTGTAGAAGCTTGGCTGAAAACTTTAGAAGAAAATTCGAACGAAACAGATAAGCCAGCTTTTTTCTGGATACAAGAGCCGGACGAGAAAAACGGATCTCTTTATTCAACTAAGAGAATAGCGGGTAATTTTAAGAAACCCTACAACTGGTCAAAATGGAAAGAATTTTCTGGCGGAGAAACACCAGAAGACAGGGATTCTTTTGCCCGATGGTATACTGGATACTTTTCCAAGTTTGGAGGGCTCCAAGACGATCAAAGAGAAAAGGTTATTTCTGAAATTCTAAATTTCTATTCAAATCCCAAGAACTCTTCCGCCGTTAATCCGAAATTGGCAGATTCTTTTATTTCCTGTGCAAGTTTATATGACGATTTAAAAGATTCCCTAAAAGGTGGAAAATCTTCAACGGATGCTGAGCCTTATGAGTATTTTAAACAGGGCTATCTTACAACCGAAGCACTCAAGAAAATTTTGGATGCTGCGTCTACTGCCGCCCAAATAGATGACGACGAACCAGATTTGGATTTTTATGATTTTCTAATTTTATCGGTGTGTGTTTTTCTTTGTAGCTCCACTCTTGCTTGGAACACAGAAAAGAAAAAATGGGATCCAGCTATTGCTATTTTAAAGGATAAAGTGTTGAAAGAAAGGATTTTGAATAAAATAATGGACAGCAGAGTGGTAGAAAAAGAACCCAAGGCTCTAATCCCCTCTTTGAATAAGGATGGAGTTGAGATTTTAAGTAAAGGGTATGACGGAAATTCTAAAAAAATCTTCAGGGAAAATTTAGAACGAGCTTCTTCCGTATTGGAACCTTTGATCCAAAGGCATGCAGACAGGATTAACTACAAGACCAAGGAAGATATTAAGACCTTCGATTCTAAAAATGTGTTCGTCGTTAATTTGGATTAGATTTTATAGAATGAATATTTTTTCTTAAATTTGTATTTCAAATTAAAAGCTGTGTATAGATTAATTTTTTTCATAAGTTTATTTTTAATTTTTTCGTGTCGAGATAAGGAGGTTATCTCTCCGATAGATCCTAAGCTTTATAAAAGAGAGGTTTCTGACCAAATTATAAATCCAGCTTTGAAACAGGCTAGAATTCTAAAAAGCGATACAATTTTTTTCAAACTAAATTATTCTTTAGTAAAATTAAAAATCGAACATCCTTCCGAATATCAAAAATTCGAAAATCTGAACGGAGATATTGAACGTGCTAACTTTTTGAAGTCCAGCAAAAAATTTAGAAAGATTTGGAAAAGATTGGGATATCCAAAAAAGGAACTTATGAATGTTGTTCACATAAAAGAGTGTGAATAAATTCATAGATGTCTTTCCAACCCATTTTTTTGCTCTTGTTCCACACTGAGGGATTCCCTCATGATGAAGGGTTTGATATTACAAAATCGGCTCAGGATGTGAAGAAAGCTCTCAGTGGCATTTTCACCGATATTTTTATTTACACCCCTAGAAAATTAAAACAACTCCCCGGTTCTGAAAATTTTTGTAATTACCATGAAGGGGAATTCTCTTTGAATCCTGGACTTAATAAAATTGGGTGTGGAGATTTCAAATCATTTTTGATCGAATATACGCTTGACCAAATTCCACCCAATGCTTTGCTTGTTTATCACGACTCTAACTTTGAAAAATACGTACAATATTGGCAAACCGATTGGTCCAATTTAGTGGATGTTTGTAATTATTTTTTGGACAAAACTTTTTCGGACTTTTTTATTCCATTTGAAGAAAGAGATCACGAAGGAAACTATCCAAAGATTAAACATTTTGGTAAAAGATACACCACTAATTATTTCTTCGAAGATCCCGAATTTATCCAAATTTTAGAGGAATCTCCAATGTTGGCATCTTCCAGGATGATCATAAGAAATACTCCAGCTTCAAGAAGATTTTTCTCGGATTACAGAAAAATAAACGAGAAAAAGGATTTATTAACCAAGTGGCCCAACCCAGATCCTCACCCAGAATTTATTCATTCTTGCCCGGAACAACACACCTTAAATTTGCTGGTGTATAAATATATTCTAGATGGTAAATTAGATCCATGTTTTCCTAAGTTTAGATTTTGTCACAGGAGAATGGGAATCGATGAATATTTGGAAGAGGTTGAAAACAAAACACTTCTAAATTATCTAGGGAAAAAATCAAACTAACAATTTCATGATTACAATTTTCGAAGGTGCCAGAAATTCTGGTAAAACTTTTTTAGCGAACAAATACTCACAACAAACCGGAATTCCAATTTTCAAGTTTGAATTTGCAGGATGGTTTTCCGGATTGATGATTCCAGATGAAGACCCCAGGACACACTATTTTGCCTTGGGTAAGGAAGCTATGCTCCTCCAACTCAATAGGGATGGACTTTTGCCGAATTTCATTTTAGATCGGGGGTTTCTAACAGTTCTAACCTGGGGAATCATAAGCAAAAGAATTACCGACCAAGAAGCTTTAAAACAACTTAACCTCTTAAGGGACAAAGGTCTTCTGAAGAATTTAAAAGTTGTGGTGGTGGAAGGAACCAACCCAGAGTCTAGAACGAAGGATAATTGGGATTTTAGAGAGGATTCTGGAGAAGAGAAAAAAACCTTAATGAACCTTATTTCTGTACTTCAGTTGGCCCAACCTGACATTGAAATTGTGAAACTTACCAATGACTTTACACATAAGACAACAAAAAATCTAATTCATTTGATCTGATATGTGTGGTATTTTCATTAATGTAGACGGAGAAAACTCGAGATTAAATACTATCTCACATAGGGGTATAGAATCAAATACAATAGAGAGGGATGGAGTTTTTTTGTCTCATGTTAGACTTCCGATTCAAACTCAAGAAGGTGATGGTTGGAAACAGCCAATAGAAATTTCACAGGGAATTTTTTTATTGTATAATGGTGAAATCTTCAACTATGACACAACAGTCTTTGGGTCAGATATAGAATATCTTTGTCAAACATTCACCACCTGGAAAGGTGGATCTTTTCAAATGTTTTGTTCCATGTTTATTCCCAGAATTCAAACCTGGGATGGTTTTTGGGCTTTAGCTATTTACGATTCGAAAACTAAAGATATTATTTGTTTAACGGATCCACTTGGAAAAAAATGTTTATACACAAACGACGATGGGGAACTCTCCTCTGAAATTAAGGCCGTTAAACATTGGTTCAGTCCACACGACTCACATTTCATTTCTACTGTCCGAAAATTTGGATATGTTACAGATGATTCAACACCTTATCGGGACGTAAAAAGAATTTTACCTAACACAATTTACCATTATAATTTAGAGGCTCCTAGTTTCAAATCTACCTACCCGAATTATTATAGGGGATTTAACTTTCCGATTGAAAATTTAACCGCCGGAGATTATGAGGCACACATGGAATGGTTATGGCAAAAGCTTTTCGAATCTGTTCAAAATAGGTTAATTTCTAAAAATTATCCTATTTCTCTGTTGGTATCCGGTGGTCTGGATTCCTCTATTATTGCAGGAATTTTAGGTCAGATGGCACCAGATGTAAAATGGTTTTCTATAGAAAATGGAGAATCGAAGTTTGTCAACATCCTATCTGAATTTTATCAAAAACAGGTTAATTTTCTGGATTACAACATGGATGAGTCCAGAATTAAAAAAATCTATCAAGAATGGAACGAAAGTCCAGTAGATCTAGGTTCTGTCATTCCACAGTTCTTTCTTTTCGAAGCTGTTAAAAAACAAGGGAATTCCAGAATTGTTTTAAGTGGCGATGGAGCAGATGAACTTTTTGGTGGCTATTCTAGGATTCATGAATATGATTCCCAATTTTCTGATGTGTTTGATGAGCTCAGATTTTATCATCTACCAAGATTGGATAAGCTTTCTATGGCACACACTTTAGAACTAAGAAATCCATTTTTACATCTAGACATTGTTCGCTTTGCCTTACATCTCCCTAAGGAATGGAGAACAGATAAAAAAATTCTGAAGGATACCTTTGGTCCTCTTCTACCTTCCGAAATTGTGGATAGACCTAAGGAGGCTTTGAAAAATCCAAAAATCAAGGAAAACAAATTAAAATATCGTCAACAGGCAGTAGATCTTTTTTTAGATATCGAACCATCCATTCCGTTTTTAAAAGCCGAAGTAGATATATAGAAAAAAAGTCTACTCTGTGAAAATTCAAAAAGTACAAAATTTCGACGAGTTTACATCTCAAAAAATTAACGAAGCTAATGATTCGTTTTTTTCTTTCAATTTTTTAGGTGATTTGTTTACAAAAGGTTTCGATGCATTTTCTGATGTTCTCAAAGGTAAGGTTATCTCCTATCTCACTGAGTATCTGGGAATTTCCGAAGGTTCTGTATTCTCTAAAATACTTCAAAATTTCGTAGAAACTATTCCAGTAAGCGATTACTATTCGATTTTATTTAATAGCAAGGCTAATGCCAGATATTTAGCCCCAAAGGCAGCTCAGGCAACCATGGAATTCTTGATGGAGATGGGAGTTGATGGAATAGCAGGAAACCTGGGGGTAAGTGACAAAAATGGCTACTTATACAGGACAATTTCTGAGATGCTTACGAACGAACTTACTCGAAATGATTTTACCAAAAAATTAGAATCTTTCTATCTTTCTATGTTTGGCGGATTGCCACAAACATCTGCAGAAGAGTTTCAGAAATCTCTTAAGCCACAAGAGAGAACAAAAATGCAAGATGAGCTGGTAGCAAAAGCAAAAACTAAAGGGATTACAGCTGAAAAACCAGAGGAAAAGAATGCAATGCTTAGCAACTTTTTCTCAAACTTAGGGTCGTTAAATCAGGCAAATCAATCTCAAATTGCCAACACATCCGGAGAAGATTTATTTATGAATTTAGTTCAACCCAAAAAATAAAAGAACACTATGAATATTAACGATGTAGCCAAAAGGGAAATTTTAGATTTCAAGGATTTTCTTGGCAAGGTTATGGACAATACATTCAAACCTTTAGCAGCCAAAAATCAAAAGGACAGTTACGATAGAACTGGATTTCATAAAATCAAAAGAGAACCAGCTTATGATTTTGTTGGTTATGCAGATGCTGTATTCTCTCCCGAAAGAGCAGGTATCGGTTTGCCTGGATACAACGCTGGTGGACACAGACAGTACATTAATGCTATTGGTGGTCCAGGACTAGCCACAACAACCAACGAATCCGAGTATGTTGATTATACTAAAATCAAAAGATTGGAAGATTTCTAAAAATTTTAATTATGTTAGAAGGACGGGTTCGAAACTCGTCCTTTTTTTTTGATATAAAGTTAAAATTTTGTATGTCAAAAATTCGATTAGTTCATATTTTAACTGAAACCGATACACCAAGGGAACAAGCATCCATTGCTTCTTTATCTCCTCTTTCAAATATGGGTCTTGAATATGTCCAACAGGTAAATCAAAGATATTCTGGAGAAGATTGGAAACTTTCTAAAGCTTTAACTCAGAGCGAATACACCAACCACGGTCCTGGACACTATGGTGCTTTCCAATCTTTTAAAAAAGCAATAAAAGAAAATTTCACACCAGATCTAAATGCGTTAGTTTTATGTGAGTGTGATTGTGTTTTGGAGGTACCCCACGAAAAATTCATGCAAACATTGAACGGGGCAATACAATTTTGCTCCAAGAAGGACATCCGTTATCTTTCCTTAGGTTCAAGGTTTGTCAATGGTTTTCTTCAATCCCCAGTGTCTGAAACAGATCCAGATTTTGGTGACTTTTACGTTACCACTAAAATTATCTTGGCTCACTGTGTTGTCCTTCCGAAAAATGGCAGAGAATTCTATTTGGAAGCTTTGGAAAATCACTCATGGGATAGTCCAGATATTTGGTTCAATGAAGTAAATTGGATACACCAAAATTTTAAATTTGGGATCGTTTGGGAAAGATTAGCATACCAGCACGAAGGCCATTCTTTGATCGATGATTGCTGGAAAGAATCACAGTAAAGCCACTTGGTTCTCGAGATCTTTGATAAAAAGTTCTTTTGCAATCTTTAGAATGTTAGATTCTTCATTGAAATCTTCATAAATCTCTATCGCAGTTACTTTCAGATCCTGGGATTTAACACCTACGGACGCCAAAATTTCATTTAAAAGATGATCGTATGAGATGGAAAAAAAATTATTTGGGATTTTCACCCTTTTCATCATAATACCAAAAGAAGTAGCGTTGGAATATCTTGACCACCAATAAGAATATATTTCGTCTGTTGCAAGATTCCTAACAAGCAAAACACCCAATTCTGAATTTTTGACCTCTGGCCTCAAATTGTAAAATGAAATTCTTTTTTCCAGTTTTTTCCAAATATTCGTTCCTAGCTCTGCGTATTTGTACAGACAGTCCAGTGACAAGTCAATAATACCCCGGAGCTCGTCTTTTTCTTCTTCTGTGAATTCTGAATCGGTAAATTTCTCAAAAATTTGAATTTCTTTAGAGTCCATTTTTTGGATGTCTATTTTTTCTTCTGATAAAATTTTTTCCGCCAACCTTAATTCTTTTATTGAAGAAAAAACCTGTTGGATCGGGTGGTAAATATTGTCTCTACGGATTTCGTAGTTCACTTGCTGGAGAAAATTCAACAAAATGTACTGTTTGTGTTCGGAATCTATTGGTGATTGTAGAAACCAGGTGGACTCGAGATTCTTCATGGCCTTTGGTTTAAATTTTTGAAATTCAACTTATATATTCTCTATGAGAGTGCGAAAAGGAAAATAGAATTGACGATATATAAACAAAGAAATCGTCAGGCATGAGAATTCAAGATTTTGGTTCATATTCCGTTCAGAAGAAAAAAAGATTCACCTCTGAACACACTTTCACAGCATCCTTGGATTATGTGGATGTAAAATTAACAAATAGACCACCTTAATTATCGGATGTAGACGATTTGAAGTGTGAGATTGAGTATGAGATTTCAATCGAAAGACAGAAAGAAGGAGTACAAGATATTTCCTTTAAAATAAATCAAATCGAATTAGAGGTAAAAGTTGACGATCATCCAGATGATCCAAAGGAATTCGAATTTGATATTGTTCCTGGTGAAAACATAGATTCCAACCTGGTTGTTATTCGGAAGGGTGAAGCTTTAATTCCTACTGATCCCACATTTTTACACATCGACATGAAAAAGTCTGCCAGAATAGCAGATTTCAAAGTAACAGTATTATTTGGAAAAAATGAATAATTTGGTTCCCAATTTCGAAGATTTTTTCTCCCTTAACGAGTCAAAATCTTCCGGCAAAAAAAATTTAGGAATCATAGGACCTTTGGCAAATTGGTCTCTTAAACTTCAGGTTTATCCCGAACCAAATCAGGGCATGATCGGGTATGCCATAGATGAAAATTGGATAGAGCTTCAACACAAGGATAAAAAAGTTAGATTCCCGAAATCCTGTTGTGAAATGAGGTCCAATCCAAAATCATCGGTTCTTCATATCAAACCCCACACAAAGTGGTTCTCGAAATTGAAAAACAGGGAAGAGATGGAGGATTTCGTTGATAATTTCATCGAGTCCCATACGGTTAAAAAAGAAAATGATCTAGAAAGAATTTCAGAAAATGTCCAAATTATTTTAGATTTATTTGGTGTACATTCACAGGTAAAAAACATCAAAACGAGGTTTCCTGGTCTTTATGAATTGAAATTGGAAAATGGGATGGAAGTAGAGATGGAAAAAAATGAAGGGTCTGAACTTTTCTCTGAACTTAAAATTTACAAATCGGGAGATGTCAAATTTCCAGATTTTAGAATCAAAAGGAAAAAAGACCAATATCTGATGGAATTCAGAGGACCTTCTGGTAAATTTGTCGAGTCGGAAGAATCCATTGTGGATCTTTTCGAAAATAGAATTTGTAAATATCTAACTAAATGTGTTTTGGAGATGGATTGCTCCGAAGAAGAATCACATTTAATTAGACAATTAAAAGAAATTCTATCCGAAAAAGTAGACCCGAAAAATTCCGATAAAATTGAAAATAAGAAAAAACTTATTGAAAATTTAAGGGTTGTTTTGAGCAACTCGATCGAGAATTCATTACTAGAAGACATTTTGCAAGACAAAAATTAGTTTCTTAAAGGAACTTTCTCTTTGTTCCCAGTATAAACAGGAATTAAGATGTGAATCATTTTGTGTTTTTAATTTTTGAAATTCTGATTTTAAGTTAATTAAGCATGGGATGGCTACAACGTTTATTTAGTAAATCGAAAAAAATGAACTGGAAAGATAAAAGTCTGGAGGAAATACAAGATTTCTTTCAAAGTAAGGATTTTCAATGGCTTAAGGGAGACCAGATGGGAAACATCGAAAAATTCAAATCTATCGAAAAAGATGATTCTACCGGGTTGATTTTCATTTCTTTTAGATCAGGTGGAAGAATGAACGTGGAGCTGGTTCAAGAGTATATGGATGTTTTCCCTTCACAGAATATAGATTTCAACGCTGTAGCTACAACTACCGCACAGGCTCCTACACAAATCAAGCCGGATATTTCAACACAACCTAACAAAAAAACCAACACAGTTTCATCCGTACAGCTTTCCGAATCTCCGATATATAGTTTGCTGAAGAAACAAAAAACAAATTGGGTTAACGTGAACATCACCTTAAAGTTAAATCTACCTTCCAAGAATTTATATGGGGTTCTTGCCACTTCTTTCGAGGAAGCTGATCGTGAAATTGTTAACTTTGTGACAGAAGGGATCGACATTGACGACATCAAATCAGCTTTGGGTGATTCTATTTTGTCCTATTACGACAAGAAAAAAAATTTAGTTTCTTCCGATAAATCTTTAGACCAAGTAGAAGATGGACAGTAATATTCTTTTTGAAAATAATCTTTTCCGTGTTGAAGAAAGAAACGGATCGACCGGAATGATTCCCCTTTTCACCAATGTGGTGATTATGCCATTCATCTCTGATGAACAGGGATTGCCTTTATCTATAGGAGTTTTAAAAGAGCCAAACCCTTTCAGAGAAGGTGGTATGTCTATTTCCCTAATATCGGGAACTTCTGAAGAGGAAGATCCAGATTTACTTGCTACTGCCAAGAGAGAACTAAAAGAAGAAAGTGGATATGACGTACAAGACAATAAAAAGTGGTTCTATTTGGGATCGGTCACCTCTTCTAAATTTGTAGACCACGAACAACCGTGTTTTGCAGTGGATGTTACGGATGTTCCTAAAGGTGATACAGATCCAGATGAAAAAGAAAATGGAATGGAGTTCAAATTTATTTCTGCCAACGACGTGGTAAAACACAAAGATATTTTTATCCCGGGTCTTTTTTTGAAGCTGTTTAAGTTCGTTTTGGGATTTGATGTTCAGAATAAACCAGATGGACTAGAAAAAAGTAAAGGTTTTAAGTTTTCA
>Ga0172376_10006300_pt1 | contig 12946 bp, 12 predicted proteins | sample Lak35m_FD_121114 | JGI IMG/M metagenome (GOLD analysis project Ga0172376, IMG submission 121114) | Freshwater microbial communities from Kabuno Bay, South-Kivu, Congo - kab_092012_35m | ecosystem: Environmental > Aquatic > Freshwater > Lake | place: Democratic Republic of the Congo: South-Kivu...
GCTTCGCGCTGCGACGTGGATCCCCGCCTTCGCGAGGAAGGCGCTAAAGGGAGTGGGGAAAACAATGGAGAAGGCAGAGAAGGAGAAGAGAAAAGATGAGTGAGATTAAGAAACCATCCGACCAAACGCGACGCTACCCCCATAAAAAAGTCCCTCTCTCCAAGGAAAGAGGGACTTTCTATATTCAGGAAGCAGGGGATGTCATTTATTAATGAGTATTCCAATCTTCATCTGTTTCTGGCTCATCATGTTCATCCTTAGGTTTAATAGCCCCTCTTCTTGCCTTCATTGCTTTTTGTAAGTCACCCATCAGGTTTCCAGATTGGCCGGATGGGTTTGCTTTAGGATTGTTTTCCAGTTTCTCTTTAGCGGCTGCCATTCTTTTTGCTTCAGCTTCATCATCACGCTTCTTCAATCCTCCAAACTTAGCCAGATCCTCTGTAATACTTCCTCCTTGACCTGTAACCGCCTTTTTCTGCACTTGAGGAGATGCACCACCCGTCGTTTCAGGCGGCGTCGCTATTGGACCTGCTGAAGAAGTTTGACCTCCGCCAGCTTGTACGGCTGCTAGAATTTCCGCATGGCTTTTTCCTGGATGTTTTCCTTCGTAATGCTCTTTAAGGGCTTGGTTGATATCGCCAGGTGATTTTCCTGGATATTGAGCGTCTAGATGTTGCTTGACCAAGGCATTTATTTCATGAGCTTTTTTCCCGGGATTCTGAGCTTGGATATCTGCCTTCAAGATCTCACGCGGATTTTCACCAAACTTTGGGGGTGTGGGGATATTCCCACCTTTCTGCACTTGTGGCATAGGCTCATCCTTTTGTGTTGGATGCTCGTGTGTTGCTTCTTCTTTATATACTGGCGGCATATCGCTTGGTGGTTTACTGTGTGCGCCACTGTGTGAAAGTGAAGGGTGTTCATCCAATTGTGGCGGCATATCGCTTGGTGGTTTACTGTGTGCGCCACTGTGTGAAGGTGAAGGGTGTTCATCCAATTGTGGTGGCATATCTTTTGGTGGTTCACTTATATGTGCGCCACTGTGTGATGGGTTTACCCCCTCTTGAGAAAGGCGTGGGCCGTGCGCTGGACGCTCAGGAGCCTTTAAGGTTTTTTCCAGATTCTCTATTTCTGTTCCTAATTCATTGATTTCCTTTATAAGTTCATCATTTTTTGTGCTGAGTTTCGTAATATTTGATTTGCTCGGATTCTTTTTCTTGGTTTCTGTACTAAGTTGCCCTTCAATTTTAGTATGCTCTTTCTTCTTAAGGCTTTGTTGAAATCTTAAAGCGTCCAGAAAGTGTGTCTTGTTAGCCTCGTTTAGTAATGCAGCATTTGGGCGAAGGACGTTCATGATATTTATATTCTTACATTTCTCAGCACATTTATTTACTTTATCTTTATCGTTACCAACGAAGGTTTTAGTACATTGGATAGTACAAGAAAAAGGAAGGGCTTCCGCACTTCCTGTGCTTAAGCTTGTTACCACAAGGCTTCCCAAAGCGATGCTCAAAAAAGATACTTTTTTCTTCGTGTGTGTCGGTGTCATGATATCCATCCCATTCTTAAAGTTAATATAAAATTCCACTTTCCTACCTTAAATTCTGAAGCAGACTTGTTAATAAACGGTTAATTTTCGATAATTTTTTTCAAACGAGCTCGCAAAGAGAAAAATATCATTGTATCATTTTTAAAGTAGGCCACCATGAAGAAAGACGGCACCTGATGCAGAAGATTTTGAAGCAAGTAGAGGAAAAGCGGGCAGCCTCGTATTTGGGAGGAGGGCAGGAACGCATTGATCGCCAACATGCGAAAGGGAAGCTTACGGCCCGTGAACGGTTGGACGTTTTGTTAGATGAGGGGTCTTTTGAGGAATGGGGCCTTTTTGTGGAGCACCGCTCACAGGACTTTGGATTAGACCAGCAGAAAATTCCAGGGGATGGTGTTGTCACAGGGTATGGCACTATTAATGGCCGGTTAGTTTTTGTATTTTCCCAAGATTTTACTGTTTTTGGTGGATCACTCAGTGAATCCCATGCAGAAAAAATTGCAAAAATCATGGATAAAGCCATGCAAGTGGGAGCGCCCATTATTGGGTTGAATGATTCGGGTGGGGCACGCATTCAAGAAGGCGTGGACTCCTTGGCCGGTTATGCGCATGTTTTTCAACGCAATGTTTTGGCTTCAGGCGTTGTCCCCCAACTCTCTCTCATCATGGGGCCCTGTGCGGGAGGGGCGGTTTATTCACCTGCCATGACGGACTTCATCTTTATGGTCAAACAAACGGCCTATATGTTTGTTACTGGACCAGACGTCGTCAAAACGGTAACCAATGAGACCGTAAGTGCTGAAGACCTGGGAGGGACCGTGATGCACACTTCTCGCTCTGGTGTTGCTGATTTAGCTTTAGCTAATGATATCGAGGCTTTGATGCAAGCACGCCGCTTGATTGACTTCTTGCCTTTATCGAATCGTGAAGCGCCCCCGTTACGCAAAACAGCAGATGCGTCAAATCGTCTTGCCCCAGCATTGGATACGTTGGTACCCTCTAATGCCAACTTACCCTATGATATGAAGGAATTGGTTTTGACCGTTGTTGATGATGAGGATTTCCTTGAGCTTCAGCCGGATTTTGCCCCTAATATCTTAATTGGTTTTGGGCGCATGGGGGGACGGACGGTTGGGCTTGTTGCCAATCAACCAATGGTCCTTGCGGGATGTTTAGATATCAATGCTTCCCGAAAGGCGGCCCGGTTTGTTCGGTTTTGTGATTGCTTTCAGATTCCCATCATAACTTTTGTGGATGTGCCAGGGTTCTTGCCTGGCCTTGAACAGGAGCAAGGAGGGATCATCAAACATGGGGCAAAATTGTTGTTTGCCTATGCTGAAGCAACTGTTCCCAAGGTGACGGTAGTTACCCGCAAAGCGTATGGGGGCGCCTATGATGTCATGAGTTCCAAGCATATTCGGGGGGATGTTAATTTTGCTTGGCCAACGGCTGAAATTGCCGTTATGGGCCCAAAAGGAGCTGTTGAGATTATCTTTCGGGATAACTCCCCTGAAGAAATGGCCAAACGCGTGGAGGAATACCGTGAAAAGTTTACCAACCCCTTTGTGGCAGCCCATCGTGGGTTTATTGATGATATTATCCAACCTCGAACTACCCGTGTTCGCCTCTGTCGGGCTTTAGAGATGTTGGCGAATAAAACACTTGTCAATCCCTTTAAGAAGCACGACAATATTCCATTATAGGGGGGGGTGTTTTACCAATGCACCCCTCACCCGACACTGCGTGCCGACCTCTCCCACAAGGGGAGAGGTAAAATACAAGTACTGGCTGTTTGTACCTCTCCCCTTATGGGAGAGGTCGACCTTGAGCGAAGCGAAAGGGCGGGTGAGGGGGGTGAATTATGGTTTTGTTCTTACATTAAATGCGTTTATTTTAGGGAGATAACATTATGGATAAGGAAGCTCAAGTTCGGGAACGCGTTCGGGAGTTGCGTGTTTACTATACAAATTTGGTGGTTTATGCCGGTGTTTCTGCAGGGTGTATCCTTGTTTGGTTATTGAACGGGGCTGGAGCCTTCTGGCCGATTTGGCCGATCATGGCTTTTGGAATTGCAGCAGCGCTGCAAGGAGCACGCCTCGGTCAGCTTCGATCTTTGGAAGATTGGTTTCCTTTTTTGAGTCCAGAATGGGAAGAATCTCAAGTCAAGGCAATGCTTAAAGGCGCAAAAGAAGATAAGAAAGCTAGGGGCAGCAAAATAGCAGACGACTTGGCTGACTAAGGTTTTTGTTTAAGAAAATCCTCATAGCAAACCGGGGGGAAATTGCCTGCCGGGTTATGCGTACCTGCCAGCGTATGGGAATTCAGACTGTTGCTGTTTATTCTGAAGCAGATTCTCAAGCACTTCATATGGAAATGGCAGATGAATCTTATTTTGTAGGCCCATCGCCAGCTCGCCAGAGTTACCTCAACACTCAGAAAATAATTGATATTGCGAAAGACTCTGGTGCCAATGCCATTCACCCTGGCTATGGTTTTTTATCTGAAAATGCGGATTTTGCTATGGCTGTTGAAGCGGCTGATTTAACCTTTATTGGTCCGCGAGCAAATATTATCCAGTTGATGGGGGATAAATTGCAAGCCAAAGCCATGGCACGCCAAGCGAATGTATCGATGATACCAGGAAGTGAAGCTGCTGTTTCGACAAAGGAAGACGTTCAAGTATTGGCATCTCAGCTTGGTTACCCACTGCTTTTAAAAGCGGCAGCGGGGGGAGGGGGCAAAGGGATGCGGGTTGTCTATTGTGAAAATGAAATTGAAGAGGCTTTGCAACGCACGAGCCATGAAGCGCTTTCCAGTTTTGGGGATGGGCGTGTGTTTGTGGAAAGATACGTGGATGCCTCGCGGCATATCGAAGTTCAAGTTTTAGGGGATATCCATGGGAACATCGTGCATCTCGGAGAGCGGGATTGCTCCTTGCAACGGCGCCATCAAAAAGTTATAGAAGAAACCCCAAGCCCGTTCATGACGCCAGACTTGCGTCAAGCGATGATAGATCAAGCGGTAGCTTTGGCGCATCATGTGGGGTATACATCCGCGGGTACGGTGGAATTCATCGTGGGGTCGGATCGCTCCTTTTATTTTTTGGAGATGAACACACGGCTGCAAGTTGAGCATCCCATTACAGAAATGGTTACCGGCATTGACATTGTGGAACAAATGATCCGGATTGCAGCTGGAGAACGTCTTTCTTTGATCCAAGCGGATATTGCTTTTTCAGGACATGCCGTGGAGGCGCGACTTTATGCGGAAGGTGCTGGTTTTCTACCTTGCAGTGGGCGCGTGACTCGATTTGAGCACCCACTTGCTGAGGGGGGATTACGCCTTGATACAGGCATTGAAGCTGGCTCCGATGTAAGTATATTTTACGATCCCCTCCTTGCGAAACTCATCTCTTGGGCTCCCCATCGCCTTGAAGCATTTCAGCGCCTTCAACAAGCCCTTGCAAGAATGAGCATCGAAGGTCTTACACATAATGTGGGTTTTTTGGAACAATTGCTGTTGAACCCTAAAGTTATGGCAGGGGATTTTACGACTCATTTTATTGAAAAAGAAATGACCTTTGACCTGCCTGCAAATCAAAGGCGCTTGGTTAAGGCAATTGCGGCTTTGATTTACAATCGAACAAATGAAGCAGACCCTTCTCGGGAATGGGTTGTTGTCGAAGGCGCAAAAGGAACTCTCGTCACATTTTTGGATGAGGGGGTTGTTATTGGGGGGGAGATATTAGACCTCGATCTTCACTGGTACCCACGGGAACGGCACTTTGTGGCAACTCTCTATGGCCAGTCCTATTACGGTCAAGTTCACCTTATGGTTATGGGGTTAAAACTTATTTTGTTTGGTATGGAGCATTCCTTCCAGGTGATGCACCCAAAAGTATGGGATTTATATACCCACGTCAAACGTCCCGATTCTTCGCCAGATAACCTTATTGTGAAAGCGCCTATGCCAGGGATTTTAGTTTCCTTGCCCATATCTGTTGGTGACCAGGTCAAACAGGGACAAACGTTGCTTGTTATTGAAGCAATGAAAATGGAAAATGCTCTGAAAGCCCCTGCAGAAGCTATTGTTATGGACATCCTTGTTCAGCCAGGAGATAGCTTGCTTCGTAATCAAGTTTTGGTGAAGTTGGGGTAAGTTGAAGGGATATCCTAAGTATTTTTTCCCGCTTTTTCTACGTTTCCCCCGCCTTCGGGGGAGAAGCGTCCTGCTGTATGAAAAAGAGCCTCACAAAGGTTGGCCGTTTACTTAATCCCTCATTTCCACTCTATACTTTTTGATCTGGTAAGTTTTTTCTTTAAGGTATAACGGGTTTTATGTTATTTCCTTTGGAAGGTGAATATTTGGAGGTCGTTACTTTATGGCAGATGAGCGTTTTTATCAAAATACAGGCCCCTATACAATTCAAGACCTTGCTGCACTCTGTGGGGCTCGGCTAGGGCCAAAGGTTGACCCAAACCAAATTATTAGAGATGTGGCTCCTTTGCACAAAGCTAATACGGGGCACCTAAGTTGTCTTCATAATCCTAAATATATCGATCAATTTAAAGAAACAAAGGCATCTGCGTGTTTAGTTTCAGATGATTACGTTCCGCATGCTCCCAGTAGTGTTGCTCTCCTTATTTCTCCACAACCGTATCGGGCCTATGGGCAGGTGGCAGCTCTATTTTACCCCCCTCAAAAAAGAATGGGAGGTATTTCTTCTCAAGCGGCTGTTCATGCTACAGCAAAAATAGGGAAGAATTGTTATATTGGGCCCTTTGTTGTCGTCGAAGAAAACGCCATTATTGGAGACGGGTGTGAAATTGAGGCCCATTCTGTAATTGGGGTCGGGGTTGAGTTGGGGGAAGAATGCCGGGTTGCATCTCATGTAACCATTAGCCATGCCATTTTGGGTAAGCGTGTTGCCCTCAAACCAGGATCACGCATTGGTCAGAGAGGTTTTGGATTTCATATGGATCAAGCCGGCCATTTGAATATCCCACAACTTGGGCGTGTCGTTATTGGTGATGACGTTGAAGTTGGTGCCAACACGACTATAGACCGTGGAGCTGAGGCAGATACCATCATAGGATGTGGTACGCGGATTGACAATCTTGTTCAAATCGCCCATAACGTACAAGTTGGAGAGAATTGCGTTCTTGTTGCGCAAGTAGGAATTGCGGGTAGCACCCAATTAGGTCGCTTTGTTGTTGTGGCTGGGCAAGTTGGTATTGCGGGTCATCTCACCATTGGGGATGGTGCAAGAGTTGCTGCTCAAAGTGGTGTGATGCGTGATATTCCTAAAGGGGAGACTGTTGCGGGCTCCCCGTCTGTGGCTGTTAAAAATTGGCATCGCCAAACAATTGCGCTTAAAAAACTTGCGGAAAAGGGGAATTAAAGGTAGATGACACAATCAGCAATAAAAATTGATGATTTTCGGAAAGGAGCTGCCACCATGCAAGCACAAGAAACGCCTTCTGCAATTGGCGTTGAAGAAATTATGTCTTTCATTCCCCACCGGTATCCGATGTTACTTATTGACCGCGTTAAAGATATCCAGCTGGATTATCAGGCGGTGGGTGTTAAAAATGTGTCCATGAATGAGTGGTTTTTTCAAGGCCATTTTCCCGCCAAGCCCATTTTCCCAGGTGTCCTCATTGTCGAAGCTATGGCCCAAACGGCTGCTGTTTTGGTCATGATGACACTTGGTATTCAAGAAGAAAAGCTTGTTTACTTTATGTCTATTGAAGAGGCAAAGTTTCGTAAACCCGTTGTACCAGGGGATGTTTTGAACTTAAAGGTGACAAAAGATAAACATCGGGGGCCGGTTTGGAAATTCAGAGGCGAAGCTTTTGTTGGTGACGCTTTGGTCGCGGAAGCAACCTTCGCAGCCATGATCGCGGATTAGTAACACTTTGTAACATTCTAGTATTTGCCCTTATTTCCATAACTGCGTCATGCTATGGGTGGGGAAGGCGAGCGTCCTCTTGTCAGTAGGGTAATTAGTCACATTGCGAGGAACTATATCGTAGCTTGAGCGAAGGCGAGCCACAAGGCAATCCAGGGGCAAAGGGCGAGATCGTTGTTGCTCCGGACGCCACGCTACGCGCGTGATGATGGCTAGAAGGAGGCTGTGATTTATTTTAATTTTATATTGGGAATTCAATAATGAACCAAATTCATCCAACCGCATTGATTGATAGCAAAGCGCAGCTTGGCAAAAACGTGACAATTGGTCCTTTTTGTTGCATTGGGCCTGATGTTATTTTAGGCGATGGTGTGACGCTTGTTTCCCACGTATCCATTGCCGGCCGTACCCACGTTGGTGCTGAGACAATAATCTATCCTTTTGCTTCTATTGGCCATCCGACCCAAGACTTGAAATATCGGGGTGAACCATCCGAGCTTATTATTGGAGAGCGCAATAAAATCCGGGAATATGTGACTTTACAGCCTGGCACTGAAGGTGGTGGTATGGTGACCAGAATTGGAAATGACAATTTGTTTATGATCGCCACCCATGTGGCGCACGATTGCCAGATTGGAAACCATGTGATTATGTCAAATGCGGCAACGTTGGGGGGGCATGTTTGTGTTGGCGATCATGCTATTATTGGGGGCCTATCGGGCATCCATCAATTTGTGCGCATTGGCGCCCACGCTATTATTGGGGGAATGTCGGCTGTTGAGCATGATGTGATTCCCTATGGGAATGTCAAAGGGGAGCGGGCCCGTTTGTCGGGTTTGAATTTGGTGGGCCTTAAACGGCGCGGTTTTTCTCCCGAAGCGATCCAGACGTTGCGGAGCGCTTATCAAGAATTGTTTGAAATTTCTGACCATCCTTTGGCGGATCGTGTAGAAGCTGTGGCTGAAAGATATGCCCAGAATGGAGACGTTATGCAGCTTGTTGGTTTTATCAAGTCTGACTCTTCGCGTTCCCTTTGTCTGCCGCCTTCTATTGCGGTTTAATGTAAGTGAGCCAGGTCATTGCTCTTTTCGCAGGACGGGGGGAGCTTCCTCTCAAAATCATTACTCACTGTTATGAGCAGGAGCAACCCCTTTTCCTCGTTGCTTTTGAAGGGCAAACTGATTCTGACTTTGTTATTCAACAGCAACCCTATGTCAAGGGGCACCTTTGGACGCATTTTGGCGCCGTTGGGAAGACATTGCGTTATTTAAAAGATCATAAGGTAACCCATATTGTTATGGCAGGCTCTATGAACCGTCCTTCCTTGTCTGAGTTAAAGCTTGATTGGAAAGGAACCCAATGGGCTGCTAAAATGGGGTTAAAAGCTTTGGGTGATGATGGTTTGTTAACGGGCATCGTGCAGCTATTAAAATCAGAAGGGTTAAACGTGATCAGTGCAACCGACATTTTAGACAACCTTTTGGCTCCCGAAGGGGTAATGGGGCATCATCAACCTGAAGAAGCAGACTGGCAGGATATTCGGAGAGGGAAAGAAATTGCTCGCCTTCTAGGAGTAGGAGATATCGGCCAGGCTGTTGTTGTGCAGCAAGGCCTTGTTTTAGGTGTTGAAGCTATTGAGGGAACAGAGGGTTTATTGGCTCGGTGTGGTCAATTACGTCGCGAAGGGCGTGGAGGTGTGTTGGTCAAGATGGCGAAGCCTGACCAAAGCCGAGCGGTTGATTTGCCAACAATTGGTGTGGCAACAATTCAGCAGGCAAAAGCTGCTGGGTTGTGTGGCATCGCTGTTGAGTCGGGCTCAACGCAAATCCTTGACCAAAAAGCTGTCATAAAAGCAGCAGATGAGGCAGGGCTTTATCTTGTTGGTGTGTCTTCCTCATGAAAAGGTATACAGTTTTTTTATCTGCAGGTGAACCTTCCGGTGATTTTTTGGGAGGTCAACTGATGAAAGCCTTGAAAGATCAGCTTGGAGACCGTGTGAGATTTGTTGGTTTGGGAGGATCTTTAATGGCTGCTGAGGGACTATCTTCCCTTTTTCCTATTGAGGAACTATCCATTATGGGGCTGGCAGAAATTATTCCTCATATTCGACGTATTCGGAACCACATACAAGAAACCATTAAAGCTATTGAAGAAATCCGTCCTGATATTGTGGTGACGATCGATTCTCCCGGATTTAATTTTCGGGTTGGTAAGATTTTGAAAAAGCGCACCAAGTCCATTCCCTTAGTTCATTACGTTGCGCCTTCCGTTTGGGCGTGGCGCCCAGGGCGTGCACGCAGTGTGGCTCAATTTTTGGATCATTTGCTGGTTCTCCTTCCCTTTGAGCCACCTTATTTTATAAAAGAAGGACTAGCCACAACATACGTGGGGCACCCTGTGGTTGAATTGGGGTTGGATCAACTTAATGATCCCACGTTTCGTAAACGCCATAAGATTAGGGCGTCGGCTCCTATACTGACCTTACTGCCAGGTAGTCGAAGGGGGGAGATTACTCGCTTGCTACCTATTTTTCAAGAGACTGTCATTCGGCTCCAACAGAAATTCCCAGATATACATGTTGTCATTCCGACATTGCCGCACTTGGTAGATCAAATCAAAGCGCAATTTACTTTACCAGTTACCATTGTCACAGCACCTTTGGAGAAGTTTGCGACCTACAAGGAAAGTCAAGCGGCACTTGCAGCAAGTGGTACGGTTTCCCTTGAGTTGGCAGCTGCTGGTGTTCCCATGGTGATCGCTTATAAAGTAAATGCTATCACCCATTTCTTGCTGCGCTGCCTGGTGAAGGTAAAATATGCGTGTTTGGTAAATTTATTGATGAATAAAGAAGTGGTTCCAGAGAGGCTTCAAGGTGATTGTACACCGGAAAAATTGACAGCTGCTTTGGAAGGATTTTTTCAAACGCAAAAGTCAGATAGCCTCAACGCTATGAAAATAAAAATGCAGGAAGCCATTCAAAAACTGAGGCCTCCGGCATCAATGCCAAGTGTATGTGCAACGTGGCAAATCTGTCGAATAATGGGTGTTACGGATTAAGTCTTTCCAGAGGTTTCTTTCAAAAGGTGACGTATCGAAGAAGACCTGATTGATCTAGTCTTGGGCATAAATATTGACGGTGCCATAGACCAAAAGGCGATAGGGATAATTGGGTTGTTTTATAAAAGCACCCAAATGCAAATACCTAAAAAGATGCGATAAACAACAAAAATATTGAGTGTATGGTGGGTAAGGAACTTGAGCATAAAATGAATGGCGGCAATACCGGCAAGGCTGGAGAATAAGATTCCTAATCCAATATCTCCCCAAATAATAGGGTTATCATCTTTAATGGTGTCATATGCTGTAAGGGTGGCGGCACCTAAAATGGAGGGGATAGACATCAAGAAAGCGAAACGTGCTGCTGCAATGCGCGTAAATCCAAGGGTAAGGCCGGCACTGATGCAAATCCCCGAACGGCTGACACCAGGAATAAGAGAAATAGCTTGGCTTAACCCAATGAAAAGAGCACGACCTAACGTCATGTGATTCAAATTCTTTGTTTGGGTGCTGAAATGATCTGCTGTAAATAAAACAAGAGCAAAAATAACGCTGGTAGCAGCAATAATAGTGACTTGCCGGATGCCATCCAAGCCCATTTTTTTCAAAAAGAACCCAATGGCAATGGCAGGGAGTGTTGCAACAATAAGGCTGAAAGCGAGTTGCACTTGGTCATTAAAGGCAACTTTTTGAAAGCCGCTCAGGCAATACCGTATAAAGTGAGTGACCATCTGCCAGACATCAAACCAAAAGTAAATCAAGACAGCTGTTAGTGTGCCCACATGCAGGGCGACATCCATTTCAAGCCCTTGGTTTTGCCAACCAAAAATGTAGGGCAATAAGACCAAATGCCCTGAAGATGAAACAGGTAAGAACTCTGTTAAGCCTTGAATCAGGCTGAGAATGAAAAGCTGGGGTATGGTCACGGCAACTCCAGTACCATCCCGTCGTAAGCGGGAGTTACATTTGATGGTGTGCGTGCATTAATGTCGTCATAATCAAGATGATGGGTCATGTGGGTTAGGATGGCTTTTTCTGGATTTACTTTTTCAACCATCTTAAGTGTTTGTTCAACATTGGAATGGCTGATGTGAGGTTCATCACGCAAACAATCAACAACCCAGATTTTAACACCTCGTACGATCTCATAACTTTCTTCTGGTAGTTCAATAAGATCAGTAGAATAAGCAAAATCACCAATTCGGAAGCCAAAAGAGGAGCGATGGCCATGGTATTGCAGGTAAGGAATGATTTGAATACCATCGAAATCGATGACATCTTCAAGTTCATGGCCTTCAAGAAAAGCAGGATATAAAGAGTCAAGAGTGACAAGGGCATAGCAATAAGATTTGCGTAAGCGGCTTAATGACCCATGATCTGCATAGATTGGGATAGGCTGGCGATATTTTGCATAAATTTGGCGCAAATCGTCAATGCCGCCAATATGGTCGGCATGGTCGTGGGTATATAACACCATATCAATATGGTCGACGCCAGCGTCTAAAAGTTGTACGCGTAGATCAGGGCTCGTATCAATCAAGATATTCTTACCCTGGGTCTGCACAAGAACAGAGGCGCGGCGACGGCGGTTTTTAGGGTTGTTGGGGTTACAAAGACCCCAATCTCCCGTGATTAGGGGTACGCCGCCGGATGCACCGCAGCCCAAAATCGTTATTTTCATGACGGTAGACTCGCTTTATTGAACAATGTAAAAAAATTGTTCGTCGTTATTTTTTCGATTTCACTATAGCTTAAACCTTTTAAGTTCGCCAAGAGCTCTGCGGTGTAGCGGGTGAAGGCAGGTTCATTTCTTTCCCCTCGATGAGGGACGGGGGTAAGGAAAGGCGCGTCCGTTTCAACCAGAATGCGGTTCAGTGGAGCTTCTTGGGCAATTTGACGCAAGCTTTCCGCATTTTTAAAAGTTAGGATCCCAGAGAATGAAATATAAAATCCCAATGCTAAGGCTTGTTGGGCTAAATCTGCACTGCCACTAAAACAATGAAAAACGCCTTTTGCTTTTCCTTGCCCTACTTTCTTGATGCATAAAATAGTATCTTCATCAGCATCTCGCGTATGAATGATGAGCGGCAGGTTAAGGTCAATGCTTGCTCGAATGTGGTCTGAAAAGGAAGCAATTTGGTCATTATGGGGGCTATGGTCATAGAAATAGTCAAGACCTGTCTCTCCAATTCCCACCACTTTCGAATGCTGCGCAAGCGCCTTAATATGATTAAATAACGTATCGCTCTCATATCCTTTCGCGTAATCTTTTGCCTCATGAGGGTGCACACCCACGCTACAAAAAACTTGAGGGTAGTGATCCGCAATTTGCTGAAGGGCTTTCGCTTCTGCCAATTTTGTATTGATGGTAAGCATCATGCCGACACCGTTTTCTGAAGCGCGTGTAACGACGGCATCTAAATCAGAAC
>Ga0172376_10006301_pt1 | contig 12946 bp, 10 predicted proteins | sample Lak35m_FD_121114 | JGI IMG/M metagenome (GOLD analysis project Ga0172376, IMG submission 121114) | Freshwater microbial communities from Kabuno Bay, South-Kivu, Congo - kab_092012_35m | ecosystem: Environmental > Aquatic > Freshwater > Lake | place: Democratic Republic of the Congo: South-Kivu...
AATAGACCTGGGAGGCATTATGAACGCGAGGCTTATAGAAAAAGCAACAACCCTCAAAACTACAAAAGGCGAATCCCAAAATGCATTCAAAAGGATAAATCAGGCTAAAGTCAGTGCCATTAGTCCGTAAGGCCCCGGCGGGCCTGGATAGAAAAAGAATGCATCAGGCCTGGAAGGCCGACACACCATGGATTGAATTCGCCTTCATCTCCATGCGCCCCCATTGGTCTGTCAGCCCTTCGGGCTTTAGCGTTTCCTAGGATGGCCGCTTACCGGTGGTTATCACCTCCGGCATAGGGTCTGTCAGCCCTTCGGGCTTGGAACAGCCAAGAGAGCGCCTTTAAACCCAAATGGCTTTCAGGCCTGGGAAGGGCGGACCGGCAAGCCCCAAGAAAATTGCGGGGGGCCGAAGTGGTCAGGGCCGGGATCGAACCGGCGACACATGGATTTTCAGTCCATTGCTCTACCTACTGAGCTACCTGACCATTGGACAAGGCCCAGAAATGTAAAACCACCGACCGGTTTTGTCAATTCAATCAGACGCCTTTCCGGTTCGCTTTTGTACCCAATCTGTAGAGATTCCCCCTCGGTTTCGCTACAATGGAAACCGGAAGCATGATCGCTCTGCCAGCCTAAACTTCCTCCTGTAGTCTTCATCGGAATCGGCGTCTTAGGAACGGATCAGTGAACCTTCAAGCCATCGTCACAACGATTCTCCCCAAAAACGGCACCCTCTCAGGCACCTGTCGCCCTTGGAACCCCGGTCTATGGATCGGCCTTTTTGCAGCGATGCTCTTGGGAGCTTGGGGGCATCATGCCCAAGCCCAATACTATCCAGACCATCCAGTCGTCAAGGAAATGGTCGACCGCGGTGTGGCTTATTTGGCAAAAACTCCTGTCCAAGGGACCGGCGACTCGATCTTTGGTGTCCAAACACTTACCGCCTATACCATCTACAAAGTCGAAGGGGATCCAGATCTGCCGATCGTCGCCAAGGGGATCCAAGGGGCCAAGGATTACGTCGATAGAATCACACGGGCGCAAGGCGGCTATGATCATAAATCGATCTACAACATCGCAGTTTGTTGCATGTTGCTTGCAAGCGTCAGCGTCGATACCTACGGACCCCAACTCCTAGCGGCCCGCGACTTTTTTATGAAAATCCAGCAACGCCCCGGTGGATATGGATACATCGATGGTTCCCATAAACCCGACAGCGGCGATATCTCGCAAACCCAGTACGTGCTGCTTGCTCTCTGGACGATGTACCAGGCTGGGATCGAGATTCCTGAGGATCGAGTGATGAGAACCCTCGAGTACCTCTACGCAGCTCAAATCCGCGATCCGATGGGAACCAATTCAGGTGGTTGGCCGTACCAGTTTGAACCCGGGAACGCAAACACTGGCCAATTCTCGACCACCAACTCCCTTACCGCCTGCGGACTCTCAAGTGTCTTGATCGCAGGTGATATTCTCGGAGTCTTCCGCAATCGTCTAGCCGAAGCCGAGGAGGAAGATGGACTGATCCCCCCAGCATTCAAAAGGGTTCTGGCCGAAGAAGAAAAGAAGAAACGGGGTGCCAACGTCGACCGCAACCGGTTAGACAACTGCGTGAAATTCGGCTTGGACTTCAACCGCCGACGCCCCTACCAAAGAGCCACCTGGCACTATTACTACCTGTACTCGCTGGAACGCTTCGAATCCTTCCTGGAAATTTCTGCCGGCAAACAAAGCAAAAGCCCACCTTGGTACAACGCCGAAGTCGAAAAAATGCGGGCCGTCCAAGGTGGCGATGGTTCGTTCGGTGGACAAGGCTCCAAAGACATCGACACCGTTTTGGAACCTCAAACAGCTACCTGCCTTGCAATTCTCTTCCTGATCCGAAGCACTCAAAAAGCCATCGGCGATTTGAAAGAAGCCATCGCCATCGGAGGCAAAGAACTTCCCTCGGATCTTACCACGGTGACCATGCTCAATGGCAAACCCGTTTCAAAGACCGAAGCCACCAGCATCGATGACGCGCTGAAGATGCTTGAAGATGACAAAAAAACCCAAGGCGAAGAACAACTGGTCCCTGATAAAATCATCTTTTCAAAAGATCCAGCACGCAAAAAAGACGAGCTGAACCGCTTCTCACGGTTGCTGCGATCCAAAGATTGGAAAGCCAGACGGATCGCTTCGAAGGTCCTTGGGCGAAGCGATGACTTGGACATGATCCCAGAACTCATCTATGCCCTGAGCGATCGCGATAGCGTTGTGAATCGAAACGCGGAAACCTCTCTGAGATTGATCTCCCGCAAACTCGATAAGTACCATATCCCCAAAGAAGGCGGTGTGACCGAACAGGATCGCATCAAAGCCCAGCGTGAATGGAAAACTTGGTTCTTAGAACTAAGGCCGGATTACATTTTTGTGGAATAACGTCGACCATGAGCACTGCCAATCCAGTCCAACCCAAAAACAACCAGCCAGGTGGCATTCTGCACGTTGATGAGGCATCGATGCGGACCAACAAGGTCGAGCAAGTGTCGAGTTTGCTCGTCAGCGTTGCAGTGATGCTTGCATTTGCCGTCGGGATGCTATTTCTGCTCTTTCTGCTGTCGATGAATTGGCAACGGCCCCAAAACATTATCGTCGATGCAGAGCAAATCGCAGGTCGAGGGGAAAACGCTGCGGGTTTCGAAAGAGATTTCGATCCTCCTGCGGCCGATGAGGTCGAGCAACTGAGCGAACCCGCTCTGGAACAAACCATTCAAATGGTCAACGATGCGATCGCCGCAATCGCTTCGATGGATACTCTGATCGCCAACGATGCCATCGCCGGGGATCGCAGTGGACAAGGGGACTCGCGTCCACCCGGGCCTGAAGGCGAAGGTGTCGATGGCGTGCATCGCGGCGAACGATGGGAACTGAAATTCACCGCCCGAGATCGGAAAGCTTATGCCAGCCAACTCGATGCCTTCGGGATCGAACTTGCTGCCATCGGAGGTGGTATTCCAACCATCGACTACGCTACCACTTTGGCGAAATCTCCTAAAGCTCGGTCGTCGACCCGCGATCAAGAAAAACGTCTGTTCTTCAGCTATGTCACCAACAACGCGCTGATGCAGTACGACAAAGCTCTCCTGCAGGCTGCTGGAGTTAATACCAAGGAACGAACGGTCCTAAAGTTCATTCCCAAGGAGCTTGAAGATACTTTGGCAATGGCCGAAAAGGTCTATTACCTGGATAAACGCAGCAAGGATTTTCGTATCTCCGATATCGCCAAAACCATCTTCGAATGCAAACCAGCCAAGAGCGGCAAGTTCGAATGGGTGGTTATCGATCAGCGTTATCGGAACAAGAATCCATCGATCAAATAAGACTAAAACTCCTGTTTTTTGAGCCAGTCGGCGACTTTGCGAGCCGAAGAACTTAGACCCAAAAGATCCAATTCCTGGGTCTGGCACCATCGAATCGTTTCGTCCCTTGCGGCAACTCTTTTTTTGTCAATCGCCCCAGCACCATCAAGCTCGGCCAGGTAGCACCGCAGCAGGATCCGGTAGCGGGTAACACTATGCTTGACTGATAAGCATTCGCTCGAAACCCTTGGTTTGCTGCCATAGACGTTGCCGAACTCCTTCATAGCATGCTCGAGCGAGCTCGAATCGCCCTGGCATTCTGTGCAATCGTAACGCGGGAAGTCCCAAAGTCCTGCCCATCGTTCGGAGCTTTGACGCCGGCGCAATAACCAGCGTCCTTGGGGGTCGCATATCAGAAATCCGATCTCGCGAAGTTCCGTGATTGTTTTCTTGGGCTTGGCTGCCGGGATCACATCGCTCATTCCCGTTAAATGGGCTTTGCAATGACGCTGAAGCGGACACCTCTGGCAAGCAGGCGCTTTGGGACTGCATACTTGAGAACCGATCTCCATGAGTGCTTGATTGAGTTCCCCGGAGGCTCTAGGCCATGCCGATACAATCGCCTCGGCAAAATCCCACAGCTTACGCTGAGTCGGTGTCTGAGTAAGTGGTTCTGTGCAACCGATCAATCTGGCATAAAGTCGCTGCGTGTTGGCTTCGACGATGCCACAAGGCTGGTCGTAGGCAAACGAAGCGATCGCGTTTGCGGTGTATCGTCCGATCCCAGGAAGCTTGGCAATCGCGTCGCGGTCGGCAGGGAAGGGGAGTTGTCCCGATGCAACCACTTCCAATGCTGCGGCGTGCAACTGCCGGGCTCGCCTGTAATAGCCTAGTCCTGCCCAGAGTTGATAGACTTCGTCGAGTTCGGATGCGGCTAAGGATTGAACATCTGGGAATCGTTTTAGAAACTTTTCATAATAAGGAATCACCGTGGTGACTTGGGTTTGCTGCAACATGCATTCGCTGATCCATATACGGTAAGCGATCCTGGTTCGTCGCCACGGCAGATCGCGGCTGTGTTTGGAAAACCAGTCGACCGCCGCGTGCGCAATCGCTTTGAGTTGCGTTGGATCCGTAGAGGACCCCTTGGGGGTGTTGGGTTTCTGAGATCGGGACATTGCGAGGGACTAACGGTTCATATCCGAAGGACGTTTTCCCAGAATCACGTCGACTTGGCGAGTCTCGTATCCATCGAGTTGCAGTTGCTGAAATCTACCCGGATTACGATTCTTATTTTCAGGGTTTTGTTCCAAAGGGCGCAAGGCCATAATCGGACGGTCGTATTCGACGACAACCGATTCACCGGCTGCAGATTTAGCCAATTGCTTTCGTAGGTCGTCAAAGTTGTAGATGGGTACACCATTGATCTTCCTGAGCTTGTCGTTCATGCGAATACCCGCTTTGCTTGCCGGTCCATCGGGAATCGATTCCTGGATCACCAGCGAGCTGGGCTCGCAAGTAATTCCCAAGAAACCACCTCGACCGACAAACACGTTAGCGGTTTCGATCTTGGCAATCAGTTCTTGAGCTCCCTGTGCGCTGACGTCGGTACCAAAAAGTTGTAAGTCTCCAAAGATTGGAACATCCTCGAGGATCTTTATGCATTGATCATCGACAGGCGAGTAAAGGATCTCGATCAGATCCATGTCGGGTGCCAAGAGCAATGGGCGTAAGTCTTCGCTTCGCAGATTCGTCTCGATCACTTGAAGGCTACGCAGCTGTGGGAGCGAGACGATCTTCTCAAGCATCGTACGGTTGACCGCTGGACCTTCGAGCTTGACGAACTGAACATCAAACAACCATGGAAGCAGCGCTAAGTCGTCTTCGGTGCCAGTGAACTGCTCATCGATCACGAGAGCATTTTTAACATCTCTGAGCTGCGTCAAAACCGACAGATGCCGATCAGCACAAACAACACCGACCCGTTCGAGTCGATCGAGCGCCTGCTGACGCATCTCAACGGCAATGCTTTGGATGATCTTTTGAGCCATGATGGCTCTTTGAGTGGTTCTCTCCTGAGAGATTCGAGTTAGGCAACCGTAAGCGAGTTTTCCTTGATCGCTAAGGGCATCTTGGGCGATGATTCCCAAGAACTGGAGCACTGCATCGGATGATTCGGAGGCGAACTGGTCGGTATTGGGAGTTTCAGCGATTTGGATCAGAGCAGGTAGGCTTTCACCAAGGTGCTTGACCAGTTGTTGCTGGGCGGCTTCTCGAACGGCGAAGCGGTCATCGCTGAGTTCCTGAACCCACGCGTTGATCTGCTTTTGAGCTGGGGGGTCTTGGGCCAGCCCCACCAGGGCCGTCCCAAGCAAGGTGCTCATCAAGACGATTCGAAAGGCAGCCCGTGTTGTGCGCATAGTTCGTGCCAAAGACCTGGCAACCAAGTTGGGGGTAGAAGCCTTAACAAGCGGGTTTCTCGGTTGCCAGATGTCCCAAATCAAGCTACCGACACGTCCGATATTCTACAATCAGTGGCTGGTTCCAACAACAACAGCAAAACGTCCGAGCAACTGACTTCAAAGGTCCCTTTCACGAAAAGATCATTTTTCGCGCGATTGATTCCACGACTGAACCTGATAAAACCAAGAGAGTTTGCTTCATCACATAACTTTCCTCGAACTCAAAGCATGTTTTGCAGTATGGGAATTCAATTGAGCCTATTTCAATTCAGCCTTGTCGTGGCATTGGCAAGTCAGGTCCTTTTTGGGTTTGCACCCCAGGACCAGCAGATCGATCCAGACCCACAACCTCGTTGGTGGAAGGGGAATTTGCACACGCATTCGCTTTGGAGTGACGGCAACGATTTTCCTGAAATGATCTCCGACTGGTACCGACAACGCGGGTATCACTTCCTTGCGATCTCCGACCATAACGTTCTTCAGGAAGGGACCAAGTGGATCCAGGTCGAAAAGGTTCAGCAACGAAGCCATGGCCAGGGGATGGAAAAGTACTTGGAACGGTTTGGCAAGTCTTGGGTTGAGACACGGGGTGAACCCGGCATGGAAAATTACCAAGTTCGCCTTAAGCCCCTGGACGAATATCGATATCTACTGGAGCGAAATAATCATTTTATTTTGATTCCCGCCGAAGAAATCACCGACAGTGCCCAAGGGCATCCGGTTCACATGAACGCCACGAACCTCGATGAAGTGATCAAGCCCCTTGGGGGCAAAACGGTTCGCGAGGCGATGGAAAACAACTTGAGAGCTGTTTTGGAAGTTGAAAAGGCGAAAGGTCGCGAAATCTTACCTCACTTAAACCACCCCAATTTCAAGTATGGGATTACTTTCGAGGACCTCGCCGCAGTGATGTCCGAGAAGTTCTTCGAAGTCTACAACGGCCACCCCGGGGTGAACCATCTAGGGAACGCCAAAAGCCCGGGAGTTGAAAGGATGTGGGACCTTGCCAACCACCTGCGAGTCAACAAACTGGGTGGTTCGGTCCTTTTTGGAGTAGGGACCGACGACAGCCACGAGTACTTTGGGAAAGAAGGGAGCCGACCCGGAAGAGGCTGGGTCATGGTCCGCTCGAAATACTTGACACCTGAGCATTTGATTCGAGCGATGAAGGCCGGTGATTTTTACGCTTCCAGCGGAACCAACCTCAAGGATGTCCGATGGGACTCCCAGACCAAAACCTTGTCTGTGGATGTCCAGCCCCAAGATGGAGTCACTTATTGGACCGAGTACCTGGTGACTCCCTTGGACGGCGAACCCGCGGACATCGGTCGAGTCGGGCTTGCCACCCAAGAACTTAGCAGTTCCTACACGTTGAAAGAAGGCGAGACGATCGTCCGTGCGGTAATCACTGCAAGCATTGCGCCAGAGGATCCTGTTTGGAAAGAGCAAAAACAGCAAGCTTGGACTCAGCCATTTTCAATCGCGCGGTAGATTCCCTGAAACAGCCGATGTAACCACCAAGGCACAGAGACTCAGAGTCACACAAGCAAACGCTCGATTCTCTGTGTGCCTCTGCGGTTAACGTCTTCTGCTACTGCGGTCAGTTGTCCAGCAGAGGATCGAAAACTTCGGGCAATTCTGCTCCGTCGACGAAACTTACCAAGGATTTGCTGCGATGGGGGTGCTGAAGTTTCTTCACCGCTTTGCTCTCGATCTGTCGAACTCGCTCGCGAGTGACCTGGAAGATCTTTCCAACCTCTTCGAGCGTGTAGGCGTAGCCGTCTTCTAGGCCATAGCGAAGCTTCAGGATCTCGCGTTCCCTGTAATTGAGGGTCTGCATCGCATCTTGGATCTGCTGTTTGAGTGTCGTCTGATTGGTTTCGTAGAGTGGGTCGTTGTCCCGATAGTCCTCGACAAACTCACCAAAGAAACTGTCCTCTTGATCTCCGACGGGTTGGTCCAGCGAGAGCGGCTGCCTAGCCATTTTGATCACGACTTGAGCATCCTCCATCGACAAGCCTGCTCGCTTGGCCGTTTCCTCGACCGATGGAGCTCGCCCCAACTCCTGATACAAATCGCGAGTGATCTGTCGGACTTTGCTCATCGTGTCAATCATATGAACAGGAACGCGAATCGTCCGGCTTTGGTCGGCGATCGCTCGAGTGATCGCTTGGCGAATCCACCAAGTTGCATAGGTCGAGAACTTGAAACCGCGAGCATATTCAAATTTGTCGACCGCTCGCATCAAGCCCGTATTTCCCTCTTGAATCAAATCCAAGAAATTCAGTCCGCGATTGCGATACTTCTTGGCGATCGATACGACCAGCCTTAAGTTCCCTGCTGATAGATCTCGCTTGGCAGCATCATAAGCCGATCGATAGTCGCTGACCCGTTGTACTCGTCGACGCAGCGTCGCGGGGGTCTCGTAAGTGATCCTCATGAGGTAGCGCAGCTCTTTGAGCATCTTCTCGACCGAAGTCCCTTCGGCCAATCCCGTTCGCTTGGCTTCAGCCAAACGCGACTTGAGCGTCTCCATCTGATGTTGGATCATGCGAAGTTTTTGAAACATGGGTTCGAGCCTATTGGCCCGCAGATTCATTTCTTCAATCAGCCGAACCGCTTTGTTTCGTCGCACGACCAATCGCTTCCACGCAGCGCGTCGCTGGGCAATAGGGGTGCGTCGGCAAATCGCAGTATGGAAATCCGCATAATTGCGCTGCAGCAGATGTTTAAGCGTTTTAATATTCGGACCGATGCGACGCATGATCGCGATCTTCTCTGAAGCGTTCGTGACACTTACCTCGATGGTGCGATCGAGTCGAAGCCGACCGTCGCGCACCTGTTCAAGCAACTTGGTCGCACCTTGCAGCATAAAATCAGTCGCAAGCATCCAATTGCGATAGAAGAAACGTGTGCGTTCGATGTGACGCGCCGCGGCTACCTCTTGCTGCCTTGTCAGAAGCGGAATCTCTCCCATCTGCATCAAGTACATGCGAACCGGATCTTCAATCGCGTCGACAACCCCTTCCTCCTCAGCGAAGTAATCCTCGATGTCATCCTCTTGAAGATCCTCTTCGGCAGGGCCCGACTCCGTTGCGATACTGTCGGTCTCTTCCATTTCGAATTGCAGACCACCTGGAATCGCATCGATCAAATCGCGGTCTTCCTCGAAATAAGCCTCCTCGGTGGCGGGGGTTTGATCGGTATTGGTCGGTCGACTGGCTCGTTTTGGCATAAGAAAGGCTACTTGGGCGTCTTCAAAGGAGGTCATCATGATGGGCATACCGAGACCGCCGTTAGGGGGGACTAACGGGCCGGAGCGGGACACGAAATCCAGCAGAGCGACCAGCGTGCCATCGGAAACATTGTTCGCCCGCCACTGTTGTGAAATCAACGATTTGCATGAGAAAAACCCCTGAAAAACCGTAGCCCAGGGGTTGCGAAATTCACTTTCATCGGTGGTAATCTGTGCGGATTGGTTGAAAAATCCTACATAGGTTGACTTTTTGCAACACGCAGACGTTGCGTTTAGGAAACATCAGCCGGATCGGTCCCCAACTCCCATTGACCCCCTAAGCTCCTTTTTCGATACTTCGGGACGAACCCCTTTGATGGACCGCGAATTCTCGATTTCCAGAGATCCCAAACCACCGATGGCCTTAGAACTTAGTCAGCAATGCCTGGAGATGGCCGACCGGGCCAAGGCCGCCGCCTTGGAGATGCAGGTCCTATCGACCCAGGTCAAGAATCGTTGGCTCCTGAGCGCTGCCGATGGGATTCTTTTGGCGCGTGAGTCTATCCTTCGAGCCAATGACCAGGACCTTCAGCAAGCTCCTGCGTACGGCCTTTCGGAGTCGGCCATCGATCGGCTCAAGCTCGATACAAAACGCCTTGAATCGATCGCTCAGGGGCTCAGGGATATCGCGGCTTTACCGGACCCGGTCGGCGAGTGCTTAGGCGGCTGGATTCGCCCAAATGGTTTGCAGATTCAGAAAGTTCGCGTACCCATTGGCGTGATCTTCTTCATTTATGAATCCAGGCCTAACGTTACGGCCGACGCGGCGGGGATCGCGATCAAAAGTGGCAATTCAATGATCCTGCGCGGAGGAAAAGAGGCTTACTATTCCTCAAAAGCGATTGTCGATGTTCTGACAGAAACGGCAGATCGTCAAGGGGTTCCGACCGACGCGTTGCAGATGGTTCAAACGCTCGATCGCCAAGCCGTCGGAGAACTGCTGAAACTTTCCAAGCAAATCGACTTGGTCATCCCGCGCGGCGGGGAGTCCTTGGTCCGTCGTGTGACGGACGAAGCGACCATGCCTGTGCTCAAGCACTTCGATGGAAACTGCCATGTCTATGTCGATCGCAACGCGGATTTGGACCAAGCTTCTCGTGTGGTCGTCAATTCCAAAGCCCAGCGGATGGGGGTTTGCAATGCAGCCGAATCGTTGCTGATCGATGCGCAGATCGCAGAGGTATTCCTACCCAGGATCGCGCAGGATCTGGAACCTTTTGGAATCGAACTTCGAGGCGATGCTCAAGCCCTTCGAATCTTACCGCAAATCCAAAGGGCAACCCAAGAGGATTGGGGCCGTGAGTACCTTGGCCCCATCATGAGTGTGAGAATCGTTGCCGATGTCGAGGAAGCCATCGGGCATATCAATCAGTACGGCTCGAAACATACCGACGCGATCATCACCAAGGACATACAAACCGCACGACGCTTTACGACGAAAGTCGACTCGGCAGTGGTTATGGTCAATGCCTCGACTCGTTTCAACGACGGCGGACAATTCGGCTTTGGAGCTGAAATCGGTATCAGTACGGACAAACTGCATGCAAGGGGCCCTTGCGGTCTGAATGAACTGACCACCTACAAGTACATCGTCACTGGCGATGGACACCTCCGCACGTAGCTCTACAGTCCCCGATCAACTGCCATGTTCATAGTCCCATTGCCAACAAGGATGTAGCCGATGTCTTCAAAGAACCTTAAGCGTTGGTTCTCGCGTTTAAAAGGCCCCCTTGATGCAATCTACAGGCCCTGGGGCAGCATCGCATCGAAGAGACTCACCGAAGTTTTTCGATCACCGATTCACGTCGAGTTGCTCGAAATCGATCTGCTCAATCATGACTTCCGAAACACAACTTTGGATGCCCGAAAGATCGAGTTTGCAGTGGCCCTTCCCGATGCCAAAGATCCTTGGCTTTTAAGACTCGATGCACCATTGGTTGACCTGATGATCGATAGACTCTTAGGAGCACCCCAGAGTGGACCGATGCAAGGGGAACCTAGACCGGAACCGCACCAATTGACGGCCATCGAGTCGCGCGTGGTGACTTATGGTCTGGAGGAATTGATTCACCCCTGTTTAGATCTTTGGCACCCTCATTTGCCCATCCAAGTGCCGCGAGTGAACGTGCGTCCAAGCGATCGCGGCATGGCAAGTGAATCCGTAGGTGTTACTTTTCAAGTGCATGCTTCCAGCGATACGATATTTCATGGCCAATGGCTGATTCCAGAATCGTATATCGCTGCGAATTTTGGACGTTTGCTGGTCCAGGACCAAGAGCCTGCGACCTTGAGCGTCACGCTGGCCCGATCCATGATCTCGAAAGAGGAGTTGGATCAACTGGAAGTCGGCGACATTGTTTCGACCGAGCAGCTCGCAAACCAAGCCGCAGAGGTGTCTTGGAATTCGCAGGTTCTCTTTCGCGGAACTCCCGGCGTTTACCAAGGTTCCAAAGCCTTGAGGCTCACCGGTTTTCAGGAACCCAACGTATAGTTACCAAAGACATGGAAACGACGGGAATTGCCAAACTGAAGTTATCCGCTGCGCGACTTGGCGTCCTTGCGGTGGTTCTATGGGGAGTGTTTCTCGCAGACAGGGTCCTTCCCATCGACTTCAATCGCTGGGGAATCATACCACGTGAGCTAGGTGGGATTTGGGGAATATTTCTGTCCCCATTTCTGCATGCGAATTTGAGCCATCTGCTCAGTAACTTCTTGCCTTTGATGATCCTCTTGACGTTGTTGGTCGCCACCCAGCGACACAGCTGGTGGATTGCCTTGCAGATCGTCCTGTTAGGTGGATTGTTGTTGTGGGTTTTTGGAAGGCCGGCGGTGCATGTTGGTGCTAGCGGTCTGATTTACGGATTGATCGCCTACTTGATGGCAGCGGGGTTTCGCCAAGGTCGATTCGGGCCGGCTATCGCCGCCTTGCTGGTGGGTTTTCTTTATGGAGGGACCCTCTTGTCGGGCGTCTTGCCAACGGTCGGCGAGCATGTTTCCTGGGACGGACATTTGACCAGCGCTGTCGCTGGCGGAATCCTTGGTTACTTTTCGACTTCTAGTATCCAGGCCGCTGCTCAAGAACCAACGGATTTAAATCTCTCTTGATCGGTGGAACCATAGCGTTTTCCATGAGTCAGTGAAGCATAATAAAACGATTAACCAAATGAATAATGTGCCACCATCGATGGGTTTCCCCTGCCGCCACTGATTCAGCATTTCAAGCGATCCTGGCACGAACAACAGGCCAAGGAGTGAAAGCAAAAACGTTCTCATGAACCAGTTGGGTATTCCGCGACCTCGGGCGATAGAAATTCCAAGGGCACCTAGCAATACGGCAGCAATAGCTGTAGCAATAGCCATGACAAAAAGACGTGTTGTCATGGCATCGAACGCTTGGAAGAACGCGACCGTGGAGGCAAGAGCCAGGAAAACGGCCCCTCCAAGAATGGGAACGCATAAAGCTCGCGACCAAGAACTTACAACTGGTGTTTCAGAACTCAAGATAGAACTCCAGGTAACTAGGGAAAACAAAGATCCATACTTCCAGGCTGAATTTAAATCGTCCCAGAGCGCTTCGCAAGCAAAATTAACCACTGCTTCATAAACATCGCAGCCCCGCAGGGCATGTTCGGATTTTCGTGATTTGTCCACCAAGAAAGGTTCGGTTGGAGCGAATCGGCAGATACTATCAGTTACGTCAATTCACGGTTTCTTGGTCAGAAACAGGGTTCTTCAGGAATTATAGTGGGTAAAAACTAAGTTCGTGCATCGCATCGGATCTCCTCGTACTCGTACTCAGCGAAGCGGTACTCAGTGCAACGGTACTCGTACTCGATGGCTGTTCGAAC
>Ga0172376_10006305_pt1 | contig 12940 bp, 22 predicted proteins | sample Lak35m_FD_121114 | JGI IMG/M metagenome (GOLD analysis project Ga0172376, IMG submission 121114) | Freshwater microbial communities from Kabuno Bay, South-Kivu, Congo - kab_092012_35m | ecosystem: Environmental > Aquatic > Freshwater > Lake | place: Democratic Republic of the Congo: South-Kivu...
TAGACGTAGGGCGCAGCGGGGGGTTCCACGCAGCGGCGTATGGAGAGAGGCGGGGATTGCGTCGAACGGAATCGCAGCGAGCGGTCGAAGGTCGCGAGCGTAGCTTCGTTTCAGCCCCCCGCGAGCCCGAAGTCTGAATACATAACGATTCCATGTTGCCGTATTTATGAAAGGGAGCACTAAGTCGGGCAGAAAATCGTTGACATCTCTGTCCGGATAGGATCAACTTCCAAGGTTCGGGATGCAGGTCAAGACGCCGTAAGAGGTGCGCGCCGACGTAGCTCAACGGTAGAGCGTCTGATTTGTAATCAGATGGTTGGAGGTTCAACTCCTCTCGTCGGCTCCATCCGCCTTCGCTCCAGCCTCGGGAACACGGGCAGATGAGGAGGCTGGAGCTACGGCGGGATGCCCCGACGTAGCCCGGGGAGATTGTTTCCGGGACGTTGGGCGAAGTCGGGCAACGACAGACATGTATGTGGAGGGGTACCCGAGCGGCCAAAGGGGGCAGACTGTAAATCTGCTGGCGACGCCTACGGAGGTTCGAATCCTCCCCCCTCCACCATCCTTCGCTCGGAAGCGTATATGAAACCTGATGCTCCCGAGCTACGGATGGCAAGCCAATGCGAGCGAAGGCGGACCGGTTGCAACGGCGGCCAAAAAACCGCTGTAAAACCGGTTGACTGCCGGTGATAATTGCGTATAATTACAAGTTTGCGATAGGTGCGGGCGTAACTCAGTTGGCAGAGTCACAGCCTTCCAAGCTGTTGGTCGCGGGTTCGATTCCCGTCGCCCGCTCCACGTTTCGCGGCCTTGTGTTCGTGATGCCCACGTAGCTCAGTCGGCAGAGCGCGTCCTTGGTAAGGACGAGGTCAGCAGTTCGATCCTGCTCGTGGGCTCCAGATCGACCGACACTCCATTTTTCTCAAGGAGACGCGCACATGTCCAAGCAGAAATTCGAGCGTACGAAGCCGCACGTGAACGTTGGAACGATCGGTCACGTGGATCACGGGAAGACGACGTTGACGGCCGCGATCACGAAGGTTCAGGCTTCGCGCGGGATGGCGGATTTCGTGGCCTTCGACCAGATCGACAAGGCACCGGAGGAGCGTGAGCGCGGGATCACGATTGCGACGGCGCACGTGGAGTACCAGACGAAGAATCGTCACTATGCGCACGTGGACTGTCCGGGCCACGCCGATTACATCAAGAACATGATCACGGGTGCCGCCCAGATGGACGGTGCGATCCTGGTGGTTTCCGCGGCGGACGGTCCGATGCCTCAGACGCGGGAGCACATCCTGCTGGCGCGCCAGGTCGGCGTTCCGTACATCGTGGTGTTTTTGAACAAGGTGGACATGGTGGACGATCCGGAGTTGCTCGAGCTGGTGGAGTTGGAGGTTCGGGAGTTGTTGAACAAGTACGAATTTCCCGGCGACAAGACTCCGATCATCCGCGGGAGCGCGTTGAAGGCTCTGGAGTGCGGTTGCGGGAAGGAAGAGTGCCCGACGTGCAAGTGTATTTTCGAATTGACGGACGCGTTGGACTCCTACATTCCGATGCCGGAGCGTGCGATCGACAAGCCGTTCCTGATGGCGATCGAGGACGTGTTTTCGATTTCCGGTCGCGGCACGGTGGTGACGGGTCGTGTGGAGCGCGGCGTGGTGAAGGTGAGCGACGAGGTGGAGATCATCGGGTTGCGGGACACGCAGAAGACGGTGGCGACGGGCGTGGAGATGTTCCGTAAGCTGTTGGATCAGGGTCAGGCGGGTGACAACATCGGGGTGTTGCTTCGCGGGACGAAGAAGGACGACGTGGAGCGGGGTCAGGTGTTGGCGAAGCCTGGGTCGATCACGCCGCACAAGAAGTTCAAGGCGTCGGCGTACATCCTGACGAAGGAAGAGGGTGGTCGTCACACGCCGTTTTTCAACGGGTATCGTCCGCAGTTCTACTTTCGGACGACGGACGTGACGGGAGTTGGCACGTTGCCCGAGGGTGTCGAGATGGTGATGCCTGGGGACAACATCCAGATGTCGATCGAGCTGATCACACCGGTGGCGATGGAGAAGGAGCTTCGGTTCGCGATCCGCGAGGGCGGACGGACCGTGGGCGCCGGCGTCGTCGCGGAAATCATCGAGTAGGGGAAGGAAAGGACAAGGGGGGACATCGACGTGGCGATAGAGCACCAGAAGATACGGATCCGGCTGAAGGCCTTCGATTCCAGGCTTCTGGACAAGGCGACCGGTGACATCGTCGAAAAGGCGCGGCAGACGGGCGCCAAGGTCGCGGGGCCGATTCCCCTTCCGACCCATATCCAGCGCTTTACGGTCAACCGGTCTCCCCACGGGGACAAGAAGAGCCGGGAGCAGTTCGAGATCCGCACCCATAAGCGTCTCCTCGACATCCACGAGCCGCCGGGCGCGACGATCGACGCTCTGATGAAGCTCGATCTGCCCGCCGGTGTGGAAGTCGAGATCAAGCTCTGACCGGAACGACGAAAACGACCGAGAACGGAAGCAGGGGCGAACCATGACGACCGGAATATTGGGGAAGAAACTGGGCATGTCCCAGGTGTTCGACACGGAGGGGAAAGTGGTCCCGGTCACCGTGATCGAGGCCGGGCCGTGCACGGTGATACAGCGGAAGACCGCGCGGTCCGACGGATACGACGCCGTCCAGATCGGATTCGGGCAGACGAAGGCCGGCAAGGTCGGCAAGCCGATGCTCGGGCACTTCCAGAAGGCGGGCAAGGGCGCGTTCAGCGCGCTTCAGGAGATCCGGGTCGACGCCGCCGAACCGATCGACATCGGCGCCGAGATCAAGGTAGACATCTTCAAGGCGGGCGACGTTGTCGACGTCATGGGGCATAGCAAGGGGCGCGGCTTCGCCGGCTTCATCAAGCGGTGGAATTTCAGGGGCGGACGAGCGACCCACGGATCGATGTTCCACCGGGCCCCCGGGTCGATCGGTGCCTCGGCGTACCCATCGCGCGTCATCAAGAACATGAAGATGGCGGGCCAGTACGGAAACGAGCGGGTCACGACCCTCAACCTGCGGGTGGTCGGGGTGGAGCCCGAAAAGAATCTGCTGCTTGTTCGCGGCGCCGTGCCCGGCGCGAAAAACAGCCTGGTCTTCGTGCGCCGGGCCGTGAAGAAATCGGCGTAAGGCGAGGAGCGCGAGATGGCTACCGTGGAAATCGTGAACAGGGAAAAGAAGGGAACCGGGACCGTCGAACTTCCCGAATCCATTTTCAGCGCCGAAGTGAAGACCCACCTGGTGCACCACGTCGTAACGGCGAAATTGGCCGCCGCCCGCGCGGGAACGCACGACACGAAGACCCGCAAAGACGTCAAGGGAGGCGGAAAGAAGCCGTTTCGCCAGAAGGGTACCGGGCGCGCGCGCATGGGGACGTCCCGTTCTCCGCTGCTTCGGGGCGGTGGAACCGTTTTCGGTCCCCATCCCCGAAAGTACGACGGAAAGGTGAACCGGAAGGAGATGAAGGCCGCTTTGCGGAGCGTTCTGAGCGCCAAGGCGCTCGAAAACAAGATCATCCTCGTCGACGACCTGTCCCTTCCGGCCCCGAAGACGAAGGAGTTCCTCAAGGTCGCGCTCGCGCTCGGGCTGCACGACGCGCTGATCGTCATCGACGGGGAGCCGGAAAACCTTGCGCTTGGGGTTCGTAACCTGAAGGCGTTCAAAACCCTTCCCGCCAAGGCGCTGAACGTGTACGACATCCTGTCGTACGACCAGCTTGTGCTGACCGGCGCGGCTCTCGAGAAAATCACCGAGGTGCTGGCGAAATGAATCTATCCGACGTCATCAAGCGGCCGTTGATCACCGAAAAGGCCACTTCGTTGAGGGCGATGTCCAACGCGGTTCTGTTCGCCGTCGACCGGCGCGCCAACAAAAAGGAAGTCCGCGAGGCCGTGGAGAAGATGTTCAAGGTGAAAGTGGACGATGTCCGAACCATGAACGTCGCCGGCAAGGTGAAGCGCCGTGGCCGGACGGTGGGGCTTCGTCCCGGCTGGAAGAAAGCCGTGGTCGTGCTGAAGGCGGGCGACAAGATCGAGTTCTTCGAAGGCGTCTGACGGGCGCTTTGCAAGCGTCCTTCTTTTAAGGAGAGACTGCGATGGGCATCCGGAACTACAAGCCGACCTCCCCGGGACGAAGGGGCATGACCGTCCTCGTCATGGACGATCTGACGAAGAAGAAGCCCGAGCGCTCCCTGACCGAGAGTCTTTCGGGAAACGGCGGCAGAAACAACCTCGGCGAGATCACGGTGCGGCATCAGGGCGGCGGGCACAAGCGCAAGTACCGGATCGTCGACTTCAAGAGGGACAAGAACGACGTTCCGGCGACCGTCGCCGCCATCGAGTACGACCCGAACCGGTCCGCGCGCCTCGCCCTGCTGAATTACGCGGACGGGGAGAAGCGGTACATTCTCTGTCCGATCGGGATTTCCGTCGGCGACAAGGTTCTTTCGGGCGCCGGCGCCGACATCAAGCCGGGGAACGCCCTCCCGATCCGGAACATCCCGGTCGGTACGCTCGTGCACAACGTCGAGCTCAAGGTCGGGAAGGGTGGACAGGTCGCCCGCTCCGCCGGCTCGGTCGCGCAGATCCTGGCCAAGGAAGGATCGTACGCGCACCTTCGTCTCGCATCCGGCGAGGTTCGCCTCGTCTTCATCGAGTGCATGGCGACGATCGGGCAGATCGGGAACGTGGACCATGAGAAGGTGTCGATCGGCAAGGCGGGCCGCAATCGCTGGAAGGGCGTCCGCCCGTCGGTCCGTGGCGTCGTCATGAACCCCGTCGATCATCCTCACGGCGGCGGCGAGGGCCGATCCTCCGGAGGTCGTCATCCCTGCACGCCCTGGGGGAAGCCGACGAAGGGGTACAAGACTCGTAAGAACCCGTCGACCGACAAGTACATCGTCAAGCGGCGCGGGAAATAAAGGAAAAGGGGTTTCTACGTGGGGCGATCCATCAAGAAGGGACCGTACGTGGAGGAAGGTCTTGCCCGGAAGTTGAACAAGGCCGTCGAAGCCGGCGACAAGAAGATCATCAAGACCTGGTCCCGGCGCTCGACCATCACTCCCGAGATGGTGGGGTACACGTTCGCCGTGCACAACGGACGGAAGTTCATGCCCGTCTTCGTCACGGAAAACATGGTGGGCCACAAGTTCGGTGAATTCTCGCCCACGCGGACATTCCACGGCCACTCGGGAGACCGCAAGGCCAAGGTAAAGAAGTAAGAGCGGATAAGGAGAGCAGCAGATGGAAGCAACCGCGACGGCCAGATTCATGCGCGTCTCCCCCAGGAAGGCGCGCCTCGTGGTGGACCTGATCCGGGGGAAGAAGATCACCGAAGCACGGACGATCCTCGCCCTCGCGAACAAGGCCGCCGCCGCGACCGTAAAGAAGGTCCTCGATTCGGCGATCGCCAACGCCGGGCAGACCGGCGTGATCGACGTCGGAACGCTCTTCGTGAAGAGCGCCTGCGTGAACCAGGGGGCCTCGCAGAAACGGTTTCGGCCGGCGCCGATGGGAAGGGCCCACAAGTACAAGCGGCGTACAAGTCACATAACGATCGTGGTCGACGAGGCATAAAATGGCTCGATTCGAAACCTTTTTATGCCTGCGCAGTAAGAACTGACAGGAGGCGGATTTTGGGACAGAAGACACACCCTTACGGATTTCGGCTGGTGTCCATCCGGACGTGGCGCTCGCGCTGGTACTCCGAAAAGGAGTACGCGTCGCAGTTGCAGGAGGATCTGCGCATCCGCGGCTTCGTCAAGGGCCGACTGAACCACGCCGGAGTCTCCTCGATCGAGATCGAGCGGCGCAGCAACCGCGTCAACGTTCTCATCGCTACGGCGAGGCCGGGGATCGTGATCGGCAAGAAGGGGGCCGAGATCGAAAACCTGAAGAAGGAGATCCAGAAGCTCACGCCGAAGGAAGTGTCGATCAACATCATCGAAATCCGACGCCCGGAAACGGACGGTCAGCTGACCGCCGAAAACGTCGCGATGCAGCTCGAGCGGCGGGTCGCTTTCCGCCGCGCCATGAAGAAGACCGTGCTTTCCTCGATGAAGCTGGGTGCCAAGGGGATCAAGATCCAGGTGTCCGGCCGCCTCGGCGGCGCCGAGATGTCCCGGACCGAGTGGTACCGCGAAGGGCGGGTGCCTCTTCACACCTTGAGGGCCGACATCGACTACGGTTTCTCGGAGGCGCGTACCACCTACGGGATCATCGGGGTGAAGGTCTGGATCTACAAGGGCGAGGTGCTGCCGAAGGCGCCCTCTTCCCCCGCCACCAACGAATAGGAGAACGGGAATCATGCTCGCCCCCAAAAGGGTCAAGTTCCGCAAGCAGATGAAGGGCCGCCGCCGTGGAAAGGCGCAGTCCGGGAACACGCTCAATTTCGGCGATTACGGCGTAAAGGCCGCCGACGGCGCCTGGATCACATCACGCCAGATCGAGGCGGCTCGTATCGCGATGACGCGTTTCATCAAGCGAGGCGGGAAGATCTGGATCCGGATCTTTCCCGACAAGCCGATCACGAAGAAGCCGGCCGAGACCCGGATGGGGAAGGGGAAGGGCGCGCCCGAGGAGTGGGTCGCCGTCGTCCGTCCCGGCCGTGTTCTCTACGAGATCGAGGGCGTCGACGAGGCGACGGCGCGTGAAGCGTTTCGCCTGGCGGCTCACAAGCTTCCGATCCAGACGACGTTCCTGTCCAGGGAGGCATAGGCGTTCATGAAGACCAAGGATGTTCGCGATCTGGGGGCCGAGGAGCTTCGTCAGAAGGAACGGGAACTGCGCGACGAGATCTTCCGTCTGAAGATGAAGCGCGCCGCGTCCGCTCTCGAGAACAAGATGCTGATCCGGAACCGGCGCAGGGACCTGGCGCGCGTTGCCACGTTCCTCCATGCGAAGACGGAAGGGAAGGCGAACTGACATGACGGCGGAGGACGGGATGGAAGCCCGCGGCGCGCGAAAAAAGAAGGTGGGGACGGTCGTCAGCGACAAGATGGACAAGACCGTGGTCGTCCGTGTGGAGCGTCTGGTGCCGCACGACGTCTACAAGAAATACGTGCGGCGCCGGGTCACGTTCAAGGCGCACGACGAGAAGAACGAGTTCCGGGTCGGTGACCGCGTGGAGATCGTCGAGACGCGGCCGATGAGCAAGGACAAACGGTGGCGCGTCGCCCGGCTGATCGAGCGGCTCGCCGTTCAGTGAGCCGAAAAATTCCGGCGGAGATGATGAGATGATCCAGATGCAAACCATGCTCGACGCGGCCGACAACTCGGGTGCGAAGCGTCTTTGCTGCATCAAGGTGCTCGGGGGCAGCCGGCGCCGGTACGCCGGCGTGGGCGACATCATCGTCGTCAGCGTCAAAGAGGCGATCCCCAACGGCAAGGTCAAGAAGGGGGACGTCCACAAGGCGGTCGTGGTGCGCACCGTGAAGGAGATCGGCAGGGCCGACGGCAGCTTCCTTCGCTTCGACCAGAACTCCGCCGTTCTCGTCAATCCGCAGGGCGAACCGATCGGGACCCGCATCTTCGGACCCGTCGCCCGCGAGCTGCGCGCCAGGAAGTACATGAAGATCATCTCCCTGGCGCCGGAAGTCCTGTGAGCCGGAGGGGCGGAATGGAAACCGCGAACAAAACGCAGATCCGCAAGAACGATATCGTCAAGGTGATCACCGGTCGGGAGAAGGGGAAAGTCGGCCGTGTGCTCAAGATCGACCGTGAGAAGGGGAGGGTCTTCGTCGAGAAGCTGAACATGGTGAAGCGGCACACGAAGCCCGGGAAGACGAATCCCCAAGGCGGCATCGTGGAGAAAGAGGCGCCGCTTTCCTTCTCCAACGTGCTCATCATGTGCGACAAATGCAACAAGCCGACCCGGATCGCGATGGCGGTCGACGGGGCGGGGAAACGCAGCCGGGTGTGCAAGCGGTGCGGCGACGTCCTCGAGGCAAAAAAGAAGTGAAAGGATACGTCCGCCGGACCGGCGGACGGGGGTGATCGGATATGGCGAGAATGCAGGATCGGTACAAGGCGGAGATCGTTCCAAAACTGAAGGAGAAGTTCGGGTACCGGAACGCGATGCAGGTTCCCCGGCTCTCCAAGGTCGTCGTGAACATGGGACTCGGCGACGCGATCGAAAATGCCAAGGTGATCGAGACCGCCGCCGCCGAGATCGCGATCATCACCGGTCAGAAGCCCGTGGTCACCAAGGCGCGCAAGAGCATCGCGAACTTCAAGCTTCGGGAAGGGGTGCCCATCGGGGTCATGGTCACGCTGCGGCGGGACCTGATGTATCAGTTCCTCGACAAGATGATCGCGATCGCGCTTCCACGCGTGCGCGACTTCAAAGGGGTTTCTCCGAAAGGGTTCGACGGTCGGGGGAACTATACCCTCGGGGTCAAGGAGCAGATCATGTTTCCCGAGGTGAATTACGACAAGATCGACAAGATTCGCGGGATGAACATCACCATCGTGACCACGGCCCGGACCGACGAAGAAGGCCTTGAGCTCCTGCGGCTCATGGGAATGCCCTTCCGGGCGTAAGCAGAGAGGAGAGCAGACGTTGGCCAAGAAATCGATCGTCGCCAAGTCGAAACGGACGCCGAAGTTCGCGGTCCGGAAGTACAACCGGTGTCCGCGCTGCGGAAGGCCGCGCGCGTTCAGCCGGAAGTTCCAGCTGTGCCGGATCTGCCTGAGGCAGCTCGCGCTTCGTGGTGAGCTTCCCGGCGTGACCAAGGCGAGCTGGTAGGGGGAAAGAAAATGCCAATGGCGAACAACGATCACGTGTCGGATCTTCTCGCGCGGCTGCGGAACGCCCAGCAGGCACGCTTCGAACAGATGGAGATCCCTTCGACGAACATCCTTCAGGGAATCACGCAGATTCTCAAGGAGGAGGGGTTTATCAAGGGATACAGGGTCGTCACCGAGAAAAACACGAGCCGCCTACGCATCGCCCTGAAATCGACCCCGGAGGCGGGATACGCCATCAAGGGGATCCGCCGGATGAGCCGGCCGGGAAGGCGGTTTTATGTCGGGAAGGACGAGATCCCGACGGTGAAGAACGGTTTCGGCATCGCCATCGTCTCCACGTCGCAGGGAGTGATGACGGGAGAAAAGGCGAAGAAGCTGTCGATCGGCGGCGAGCTGCTCTGCGAAATCTGGTAGGGGCTTGCCGGGTTCTTTCCAACGAGGAGCGAAACGATGTCGAGAATCGGTAAAAAACCTGTGGTTCTTCCCGCCGGCGTCAAGGTTGAGGCGGAAAATGGAATGCTTACCGTCACCGGGAAGCTGGGGAAGCTTTCCCGCCCGGTCCCGGGGAAGCTTTCGGTGGAAGTGAAGGGCGGAACGGCGACGGTCGTTCTGCTGGACAGGGACGCGGAGAACCTCTACGGCATGTATCGCACGATCCTTGCCAACATGGTGCAGGGGGTCACGGACGGATTTCTGCGGGTTCTCGAGATCGTCGGCGTGGGGTACAAGGCCGAGTCCAAGGGAGGCGCGCTTCACCTGGCGCTCGGGTATTCCCACCCGGTCGTTTTCCCCCTGCCGGCAGGCGTGACCGCGCAGGTCGAATCGAACACCGTGATCAAGTTGAGCGGGTTCGACAAGGAAGCGCTCGGGGAAACCGCCGCCCGGGTCCGGATGCTCCGGAAGCCGGACGTCTACAAGAACAAGGGAATCCGCTACCGCGGCGAGCGTCTGATCAAGAAGGTCGGCAAGGCGGCGGGCAAGTAGTGGACAGCGCGCAATTCCTTACGATGGGGATCTGAAACGCCATGAGCCAGAAAAGCCAGCGGGAAACCGCACGACAGAACCGGAAGGGCCGTATCCGCAAGCGGATTTTCGGAACCGAGCAGCGTCCGCGGTTGTCCGTCTTCCGCAGCGCGAAACACATCTACGCCCAGCTGGTGATCGACTCCACGGGGTCGACCATCCTGGCGGCATCCACTCTCACTCCGGATCTCAAGGCGGAGATCGGCGATCTCGACAAGAGCGACGCCGCCAGGAAAGTCGGCCAGTGGATCGGGAAAAAGGCTTTGGAAAAAAATATCCAGCAGGTCGTGTTCGACCGGAACGGGTTCCTCTACCATGGCCGGATCAAGGCGCTGGCGGACGGGGCGCGCGAATCCGGGTTGGTATTCTGATCATGAGCGCACACTTTCACGAGGGGACGGGGAGGAAGGTTTGAAAAGAGTCGATCCGGAAGGGATGGATTTAAAGGACCGTGTCGTTCACATCAGCCGCGTCGCCAAGGTGGTGAAGGGTGGACGCCGGTTTTCCTTCAGCGCGGTGGTCGTCGTCGGCGACGCCAACGGGCACGTCGGTACCGGTCTCGGGAAGGCGAACGAGGTTCCCGACGCGATCCGCAAGGCGGTGCAGAACGCCAAGCGGTCGATGATCATGGTCCCGCTGGTGGACGGCACGATCCCTCACGCTGTGACCGGCGAGTTCGGAGCCGCGAAAGTCGTCATCCGGCCCGCCTCTCCGGGGACCGGCGTTATCGCGGGCGGCGGAGTCCGCGCCGTGATCGAGTCCAGCGGGATCACGAACATCCTGACGAAGTCCCTGGGGAGCAACAATCCTCACAATCTCGTGAAGGCCACGATCGAGGGACTTTCCCAGCTGCGGACCGCGGCGCAGATCCTCTCGGTCCGTGGCCCGAGAGAGGAAGAGGCGACGGCATGAGCGGGAAATTGCGCATCACCCTCCTGAGGGGGTTGAGCGGGAGAACTCCGTACCACCGCAAGGTCGTTCAGGGGCTCGGGCTCACACGGTTGAACCGTCCCGTCATACGGCTGGACACGCCGGAGATCCGCGGGATGGTGGAAAAGGTCAAGTTCCTCGTCCGGATGGAAGAGGTGGGAGAGGCGTCATGAAACTTACGGATCTCCGCCCCGCGAAAGGGGCGAAAAGCGCTCGCAAGCGCGTCGGCAGGGGTGAAGGCTCCGGGCTCGGGAAGACCTCCGGCAAGGGAAGCAAGGGGCTCAAGGCGCGCAGCGGCGGGGGAACGAAACCCGGCTACGAAGGCGGGCAGATGCCTCTCCAGCGAAGACTTCCGAAGCGCGGGTTCGTCAACCTTTTCCGGGAAGAGATCGCCGTCGTCAACGTGAAGGACCTGAACAGGTTCGAGGAGGGGTCCGTCGTCGATGCCGAGGCGCTCCGTCGCGCGGGCCTTCTGAAAAGGGCCTGCCCGGGGGGCGTCAAGCTTCTCGGAAACGGCGAGATGAACCGGAAACTCACCGTGAAGGTCGATCGGGCCAGCAAGGCGGCCGTCGAGAAGGTCGTCGCCGCCGGCGGGACCGTGGAGGTCTGATCCGGTGCTCGACGGCTTCCAGAACATCACGCGGGTCCCCGAGCTCAAGCGGCGGATCCTCATCACGGGTCTTCTGCTCGTCGTCTACCGCATCGGTATCCACATCCCCACGCCGGGGATCGACAACCTTGCGCTCAAGGCGGTGTTCGACAGCCAGGCGGGAACTCTCTTCGGCCTGATCGACATGTTCTCCGGGGGGGCGCTCGCGCGTTTCTCCATCTTCACCCTGGGGATCATGCCGTACATCAGTTCCTCGATCATCCTTCAGTTGCTGACGGTCGTCATCCCGCAGCTCGAGAAGCTTTCGAAAGAAGGGGAGCTCGGCCGGCGGAAAATCACGCAGTACACCCGGTACGGGACGATCGTTCTGTCCGTCATCCAGGGGATGGGGATCGCCGTCGGGCTCGAAAGCGTCTCGGCCGGCGCCGGGTCCGTCGTCTACCACCCGGGGTGGGCGTTCCGGATCATGACGGTCATCACCCTCACGTCGGGAACGGCCTTCCTGATGTGGCTTGGAGAGCAGATCACGGAGCGGGGGATCGGTAACGGGATCTCCCTCATCATCTTCGCGGGGATCGTGGCCCGGTTTCCCAGCGGTCTCGTCCGCACGGTCACCCTGGTCCGAACCGGTGAGATGAACATCTTTTCCGGGCTGTTCCTGCTGGCGCTCATGGTCGCCGTCGTCGCCGTCATCATCTATTTCGAGCGGGCGCACCGGCGGATACCGGTGCAGTACGCCCGCAGGATCGTCGGGCGGAAGGTCTACGGCGGCCAGAGCACCCATCTGCCGCTCAAGGTCAACACGGCCGGCGTCATCCCGCCGATCTTCGCCTCCTCGATCCTGCTCTTTCCCGCGACGATCGCGAGCTTCATCAAGCACCCCATCACGCGATCGATTTCCGACGCGCTGACTCCGGGGCGGGTCGGGTACGAGCTGCTCTTCGTCGTTTTCATCATCTTCTTCTGTTACTTCTACACGGCGGTCACGTTCAATCCGGTGGACGTCGCGGACAACATGAAGAAGTACGGCGGATTCGTGCCGGGGATCCGTCCGGGGAAGAAGACGGCGGAGTACATCGACAAGATTCTGACCCGGATCACGCTGGGCGGCGCGATCTACGTCTCCGTCATCTGCGTGCTTCCCAGCATTCTCATCGCCCGCTTCAACGTCCCCTTCTACTTCGGCGGGACAGGGCTCCTGATCGTCGTGGGCGTTGCGATGGATACCGTCCAGCAGATCGAGTCGCACCTGATCACGCGGCATTACGAGGGCTTCCTCAAGAAAGGCCAGATGAAGGGGAGGAGGGGATAATCCGATGATGGGAATCATTTTGCTGGGCCCCCCCGGCGCGGGGAAGGGCACCCAGGCCAAGAAATTGACCCAGGCGTTCGCAATCCCCCAGATCTCGACGGGGGACATGCTGCGGGCGGCGGTCAAGAACGGGACGGAGCTTGGCAAGAAGGCGAAGTCGTTCATGGACGCAGGCGGACTGGTCCCCGATGAAGTGGTCATCGGAATCGTCAAGGAGCGTCTCGCGGAGTCCGATTGCGGAAAGGGGTTCATCCTCGACGGTTTCCCCCGGACGATCCCGCAGGCCGA
>Ga0172376_10006306_pt1 | contig 12939 bp, 12 predicted proteins | sample Lak35m_FD_121114 | JGI IMG/M metagenome (GOLD analysis project Ga0172376, IMG submission 121114) | Freshwater microbial communities from Kabuno Bay, South-Kivu, Congo - kab_092012_35m | ecosystem: Environmental > Aquatic > Freshwater > Lake | place: Democratic Republic of the Congo: South-Kivu...
CCCAGCAGGTGATCGACCAGGCGGTGCGGGTGCTGGCCGATGCGGCCCGACCGCGCAGCATCGTGTTGTTCGGCTCGCACGCGAGGGGTGAGGCGCGGGCCGACTCGGATCTCGACCTGCTCGATGTTCGTCTTGTAGAAGAGCGCATAGTCGGCCCGTAGCACCGTGGCCGCGTCACGCCGGGCCGTTCGCCCCCGCACCACCACGCGCCCCGCCCGCAGCGGGTACTCGGAGCCGCAAATGCTCGAGGGTGCGCTGCGCAGTCTGCTGGCGGATCCTGGCGTGGATGCGGTGGTTTTCTTTCTCGGCCTGGGGCGACGTCATGGCGAGCGCATCGCGCAGACCCTTCGCGCGGTCGCCAAGGACGTCTCCAAGCCTCTCATCGTTGCATGGACCGCAGGCCCGCCGGGCATCATCGCCCAGCTGCTGGAGGACGGTATCCCGGTGCTTCCCAGCCCGACGCGCGCCATTCGCGCCATGGCCGCCTTGTGCCGCCATCAACGAGCTCGGTCGAAGCCGACGCGCAGCTTTTCCCTGCCCCCCGGTGTGGGGGCGCCTCTGGTGCCTGACGGCGACGCCGGCCGCTGCTCCGAGGCCAAGACCAAGCTGCTCCTGGCCGGGTTCGGCGTCGCCTTGCCCGGCGAGCGGCTGGTGCACACCGCGGACGAAGCCGTGACGCACGCGATGTCCATCGAGGGTCCGGTGGTCCTCAAGGTCTGTGCGGCCGATCTGCCCCACAAGACAGAAGCCGGGGCTGTCGCCCTGGACCTTCGTGGCGAGCGCGAGGTGCGTGCCGCCCATGCGCGCATCCTGGCTGCCGCGCGTCAGCACGCTCCCGGGCTTCGGGTTCAGGGTGTCATCGTCGCGCCGATGGTGCGTGAGGGCGTGGAACTGATCGTGGGTGCTCGGCGAGACCCCGTCTTCGGGCCCGTGATCGCCGTGGGTGCCGGCGGCATCCATGCCGAGGTGCTTCGTGACATGGTCGTCGCCGCATTGCCACTCGTACCCGGTGAGGCATCGGCGCTCGTCCGCACGCTTCGCGTCTGGCCCTTGCTGGAGGGCGCCCGCGGCCGACCGCACGCTGACGTGGACGCCCTGATCGGTGTCGTCGAGGCCGTCTCGGCCGTCATGCTGGGCCATCCCGACATCCAGGAGATCGAGATCAACCCGGTGCGTGTTCTGCCGCGGGGGATGGGGGCATGGCCCCTGGATGCGATGATGGTGCTGGGTCCATCGATGTGAGCCTGATGCCGCCGCAGGGTGCCGCGGAGCGCACGCCCGCCTTTTCCGAGCCCACGTCGGAAGACAAGGCCAGCCCCAGGGACTTGCCTGCGGTCGATCGCCTGCTGCGCAGCGCATTTGGGCGCACACTGGTCGCCGAGCATGGTCATGCCTTGGTCAGCAGCGAGGCCCGTACCTTGCTGGAGGTCTTGCGCGGCCAGGTTATCGCGGGTGAGCTCGTGAGCGCCCAACTGCAGCCCGAGTGCCTCGAGACGATGCTTCGGCAGCGGATCAGCCAGCGCCTCACGCCTCGGATGCGGCGCGTCTTCAATCTCACGGGCACGGTGCTCCACACCAACCTGGGGCGTGCCTTGCTGGCCGAGCCGGTATTGCAACACCTCATGGTCATGATGTCGGGGCCGAACAACCTCGAGTACGACCTTGCTGAGGGGCGCCGAGGGGACAGGGACTCTCTGGTCGAGGAGCTCCTGTGCACGATCACGGGTGCCCAGGCGGCCACCGTCGTCAACAACAATTCAGCCGCCGTTCTGCTCACGCTCGCGGCACTCGCACGGGACCGTGAAGTCATCGTCTCCCGAGGCGAGTTGGTCGAGATCGGGGGTGCCTTCCGAATGCCTGATGTCATGGCGGCAGCCGGTGTCAGGCTGGTCGAGGTGGGCACGACCAACCGCACGCATCCGCAGGACTACGAGCGTGCCATCGGGCAGCGTACGGCGCTGCTGATGAAGGTGCACACGAGCAATTACGTGGTCCAGGGCTTCACCGCGTCGGTCAGCGAGGCTCAGCTCGCAGCTGTTGCGAATGCGCGGGGGATCTTGCTCGCCTCGGATCTCGGCAGCGGCTCACTCGTGGACCTCTCGGCGTGGGGCCTGCCGCGCGAGCCCCTGCCCCAGGACATGGTGCGAGCCGGCTGCGACGTCGTCACGTTCAGTGGCGACAAGTTGCTCGGCGGACCCCAGGCCGGCCTCATCGTGGGAACACGCGAGGCCGTGGGACGCATCAAGCAATTTCCGATGAAGCGGGCGCTGCGCATGAGCAAGCTACCCCTGGCCGCGCTCGAAGCCACCTTGATGTTGTACCTGCGCCCGGAGCGGCTGGCCCAGGATCTGCCCACCCTGCGTTTGCTGGTTCGTCCACAGCAGGACATCCGCGAGATGGCGCGTCGTTTGCTCGAGCCCTTCGCGCTTGCGGTCGCTCCGCGGTTCAGCACCGAGGTGATCGACATGCAGGGCCAGATAGGCTCAGGCTCGCTGCCCGTCGATACCCTGCCTTCCGCTGGCCTGGCTGTGACGCCAACCGAGCGCAGGGGAGCGGGCCGCGCCCTCGACGAGCTCGGCGCAGCGCTTCGTGCCTTGCCGCTGCCCGTCATCGGCCGTGTCTGCGACAACCGGCTCTGGCTGGACCTTCGCTGCCTGGAGTCCGGCGAGAGCGAAGCCGAGTTCCGGGCTCAGTTGGCTGCCTTGCGGGAGGCCTTGCGCTAGTGCAGCCTCGGTGCCAGCAGCGGGCCCGCCGAGCCCACGTTGGCCCGGCCCTGCCCCTGCAGTGCGCCCACGGCGCCCGGGTAAGACCCGACAGACAAGGGCTTTCGTGCCGCGCAGCATGCCGGCCTGCGCGCCGGAGCGGGGCGCGCCCACACCCCAAGCCGAACCCTCTCATGGAACTCAGGCACCTGCGCTACTTCGTGGCCGTCGCGGAGGAGGAGCACATGACGCGCGCGGCGGCGCGCCTGTGCATCCAGCAGCCCCCACTGAGCCAGCAGATCCGCGCCCTGGAGCAGGAGCTGGGCGTCCAGCTGTTCAACCGCGTGGGCAAGCGCATCGAGCTCAGCGCCGCGGGCAAGCTCTTCCTGGGCGAGGCGCGCGAGATCCTCACCCGCGTGGAGGAGGCGGCGCAGCGGGTCAGGCGTTTCGACCTGGGCGAGGAGGGGCGCATGCGCGTGGGCTACACCAGCTCGGCCTCCATGCACGAGCTCACGCCCGGGATCATCCGCGCCTTCCGTGCCGCGCACCCCCTGATCTCGCTGGAGATCGAGGAGGGCGCCGCCCATGACCTGCTGTGCGCGGTCGAGGAGGAGCGCATCGACGCCGCCTTCGTGCGCTCGCCGGTGAGCCGCTACGCCACGCTGGACTGCATCAGCCTGCTGCACGAGAGCATGGTCGTGGCCCTGCCGGTGCGGCACCGGCTGGCCGCGCAGGCCGGCGTGGGCCTGGAGCTGGCCGAACTGCGCGACGAGCCCTTCATCCTGTACCGCCAGGTCAACGGCTCCGGCATCAAGGACATGCTGATCACCGTGTGCCGCAAGGCGGGCTTCGAGCCCCAGCCGGTGCAGGAGGTCCACCGCATGATGGCCGCGATCCAGCTCGTGGCGGCCGGCCTGGGCATCTCGGTGGTGCCGCAGTCGCTGGACTCCATCCAACCCAAGAGCGTGGTCTACCGCCCCCTGCGGCACGACAGCGCGGTCACCGTGCCGCTGAACCTGGCCTACCGCCGCCACGTGGACGCGCAGGCCATCACGCGCTTCATCGCCTTGTCGAAGTCGCTGGCCCAGGCGCTGGGCGGCACGGACCGACGCGGAGATTGATATCTTCAAAGTCTCACGAGGTATCTGATCAAGGCCAGCCTGCCACCGGGGGTGAGCGTGATCCACGTGTGGAACAAGGCGGATGCGATCGACGGTTCGAGCCAGGTGCAACAGGCGCTACACCAAGGCATGCCAGCCGAAGGCTTGCGCCTTTCCGCCCGCACCGGCCACGGCCTGGAAGCCCTGCGTCAGGCCCTGCTGCGCACCGCCGGCTGGCAAGCCGCGCCCGAAGGCGTCTTCATCGCTCGCGCCCGCCACGTGCAGGCGCTGCAGCGCTGCGCCCAGCACCTCGGCCTGGCCCAAGTCCACCTGACGGATGCCGCCCCAGCCCTGGACCTCCTGGCCGAGGAACTCCGCCTGGCCCACCAGGCTCTGGGTGAAATCACTGGTGCGTTCACGGCCGAAGATCTGCTGGGCGAGATCTTTTCGAAGTTCTGCATCGGGAAGTAAGGGCCATCTCGCCGCGCCACGTGCTGGACGTCCACAGGCTGGTCCCGCGCGCTTTCCTTGAGAAGAAGAGCGCGCTCGATCGATCCGCTGACGCTGGTGAGGCTTAGGGGGACAGGCTTTCGCTGATGTCACAGGCTGTGACGCTCGGATGTGGACACCTGGGTGATCGTTTTGTCCAACAGAGAGCTGAAGGCCACAGCGCCGGGCGAATGGGCCGTTGGCGTCGTATCGCCGAGGCTGTGACTCAACAGGCATGATAATCATCCATCTGATGGACGATTTTCATACTTTGATGGCCACATGTTGACATGTTGACTCGACACGTCGAACCGTTGATCGCCGAGGCGCTGACCGATACGCCCGTGGTGTTGCTCAATGGCGCACGCCAGACTGGCAAGAGCACACTGGTACGGGCCGTTGCGCAGCGCACGGGAATGCGCTATCTGACCCTGGACGACCGCGTCGTGCTGGCTGCGGCCAGGAGCGACCCGGCTGGATTCGTCGCCGGCTTGTCCGGCTCGGTGGTGATGGACGAAGTCCAGCGCGTGCCCGAGCTGTTTCTCGACCTCAAGGCAGCGGTGGATCGCGACCGGACATCCGGGCGCTTTTTGCTTACCGGCTCGGCCAACGTCTTGCTGTTACCGACCCTGGCCGATTCGCTCGCAGGTCGGATGGAGATCATTTCCTTATGGCCCATGTCGCAGGCCGAGCTGGCTGGATCGCCGGTTTTCAATCGTGCCGACTGGTTGTTCGACGCCGATCTGGAGAGCCTGCCCTTGCCACCCTGCGAACGCGGTGCGCTGGCCGATGTGCTGCTGGCTGGCGGTTACCCCGAGGCCGTCGCTCGCAGCTCGGCACGTCGACGCGCCAGTTGGTTCGAGAGCTACCTGGACACCATTTTGCAACGCGACGTGCGCGACCTGGCCAATCTGGAACAACTCGCGGAGTTGCCCAATTTGCTGAACCTGCTTGCCACGCGAAGCGCAAGCCTGCTCAATTTTGCCGAGCTGTCACGTGCCTGCGGCTTGACGCAAACCACGCTCAAGCGATATTTCGCCCTGCTCGAGACCTTGTTCCTGGTCGTGCGCGTGCCGGCTTGGGCGCGCAATCCGGGCAAGCGTCTGGTCAAGGCACCCAAGGTGTTCCTGCTCGACACGGGGCTGTTGGCCTGGCTGCGCGAGATGTCGGCCGACACGCTGCGATCGGCCCTGGGCCTGCCCGGCGCACTGGTCGAAACCTTTGTGGCTGCGGAGTTGCACAAGCACCTGGCGTTCTCAACTCGCGGGTTGAGCCTGTGGCATTACCGCACTGCCGGCGACATCGAGGTCGATTTCGTGCTCGAAGACCGCCAGGGCCGGCTCACTGGCATCGAGGTCAAGGCCAGCGCCAGCATCGATGCCAGCGACTTCAAGGGCCTGCGCCACTTGCAAGAGACGGAAGAAGCCGCCTTCCAGCGTGGCATCGTGCTCTACGGAGGCCGCGAACGCGTGGCCTTTTCGCCCACGCTGACCGCGCTCCCGCTGTCGGCATGGTGGGCTGGCGCATGACGCGATGGAGTGACGGGGTCGACGTGCTCGAAGGCGTGGCCTGAACCTTCCGCGCACGCAGGGCGGCCTGCCCGACACAGGGTGATCCCCGATTGCCGATGCGTTGGGGGCCCGCTTCAATAGGTGGTGCGAGCTTGGTCAGACGCCGTCAAGGCGGCGCTTGGGCCAGCACGGATGTCCCGGGCGAATCGCGCCAGCGCGTGAATCAGGTGTCGCGTGGTGTGGCCGCCCTGAAACCAACCTTCTTCAACCACTGGATCGAGGTGACTTGATGACGAATCGGATTCCATTTGCTCCCAGGATGGCGGCGGCTTGTGTGGCCGCGGCTTTCGGGTTCGCGGTGCCGGCCATGGCCCAGGCTCAGGAAACCTTCCGCATCGGAGTCGTCAGCTTCCTGTCGGGTCAGGCCGCCGAGAGCTTCGGCATCCCGGCGGTGAACGGCGCCAAGTTGCTCGTGGAGCAGTTCAACGAGGGCAAGGCCCCGGCTCCCTACGACAAGAAGGGTTTTGGTGGCATGCGCGTCGAGGCCGTCTACGTCGACGAGGCCGGCGGCGCGACCAAGCAGGTGCAGGAGCTGAAGAACCTGTACGACCGCGAAAAGGTCGATGCCGTCGTGGGTTACGTGAGCTCGGGCGACTGCCTGGCGGTGGCGCCGGTGGCTGAGGAGATGAAGAAATTCCTGATCCTCTACGACTGCGGCACGCCGCGGATCTTCGAGGAGCGCAGCTACCAGTACGTGTTCCGCACCGCGGCGCACGCGACCATGGACAACGTGGCGCTGGGCCGTTACCTGAAGGCCAAGAACGTCAAGGTTGATTCCATCAATTACATCAACCAGGATTACGCCTGGGGCCACGACTCGCTGCGCGATTTCCAGCTGACGATGGCGCAGCTCTACCCCGACGCCAAGACCGGCCAGGATCTGCGGCCCAAGTTCGGCGCCGGTCAGTACGGCACCGAAATCTCCGCGCTGCTGCAAAAACCCGCCACGGTCACGCATTCCAGCCTGTGGGGCGGGGACCTGCAGGCGCTGATGCTGCAGTCGGCGCCGCGCGGGCTCACGCGACGCTCTCAACTCGTCCTTTCGGCCGGCGACCACGTGCTGCCGGGCCTGGGCAACAAGATGCCCGACGGGGTGATCCTGGGTGCGCGCGGTGCTTACGGCCTGATGTCGCCCGACACGGCACTGAACCGCTGGTGGTTCAGCGAGTACGAGAAGAAGTACAACGTGTACCCGGTGCAGGCCCCGTACCGCATGGCCCAGGCGCTGCTGGGCTTGAAGCTGGTGGCGGAAAAGGCCATGGCCGCCAACGGCGGCAAGAAGCCCGGGCCCGAGCAGCTTGCCGCGGCGCTGAAGGGCTTCTCGTGGGAGTCGCCGGCGGGCACGATCAGCATGGCACTGGCCGGTGGCCATCAGGCCATCCAGCCCACCGCCATCGGTCGCACCCAGTTCAACAAGGACAAGAACCGGGTCGACATCGTGGACATCGTGCGCTTCCCGGCGGAGTGCGTGAACCCGCCTGCCGACATGACGTCGGAAGCCTGGATCATGGCGGGATTCAAGGGCTCGAAGTGCTGAGCCCCGGGCTTGCGTGGGCGACGGCCTAGGCGCTGCCGCCGCACGCTGAGCCCAACCCCCGCACGGCCTGACCGCCGCGGGGGACGAACTCCCAAGCCGTACCGCAGGCGTGGACGTCGACGGTACGGCTTGGCCTCACCCTGCCTTGAGATTCGCCGATGCTGGCACTGACCATCCTGATCGACGGCGTCGTGTACGCCTCGTGGCTGTTCATCGTGGCGCTGGGCCTGACGCTCGTCTTCGGCGTGCTGAAGATCCTGAACATCGCGCACGGCAGCTTCTACGCGGTGGGCGCCTACGCCGCGGCCTCCTTCGTGGCCTGGTTCGCCACGCTGGGCCTGGCCCCGGCCTGGTCCCCGGTGGCGATGCTGCTGGCGGCGGTGGCGGTGGCCGCGGTACTCGCACCGCTGACCGAGCGCGGGCTGCTGCGCGTCTTCTACGGACGCGACGAGGTGCTGCTGGTGCTGGTCACCTACGCGCTGTTCCTGATCCTGGAGGACGTGACCAAGCTGGTGTGGGGGCCCACGCCCTACTACGTCAGCGAGCCGTACATGCTGTTCGGCAACGTGGAGTTCGGCACCCTGTCCTACGTCGGCTACGACTTCATGCTGATCGTGGTGGCGGTGCTGTGCGGCCTGGCCGTGTGGTGGGGCCTGAACCGCACGCGCGTGGGCAAGATCGTGCTGGCGGTCATCCACAGCGACGAGATCGCCTCCAGCATGGGGGTCAACGTCTCACGCATCTACACCTTCGCCTTCATGTTCGGCATCTTCCTGGCCGCGCTCGCGGGGGCGTTGACGGCGCCCATGGTGTCGGTGCAGCCCGGGCTGTCGGTCGGGGTGGTCATCGTCTCCTTCGCGGTCGTGATCATCGGCGGGCTGGGCAGCATCGAGGGTGCGGCCATCGGTGCACTGATCGTGGGGCTGGCCCGTGCGTTGGCCGTGCACACCTGGCCCGAGGCGGAGCTGTTCAGCATCTACGTGGCCATGGCCATCGTGCTGGTGTTCCGGCCCGAGGGGCTTTTCCAGCGCATCCAGGCGAGGAAGATCTGATGCACAACCCGATCGCAAGGACCATGCTGGCAGGTGTCGGCGCCATCGTCGCGCTCATGCTGGCGGGACTGCTCATGCCCAAGTGGCTGCTGTTCCTGTCCACCATGGCCATTTCCCACGGCATGGTGTCCATGGGCATCGTGCTGCTGATGCGCAGTGGCGTGGTGTCCTTCGGCCAGGGCTTCGTGTTCGCCGCCGGAGGCTACGCCGCCGCGCTGCTGGCACGCCATGCCGGGGTGAACGACGCCGTGACACTCACCCTCGGTGGTGGCCTCGCTGCAGCCTTGCTGGCACTGCCCTTCGCACCGCTGCTGTCGCGCTACCGAGGCATTTTCTTTGCCATGCTCACGCTGGCGATCTCGATGGTGCTGTACGGCATCCTCGTGAAATCCGAGACGATGGGTGGTTCCGACGGCTTCAACGTCAGCCGCCCGACGCTGTTGGGCGCCGAGATCTCGGCCGAGAGCGCGAATTTCGCGCTCTACGCCGTGGCGGTGGTGCTGGTGGGTGTGCTGGCCACGGCCTCACGCATCTACGGCGACTCCGTGCGCGGGCTGGTGTCGCTGGCCATCCGCGAGAACGAGTTGCGCGTGGAGTACCTGGGTGTGTCGGTGTCCCAGGCCATCGCCGTCAACTTCGTGTTCGCCGCCTTCCTCGGTGGCATCGGCGGCGCGCTGACGGTGCTGGCGCAGGGCCACATCGAGCCCAACTTCAGCTACTGGACCACGTCGGGTGAGTTCGTGTTCGTGGCCATCCTTGCCGGCCACCACAGCATGCTGGCGGTGTTCCTGGCCTCCTTCGTGGTGGAGGTGGTGCGCTCCTTTTCCAACCTGTACTTCCCCAACACCTGGCAGCTGGCGATGGGCCTGTTCCTGCTCATCGTCATCCGTTTCCTGCCACGCGGTCTGGGCTCGTTGTGGATGGATCGCCTGGCCGCACGGCGTGCACGCAAGGAGGTGCGGGCATGAGTTCAGCCCTGCTGAGCGCGCGCGGGCTCATGAAGTCCTTCGGCGCGGTGACCGCCGCCGACGAGGTCAGCATCGACGTGCCGGTGGGGCAGCGCGTCAGCCTCATCGGCAGCAACGGGGCGGGCAAGACCACCTTCGTCAACATGGTCACCGGGTACCTCAAGCCCGATGCGGGCTCGATCACGCTGGATGGCCGCGACATCACCCGCCTGGGCCCGCGCCAGATCAGTCGCCTGGGCGTGGCCCGGTCCTTCCAGATCCCGCAGCTGGCGCTGGACATGACGGCGCTGGACAACATGCTGGTGGCTGCGGCCTGCAACCAGGGTGCGCTGTCGTTCTGGCAGCCGGCCCATTCGCCGCAGCGGCGCGAGCGGGCCATGGCGCTGTTGGCGCGCTTCGATCTCGCCGACCATGCCGAGCGCCGCGTGTCGGAGCTTCCCGGCGGGGTGCGCAAGCTGCTGGACATCGCCATGGCGCTGGCCGGCCAGCCCAAGCTGCTGCTGCTCGACGAGCCCACCAGCGGGGTGTCGGTGGAGGAGAAGTTCCCGATGATGGACACCATCACGGAGGCGCTGGCCACCGAGCAGGTGACGGTGCTGTTCGTGGAGCACGACATGGACATCGTGACCCGCTACGCCGACCGCGTGATCGCCTTCTACAGCGGCCGTGTCATCGCCGACGACCCGCCCGACGCCGTGCTGGCTGACGAGCAGGTCCAGCGTTACGTCACCGGCTCAGCCAGGCAGGGGGGCTGACATGCTGAGCATCGACCAAGTCGACGTCACCATCCAGTCGGTGCGCGCGCTGAGGGGCTTCTCGCTGAACGTGGCGCCAGGCAGCATGGTCGGGCTCGTCGGGCGCAACGGCGCCGGCAAGACGACGCTGATGCGCACCATCATGGGCCAGTTGAAGCCCACCTCCGGCCGCGTGGCCTGGGACGGGGTGGACCTGGCCGGCGTGCCCCGTCATGGCCGCGCCGCACTCGGTTTCGGCTACATGCCGGAGGACCGCGGCCTGGTGCCCGAGCTGACGGTGGAGGAGAACATCCTGGTGCCGATCTGGGTCTCCAAGACCCTGGATCCGCAGGAGCGGCTGGCCCGCGTCTACGAGGTGCTGCCGGAGTTGACGGCCATGCGCGAACGGCGTGCGTTGCTGCTGTCCGGCGGGCAGCAGAAGCTGGTGGCGCTGGCCCGGGCGCTGGCGGTCGGCACCCGGCTGTTGCTGCTCGACGAACCTTTCGAGGGCGTCGCCCGCGCGCTGTCCCAACGGTTGTCCGAGGTCATCTTCGGCTTGCGCGGCAAGGACCTGACCGTGCTCATCGCGCAGTCCGAACTCAACCACTCGGCGTCCATGCTCGATCAGGAAGTCGTCATCGAGCGGGGCGCGAACGCCAGGGAAGCCAGGCCTTGAGCGGCGTGTCGGCTGACCCGGTGGCGGGCCGGTCCGCCCCCGCCCCCGCGCCCGCTCGGGGCCCTGGGCGGTGGTGGGCCGATGTGCCGATGCCGGCGCGCCGGCGGGAGGCGCATTTCGGGGATCGGGTGGTGTGGTGCCTGGAGCGCCCGGCAGCGTCGTTCCACGCCATGCTGGCTGCCACCGTGGCGGCGCGCCCCGAGGGCGAGGCGTTGGTGTGCGAGGGCCTGCGGCTGAGCTGGCGCGAGCTGGATGCACGGGTGGCCCGGGTGGCCGGTGGTCTGGCCGCGCGCGGCGTGGGCCGTGGCGACCGGGTGGCCCTGTTCCTGACCAACCGGGCCGAGTTCGTGGTGGCGTTGTTCGCCGCGCAGCGCTTGGGCGCCATCGCGGTGCCGATCGGTGCGCGCGAGCAAGGTGAGGGGCTGGCCTGGATCCTGGCGCACTGCGGCGCGCGGGCCATCGTCGTGGACGCCGCGCTGGCGCCGCGCCTGCCGCCGCCCGCCGAGCTGCCCGCGCTGACCTTGCGCGTGGTCTGCGCCGACGCGCCGACCCTCGACGCAACAGGGCTTGGCGCGGTGGCCTGGTCCGAGCTCGACGACGCCGCGCCGCTGACCGAGGCTGCGGCGGTCGACGAGGAGGACACGGCGGTCATCCTCTATACCTCGGGCACGACGGGCCGGCCCAAGGGGGCGATGCTCACCCATCTGAACATCGCCCACTCGGTGGCGCACTTCGTGTCGTGCATGCGGCTGGGCGCGCAGGATCGTTCGCTGCTGGCGGTGCCCGCCAGCCACGTGACGGGGCTGATCGCCAACGTCGCGACCATCACCGCCGCCGGCGGCACGCTGGTGATGATGCCGGCGTTCAAGGCGGCCGACTTCCTGGCGCTGGCCGCGCGGGAGCGCATCACCCACACGCTGATGGTGCCGGCCATGTACAACCTGGCGCTGCTGCAGCCCGACCTTGCCCGGCACGACCTGTCGGCGTGGCGCGTGGGTGGCTACGGTGGCGCGCCGATGCCGGTGGCCACCATCGGCGCGCTGGCGCAGCGGCTGCCCGGGCTGTCGCTGCACAACGCCTACGGCGCCACCGAAACCACCTCACCCACCACCATGATGCCGGCCGGGCTGGCGCATGCGTGCGCCGACACCGTGGGTGTGGCCCTGCCCTGCGCCGAGGTGATGGTGGTGGATGACGCGGGCCGCGAGCTGCCCCCCGGCGAAGTGGGCGAGATCTGGATCGCCGGGCCGATGGTGGTGCGTGGCTACTGGGACAACCCGCAGGCCACCGCGCGTGAGTTCACGGCCGGGTGGTGGCATTCCGGTGACCTGGGCTCGGTGGACGCCGACGGCTACGTGCGGGTGTTCGACCGCAAGAAGGACATGGTCAACCGCGGCGGCTACAAGGTCTACAGCGTCGAGGTGGAGAACCTGATCGCGGCGTTGCCCGGCGTCATCGAGGCGGCGGTGATGGGTCGCCCCTGCCCGGTGCTGGGCGAGCGGGTGCACGCCGTCGTCCACACCCTGGATGCATCCGTCGATGCGCAGGCCGTGCGCGCCTTCTGCGCCGCCCGCCTGGCCGACTACAAGGTGCCGGACACGGTGAGCATCAGCGTCGAGCCGCTGCCGCGCAACGCCAACGGCAAGCTGCTCAAGCGGGTGATGCGCGACGCCCTCGGCCCGTTGACGGCGCCCCCTTGAGGCGCAGCGTTGCCCGCCGGGCCTCAGCCTCTCAGCCCGCCACCACCCAGTCCCCCGACTTGCCGCCGCGCTTTTCCAGCAGGCGGATGTCGCCGATGACCATGCCGCGGTCAACCGCCTTGCACATGTCGTAGACCGTGAGCAGGCCCACTTGCACGGCGGTCAGCGCTTCCATCTCCACGCCGGTGCGCCCGAGCGTTTCCACCTGCGCGGTGCAGCGCACGCGGTGGTGATCGGCCTCCAGGTCGAGGTCCACGGCCACGCGGGTGATGGGCAGCGGGTGGCACAGCGGCACCAGGTCGGCGGTAGAGCATAAGAAATTCAAACGACCTCTTCAAGCCCGACAGGCCCTGGGTAAACCCGACACCACCGCATGGTCCGGGCCTTGCGCACCCATCCACAGCCTGAAA
>Ga0172376_10006307_pt1 | contig 12937 bp, 9 predicted proteins | sample Lak35m_FD_121114 | JGI IMG/M metagenome (GOLD analysis project Ga0172376, IMG submission 121114) | Freshwater microbial communities from Kabuno Bay, South-Kivu, Congo - kab_092012_35m | ecosystem: Environmental > Aquatic > Freshwater > Lake | place: Democratic Republic of the Congo: South-Kivu...
AGGGGCCTTCAGCCAGTATCGAGGCCAGGTTCGCGGCGTCGGCGAGGTCCTGTTCCGCTTCGTCCGCGGATCCGAGAAACAATGACTGATAGATGTGGTGGACGGCGAATTCCACTCGGTCGATTTTCGAGGCCGCGAGTTCGCTCAGCGAAACGGCGTCGCACGGGTCGATCGCCAGGGCTTTCTCGAACTGGTCGGTGTCTTTGCACACCAGCCCGAGCCAGCGGTAAGGGGCCGGGTCGTCCGGGCCTTCGCCGCACCAGGGCCGAAGGATCGCTTCGACGCAATTCGCGAGCGGTTTGGCGAAAAACTGATGTACGAACCTTGATTCGTAATGCAGACGGGCCAGTTCGCACGCGATTTGCCGTTGCCGGTCGACATCCAGCGATCGCGTACGATCGATGAAGTCCTCAAGTGCGTAGAACGCCTGAATCCGAAGGCCCTGTTCGCGCAACCGGCAATATTCGGCGAGCAGGCGGAAGTCATCGCGGGATTCGAGAACCTTCGCGATGTCTTTGAGCCCTTCGAAATTCGCGCGATTCCAGGAGTGAATGAAATCGGACGTCATTCGTCGATTGCGTCACGGAAGTTGAACGAAATCCTTCATGGCTCTCGAAGGAATCGCGTGGAATCCTTCGAACCCGTAAGCCTTCCGATCAGTCTGCCTGAAAGGCCATGCGAGGTCAACGCCTGCATGTTCACAAGCCGTCGATGCGTCTGGAGCCAACGAAATTCGGCTCGTGGACTGCGAAAGTCCACGAGCCGAATCGAAAAATGGCCGGCGTTTCGAAGGTGAGAGTGACGACCGGACCTGGGAAAAACTCAACGGGACAGCAGGCGCAGCGGGTTAAGCGCGCTGATTCGGTCGCGGATGACGTTACGCTGCGGGGCCCGCATGACTTCAGGCGGGGCCTCGACCACGGCGACTTCGTCGTAGCCGGCGTCGGCGTCGATCATGCCCACGGGCGGGGTCGTTCCCGTTCGGGGGCGGGGCGGCAGGTCGTCAGCCGGCTTGGGCGGCGTCGCGCTGGGGATGTCGAAGGGCGAATCGCCAGGAGCCGGCAGATCGGGGGTGACGGGAGCGGCTGGCTTGCGGGCCGGAGTGTCGCTGCCGCCTGCAGCCGGTTCGGTGTTCCGCGGGGCAGCGGGCTTGGCGTCGAGGTTGAAGGGGCTCTCGGTGTCGTCGGGCAGCGGGATCGGCCGGGGCACGGCGCCGCCTTCGTTGTCGTCGCGGCCGCCACGACCGCCACGCGGGGGTAGGTCATCGTCCATGCCTTCCTCGCGGTCGCCCCTTTCGCCGCCAAACTCTTCGTCCAGCTTCTTGACCTCTTCGTCGACTTCCTTCATGAGGGCGGCACGATCGATCACTTCCGGGTGACGATAGCCCCAGCCTTCAGGGAATCGGCGCCATTCGGTCGGCTGATATCCGTGGTAATGATCCCGGTGCATCTTGATCGAAGCCGGTTCGGACTCGCAGTCGGGGCGAGCGCGGCGAATGAACAGGTTCGGAAACAATTGAGCCTCGGCATGCTGGCCGAAGCAGATCGCAAACGCGATCAACGCCCATCGGACACGTAACGGCGGCATCATGACCCTCCTGATCTGGTCCATCGTTCGATCCCGGCTTCCGGCGGCTTGCGGGGCATTCTTCCCCACGAAGGCATAACCGAATCCGAAAACGCACTGCTCCTCGATCGATTCGCTTATCTCATTCGGAATGCAGAAGACGCGTACTCTACGCAAACCGGATAATAAGGGTAATTCAGGTTATGCGGTTCGGCATGTTCGTATCGATCCTGAGGCGGATTCGGAGGATCCGGGGCATGCGGCCTGTAGGGGAATCCCCGGAAATGCGGGACGGAAGAAACCGGGATTCGGCAAAAAAAATCAAGATCTTCGGGATCCGGATTTAACGAACGAAGCGATAACTGACGAATATAGGAATGAAATCGACTGTATCGTCGGAATGGAATCGGCGGACGCGTCGGCCTGGCCCAAGGTGCGGCCGAGCGTATCGGGGCGATTCTGGCAAGCGACCAAGGAAGGAGACTGGGATGAATCCTAGGAGGGCGTGGCGTTCGATCCTCGTGTTGAGCGCCGGTATTTGCACCCTCTGGCTGTGCGGTTGTCAGACCGTCAGAACGCCGGAGGAAACCATCGCCGATTCAGACATCCCACGGGAGTTGCAGAAGACGACCTTGCCTCCTTACGTGATCGAGCCGCCCGACATCGTTCTCGTCGAAGTGCTCGAAGCGCTGCCGGGCCGCCCGATTCAGGGCGAGCGTCTGGTGCGTCCCGACGGCACCATTTCGCTGGGCTTCTATGGCGACGTTTACGTGGCTGGCCTGACGATCGAGGAAACCAAGGAAAAGATCATCGCACACTTGCGGAAATACCTGAACGACGAGCCCCTGGGGCTGATTCAGGAAGATCCCGAAACGCTCGAATTCAAGGCCGTCCCGCCGGCTGAATCGAATCGCGTGATCGTCGACGTGGCCGCTTACAACTCCAAATTCTACTATGTGCAGGGCGACGTCGGCGCTCCCGGCCGCTTGCCCATCACGGGCAACGAAACGGTTCTGGACGCCATCCAGTTCGCTGGCGGCCTGATGCCCACGGCGGCCAATCAGAACGTGCGGCTGGTTCGCCCGTCGCCGCCTGGTGCCTGTTGTGAGCAGATTCTGCCCGTCAACCTGACGGCGATCATCAACGCCGGCGACCCGACGACGAACTATCAGCTCATGCCGGGTGACCGCCTGATGGTCTATCGTGACCCGATCGTTCGCGGCACGATCTTCATCGAACGCATCGCGGCACCGTTCTTCGTGGTCCTCAACGGCATTCAGTCCTACAGCTTCGCCGCGAACTCGCTGCGATACCTGAGTGCCCCGCTGTTCTTCGGGCAGCAGCAGACCGGCCAGGCCGGGCGATCGGTCATCCCGTCGATTCCGAGTGCTCTGCCAAGGTGACGTAAGTCACGTCATCGCCGAAAATCTCGAACGAAACGACGGCGGCCTTCTCTTCGGAGAAGGCCGCCGTCATTTTCGTCAAGTACGGATCTTGCTGCCAGCCCGTTCGCTTTCAGGCCTGATCCGGCCATGGCGTGCGAATGTAGCCTGAATCTTTCGGGGCTTCGTAGTCCAGCTTTTCCAGATCGGGCGTGGCGATGCGCTTGCCGCCGGCGAGCCGGCTTTCGAGCAGGGCATCGAGAATGCCGCCTGTCAGTTGCGTCCGAACAGGCGAGTAGGGCGGATGGCCAGTTCTGAACGTGTCTTCGATCCGCAAGACCAGCGGATTGAAGAAGCTGGCGCCCGGCGGGGCGGGCAGGTAGACGTTGGTCGAAACGACGGCCGGTTCATGGCCTTTCAATTTCATGGCGATCGTGGTGTCGTCCACATAACCGTTGGCGGTGACGATTTTGCCGATGAAGCCGTCGGCGTATTCGACTTCGAAATAGAGCGGCGTCTTCAGAAATGTCGGGCGGTTGGGCGGCGGATTGAATTCCGCCGTGCATTGCTTCGGCCCGCCGACATTGCGGCTCTGGCTGCGGCTGGCGGCTTCTTCGAGCAGTTCCATTGACCATCGGCCGGCTTCGGCGGCTTTCCAGACTTCGTTGCCGGTCAAACACGTGACGGCCTTCACGCCCTGCTTCGCCCCCTGGCGGTTGCGTCTTTCGACGAAGCACTGAAGCGTTTCGAGGGCGTGAAATCCGAAAATTTCGATTTCGCCCCGGCTCAGCACGACGGCGTCCTCGATCGTCGCCCCCACCGGAATTTCCACGTCGGGCCGCCGCCAGGTGATGGGCAGGCTCGAACCGGCCATGAGCGGGAACTTGAATTCCTGGCTCCAGGCGATCATTTCGGCGGCCTTGGCCCGGTCATAAGACAAGTGCTTGTCGACGAAGACCGGAACGGAACGGAGGCTCTTGCGGAATACGTCGACCATTTTCGAAAAGTATTCATGGCGCGGATAGAGCGTCTGCAACTTGTCGTTGATCTTGTATTTGCCGTGTTCGGCGATCAGCAGGACGGCATCGACCGCGAGTTCGCCGGTGCCGAGCGTCAGGGCCTTCTCCACGGTGTCGAACACCGGAATCTTGTGGCGGGCGGCCACGCCCAGACCCAGGTCGGTCTCCGGCGCGATCTGTTCGATGTAAAGCGACGCGATTTCGAATTCTTCGGACGGGCGATGCAGATCGCCCTTGCCGTCATAAAGCGGGAACCCGTCGAGAAAACGCCCGACGATGTGATAGCCATGCGAGAGATAGAAATAGGTCGAACAGAGTGCGGCCACTTTCATTCGACGCTTCCCTTCGGCCTGGGGCTCGGGATTCGGCTCGCCGCGGGCTGCCAGTCCCAGTCCCGAAACGGCTGATGCCGCGGCGGCCGTTCGGATCACTTCACGCCGGTTCGATCGCATTCGCCCAGCTCCTTTTCGAAAGTTTCGGAATCGCTCGATGCTTGCTGCGCGGGAAGGGGTATGTCTCTTCGCCAGGTGGCCCAGATCAGGCTCGATATCGCCACCATGACGAGCATGGGAGCATCCAGCAGCCACTTCTGCCAGGCTTCCAACCTGACACCCGGCCGGCGCGCGAAGAAACATGCCGAAACGAGAATCGCCGTGACGGCGAAATACCATTTGGCCCGGGCCGGCAGCGGCCGCCGTACGGCTTTCCCGATCGCGCGGTTCATGCCGAACCTCTCGGGATTTCGGCCTTGTCGCCGGCGAAGTCGATCACGACCCAGGCATCGCCGGTTCGGGGTTCGATGCGGCCCACCACGGCCGCGGCTGCCGCATCGGCCGCCTGCAATTCCGCGATCAGCCGGTTGCCGCGATCCGGCGGCACGGCGATCAGCAGTCCGCCGGAAGTCTGGGGGTCGAAGATCAGTTCCGCAAGCCGTGGGTCATGATCCGGCGGTAAATTCCATTGTAAATGCGATTCGAGATGGGCCCTGTTCGAAGCGTTCGCCCGGTTCTTCACGCCAGCATCGATCAAGTCCAGAACGCCCGGAAGTTGCGGTAGACGATCGAGATGAAGCCGGACTGCGAGGCCTGAGTTTTCGACCATTTCCGAAGCGTGCACGGCCAGGCCATAGCCGGTGACGTCGGTGAGGGCGGTCGCTCCGCCAGCTTGCCGCGCCGCGTCCCGGCCGACGGCGTTCAGGCCGATCATCGAGCGGACTGCCGCCGCGAGGGTCGATTCCGGGCATTTTTCCCGTTTGTGGGCCGTCGTCACGAAGCCGGTGCCCAGAGGCTTCGTCAGAACCAGCAGATCGCCTGGGCGGGCGGTGTCGTTGCGAACGATCTCGTCAGGGGTGGCGATGCCCGTAACCGCCAGGCCGACCTTGATTTCGGCATCGCGGACCGAATGACCACCCAGGTTGACCGCGCCAGAGAGACGGACGCGATCGACTACGCCGGCCAGGATTTCGGCCAGAAGTTGCATGGGCAGTTCGTTATCGGGAAAGCCGACGAGGTTCAGGGTCGTCAGCGGCCGGGCGTTCATGGCATAGATATCGGAAAGCGCGTTGGCGGCCGCGATCTGGCCATAGACGAACGGGTCGTCGAGCAAGGGGGCGAAAAAGTCGACCGTCTGGACGAGCGCGGTGCGGTCGTCCAGCAGATAAACGCCGGCGTCGTCACGACTTTCGATGCCGACAAGCCTGCCTTCGGCCGCTGGGTCATTGCGGATGAGGTCACGCAGAACCTGCGTGAGCGCCCCGGGGGCGATCTTGCCGGCTCAGCCGGCGCAGTTGGCGTAGTCGGTGAGTCGTTTCTGCCGTGATGGGGTCAATTTATGGACATCCGCGTGCGTGAGGCCATCCGTCAGGCAGGAAACCGCGATGTGCATGCATCCTGGCCCAGAATCATCATCTTAACGGACCGGGATTCCGGCCGCGAGTCCCGGGCCCAAAGGTCGACCTTTCCGGACACGACGAAACCGATTCGCATAGGCCTTTTTCGACTCACGATACGGCCCTGACGAACGCTCTCAAGCCATCGCACTATAAACAAGATTTCAAGAGCCAGAAGTCGATAAATCAGATTTTCCGCGAGCACGGGCTGGCGTGTGACTTGGCGGTGTGTTCATAAGATATTATAATATAGTGACTTATGGGTGTCGTTCGAGGGTCGGTCGCTGCGGGACGAAAGATTTTTTTCGAAAGGTGGAAAATTTGTGTCAAATTTCGGGTCGAATTGGCCACTAGAACTGTAGAAGGCAACGAAATGGTGAGCGAGGTAGGTGTCTATGAGCGAATCGTGAACGGCCTGAGTCGCAATTGGCAATTCAGTTGCGATTCAGGGCACCCAGGTTCGCAAGTTTGTCGGCTTCGTCTCGTTAAGATCATTGACAGGGCCCTCCCACACGGGCCCCGTTGGCTGTTCCGAGCTTTTGTTATTTGTTATCGGCCAGCTTAACTTTGTGGTTTTGGCTGAAATTGCTTAGGGTTACCTCATTTTGAGCGTTCCCGGACGGTAATTGAACCTGGAAAGCGAAGCGAACTGGATTTCGGTGCACCGGGATCCCCGAACTGCAGCTCGGGAAGAATGTTTTCGTCCTGGTGCGGGCCCCTTGTGTGAATTCCGATTGCATCCCGTGCTGGAGCTCGGGGATCCCAGGCCTGGAAATCAAACTTCCCGAGCTGGGGCTCGGGGATCCCAGGTGCTGACATTCGAAGCGATTCGTGACTCCAGCCGGCTTCGCCGTCCTCGAAAAAACGAGCGTGCCGTCAACAGGTCAAGGCCTTGCGTGTTCGTGGCTAGGCAGGGGAATCGATGGAACTTCTCTCGAACGTGACTTGACCTGCGGCAGGCGCAGGATCGTTCCCGCACCTGCCGCTGATCGATTGCCGTTCGGTCATCCAGGTCAGCCGGAGAGATTCCGCAGGTTTTTCAACTCGGCTTGGTCCAGCTTGCCGTCTTCGTCATCGTCGAGCGTCTTGAGAATCGTGTCGAGCCGGGCCGGGTCGTCCTTCAGCCGGGGCACGAACCGTTCCAGTCGGCCGAGTTCCTCACGGGTCAGAAGGCCGTCCTTGTCCTGATCGAGGAGCCGGAAGAACCGCTCGCGGCGCTGTGCCGGATCGCCGCCGCCGATGATGCGGGCCAGCGGTCCTTCGGCGAAGCGGGCCGCGGGGCCTGGCATCGCGAATTTCTCGGCGGTGTCGTATTCGACGTAACCCAGCAGCATTTCCTCGTCGGTCTGCTGGCCCCAGCGCACGGTTTTCGTCGGGTCCGGGTTCGCCCTGTTGCCTTCGCTATTGTCGAAAACGGCCGTGGCGATCACGGTCGACCCGGCCGGCACTTCCACGGGTGCCGCGAGCTGATAATGCAATTGCCAGTTGAAGTCGTATCGGGGGACGTTCAAAAGCACTTGACGCTTGCCGTCGGGGTAAACGACGGCATATTCGAAGGCCGCGCCGCGGACGTGCATATGGGGCAGAAATCCGAGCAGGCGGACATCGGCCGGAATGCGGACTTTCGCCGTTTCGACATGCCTGGCCGCGCCGGCGGGGATTTCGATCGCCGGATTGGTCAGGCCAAAAACTTTCGTCTCTTTCGAAGGGGGCGATTCATGCCATTTCAGCCCAATTTCGAGCTGATCCTTCGTGGCCTCGCCATAGGGCGTGTAATGAATCTGGAACCGAAACCGCGAGCCTTTCGGAACGAGTTTGCCGTAACCTTCGGGCAATGTCATCGAAGCCGTTCCGGGTACGTAGGCGGCGAAAAACCCCCGGCGATCGTCGTCATCGAGCCCCGGATCCGCTTTGCCGTTCTGCTTCGGTGGCAGCAGGAAGACCAGCACATGGTGCACGGCCTGACGGTCCGTCGGGCGGATTTCGCAGGCCGCCAGCCATTTGTCTTCGGTCAGGCCGGTTTCGACGGTACGGATCTGATATGGCATTTTGCCTTGAGCGGGAATTTCGATCGGCGCCGCCAGTTTCAACACGAGATCAGGATTTTCGATCGCCCAGCCCGATTCGCTGAAATGCCGGGGCAGGGGGGCTTGGGTGGGGTCGCCTTCGGGCAGGCCGGCTTCAAGCCAAGCCAGCACTTCGGCCTTGTCGGCATCGGACAGGCTGCGGTCGTTGCGCCAGCCTGGGTGGGTTTCGTCGGTCGTCTTTTCGGCGAACCAGGGGGGCATCTGGCCCCGTTTCAATTCCCGGGCGATCATGGCCCGGTGGGCTTTGGCATCGTCGTAATTGACGAGCGGAAAAGGGGCGAGGCCGCCTTCGCGATGGCATTCCTGGCAATGTTTCTGAAAGACTCGCGAAATCGATCCGTGAAATGTCACGGCGGATTTCGAAGGCGAAATGCCGGCCGCCGGATGGGGGTCGAGCAGGCAACCTGAAGGATCGGTGATGGTCAGGCGCACGTCGCGGCCCGCGATCAGGTCGGCGGCGGCGTCGAGGAGCCATTCGTGGCGGGGATTTTCGAGGGCCGTGCCGACGGCGAACTGGTCGTCGACGCCGCCCCTGTATCGCAGCGTCAGGGCCTTGTCGAAGAGGAAGGCTTCGGTGGTCGAGCGGGCTTCGAATGCGGCGGCGAGTCGTTCTTCGGCATCATGAACATAGGGAACGCCCGGGATCGTGGCGCGGAACTTGTCGATGGCGGCCTTCGGGTCGGTGGCGACGGGGTTGACGATGACGGTCGCGATGCCGAGATTTTTCAGCTTCTTTTCGAGACGATCGAAGGTCGGCCCGTATTGTTTCGAAACCGGGCAGGTTTCGCTGCGGAAGAGGATCGCCAGGCCGTTGCCGCCGTGGGCGAGCGCGGGCAGATCGACGGGATTGCCGGCGATGTCTTTGACATCGAGACCGGGCAATCGGCGAAACAGGGTCCGTTCAGCCTTTTCGGAAGCGCGGGTTGTCTTGCCTGTCATGGATGACATCGCAAGAAGCAGGATCACGAGCGATCGGAGAGATGAAGATTTGACGAAGCGCCGCATCGGGACTTCTCCAGGGGGCGAGACTCTCGGGCAAACGCCGGCTTCACTTGAAGCCTGGCAGGATTCCCGGGGTGAGTCATCGGTACGACCTTCGATACACCGCTGGTGCGGGTTCGTTTCGGAAGAAATCCGGAATGCGGGTCGGGGCGTCGGGGCAGCCGTTCGATTCGCGAAGTCAATGTGCCGCGGCTTTCGCGGTACGGGCCATTCTTTCCGTGTCAGCTACTTGATCCGTGTTTTATCGGCGATTAGTATTGGAATTCACGCTTGTCGTGTGCCAATGCGTTCATGCCCGTTTGCGTTCCTTGTGTCCCGAAATTCGAAAGCAGGTTTCTGATGTCTCCCACCATTCAGGTGACGGTTCACCACCCCTTGGCATTCAAGCCCAAGGGCAAGCCATTGTCTCGAATCGTCGTCGTTTTTGTCATCAGGAGTTCCGAAAAGCTGAAGGAGACCCATATCAAGGTCGCAAACGTCAACGTCCCGAATATCGGTGGCTTCGTGCCTTCGCGCAAACCGAACTTCAAGATCGTTTCGGAGGACGAAGCCCCGTTCGAGTATCACCTCCACGTTTGCTATTCTCCGCCGAGTCTCCCTCGCGTCGCGAGCGCATCGACTCTCATGGATGCACCGGTTCGCAGCTCGGCTTCCGTGGACACCTCGGATTTGACGTTCTCCATCGAAATCGGTGTGGGAACCGTCTATCCGCCTTTCCCAGCGTCGCAGCCTGTTCCGATCATCGAAATCGACCCATGTAACATGTTCACGAACTCAAAGCTATGATCGCCGAGATTTGCGGTCGACGTTCGAATGCTCCGCCAGAACGAATGCCTTCATCGCCGTGCGCAAATAGGGATTCTGCCTGCAATTCCGGGAATCGGGCACTGTTCGCGTTGTCGCCTGGGGAATCGCTGGCTGCGGACGAATCCGGCGATTCGACTCGAAGGGCGTTTCTTCACTGACGAAAGAACGGTGCTCAAGGCAGCCGAAATGCCAGTCCATGCACGAGCCGATGGATGGCTGAGCGGGAATCTTTCGAAAGTTCCCCAAAATTTCGTGACGACATCTTGATTCGCAATTCGATCGGGGTTAGCATGAAATTGTATCGGTCGTATGCCGATACGTTCATGTTGGCTTGCGTTCCTTCAGCCCAGTCATCCGAAAGAAGGTTGAAAGATGGCCAATCCGGATGTCATCTCCGCTACTGCTTACAAGCCAGGCGGGAATTTGAAGCTTGTCTTTGCCGTGCTCGAAATCCAATCGAATTTTCAACGCACTTCCGGGATGACGATCCCTTCGTGTTAAGACCGGAACGGCAATGAATTTCCTCCCGATCCAGTCCGCCATTTCATGGAGTTTCCCCCTATTGCAGCCAATCCTCTCTGGGTCTATCGAATTCACGTCGTGTTCAAACCGGCGACTCCTCTCATTCCCATCGATCCGAGTCCCGAAATCACAGCGACAGAGGATTTTACGTTCTCATTCAATGGCGGTACGATTGCCCCCCCTCCGACCGATACCGTACATTCCGTACCGGTCATTGATTTCGATCCTTGTGGATTCAAATGATGGGTAATTTGCAGTGATGAGACGAACGATCGACGAACTCCGGGATTCGTGAACGTCTCGATCGGTTCAGCGAACATTCGGTAACATGATGTCAGGGGGATGTCTTTCAGTTCCCGGACACCATGAATTCAATTGATTCGTCCTGTTTGCATTTGTAGGAACCAATGACGGTTTGCGTGCTTTCGTGAGGTATCTGTCCTGAAGACGGATCATGTGACAGCACCTTCTGCCGCGTCGATTCGATCGCGATTCGCTCTTCCAAGAATCGCCGTGAGACGGTATGGAGTTGATCGATCGACGCTGTGCAGCGAACTGCATGCGCAATCCGCATGGTTTTCCGGGAATCGCGATGAACGACGAGCCGCCGACGACTTCGACGCAGTCCGACAATGTCACTTTCCGGATGATCCTCGGGCTTTTATCGTTCGCTCTGGCCGGTTTCGGAGCTTTTGTCGCGCAGAAGGCGACGATGAAGGCGCCCGGCAGGATCGTGATGCCGCCACTCATCACGGGAGATGAAGTCTGGGTCGTTTACGGCCGGCTTCGGACCGGGCTGCAACGGGCTGATCATGCCGAGTTCTTCGAAGACGGCAACCGCCTGGCGATGACGTGCCCGCGCTATTCAGTCGTGACGGTCTGGGAAACGCCGAACGATCTGCCGCCCAAGAATCGCCGCAACGTCGAGTTGCAGGGCCGGCCCGTCGGGCTGAGAGCTCTGGGCGACAAGATCGTCGTGTTGCAACGGCCGCCGGGCGATGACCGGCACATCAAGCCGGGGTTTTATGAGGTGTTCGACCGGGACGGCAAACGCATTGGCGAGCCGGTCGAGGTGGGCTGGGAACCGGACGAGATCGATTTCGTCGACCGGGACGGCAAGACATATGCCCTGATTCTCTATTCGGGGGCCGCCGAGGGAGAGTCCAACCGGGGTGCGCCGAGTTTGATGGTGGCCGTCTTCGATCGGGAAATGTTGACGTTCGAAAAGTTGTCGCAAGTGGAATTCGAAACCGACGGTGAAGATCCGTTGCATTTCGAGCCTGTCGTCGAAACGGTCGATGGCAAGTCGACGGCGAAGATACTCGTCAGCTTCGGCCGCAAGCCGGGTGCGGCCTGGGTGGACTGGACCGACACCGCCGCCGCGAAGATCACTGGGCGGCATGCCTGGCCGGAAGGGGCGGGCGAGCCGGCGCGGTATGTCGTCGATTCGGGCCAGCGACAAGTCCTGGCGGTTCCGACCGACCTGAACCTTATGGCGACGGCGTTTCCGTTCGATGGCGGCAAGCCTTCGACGGTCCGGATCCCGAGGCCTGTCGGCAATACGCAGGCCGACCCGAACGAAGCGGATTTGCGATTTCTGGCGATCGACCACGACAAGGGCACGATCGGCCGTTATGGGGCTCGCCTGGGTGCCTATTTCGCCTTGCCTTTGAAAGGGCCTTACGGCTTCGGCTCGGTCCGGCTGACGGATCTGGCGGTGCACGAATCGGCGGAGGGCGTTATCGTCAAAGTCGCCGCGATCGATCGAGCCGGCGGGCTGCACTGGATCTCGGGCAATCGTCGTATCGAATCGCCGGTTGGGAAGTGACGGCCACGGGTGGTACAATCGGGCTGACGGGAACCGAACCCCTTCGAACGAAACCACCCTGAGCCGAAGCCGTGCCCATCGCCGCCCTGGACGTTCTGAAAAGCCTTGATAAGATGCCTGAGAAGTCCGTTTACGCGGTCGTGGGCGACGATGCGTTTTTGCGGGCCGAGGCGATCCAGGCGATCGAACGGAAGCGGTTACCGGACGAAGCCGATTCGATGGGTCTGACGAAAAAGTCGGGCGATTCGGTCGTCTTGAGTGACGTGCTGGACGAACTGGCCACGCCTTCGTTCTTCTCGCCCTTGCGGCTGGTGGTGCTTGACCCGGCCGATGGCTTCGTCACCAAAAATCGGGAAAAGCTTGAGGCCTATGCCGAGAAACCGGCCCCGGGCGGGGTTCTGGTGTTGGCGGTGAAGTTGATGCCTTCGACGACGCGGCTCTACAAGATTCTCGACAAATCGGGCGGCAACGGGGCGATCATCGACGCCAAATCGCCGAAGCCGGCCGAAGCGGTCGCCTGGGTCGCGGACCGCGCGGCGGCCCATGGGGCGAAGATCGACCGGGACGCCGCGACGCTGTTGGTCGACATGGTCGGCCCCGAGGCGGGCGTGCTTGACCAGGAACTGGAAAAACTGGCGATCGCCACTCACGACGGGAAGTCCAGCCGGATCAGGCAGGAGGACGTGGCCCGATACGTGCACGACGGCCAGGCGGAGTCGGTCTGGCGGATGATCGAACGGGCCACGAAGGGCGACGCGCGGCGGGCGCTGGACGATCTGGATTCGCTGCTTTCGGCCGGCGAGAAGCCGATCGCTTTATTGGCGGCGATGTCTTCG
>Ga0172376_10006311_pt1 | contig 12932 bp, 10 predicted proteins | sample Lak35m_FD_121114 | JGI IMG/M metagenome (GOLD analysis project Ga0172376, IMG submission 121114) | Freshwater microbial communities from Kabuno Bay, South-Kivu, Congo - kab_092012_35m | ecosystem: Environmental > Aquatic > Freshwater > Lake | place: Democratic Republic of the Congo: South-Kivu...
AATGCCTCATATGGGATTTCGCCTGATTGTACGGCGAGGATGTTCCCGCGTGGGTCAATCACGGCGAAGGTGGGCCAAGCGTTCACGCCGTAGGGTCGCCATGTATTCCAGACCGCAAAGGCGGAATCGTTGATGACAGGGTGGTGTATTTCGTAACGTTGGATGATCTGGCGGATATTTTCTGTGATGCCTTCGTTGTCAAACTTGGCAGAGTGAACGCCGATCACCACCAGTTCATGAGCGTATTCTGCTTCTAACCGCGCTAAGGTTGGGATCATGTGGATGCAGTTGATACAACCATACGTCCAAAAATCCAAAATGACCACTTTACCGCGCAAATCTTCTAGCGTGAGGGGTTGGCTCACGTTGAGCCAATCCAACCCAACAGGAAAATCAGGAGCAGGGAAGTTCTCGTTCCCGGCGGTGGGCACGCCGCTGTCGCCCTGTGCGAATACCCATGCTCCTGCACCCAAACCCAAGACAATGATCGCGATGAGGAAAACCCAAAAACGTTTTGACATAGCACTTCCTAACTGATGCGTTGAACACGTTAACAGACCCCTAGCGGGTGCGTGTTCTTACAAGCACGTGGTGAGAATGTTATGAGGGTTTTATCGAGAGGGATGGGAACTTCGTTCAGAGAAGTTCCCACTAGATCGGCTAACTGGGCAATCCATCAAACAGCGATTCTTTGGCATAGACCATGCCTACCACGCCGGGGCCGGTGTGGGCACCCACTATTGGAGTGACGTTCGTGATGGGCATGAAATGACAGTCGAGGCGTTGGCTCAATAGATCGTGTACCTCGGTTGCACCTTGGGGGTTGTCAGCATGGATGATTTGAATGCGGGCGCGTTGGTCTCCAATTTCTTGATGAATTTGTTCTACCTGTTGGGCAAGTGCCTTCTTCATGGTGCGAACGGTGCCAAGCTGATCGAGTTTACCCGTCTCATATTTCAATTGGATGATTGGCTTGATGTTCAAAAGCGAAGCGGCGAAGCCCTTGAGGTGGCTAACCCGCCCGCCATGCACCAGATACTTGAGCGTTTCGGGGCTGAAAATCAAGCGAATATGTTGTGCCAACTTGTCCACTAGTGAGATAATTTCGTCACGAGACGCGCCTGCTTGAGCGGCTCTTCCTGCCGCCTCTACTAGCCAAGCCTCGCCTCCCGACACCAACTTGCTATCAATCACGGTGACGTTAATCCCCTGATCTTTGACCATCTCACCTGCCAGGCGAGCAGAATTATAGGTTCCGCTTAGTTGGGCAGAAATATGAATGGAGATGATCTCGGTGTCAAAACTCGCCTGCTCGGTGTAGACCGTTTGAAAGTCGCCCGGCGATGGTTGCGAGGTGGTGGGGAACTTGTCCGGATTATTCTTGAGCATGCGATAAAATTCATCTGATTGAATGTCCACGCCACCGCGATAGACCTTCTCGTCAAAGTTGATGACGAGCGGGACGATGTGAATCGGTAGCCCTGTAATTCGCTTGGGATCAATATCGATGCCATTGTCAGTAATAATGCGCACTTTTAGTGCCTCCATAAAAAACTCAGTTGATATTTGAAGGTATTGTGGTGACACGGACAGTGTAACACGTTTTTTAGGAAACCCCAAAAACTCCTGACCACTTATCCCCCAACGACGCGGACGTGTAACGCCCCAATGCGCGTGTCCAAGAGTGAAATGGACATGGGGCGGTTTGCCATGTGTAGGTTGGGGGTTTCCCAAACTGCTGTGTTGAGGATACCGACCCCGCTCACCTCGCGCACATCTAAGCCTGCTACCAACTCTGTGCGTCCTAGCCCGTTCATCACATCCACGCGCACCTGTGCGCCTTCCTGAATGATGAGGTCAAGTTCACCAAGCCCACCGCGAATGAATAACTTCCCATGAGCATCTATGGGCACGTGAAGCGCGATCGCCCCCGCGCCCCCACGAACCGTGCCACTGAAGAAGGGCTTGTGCTGGGGCAGTTTGAGCGCGAACGAGCTGACGTTGGCATCAATCTCTAAATTGGAGAGGGTTAAATAGCTGAGGTCCAATGTTGCTTCCCCCACCCCGCCCTTAACGTGCAGGTCAAGCGGAATGCCTTGGGTTAGCCCGATCTGCCAATGTGGGCGTGTTGCCCAATGCTTGGGGTTTGCCCATCCTAGCGTGAGGGGGGTGGATTGGCGTAACAGGACTTTGCGTTGTGCATCTCCTATCACGCTGAAATCCAAAGAGCCAAGATAGTTCAGTTGAGCTTCTATCAACTGGCTAGACTGGGGGGGTAAGGCGGAGATTTGTGCCGTCCCCACGGATAATTCTACGGTGACGTTCGCCATAATAGCGCGATGGACGGGCGCGATGAACTCAAAGAATTTGAGTTCTTCATCCTCTAAGATGTTGCGCCGTAGGTTTTCAACAGTTTGTAAGGCGGTTTGCGTCAAGGCTTCGAGCGGGGCGTTTTGTAGCAAACGTGATCTACCCAAGACATCTAAACCAACGCGAGCAAGTTGTTCTAAAGGCGAGCGTTGAGTCATGACTGTATCATCCCTTCCGATTCGTGTTTGATATGTTGAAAGTCATCTGAAAATTCTGTCACCATGCTGTCGGTGAGTTCACCATCCGCGCTTAAGCGCACCCCCCCGTGCGACGCAGGCGGAGGGGAGACATGCTTGGGTTTCTCTAGTTGCCCACTGCTACCGAAACCGCTCATGAACGCTACTTCGGCGTCCAGTTGCTTGCGGTCGCCACTGGGTTGCTTGCTGTAGAAGGTATGAAAGCCATGCGCCAATAAGCCCATCCCCCACCCTAATCCGGGAAACAGGGGCCACATCACATGGAACCCTTCGCTGAGTGACGTTGCTAACCAAATATTCCACAGCATCAGGTTGATGAGCAGAAATACCATGGCGTGAATCCAAAAGCCCATCATCTGGTCAAAGAATTCTTGGGCAACTTTCCAGTGATCTTGGAGGACTTTCTCCTGTGAGTTATAAAGCCAGTCTTGACCGTACCGTTCCTGCATCTGCGTTTCAAAATAACTGTAGATGCGCTTGGTCATGTGTCCTGTACTAAAGTAGGTGGCGGTGGCGTGGGCAGCTAATCCCGCTCCCCACGCTAACGGGGTGACGAGCATATAAAGTGAGAATTCATGTTCAACGATGCTACCGATCATCACAATGCTATTCACCATGGCATAGGGCAGGGCGTGCCCCAACAAGCCGAACATCTGGTCACGTTGGTTTTTGAGCCGTCTCCGTAAGATTTCTTCCATTGGCAAGTGCGCCCACTTCTGTTCATCATCCAGCAAAAAGATCAGGCGTTGGTCGGGACTGGGTTGACGTTTGGGTTTTTCGACGGCATCGACTAGGCTGAAGGGTTGTGCAGGTGGGACGGAGGGGGCATTGACGGTCGAAACGGTTTGACGGTTGTTGCGCTTGATCTGGCTACGGTCGGGCGAAAGCGCACGCAAACCGGACACTTCGATGGCGTGTTCAAAGGCTTGGGCTAAATCGCTGGCGCGCTGGTAACGATCGGCGGGGGCTTTCTCCAATCCTTTGAGCAGCACCTCATCCAAAAGAGAGGGTAACTCGTTGTTGATGCTAGAAGGCAAGGGCGGGACTTCGTAGATGTGCTTGTGAATGGTTGCCATGGCGCTGTTGGCAACGAAGGGCAATTGTCCCACCACCATTTCATACAGCATCACCGCGAGGCTATACAAGTCGCTTTCCGCCCCCACTTCCGCCTCACCAAACGCCTGTTCCGGAGAGATGTAATTGGGCGTGCCCACAATCATGCCTGCGCTCATGCTGCTATCCCCTGCTTGCACCAACCGCGCCAAGCCAAAGTCAGTCAAGTAAATCTGGTCATCGTGCGACAGTAGGACGTTACTGGGCTTGACATCTCGATGTAAAACCCCGCGTTGATGGGCATAATCTAGGGCGTTGGCAACTTGCCGCATGATTTGGAGGATGCGTTGAAGGTTGGGGGGGGAGTTGTCCATCACTTGCTTGAGCGTTTTGCCGTCAATATATTTCATGACCAGATAGGGTTGCCCGTTGTTTTCGTTGAAGTCATAGATCGGCACAATGTTGGGGTGTTCTAGTTTCGCCACGATGCGCGCCTCACGGGTGAAGCGCGACAGAAAACCCTCATCTTGTTGAAACAACGGGTGCATCATCTTCAGTGCCACATAGCGATCGAGGGCAGGGTGATAGGCGCGGTAAACGGTTGCCATGCCGCCCATGCCCAACATGGACTCAATTTGATAAACCCCGATTGTTTGTCCAATCTCAAGCATTCTACGTTTCCTTCAACCGAGGATTCAGCTTCGCGTATCTATTATGCTACACCCACATCCGATTTCGATTACGTAGCAACAACCAGCAAAGTTTCAACTTGTTTGATGGCGTATCTTTGATAGAGGCGCAAAAATTGCAGTGCGCATCAATTTTGTGCCACAAGGTGTGCTGGCGTTCGTAAACACATTTGCCCGTCTTTTTTGCTAGGCGTATCGAGCGGAACTCCGTGAAACTCGTAGAGGGCGGCAACGTACCCCCGCCGAACCCACCCGTCTGCCGAAGAACGTCGCTAACCCGATGCGTCCATGAAACGCACGCACAACGGGCGATGATCGCTCAGGTCATCCACCTCTGGGCGGGTCAAGATTTCTGCCTTGGCGGGGGGCAACACCCCCAGCGGATCATCCACAAAAATATGGTCAATCAAGATTTTATGGGTGCAGTGTGTCCATTCCTCTTCACAAGGCAACACGTCTAGCGGGCGTAGGTGGGCGCACAAGGCTTGAAAACTGGGCGAGGTGGGGACAGCGTTAAAATCGCCCAGCAAAATCAGAGGGCGGGCGGGCAGGTTGTGGGTGCGTTCACTTTCGCGCAGTTCATTCATCACGCGCACAATCTCCGCCACTTGCTCACGGCGAACTTGCTCCCCCACTTGCGAGCGTGGGTGGTTAAGGTCGTGGCGATCTTCACCCGAAAGCGTGCCCAAGTGGGTGTTGAGGATGTACACCGCGCCGTAACGTGGGTGTGCAAGCGAAGCAACTTGTAAGTTGCGCGGTTGCGTGTCACGACTTCCCGTGCTGTATAGCATGGCATGGCTAATGAAGCAGGCAGTTGCCCATCCTGCGTCGTCTGCAAAGGGGCGAGTTTGCCAAGCCCACCCCGACTTGGCTAAATTGGTGACAAGCGCGTTCCCTTCTTGCCCCCACTCAATGTTTTGATAGCAAGGTTGTCCCCACAGGCGTTGGTGGGCGTGCCAATCGGTGGAAAGTTCTGCCGCAAACGCCACCCGATACTCACTCCCCAGCTTGCTCGTTAGCATCCTGAACGAAGACTGCTGGATACCGTCGATGTGCGCAATACCGGTTTCCTGTAGAGCAATCACGGTTGGTTGGGTGGTATCTAGGCAAGCTGACAAAGCACGAAAAACATCAACGCCCAAATCTGAGTGCGAGAATTGATCCCCACGCAATTTACGCGCCCCGCCAATGTTGAATGTAAGCAACTGAAACACGGAGGCTCATCCTTCATCAGGGAGATACGAGGAGCGTTTTTCGCTTCGGAGTGCCTTGTCTGCTACCGCAAAATCCTCATGGGTGCCCACGTCTAGCCATTCCCCATCAAAGGGATAAGTGGCGACGGTGTGCCCCATCTTGACCAGTTCCATGATGAGATTGGGCGCGTCTTGCCAGTCATGTGGTGGAACGTGTTCCAAAACAAACGGTTCATAGATGTAAACTCCCATGCTCACTTGAAAGGTCATGTTGGGCTTTTCGAGATAGTTGAGCAGGTTGCCGTTTGCATCAGTTTCTAACACGCCTAGACGAATTTGTTGCACCGCGGAATAACGCCCAACAGTGAGGGCGGGGCAACGTTCGCGGTGATAATCCATGATTGCTTTGAAGTTGAGCGTGGAGATTAAATCCCCATTCATCACCAAAAACGCGCCTTCATCCCCCAACCCTCGAATTGAACTCAACCCGCCTGACGTTCCCATCAGTTGGTCTTGTGGTTCGTGGCGAACCAAGACCTGGTTGGGGAGTTTGCTTTGCAGGTTGGGGAGGTAGGCTTCGATCTTCTCGCTCAGGTAGTGACTGGTGATGATAATTTCAGTGAAGCCATAATGGGCGAGTTGACGAGAGATGGTCTCTAGGATGGGTTGACCACCGAGTTCTAACATGGGTTTGGGGGTTTCTAGGGTGAGGGGGCGCAGGCGTGTTCCTTGCCCTGCCGCCAATATAACCGCTTTCATGGGTGCTCCTCTCCAGTGGGGAAGGCTTGATTTGAGTGACTACCTCATTCTACCACGCCCTTTCGTCGCACATATTCGCAAGCTGTTAAGGTTATCTAGCTCTCCACCAAGCGTTGATGATATTCTTCAATAATCATTTAGCACGCCGACGAAATTATCCAACGCTATGCCCTCACGCACGTGGGGGCTTTTGGGCTATAATCGGGCGCAGATTACTCGCACAAGTGATAAAACCCTATGCCAACACCGTTCACCCATCTGGTTGCTATTCATAGTTTGTTACAGGATTCGCGCTTATCGAACGAGATTCGACTTGCCCTGTCTGCGCAACAACCGGCGTTTCTGTTAGGTAGTGTGGTAGCAGATGCACGCATCCCTGTTCGAGACTCGCGCGAGGCAACCCATTTCTACAGCTATGCGAAACCCATCACCACCCCGCCTTGGCGCGTTCTGCTACAAAAGAACCCCTCCCTCATTCCCCCCCAGTCGGATGCACACCGCGCTTTTATTGCCGGCTATGTGGCACACTTGGCAATGGATACCGTGTGGGCGTTGGACATGCTTGCCCCACATTTTGTGCAACGGGACTGGGGTAAAGATCGAGAACATCGCTTCTTCATGTTACACTTCTTGCTGGTGCATATGGATGAGCGCGATCAACAACTCATCTCGCCAGAAGTGGCGCATACGTTCTCGTTAGCGCAACCAAAAGCGTGGTTGCCGTTCATGTCCCCCTCCATCATAGCGGACTGGCACACGCTCATTCACGAGCAGATCAAGCCAAACGGCACAAGCGATACCCTAAACATCATTGGCAAACGGATCGGATGTTCTCCGCGTGATATGCGCTGTCTATTGGATGATGTGCAGTGGATGCACGATGAGCTTTGGGCGCATCTTCCGCACGCCGTCGTGCAGGAGGTTGAAGAGCGTATGTATGCCCTCGCACGGAAATCTGTGATGGAGTATTGGAACGAGTTTGCTTTCTGACGAATTGGGATAAACTTGGGAAATAACCCATACTTATCCCAAATTTATCCCAAGTTAGGTGGTATCTATTGCCGACCCAATCAATCGTTTCAAATCGAGTTGGGTTGTGGTTGCTGATGTTTGTGCCGTATTTGATGGCACTGACAAGCGAGCGAGGGGTGCAGGAATGCACCCCTTCGGGTTTAGCTGTGGAGGGTATCCGCTAACCAGCTTAGCCCGCTTGCTTCTAGGGTGGCGCGGGTGGGAATGCCAGTGGTTTGATCCCAACCTACTTGTGCATAGTATTCATCCAAGCCGTTCTCAAATTCTTCGCGGTCAAGCTGGATGCCGTCACTCTTGCCCCCTTTAAGCACCACATCGAACAGCTTCTTGGGGAGCGTGTCTTGGTCACGGCGCAAGCCCTCACGCGCATTGTATGCCCGCATCATGTTGACGCGCTTTTGCCCCATTGCCTGAATGTCCGCAAGCGTCACGTCCCAACCGGTGGTTGCTGATAGCAACTCCGCCATTTCTTGCGCACTGTACAACTGCCACGATGGACCCCAAACGAATTGACACAGGGTCATGGTGTCGGCGGCACTGTAGGTGTATTGTGTGGTGACAAGGTAATTGATTTTCTCGGCGTTGAGCGACAGCACATCTTGCGGTTGAGTCAAGCCCAACGGCTCAAAGCGATCACGGTAGTAGTCATAGCTGGCGGGTTTATATTCGGGGTCATGTTCGGACGATTGATGATCCGCGCCGAAAGGATTCACAGCGTAGATTAGGGCAAGGCTTCGCTTCACTTGGGGCATGTGAGCAGGGAGTTCTTGCCCCTTCACTGTGAGCAAATACTCTTGTCCTTTGCCCAACCGTTGTGCTGCTTTTTCTGAGCCATCTGCCAAGATATCGCCAAAGCCTTCACGGTTGAGGGTTTTCTCTAGCATGGCGACGAGTGCGTCGGTGTTGCCAAAACGTAGCTCAATGCCGTCCGTTTCTTCAAGGTTGAGGATACCACGCTCAAAGCATTCCATTGCCCATGAAATGGTTGCCCCAACTGATACAACATCCACCCCATATTCATTGCATAGTTGATTGGCGTAGCTCAAGGCGTGCAAGTCATTCACCCCGCAGTAAGACCCCAACGCCGCTAATGCCTCATATTCTGCTCCGCCATAAGCTGGATCCAGTTTGTGTTGCTTGTATTCTGATTCCACCACGCGCTTACAGCGCACCACGCAAGCGTAGCAAGTATCGCGCCCGTGTTTGTCTTGTGTGCCTTGTTCTGCCCCACGCAACAATTCATCATACAAGCGTTCACCGCCCATCCATTGTGCAGATTCTAGGCTCGGCATGACACCCGAATCCCAGTTGTTGGTGGGCAATCCGCCTGACAACTGTTGCCCCATCACCGCCCCTGCCGTGCCATAGCGTCCAAACTTTTCCATGCCACGTGGCTCCATGCGGGGCATCGCCATTTTGCTCAGTGCGCTGATGCGGGCTTTGTCGGCAACGTTGACGCGGTTGGTTCCACGCACCACAATCGCCTTGAGCTTCTTGCTACCCATCACCGCCCCAATGCCGGTGCGCCCCCAAGCGCGGTTACTCATGTTCATCACCGCAGCAAAGTTAGAAAGTTTTTCGCCAGAGATGCCGATCTGGGCGATCTCGATTTTGCTGTCGTGATATTCCGCTTTGAGGATGGCATCCACGTCGGCAGTGGATTTCCCCCATAGGTGATCGGCGGGGCGCAGTTCCACTTGGTCATTAACAATGGATAGATACAATGGCTCGGCGGAGGCACCGCGTATGACGATGGCATCATAACCAGCAAACTTCAATTCAGCGGGCCAAAAGCCCCCCGCTTGGCTATCTGCAACGCCACCTGTGGTGGGAGATTTGCAGGTGGCTGTACAACGACTTTGACCGCTGAGGGGTAGACCGGTGGTCGCGCTTAGGGCGAAGGTCAAGACGTTATCCGGACTGAGCGCATCTATTCCTTGTGGGGCAAACTTCCATAAATAGTATAACCCCATTAAACTCCCACCGATCCATTCACGATAGAATGCTTCATCAGGTGTTTCAATTTCAATGCGACGCGCGGTCAAATCAACATGCAAAATCTTGCCGGTGAATCCATACATCATTTTTATCAAGCTCCAAAACACTTAACCATCCAACAAGGCTTTAGCATAACATACAGTCCGCCATAGTAGAAACCCGTCCCCAATCCTTAACTGAATGTAAACCTCTCCATCATCATGTAGGCAAGATTTGACACGGTTTAAGAGTTGTAACATCCGTGGCACGCCAAACCCGATTAAAATATTGGTGTTCATTGGCGTGTTTGTGGGGTGAAAATGGGACAAAAGAATGGGAAACGGAAACCCGCCCAAGACTCTGTTGAGCGCGTGCTCAAATTTAAAGTCTCGAAAGCCACCCCCGCCTACATCATCTTGCTGGTGGTATTGGTCTTGATGTCGCCGGGCATTTTGCGCTTCATCTCTTTACTGGGTTCGGCAACATGGAATGCCATTCCAGAAATGGTGGAGACCATTCGTCTGCGCAACCGTGCAATTGCCCCGTTCTTCACCGCAGAAGTGAGCCATTGGGAGCCACATATTCGACGATGGGCGCACGAACACAACCTTGATCCCAACTTGCTGGCGACGGTCATGCAGATTGAATCGTGCGGGTGGCAACAAGCGCAAAGCTACGCAGGAGCAATGGGATTATTCCAAGTGATGCCCTTCCATTTTAAGGATGGCGAAAACATGGCAGACCCCGACACCAATGCCCGACGGGGTGCAGGGGTTTTGAACGAATGTTTGGGCTATGCAGACGGGGATGTAGGCTTGGCAATGGCGTGTTACAACGGCGGACCCGGTGTGCTTTATCAGTCGCGCGCGTTGTGGGATGGACAAGTCACGGCGTACTACAAATGGGGAACGGGCATTTATCAGGACGCACAGCAGAACCGCGGATATAGTGCAACGTTGGAGGAGTGGTTACGCGCAGGAGGACAGCGCTTGTGTGACCAAGCCGCGCAAGCGTTATCCTAACTTTATGGGATGGGGGGATGGTGTTACAATGCCTCACCACCTGCCAAGCTAAATGCCGTCTTGAAACGAAAGGCTCCCGCCATGAATGACCCTGATTTAAGCGAAACCATGCGTGATTACCTCACGCATATTTTTCGCCTGAGCGAGAAAATTGCCCCGAATGAGTATGTCGCTACCTCTGACTTGGCAAATACGCTGTACGTGAGTGCCCCTGCGGTCAATCGGATGATTAACAAATTGCGTGATCTCAACCTATTGAACCACGAACGCTATCAAGGGATTGTCCTCACTGACGAGGGACGGCGCGAAGCCCTCAAACACTTACGCCGACATCGCATTGCCGAAGTTTTCTTGGTCAAGGTGATGGGTTTTGGATGGCATGAAGTCTATCACGAAGCAGAACGCATGAGCGTCGGCTTGGACGAAACCCTCCTCACGCGCATGTTGGAGATGACAGGGCATCCGACCCGTTGCCCACATGGTGCGCCTATCCCTACCCTAGAGGGTATCCTCCCATCGGAATCCTATCCCAGTTTGGTGACCGTTGAACCTGAACATGACTATCAGGTTATGCGCGTGGTTTTCCATGAGGCGGATCGCCTAGAGTATCTGGCGGCGTTGGGATTGGTGCCTGATGCAACCATCCGTCTGCTACATAAGGCACCCTTCAACGGACCGTTGCAACTTCAACTCGGGCGCGAGTATCGCATCATCGGTTTCAACCTTGCGGAGAACATCCGTGTGAAAGCCATTTAGCTGACGTTGGAAATTTTTAGAAGTGCTGTTGGTGTGGCGTGGCTAACGTAGTGCCCTTGCCTTCTCTTTACTTCGCATGTGGCTCTAGCCCCATGTCATGGCGGTGGGTTGACAAAAAGGTTAGAATTTAGTTATACTTACGTTCCTGATTGGTTTAGGGGTGAGCATTCGCTTTGGGTGGAGATTACGGAGGGAACTGTGATAGGTTTAAGAGCGTTGCGACCTGTAATTTTTGTAATGAGTATAGTCTCACTGATCGTAGCACTGTTGGTGTTGGGAACGGTGGGCAGCATTACAAATGCTCAGGAGGAAACTATTGGTGAAACGATGTCTCCTCAACCTCAACAGGAGATAGTTGCCACAACAGAAATACCTCCCGTTGAGTTTACGCAAACCGTTGCTGGAACACCTACTTTGCAACCCACAATTCCTTTAGTGGAAGTTACTTCAGCAACCCCTACTCCAACAATAGAAATCATTGTTCCAACCGAAGTTACACCAACAGTCATACCAACCATTGAAGTTGTCGCGAGCTCAGCAATCCCTACCGCGACAATAGAGACGGTTGTGACCGATGATTGGAGCGTGGTATCGCACGCAGAATTTGAAAACCTTCCAAGTGATTGGTTGATAGACACCTCAAATGCAACCATCGTTCAGCATGAAAGTGGGCAAGCACTAGAAATCGTATTAAATGCTGAAAACGCATTCAATACTTTAGAGTATCCGCAACTTTTATCAGACTCCTACGTCAAAGTTCGTTTGGCACAAATGAATGTCTCATTCACTTTGGCACTACAAGTTCAACAAAACAACCCTAATGAAGGTTATTTTGCCCAATTCCACCCTAGTGGCTTGGTCACCGTTCGAGAAGGAAATAACATTCTCAATACAATTACAATCGCTCCAGCGGATTATAACTGGCAAGAAGTCGATTTTAGTGCTAAAGGCGGTCAGATAGCTTTATCAGTCGACAGTGTTGAATATCTACGTATGCTTGATGAGACCCCTTTGCCAGATGGGTATGTGCAGTTCTTCAGTCAGAAGTCAAACGAAAACGATGGCATTATTCGTGTTGATGATATACACCTTTATTCAAGCACTCTGCCGCTCATCCAAGTTCTTATCGCTGAATCAACTACCACTGAAATCGCAACTGCGACTGAAACTCCAACTGAAACTGTGACTGAAATCGCAACCGCAACCGCAACTGTGACTGAAACTCCAACCGCAACCGCAACTGTGACTGAAACTCCAACTCCAACTGCAACTGTGACTGAAACTCCAACTGCAACCGCAACACTTGAAATAGAGGATGTGTTATTAGCTCAACAAAAACCTTTAGCACCCGTGTTGAGTGCATCAGCAGCAGGTATAAATGTTTCGAGTACAGATGTTGAACTTAGTTGGATGGTAGCATCTGCAGCGCATACCTATGATCTGCAGGTCGATAACCAATCGACATTCGCATCTCCCGAGGTCTCACAGAGTGGAATCGTTGACCTAACATACAAAGTGAATTTGCCGGAGGATGGGACATACTACTGGCGTGTGCGTAGTGTCAACATAGTTGGAGCTTCAGGGGCATGGAGCGCAGCACGGACTTTCGTGGTGGATACAGTTGCACCGGCAGCAGTACCTGATTTGATCGCTCCGACAAACGAGCAGGTGATGAGTGTAGGACGTCCAACCTTGAGATGGATGGCGGTAAGTGGTGTAACTCGATTTAAGATAGAGTTAGCTGATAACGAACAATTTTATGAACCGAAGGTAACAACGTATGTGACGAGCACAACGCTGACACCGGGTGTGTCGCTGTATCCTGGGGTGTACTACTGGCGGGTGTATGCTGCGGATTTAGCAGGGAATGTGAGTCCAGCGTCG
>Ga0172376_10006316_pt1 | contig 12928 bp, 9 predicted proteins | sample Lak35m_FD_121114 | JGI IMG/M metagenome (GOLD analysis project Ga0172376, IMG submission 121114) | Freshwater microbial communities from Kabuno Bay, South-Kivu, Congo - kab_092012_35m | ecosystem: Environmental > Aquatic > Freshwater > Lake | place: Democratic Republic of the Congo: South-Kivu...
GCAGTGACAGGCAGTGCAGCATGAGTGGGTCAGGCGCTGGGGTTGCGGAGTGATGGCGTTGCTGAGGACAAACGTTAGCAGGTGCGGTCGGCTGCATAAACTCAGTTTTCCTCGTGTATTTCCAGGAACCGGGCTTGCATCTGATCGCGATTCACCGGAGTTCCGAAAATCTGGCAGGAAGCTGGCGTATTGCAGATCGCTGTCGGCCTTAGCAGTCAGAACCGCGTGTTTGCGGAATCACCTGAATCAAAATCTGCAGGAAGTAGAATTATGATTTCGCTGCGATGGCCATTTTTGCTGGCTGTTGCACTCGCGGTGCAGGCTGTTGGTGTGAACGGTGCCGAGAACCCCGCGGGCGTTCCGGTGCTGATTCGTTTCCAGCAGGCACCTGGTCAGGCCCAGGCTGATCTCGTGGCTGCTCACGGCGGTACAGTCACTCGCCAGTTTCGGATCGTGCCGGCGGTGGCTGCCCGCATTCCGGCTCCGGCACTGGCTGCCCTGCAGAATGCTCCTGGGGTGGCTGCGGTGGAATCCGACGGCATAGTGGAAGCACACGGCGAATATGATGTTGTCTGGGGTGTCAATCGCGTGCATGCTCCTGCGGTGCATTCCGGTACCTGAGCCGGTACGACCCCGATTCCACTGCTTGGTGCGGGAATTCGCGTGGCGGTTATGACTTTGTGAACAACGATTCGGACCCCCGGGATGATCAGGGTCACGGAACACAGGTATCCGGCACGATCGCTGCTTTGATTGACGGTGCTGGAGTGGTCGGTGTGGCTCCTGAAGTCGACCTGTATGCCGTCAAAGTGCTCAGTTCTTCGGGCAGTGGTTCGTGGTCACCAATCATGTCTGGCCTCGACTGGTGTGTCGGCAACGGGATGCAGGTGGTAAATCTCAGTCTGGGTTCCAGCACTGATCCCGGTACGACAGTGAAAGCGGCATTTGACAACGCGTATGCTGCCGGGCTGTGTGTTGTGGCTTCGGCTGGCAATTCCGGAGCGGGTGCCGACACCGTTGGCTATCCTGCCCATTATGATTTAGTGATTGCTGTTGGCTCGACAACCAGCCCTGATGCATTGTCCAGCTTTTCCAGTACTGGTCCGACGGTAGAAGTCGCTGCTCCGGGTTCTTCCATCTACTCCACCCTGAACGGCGGTGGCTGGGGCACGATGAGCGGCACATCGATGGCATCTCCGCATGCTGCTGGGGTGATGGCCCTGATACTGGCAGCCGGAATTGAAGATGCGGACGGCAACGGTCGTCGCAACGACGAGGCTCGCTGGGTACTGCAGTCAACCTGCCTTGATCTGGGAACTGCCGGGCGGGACAATTCCAACGTTGAGACCGGCTTCGAACTGCAGTATGGTCTGAAATCAAAGAACTCGATCACCTGGTAGACACCGATCAGCTTGTCAGCCGACACAACAACAGCTTCGGTGAATCTGGCTGCAGGCACCTGGCGATTCCGAGTACTGGCGGTCAGCGGCACTGCAAAAACAGCCTGGTCAAACTCGGTCGATCTGACCGTGGGCAGCAAGGCCGGCCCGAAGAAGTAAGCGTGTACTGCCGGGGTAAATCTGCTGATTTTACCGACACGCTGCCGGGGGCGAGGGGTGCTATGGTGTTTTTCATAACACAAAAGCACAGACGACAGTGCTCGGGCTGGAAAGCCCTAGCTACATAGGAGCGTTCATGAGTGTTCATGAGCGGTTGAAAATCGCCAGTTCTTCGCAGCCCTCACGTCCACTCCTTATGCATTTTTCTTCGCGTCTTCGCGTGAGGCCAAACAGTCTGGACAGCGGCACAGCAGCAACGGGGAAGGGGTGTCTTTGACCCCTCACCCCCGTCCCCTCTCCCCTTCCAGGGGCGAGGGGTGCTAGTCACCCTCGAAAGCAACTACTCATTCGCACAGAAAATGCAGGTCACAGTGCTCGGGCTGGAAAGCCCGAGCTACATAGGAGTGTTCATGAACGGTTGAAAAGCGCCAGTTCTTCGCAGCCCTTACGTCCACTCCGTTGCTTTTTTCCTTCGCGTCTTCGCGTCTTCGCGTGAGGCCAGCAGCCTGGACAGCGGCACAGCAGCAACGGGCAAGGGTGTCTTTGACCCCTCACCCCCGTCCCCTCTCCCCTTCCAGGGGCGAGGGGTGCCAGTCACCCTCGAAAGCAACTACTCATTCGCACAGAAAATGCAGGTCACAGTGCTCGGGCTGGAAAGCCCGAGCTACATATGAGTGTTCATGAGTGTTCATGAGCGGTTGAAAATCGCCAGTTCTTCGCAGCCCTCACGTCCACTCCGCTGCTTTTTTCTTCGCGTCTTCGCGTCTTCGCGTGAGGCCAACGGTTTGCAGAGCGGCACAGCAGCAACAGGGCAAGGGTGCCTTTGACCCCTCACCCCCGTCCCCTCTCCCCTTCCAGGGGCGAGGGGTGCCAGCGTGTTTTTCATAACACAAAAGCACACACGACAGTGCTCGGGCTGGAAAGCCCGAGCTGCGAATGAGTGCCAGCCGTCGTGGTGATTCGTGGTTCATACCGTGCCGGCCCGTTCCTTTTGCCACTGTTCTGCCAGCTGCACCATTTGGTTCCGGTCGACTGCGGGCCGCAGGATGGTTCTGACAGAAAACCCGTACGACTGATTGACTTTGGGTTCGCGAATCAGGAACTGAAAGTCCCATGCCGGGTTGTGGCTGCGGAGTACCGTGTTGAATCCGCCGCCGCTGGGCGAATGAGTCAGTCTGATGCCGTCGGAATTGCTGAACAGCACCAGCCAGGTCAGATCATCAAACCTGCCATAAAAAAATGGCTGATCAAACCGCAGTCTGGAAAAGTTGCGGAACAGGGCCGAGCGATTGTCCGGCTCAAACTCGGCCGTGAACTGATCCTGACGATGCAGGACTGTGCTTTGATCATTGTGAAACTGAGTACACAGCTGACACCAGCCGGCCGGCTGATTGTCCACGCTGCCGAGAAAGTACATCGAGCGATCCTGAGGTGCATTGATGTAGCTGGCCCAGAACAGTGACAGGTAGCCATGAGGAAACAGGTCCCTGCGCGGCCAGCATTCGAAGTGCATGTCGATGATTCCTCCGGGCTGCAGTACAAATCGTGTGCGGCTTTCGAGGTGTGTGGCCGGAGTCGCGGGCTGGTGCAGCTCGCAGGACGTGTCATCCAGCTGCTGCAGAGTCATGGGGGCCTTGCGCGGTTCGAAGAACAGGTCGTCATTGTCAAGAGGTGTGCCGTTGACGATGTGTTCAAGGTTCAGTCCGGCGATGCCGGGAACGAACAGGCTGCGATTGGCCGCGGCATGCTGCAGGCTCCAGATACCGTTGTAGCCGGGCCGGTGAGTCTCAGTGCCCGAATTGTCGCCGATAGTGGCGGTCAGTTCGCCGGCTTTGAGTACGGTGCTGCCGGCGAGAGCAAAATCGCGTGAGGCCAGCGAGGCCAGGGTTGTTCCGGCGACCGTTTGCGTCCAGTGTCGTCGAGTTGTTCTGGCAGGTGTGTCTTCAGTCATGACGTGGCGGCCCTCCAGGTGCGTCGGTGACGGGGGGAGAGGAATTGCAGCAGTTTGACGGTACAGTTTCTTTGGTCTGCCGTCAAACGGCTTGTCGTCGGACAACGGCATCGGTATTCTCATCAGGGTTTCTCACATCGGGAGTACAATCTTGAGCATCGCGGTGTTGTTGGCAGGTGGTAATCGCTGGAGTGTCAGGTATGCATTGTCAGCAGTGCTGTTCGTGCTGGGGTACGGGGCAGTGTCGGGGGTGGCTGCAGAGCTTAACGTTCTGCTGATCCTGGTTGACGACCTGCGGCCGGCTTTGGGGTGCTATGGTGATCCGCTGGCAAAAACGCCGCAGATTGACCGGTTTGCAACGACAGCGCGGCGGTTTGACCGGGCCTATTGTCAGCAGGCGGTTTGTGGTCCTTCGCGCACGGCCTTGCTGACCGGGCGTTTACCTGATCACACAACTGTGTGGCACAATCGTAATTCGTTTCGGACTGTGCAGCCGGATCTCATCACTCTGCCTCAGTTATTTCGACTGCATGGCTGGCACTGTGTATCTCTGGGAAAGGTGTTCAGCGGGGATGCTCGTGAGCTGGATCCGATTTCGTGGTCGGTTCCCGAGGTGCTGCGAAAGCCGGAGTGGAAATCGGCTGTGCTCCGAGCTGACTTGCAGCGTGGCAAGGGTCAGCCGTTTGAGTGTGCCGATGTGGCCGATGAAGTCTATGCTGACGGGGGGCTGGCGACAGCAGCAGTGGAGCAGCTGCGTCACAGCGCGTCGGGGCAGCAGCCGTTTTTTCTGGCAGTTGGTTTTTTCAAGCCGCATTTGCCGTTCAATGCCCCGGCGCGGTACTGGGATCTGCATCGGCGAGAGGATTTTTTATCGGCGGATCCGACGGCTCGACCGGTGAATGCTCCTGAGCTGGCTTTCGCAGATCATCTTGAGCTGGCTGGTTATCGAGACGTCCCGTCAGACGAGCGTGTGGGGGCAGCGACTGCCGCAGAGCTGCGACACGGCTATTACGCCTGCGTCAGTTATGTGGATGCGCAGATCGGTCGACTGCTGCAGGGGCTGGAAGATTTGCGTCTGCAGGATTCGACGATTGTCGTGTTGCTGGGGGACCACGGTTACGGGCTTGGCGAAGCTGGTCGCTGGTGCAAGGACACCAACTTCGAATTGGATACTCGGATTCCGCTGCTGCTGCGTGTACCGGGGCAGCGGTATCCGGGGAAGGAAACACGGGGGCTGCTGGAATCTGTGGATTTGTATCCCACGCTTGCGGAGCTGGCTGGCTTGCAGGCTTCTGGGCCGCTGGACGGCCGCAGTTTTGCGGCGGCAGTTTTCGATCCGGAAGCACCTGGGCGGGAAGTCGCACTGAGTCAGTTTTCTCGGCCGTTTCGGTCGGGGACACCGCAGGTCATGGGTTACTCAATACGCAGTGATGCTCAGCGATATACTCGCTGGATCGACTGGGCAACGAAGGGGCAACTGGCAGAGGAACTCTATGATTACGCAGGCGTTGAAAGCAGTCAGCAGTTGTCCGGGGGATTGGTTGAGCACACAAATCTGGCTGGACTGCCGGGCTGGAGTGAGGTACGGCGGCAGATGAGTGAGCGTCTGGATCTGGAACTGTCAGAGCGGGTTCGTCCGCTGGCACTGCCTGAGTCTGCCGAGCCGGGGCGACGCAGGAGGAAGGGAGCTGTTTTGGAATGAGGCCCATGAGAGTTCTGCTGATTGCTGCCGTGCTGTGTGTCGGTCGTGTCTGGGGCTGTCCGGATGAGGTCCCGGCAACCGGGGCGGCAGCCGGTCAGCTGCAGGTTCAACGTCCCAATATTCTGCTGATCATTTCGGAAGACAACGGACCGCAGCTGAGCTGTTACGGTGATCCGTTCGTCAGGACGCCGCATCTGGACCGGCTGGCGGCGGAGGGGCTGCGGTTTCAGCGTGCCTTTGTGGCTCAGGCTGGCTGCAGTCAGTCGCGGGCCAGCCTGCTGACCGGCTTGTATCCTCACCAGCATGGCCAGATCGGGCTTGCGACCTGGGGTTTTCGTATGTATCGGCCTGATTTGCCGACACTGCCTGGGCTGCTGCGGGCGGCCGGATATCGTACCGGGATAATTGGTAAGCTGCATGTGAATCCCGAGTCGGCATTTCCGTTTGATTTCAGTCGGATTCCGGTGGCCAATTTTCAGCGGCGTAATCTTGGGGACTATGCCCGCTCAGCATCCGAGTTTTTGTCGACCGACAAAGATCGACCGTTTCTGCTGCAGGTAAATTTTCCGGAAGCGCACGATCCGTTTCTCACTCAGGTGGACGGGCTTCCGCAGCAGCCGTTGTCTGCAGCTGACGTGAGGTGTTTACCGGAGGCGGGGCTGGATCCGCCGGGACTGCGGCCGATTGTGGCGGATTACTACAACTGCCTGATGCGTCTGGATAGTCTGGTTGGGGATCTGCTGGAGGTTCTGGAAGGCAGCGGCCGCGCATCTGAGACGATGGTGATTTATCTGGGCGATCATGGCGCGGATCTGCTGCGTGGCAAGCGGACCAGTTTTGAAGGCGGGCTGCGGATCCCGCTGCTGATTCGCTGGCCGGGTCGAGTTGTACCGCAGGTGCGGGACGAGCTGGTAACTTCGGTCGATCTGCTGCCCACGATTCTGCAGGCAGTCGACCAGGATATCCCTGCGGGCCTTGCCGGACGGCCACTGCAGCCCTTGTTTCGGCCGGAAGTTGTGCGGTGGCGAACGATGTTGTTCAGTGAATATCACACGCACGCTGCGGCCAGCAATTATTATCCCCAGCGGGCTGTGCGGACAGATCGCTGGAAACTGATTGAGAATCTGCTGCCGGAAGAGGTGCATCCGGATTACGATGTGACATTTCGAAAGCTGTCGAAGGAGGCAGAGCGAAGAAAGATCCCCGGTGGGCTGGATCTGCACGCAGAGGTGTCTGGTGCGGCACCGAATGTGCGTACCGCGTACGCTCGAATGCGTCGACCTGGGCGATTTGAACTGTATGATCTGCAAACGGATCCGCATGAATTTTGTGACGTCTCGACAGCGCCTGAGCATGCAGAGACACTGCGATCGCTGCAGCAGTCGCTGCTGCAATGGCGTCAGGAGACCGGTGATCCTTTGTTGCTGGCCGAGAATCTGCGGCGATTAACGGCAGAAGTGCGGGCGGTGCAGGACAAGTCGGAGGGGCGGCAGCTGGTGTGGGGTTATCCGGAATACTTTTTTGGACGTGAGCCAGCAGCGGCCGGGGACCTGCCGAAAACTCAAACCGTCCGCAAAAAGAAGAGGTTGCCATGAGTGATGGCCGGCTGTTTGGGCTGCTGGCAGCGGCAGTTGCGGGCGTCTGTTCAGCTGTGCTAAGTTCGGCAGCCGTTTCGGCGGATGAACGACCGAATGTACTGATGATTGTTGTGGACGATATGAATGACTGGGTGGGTTGTCTGCAGGGGCATCCCGACGTGCAGACTCCGCATATTGATCGTCTTGCTGCTCGAGGTGTGCTGTTTGCCAACGCGCATGCGGCGGCGCCGGTCTGTAATCCATCGCGGGTGGCGGCGCTTACAGGTCGCAGACCTTCCAGTACGGGGATCTACAGCAATGATGCCGTGTGGCACACCGTCCTTGGCGATGTGCCGTCGATTCCCGCGGTATTTCGCGGTGCGGGGTATCACACGCTGGGCGGAGGCAAGGTGCACCATCATACGCCGGGCTTCAATCGCCGGACGGACTGGGATGGGTATTTTGATCAGGTGTTTGACAGCCATTATCAGCAGCAGCTGTCTCGTGGGGAATTGCAGGGCAAGTTTTCCTGGCCATCTGGCTTTCCGCTCAACGGTCTTCCGGAAGTTCGCAGCCTGCAGAAGCCTCCCCAGAATCCCGTGGAGTTTGACTGGGGGCCCTTCGATGTTGTGGATGAGGAGCTGGGGGATGGCCAAATGGTCGAGTGGGCTGTGAAGTTTCTGCAGTCACCGCGTGAGCCGTTTTTTTTAGCCGCGGGGATCTATCGTCCGCATCTGCCTTTCTACGCGCCTCGCAAATATTTTGAGATGTATGATCGTGACAGGCTAAGTCTGCCGGTTTGCCCGGCGGATGATCTGCGCGATCTGCCGGCTGCGGGTTTGCGAATGGCCCGCGATCGTGGGGGAGACTATGAGCTGGTGCAGCAGGCGGGACGGCAGCGTGAGCTGGTGCAGGCGTATCTGGCCAGTATTTCGTATGCGGATGCGCTGGTGGGGCGGCTGCTGCAGGCACTGGATGCGACGGATGCAGGTCGCAGAACGCTGATCGTTTTCTGGTCCGATCACGGCTGGCATTTGGGTGAGAAGCAGCATCTGCACAAATTTACTTTGTGGGAGCGATCAACTCGAGTGCCGCTGATAGTCGCGGGCGCGGGGGTACCGGGTCAGGGGCTGCGTTGTCCGGCTCCGGTCAGCCTCGTGGATTTGCTGCCCACGTTGTGTGAGCTTTCGGGACCGGGGCTGGCAGCGGTCCCGAACGGGATCGATGGTCAGAGTTTTGCTGCGCAGGTGCGGGAGCCGGCAATGCCGCGTGAGCGACCGGCGGTCACGACTCATGGTGTTGGGAATCACGCCGTTCGCTCGGCTCGCTGGCGTTACATTCGCTATGCTGACGGTGGTGCTGAGCTGTATGACCATGCGGTGGATCCGCACGAGTGGGCGAATCTGGCAGATCGGCCGGAGTTTGCGACTGTGATTTCTGAGCATGCCCGCTGGCTGCCGCAGACAGATGCGGCTCCGCTGCGGGTTAAGAAACAGAAGGGGCAGGAATGACCAGCGTGACTCGGTGTGTCAGCAGTGGGGCGTGTCTCTGGCTGCTGGCTGGCGTGATTTGGATATCGGCGACAGCCTTTGAGTGTTTGGAGGGCGCTGACGGGGCCGGGCGTCCGAATGTTGTGTTGTTTCTGATTGACGATCTGGGCTGGCGCGATTTGGGGTGCCAGGGAAGTACTTATTATCGAACGCCGCAGATTGATGAGCTGGCGGAAACAGGAATTCGATATACGCAGGCATATGCGGCCTGTGCCGTGTGTTCGCCAACTCGCGCTGCAATCCTGACCGGCAAGGCGCCAGCCCGACTGCTGCTGACGGACTGGCTGCCGGCTGGACGCTGGGATCCGGCTGCACGTCTGCGGGAGGGCCGTTTAGTGCGGGGTTTGCCGGTGGAGGAAGAAACGGTGGCTGAGGTGCTGCGGGCTGCCGGATACCGCACGGGCTCGGTCGGAAAATGGCATTTGGGCAGTGAACCGTTTTCGTTGCCGGAACACCATGGCTTTATGGTGAATATCGGCGGCAATGCGCACGGCGCACCCGGAAGCTACTTTCATCCCTATGCCGGGAACTGGATGATTCCTGGAACCGGACTGCGGGCGACCTGGCAGGTGCTGCAGGGTGGGAAATCCGGCGAATACCTGACAGATCGTCTGACGGATGAAGCGGTCCGGTTCATTGAAGACAGCGGAGACAATCCATTTTTTCTGTATGTGCCGCATTATGGAGTGCATACGCCGCTGGAGGCGAAGCCGGAACTGATCAGCAGGTATCAGTCGGTGTCAGAGTCTGAGCGGCAGGGGCTGCCAGAGTACGCCGCCATGATTGAGAGTGTGGATGAGAGTGTTGGGCGAATTCTGCAGACCTTGCGGAAAACAGGCGTGGATGAGCGAACCATGATAATCTTCACCAGTGACAATGGCGGGTTCTGGAAAGCAACCAGCAATGCACCCTTGCGGGCCAATAAGGGTGCATATTATGAAGGTGGTATTCGTGTGCCGCTGATTATTCGCTGGCCGGGGCAGCAGACGGGGCGAGTGGAGGAAGATCCGGTAATCAGCATGGATCTGTATCCCGCGATTCTGTCGGCTGTCGGACTTCCGTTAAGACCTGAACAGCATCTGGATGGCGCAGATCTGAGTCTGCATCAGCGCGGTGACAAACTGCCGGAACGAAATCTGTACTGGCACTATCCGCATTACAACGAGCATCCTGGGAGCGTGCCTTGCAGTGTGATTCGCAGCGGCAGATGGAAGCTGATTGAGATGTTCGATCCGGCTGCAGTGGAGCTCTATGATCTTCAGGCTGATGCAGGTGAACAGAAGAATTTGGCGGATACAGAACCCGCAGTTCGCCTGCGGCTGCTGGAACAGCTGACGGCCTGGCGAACGGAGGCAGATGCGGAGCTGATGCGTCCGAATCCGGGCTGGGATCCGGCAGCGACGAACCGCCGCAAAAAGAGAGGAGCCAAGAAAAATGCGGCGGCAGACTGAGATCAACAGCAGCTGTGATTACAAGGAAAATCCAGCAGCGATTTGCAGAGTACGCCGGTGGTATGCCCGAATCTAACGCGCTGTTGCGGAAAAACAACACTCGCTTTTCCCGCCTGTGGGATTGTCTCGGCCAGGCGAATTGGCTAAGGTCTGGATTGCAGCCTGAGGGCGGCGGCGGTCAGGCAGTCATTTTCCTCGTTTTTCAGGGTGACTTCTGGGAGTGCTCCTTTGTCCGGATCCCGGCGCAATTCAGCCTGCAGTGGTTCTTCCCTGCTTCGCCTGCTGCAGCTGTGTCTGCCGCTGCTGGCTGTTGGCTGCTGGTGCTGCGACTGTGTGTCCGTGTCAGCCGACGAACTGGCGCAGCGGATTGATTCGCTGCTGCAGCAGTCCTTCACCAGTGCTCAGGCTGAGCCAGGTCCCGTCAGCGACGACGCCGAATTCTGTCGCCGTGTGACGCTCGATCTGATCGGACGCATCCCGGCGGCCTCAGAGCTGGCTGCCTTTCTCGGCCATCCGGATCCGCAGCGGCGCGTCCTTCTGGTCGAACAGCTGCTCAGCAGTCCTGAACACAGTCGACGGATGGCCGATCTGTTTCATGTGATGCTGATGGAACGTCGCGGCGATCACCCGGAATGGCTCGGTTTTCTGCGCACGTCATTTGCCGGGCAGAAACCGTGGGACCAGCTGGTGCGTGAAATCCTGGATCCCCAGGAGTCTCCTGAGCAGATTCGCGGGGCTGCCTGGTTTATTACGCGACGGCTGGAGAAGGTCGGGCAGCAGGACACCGATTATCCCGGACTGACTCGCGATATCGGTCGACTGTTTCTGGGCTGTGATCTGCAATGTGCTCAGTGTCACGACCATCTGACAATCTCTAACTATCGCCAGATTGAATTTCAGGGTTTGTATACGGTGTATCGCAACACATCGATTCGTACGGACGTCAAATTTCCGGCTGTGGCTGAAAAGCCCTTGACGAAGAAGACCGACTTTATGTCGGTGTTTGACAAGCAGCCACTGACGGTCGGTCCGCGTGTTCCGTTTGGTGTTGAGCAGGAGATTCCGCAGTACGAGTCGGGGCGGGAATTTGCTGTGGCACCGGACCGTGCGAAGAATTTTCCGGGTGTGCCAAAGTTCCGCGGCCTGCAGTTGATTGCTCAGTCGCTGCCGGTGTCTGCCAACCGGCGTTTTGCCGAGAACCTGGCGAATCGTCTGTGGTTTGTGATGTTTGGCACGGGCCTTGTAAATCCGCTGGATCAGCTGCACGACGACAATCCGCCCACTCATCCGGAAGTGCTGGCGGCTGTGGCCGACGCCGTGACGGCAGCCGGTTTCCGCATCCAGCCAATTCTGCGTGAGCTGGCCCTCACTCAGGCCTATCAGCGCAGTTCTGCCGGTGCAGCTTCCGAACGGGTGCTGTATCAATATGGCCGCGAGAAGCGACTGTCGGCTGAACAGCTGCTGGCCAGTGTCCTGACGGCCTGCGGCGATGGCGCTGTGAAGGTTGCTGGCGACAGTGTGTCTGAGGCTGAGCAGAAGCGTGCCGAGTTGTTTGTCAGGGCCTTCGGGAACATTCCGGGGGAGCCGGAACTTGAGTTTTCACCTTCGCTGAAAGCTGCCTTGTTTGTGCTGAACGATCCGCTGCTGCAGGAACAGCTGCAGCCGGGCGGCGGTAATCTGAGTGAGCGACTGGCGTTGATTGCGGACAGCGGCGCGGTGGCCGAACTGCTGTACCGTGCGGTGCTCAGTCGTGTGCCGGATGCTGAAGAAGTGCAGTTTGTGAGTGATTATCTTGGGCAGCGGGCTGATGCTCGACGCCAGGCCATCGGGAACCTGATCTGGGGTTTGCTGGCTTCCACGGAATTCTGTTTGAATCATTAAGTCCATGCAGTTGAATTGTCAGTCAGATCAGCATCAGATGTCGCGTCGTCGCTGGCTGGGTACAGCAGCGGCCGGGACGGCGGCTGCGCTGCCGCTGTTTGATCCGGCGCTGCATGCTGTGGCCTTGCAGCGGTCGGCAAAGCAGGTGCTGTTTATCTGGCTGGACGGCGGCATCAGCCAGCTGGAAAGCTGGGACCCCAAACCGAATACGGAATTTGGTGGCCCCTTCCGTGCGATTCCCACCAGTGTGCCGGGAATTCATGTGAGTGAGCTGCTGCCGCAGACGGCGCAGCAGATGCAGCATCTGGCGATCGTTCGCAGTTTGTGTACAGAGGACAATGCGCATTCTTCAGGCGTCGACCGTATTCAGCGTGGCGACCCAAAGAATCGTGGCGTGGTGTATCCCTATTTCGGTTCGGCGGTCACGAAACTGCTGGGGCCGAATGACAGTGGCCTGCCTCCTTATGTCTGGATTAAACCGCTCAGCGGCGGCTTCATGCACAAGGACGCCGGTTTTCTGGGGCCGCAGTATGGTTCGCTGGCGTTTGGTGACGGCAAGCCACCACAGAATCTGCTGCAGCACCCGGATGTCAGTGATCAGCAGCAGCAGGAACGCATGGAGATCCGTGCCTTCGCTGATCGGCGGTATGCACGCGGCCGCCGACCGGCCAGTACTGACGCGAATGGTTTTGTATTCAGCATGGGATTGGAGCTGATGCAGCGGCGTCAGTTGTTTGATGAGTCGACGTTTTCTCCGGCCGATGTGCAGCGCTACGGGACTCATGATCTGGGACGCCACATGCTGCTGGCACGACGGATGCTGGAAGCCGGTGTGCAGTTTGTGAAGGTAAACAGTTACGGCTGGGACACTCACGGGGACAACTTCAACGGCAGCTACAGTCTGGTGCGGCGTTTTGATCAGCCGTTCGCCGCACTCATTTCGGATCTTGCGGCAGCCGGACTGCTGGATCAGGTGCTGGTGATTGCAATGAGCGAATTCGGCAGGACCCCCAGAGTCAACGGCCATCTGGGCCGTGACCACTGGCCCGAGGCCTGGTCGCTGTGTATGGCGGGAGCCGGTGTGCGGCGCGGAATTGCGGTGGGCAGCACCAGTGACAACGGAACATGGGTGACGTCCGAACCTTATGACATTGGGCACATGTTCCATACGTGGTTTTCGGCGCTGGGGATCAACAGTCGCGAAACGGCGTGGGACAATCAGGGCCAGCCCCTGCCGATTGCTCATGAAGACTGTCA
>Ga0172376_10006317_pt1 | contig 12927 bp, 8 predicted proteins | sample Lak35m_FD_121114 | JGI IMG/M metagenome (GOLD analysis project Ga0172376, IMG submission 121114) | Freshwater microbial communities from Kabuno Bay, South-Kivu, Congo - kab_092012_35m | ecosystem: Environmental > Aquatic > Freshwater > Lake | place: Democratic Republic of the Congo: South-Kivu...
ACGCTGTATGCACACATGAGCCGGTTCAACGTGAAACCGGGTCAGAAAGTGAAACGTGGTGACGTAATCGGATTTGTGGGAAGCACCGGAACCAGTACAGCCCCGCATTGCCATTATGAAGTGATCAAGAACGGAGAGAAGATAAATCCGATCAACTTCTTCTTCAACGACCTTTCTGCCGAAGAGTACGATAAGGTGCTCGAAATTTCGAACCAGGCCAACCAATCGTTCGACTGATAAATAGCTATGCCACCGTACAAGGAAAAACCGATCGAAAAGCTTTACTACTCCATTGGAGAGGTGGCCGCCATGTTCGATGTGAATACCTCACTTATCCGATTCTGGGAGAAGGAGTTTGACGTGCTAAAACCGAAAAAGAACAAGAAGGGAAATCGGCTTTTTACGCAGAAGGATCTGGATAACCTCAAGATCATCTACAACTTGGTGAAAGAGCGGGGCTATACGCTGGATGGGGCAAAAAAGAAACTTCGTGAGAACAAGGCTGATGTTGTGCCTACCGAAGAGATCATCGATCGGCTGAAGAATATACGTCAATTCCTCGTTGAGCTGCGAGACAGCATTTGAACGTTCGATGACCTTAGTGGTGCGGCATTTGCGCCTTCTGTCTCACCACGGTTGCGAAATCATTTCCTGACACTTTGGATTCGGCCCACGAAACGAAATCGAAGTATTCGAATGCGGCTTTTTCCAGCGGATCCTCCTGTAGCGACCTTATTTTTTCGAGGAAGTCTTCATACTGCTCCACCTCCGAGATCGGATCGGGCGAACGAAGAAGTTTGGTGATCAGGTCCAAGAACGACTCTTCAAACTGAAAATACCTGTTTCTGGTGGACAGATAGCGTTGAGTTGACCGCAATGCGTAGGGGAGAAGATTCTTGTTGTTCAATTCTATGTGGATGAGCAGATTGAGCAACTGACCGAAGCAATAAATGTCGAGGCTTTGGCTTATTCCAATGTCATTCAACAGGCGATTGGTCCATTTCAAGGCATCATTGTACTTCTTTGCCCCGAAATAGATGATGGCAATGTTGAAGTAGAAGAACGCTTTCCGAACGCTGTTCAGCTTGTGCTCGTAAAGCATCAGACCGTTTTCAACCTGAGGCAAAAGCTCCAGACCTTTTTCAAACTCGCCAGTAAGGAAGTGAATGGTCAATTCAATGCTGTTGGCGCTTGAGAACAGTTTTATCTCCAGGTCTTCATTGTTGCGTATTTCCATGGTTTTGGGCAATTCGCGCAGCTTTTTCAAATAGAAGAACACCGAAGTGTAATCCTTCAATTGGCTGGCCACATATACAATATTGGTCAGAATGGAGAAATAGATATTCGGTTCTTCCTGAAACTTGTCCAAGTTGGCCTCAATGTGGTCTACGTTCGCTTTCAGGTATTTGAACGAATTGGCATAATCACCAACCCCGAAGTAATACGCACTGTAAATGTGGTTGTAGAGATATTCAGATTGGTAGAATACGTGCTCGGGTTCCCTGTTCAGAAGTGTGTCATCAATAATGGACTTGAGTCGGGTAAGACCTTCCTCCGAACGCGCTTTGCCACGTTTGTTCAATATGTTGAACAGCCTGCTCTTAATGCCCCAGAAATCGTTATAAACCTCTATCAACCGCACGATGCGCGTGTTCTCATGCATCATATCCTCCAGTTCCTGATCGCCCACGTTTTCATAGTTGTCCTTTTCAATAAGGAGCTTTTCCCACATGAAAATTTCCAGCAGAGAAGTGTGCTTGTCGTATTTGTAGGCAAGTTTCTTTGCCCCGTCAAGCAATTTCTGACTTTGGCTATACAGGCTCTTCTTATACAGAATCTCTGCACAGTGCAGGGTACGTTTCAGTTGCGCGTCAATGGAACTGTTTGCATGGAAAGCATCCAATGAGCGTAAGATCACATCGTAAAGCCTTGTTTTCGCAATCGGCAATGAGTTAAGCAATGCCTTGTTTCTGATCGACTTCTTAAGCAGCGCCTCCTCGTACTCATCCAAGTGGTCGATGGCATCGAAAAGCAACTGATGATTATTGCGCTCACCCGCTTGCTTGGAAGTGTAAAGTTTAAAGTACCGCTTCTCTGCTTTGGTAAGAGACTTTATCAGTTGAAAAACCTTGTCGGAAGTAGCCTTGGACATGTAATTAAAGGTAATGTTTTTGTTGGTGATAAAGCGCTTAGACCTGTAATAATTACTGCGTGTTACGAATGTCATCTGAGGCTTGGACAATGCTCGCAGACCCAATACGGACTCCTGTTTGAGCACAACCAAGCAGTTTTTTATGTCGGATGATCTTCATAACTTTAAGATAGCCTGAAAATCCGGACGGTTGGAGGTGTAATTAATGCCTTTTTAGAGGCGGATTTGGGCGTTAGAAGTGTAATGTTTGCCACTTTTTTTGTAAACCGTTGGAAGTGTAAATCGAAGGTCTTTAAAAATGTAGGTACAATCAATTGATAATGAGATGATTAATCCATTCCGATACGCGTAAATAGAGGCTTTAGAAATGATAGAATCGGCAATTAGGTGGTTTGCAGACTACAAAATGCGTATCTAACTTTATGTCGGGCAAAATCGAAAACAGATGTTGAACCTTTAAAAAATGAGAGTCATGAAAAAGATGTACAGTAGATCAATGGATGCAGTGAGCCTGAAGGCTGTGGCCAGAATTTCGGTAGTGATCATTCTGGTGATGGTATGGATCCTTATAGATAAAGGAAACGTTTACGGACAGAGCACAACAAAACAGACGCAACTCTCAAAACAGACCAACGCTTCAACGCAAGATGGTCCCAGTTTCAAGGATGGCGATGAGGATCAGACCGATGATGAATTGGGCGGAACGGATGAAGGCGATGTTTTCACAACGTTTCCGAATCCGGTAGTGCAGGAGCTTGTGTTCGACTTCGAATTCACCGTGAAGGAGGGTATTCCTTACGATGTACATGATCTGCTTGGAAAATTGGAGCAGAAAGGAGAGTTCAAACCGAATATCAAAACACAGAAACTCGACCTATCGAGTCTCAGACCCGGAATCTACATGGTCCGACTGAAGTTGGGCAACAAGATGGTGGTCAGAAAGATTCTGAAAGGTTAACAGCTAATTGCGTACACCTCGTTCTTTGACATACTGATAAGAAGAATAGCAGAAAACTCCGCTGTCTGATTATCAGAGAAGGAGGCCTTTGGCCAAAAAGTTGCTCACGTAATCGGCAATTCCTTCCTCCAATGTGTGGAAAGGTCTGTTGTAACCGATGCTTCGCAACTTGGTCATGTTGGCTTCAGTGAAATACTGATACCGTTCTCTGATATCGGCCGGAGTGTCTACAAACTGGATGTTCTCTTCGTGGCCAACGGCCTTGAACGTAGCTTTTGCCAGATCGGCAAAGCTGCGAGCCTTGCCTGTGCCCAGATTGTAAATGCCGCTGTGCTTTCTGGTCTCCATCAGAAAAATGCACACTTCGGCCACATCCAGCACGTAAATGAAGTCGCGAAGTTGCTCGCCATCCCGATAATCAGGATGGTGAGAACGGAACAGTTTCATGCCGCCAGTTTCGGTTATCTGGCTATAGGCGTGAAACACCACAGATGCCATTCTTCCCTTGTGGTACTCGTTGGGTCCATACACATTGAAGAATTTCAATCCCGCCCAGAAATAGGGTTTGGTCTGGCGGTCAATGGCCCACTTGTCAAAATCGTTTTTCGATTCTCCGTACGGGTTCAAAGGTTTGAGGTTTTTTATCACGGAATGATTGTCCTCAAACCCCAGTTCTCCCAAACCGTAGGTCGCGGCCGATGAGGCATAAACCAAGGGAAGACCGAATTCGACACAACGCTCCCAAACTTGCTTCGAGTATTCGAGGTTGAGTTCATCAAAGATGCGGTGGTCGAGTTCGGTGGTATCGGTGCGTGCACCCAAGTGAAATATGAACTGAATGAAACGGTGATTCTCATCGATCCATTGAAAGAAATCCTTGCGATCGACCTTTGTCGAAAGTCGTTTTCCTTCTAAGTTCCGGTTCTTGATCGGGTTGCTGAAATCGTCAACGGCAACCAGGTCGACATAACCTGCTTCCTGCAATTTCGAAATGAGGCAACTGCCAATAAATCCTGCCGCTCCGGTTACAACGATCATCAGTTGGTTATCAATAGTGTGTTCCCGTTGTATTGGGCATTATATTGTTGAAGACCGATTGCAGCAGGGCCTTCGATTGGGGCTCCATCAACCAGTAGGAATTTGGAATGGCAACAGTCCGTATCTACGGCCGTGATGTCGGTATTGTCTACCGAAACGCGACACTCTTCCTCAATTTGAAACGTGCAATGGCGGTCGTAAGCGCGGAATTCGTCTGGTGAGAATCGGTAAACGATGATGCCTTTCGATCCTCCGCCAATGTAAACCCAACCGCCAACGGCCTGCAATGGGGCGAATTCCGGATTCGAAACCGTCAGTTGGTAATTGACAGGGACGTAAGGAATGCCTGATCGATTTCCGTCTTGACACGAATTGGAGCTGAGCACAATGGCCAACAACAGGGCGAGTAGAACAAACCGAGTAGGTTTCATGGATGCGAAGTTAGCCAATACAACAAACGGGCTACCCGTTTATTGTGTCTACTTTCGCCCTATGAGGCTTCATTTCATCGCCACGTTCGCTGTGTTGTTTTTGATGCTAATGGATGCATTGGCCCAACTTGCCATTCGAAATGGGGTAAGCATACCAACTCGGGACACATTGAATGTTCTGATCGTGTTTGCGGAGGTCGATTTTGGAGATGGACCTTGCCACAATAATGCGGTTGAAGACTTCAAAGGCAATTGGCCAAAGGCTGCGAAAGGAAGAACGTTACCGCCAACTTTTGCCGATTCGTTCTTTGATACCGAACTGAAACCAGGTGCTGAACCGAAAGGATTCATTACACAGTTCTATCACGAAGCGAGTTTCGGGCAGTATGTGCTGCTTGGCGATTACTTGCCACGTGTTGTAACCATTCCTTGTAAGAACATTCGTGAAGGTGACAATGGTGTTTCCCAGATTCTGAAAGTGCTTGGGCAGCGAGATACTGCAAAGGTCACGCTGCATACGAACAGTGGTTTTCCGCTGAAGCATTTCGATAAGTGGACCGATACAGGTAGAGGAAAGGAGAAGTTGAAAGAGGCGGATGGGAAGATCGATCTTCTGTACATCATTTGGAGGAACAATCGGATACTTGCCGGCCCGAACACGCGTGATAACGCGGGCTACGGTGTAATGGCGGTAAAAGGCGGTCCTTTCAAAGATATGGACGGGTTGAACAACATGGCTTCGTTCAATGTGTCTTCAACGGAGCACGGAGCCAAGTTCATCACCATTGCAGAACATCTTCATGGCATTTTCGGAGGAAACCATTGGCATTCGGCAGGGGGCAGAGGAATGCACACGTTTCTCGTTCCGCCTTCGTCATACGGCATCACAGGACAGTTCGGGGCGGCCATGCAGGCAGCTTCGGGTTGGGATAGATGGATGATGGAATGGAAGCGTTCTGACAAGAATTTCGTGATCAGCGCCCTGAATTTGGAAGGTCAGGAAGTGGTCACGGATCTGGTCAGCATCGAAACGCATCCGCATGGAGCATCATTCATCCTTCGCGATCTCATGCAATTCGGTGATGCGGTTAGGATAAAACTGCCTCACATCGATTGGCAAAAGGTCGGTGATGTGAAGAACCAATACCTGTGGTTGGAAAACCGACAGATGAAGTTCAGTTCAGACCGATGGTACGATAGTCCATGCGCAGATTCGAACGAAGATGAATTCCCTTATGGCACACCCGGCATTTACAGCTACATTCAAGTAGGAAAGGACCAAAAAGAAGGAGGTGCAGAGATCTATTCATCTGCAACCGCCCAGCCGAATGGATTGGCAAGTCCGTTCTTTCCAGTAACTGCTGAAGGGAATTTCGATTTCGAATATCGCTACGACCGATTGCAAAAGCCCGATTATGGAATGGATTGCAATTGGGGAAACGAGAACATTCCGAAGGATGTGAAAAGAAGTCGGCCAAATCCGTTTACGGGTCATTCCGACCTTTTTGCGCAATTCGATTACAATCGTGATGGAAAACTGTATTCAGGAGACAAGATCGAATGTGGAATGAGCGAGTTGGTAGGCGATTCGGTGATTCACAATTACCACATCAGTGGCGATTGGGAAGACGCTTTTTCTGCCGCATCGGGCAAAATGGAACTCAGCCTTTCGACCAATCCTGCTGCTGTTACTGTTTACACCTTCGGTTCCAATTTCGAATTCGGGCAATACCTTTTTAAAGATGGTCGTTTTCCAAGTTTTGAGAACCGCAGCATTTGGCTGAATGGTTTGGAGATCCGATTCTCGGAACTTGGAAAAGGTCGGATACGTGTTGATATCCGTTGGGATCAATACCACGTGAAAAAGAACGTGCGGTGGTGTGGAAGTATTGAGCTAAGTCCGAATGATTTCAATACGAATGAGCCTTCGCTGGTGGTGGAAAATGGTGCAACAGTAAGTTTGGAACACGGAGAAAGTCCAACGTTCCGCGAAGCCATCGATACGTTGGCAAACGGAACTTACGTTTTCTCAGCGCCAACGCAACTTAACGTACGAGCCAACGCGATCATGGTATTGGAATCAGGTTCCAAGTTGGTTTTGAACGATGACAGCAAGCTGATTGTAATGAACGGAGGAAAGCTGATCGTGAAAAAAGGAGCCAAAGTAACAGTTGGGAAGCACGCCAAACTGAGTTCCGAACTTCCTGACGGAATCGTGAAAGAATCTGGTTCAAGCATCAAATTCAAAAAATGATGGAATTATTGTCGTAGCGAAAACATTGCAACATGAATTACAAGATCGATATTGACCGCATGAAATTCTTGAAAGGAATTATCACGGTCATCTTCTTATCAGTATGGGTCAATGGCAGTTTTGCCCAAAGCACCGCCACCAAAAAGCAGAAGGAGGCGGAAAAGAAGCAGGAACTGCAGGAGAAGGAAGCGGTAAAAGCCCACGAAAAGGCCGTGAAACGCCATTGGAAAGGGCAGGACAAGGAAACGCAGAAGCGAATGAAGAATTCGCAGAAGAAGGCAAATAAAGGCAACCGGCCTAAAAAATGGTCGGCCAAGCACAAAAGAGAACGAAATGGATGATCTGGGAAATATAGTATATGTGGTAGCGGCCATCGGGTGGTTCCTTTGGAACACCTACAAAAAGTCGCAGGAAGGTGGTAAGAGGAAACAGCCTGCCAAGCAACAGAGGCCAACTGCTCAACCTCAACGGGAATGGCGCCCGGCAGATGCAAAGTCGCTGGAAGAGTTATTGCGCGAGCAATTGAACCCCACGGTTCAGACTCCGAAACCGTTGCCAGTTAAATCTCCAAAGAAACGTGAGACCTTTTTGAAAACGGATCTGACCCATAGTCACCTCAATGAAGGTTATCAGATGTCGAAAAGCGAAATGGGCGGTCATAGAGTAGAACGTCAGGTTCGAAAAATGCACTTGGAGGAAGAGGTGGAAGGGGAAACTTTAATGCAACGAATGTTCGGTGGTGAATTGGACATGCAAAAGGCGGTGGTTCTGAATGCGATATTGGAAAGACCCTATCGATGAATTAACACCCTTTAACAATTGTTTAACAAATTTTGACGTCCAAATCGATGTTTGCTACTTTAGCCGCGCTTTTCGCGGAGCGTAATTGAAAAGTAAAAGTATGATGAAAAGATTTCTACTATTCAGTGTGTTCATTATCAGTTCGTTAGGGGTTGTAAAAGCCCAGATCGGAACCGGTACTCTACAAGGGACCATTAAGGACGACAAGGGAGAGCCCGTGCCGTTCGCCAACGTGGTCGTTATGCAAGCCGGTCAGCAGGTGACAGGCGCGTCAACCGACTTTGATGGTATCTTTAAGATCAAGTCCATCAAGCCAGGAAACGATTATGTCGTGAAGGCTTCCTCCGTGGGTTTCACTGCTCAGGAAAAGCGTGGCGTTGTAGTTAAGGCCGATCAGATCGTGTATGTCGATTTTGGACTCAGTGCAGGCGTTACGATGGATGAGGTTGTGGTTATTGACTATGAGGTTCCGTTGATCGAACGTGATGGTGGTTCCAAAACAACCGTTACTGGTAAAGACATCGAGAAGATGCCAAGCCGTGGTGCTGCCGCTGCGGTAACCACTGTTGTGGGTGTTCAGGACAATGATGGTCAGATCGGAAGTATCCGTGGTTCTCGCGATGGAAACACCAACACCTTCATTGATGGGGTTAAAGTTCGCGGATCGGCAAACATTCCGCAATCAGCCTATGAACAGGTCACGGTGCTTACCGGAGGTATTCCAGCTCAGTACGGTGATGCGGTAGGTGGTGTCATCTCCATTACAACCAAAGGCGCTTCGCGCGTAACGTACGGTGGGATTGAACTTGTAAGTTCGATCGGAGCCAAGTACAACGATAAGGGCGATTATCTGTTCGACCCTCAAGGTTATCATCTTGTGGCAGGGAACATCTCTGGTCCGCTCATCAGTATCAAAGACAAGACAGATCCTGAAGGGAAGGCAAAACGACCAATTCTCGGATATTTCTTGGCTGGTGAAGTGAACTACATTCAAGATCCAAACCCATCCGCCATTGGTAACTATTACGTAAAGGAAGATGTCTTGAACGATCTGCGCCAGAATCCCATCATCAAGTCTTCAGATGGTGCTTCGTTGCTACGTTCAGAATTCATCCGTCAGAGCGACCTCGAATGGTCTGCTCAAAAGCGCGATGCACAAAGACGCAGCGTGGTTGCTTCTGGAAACATTGACGTTTACACCACTCCGAACATTACCTTGAAGTTGGGTGGTTCTATCGATTTCAACGATCAGCGTATCTATAGCTACAACGGTTCTCTCTTCAACTTCAACAACAACGGGGAGGTCATCAACAAGACCTGGAGGGTTTACGGAAGATTCACTCAGCGTTTCGGCAATAGAGCTGCAGCTGAAGGCGAAGAGAAGAAGAAGAACGGAATCACCAATGCGTTCTACAGCATTCAGGCCGATTACTCAAGCTTTACGCAGAAGACACAGGACGATGAGCATAAGGATGAACTGTTCCGATATGGCTACGTTGGAAAGTTCAAGACCTACAAGGAGAAGACATATGGATTCGGCATCGATCCTACAACTGGTCTCGTAGGTTTCATACAGGGCCCAGACCGTGATACCATGGTTACATTCGAAGCATCTGATATCAACCCTGATCTTTCTGCTTACACGCTTCAGTATTACAACAACAATCCTGATGCTGAGGGATACTACGAGAACCTGACTCAGATTGAACAGGACCGCGGTGCATTGCGCAATGGGGATGTTCCTCGTACGGTTTATAGCCTATGGAACAACACTGGAACGCAATACAACAGCTATAGTGTGTTGGATCAGACGCAGTTCCGTGTAATGGCCACCGGTTCGTTCGATATTAAGAACCACTCCATTTCGTTAGGTTTTGAATATGAACAACGTAAGGATGCATACGTAGGTTATTCACCTTACGGATTGTGGACTTTGACACGTCAGTATGCCAATAGCCACTTGGCACAACAGGACACCGATAATCCTATCATTCATTTCGATGCCAACGGCAACTACACCGATACGGTATCTTATGATCGTCTGTTCACACCGGATCCCGAAGGAACAGCTCTTGGCGTAGGACAGTACTACATCGATTACAACATCAGACAATCGCTTGGACTGGACCCTTCTGGAACCGATTGGATCGACATTGATTCTTACGACCCTGACTTCTATGATGTGAATTGGTTCAGTGCCGATGAGCTTCTTAATAATGGTAACAACCTTGTTCTTTACTACGGTTTCGACCATACAGGAAAGAAATTGAAAGGAAGGCCATCCTTTGATGATTTCTTCACCGAGAAGGATGAATTCGGTAACTATACTCGCAAGATCGGAGCGTTCGAGCCGATCTACATGGCGGGTTACATTCAAGATGAATTCACCTTCAAGGATCTGATCTTCCGTGTCGGTCTTCGTGTCGATCGTTACGATGCGAACCAGAAAGTGTTGAAAGACCCGTATCTGTTGTATGAGGCATACACTGCCAGCGAGGTCACTTCGCTGGGTGGAGAAACCGTTACCCACCCGAACAACATAGGTGGATCGGCAGTGGTTTATGTGAACGATGTAGAAAATCCGACCGCCATTCTTGGTTACCGTGAAGGAGACACTTGGTTTGATGCTCAAGGAACTCAGATCAGTGACCCATCTGTCATCCGTACAGGAACTGGTATCGCACCTTATTTGGTGAATCCCGGTCAAGAGACCATTTCTTCAGGTGCGTTCAAGGATTACGAACCTCAGATCAACGTGATGCCACGTATCTCGTTCTCGTTCCCGATATCTGAAAGCGCTTTGTTCTTTGCCAACTACGATGTGCTTACACAGCGTCCTACTGGAGGCAACAGACTGGATCTAATCGATTACATGTTCTTGGCAAACAGAACCGACCAGGTGAGCAACCCAGACCTGAAGCCAGAAAGCACCATCGAATATGCCATCGGATTCAAGCAAACGATCGGTAAGCGCTCTGCTCTTGAATTGAACGGTTTCTACCGTGAAATGCGAAATCAGATCGCATCGGTTCGTATCTCGGAAGCTTACCCAAGAACTTACACCACGTTCGGTAATCTCGATTTCGGTACCGTTAAAGGTTTGACCATTTCGTATGACCTCAGAAGAACGAAGAATATTCAGTTGCGCTTGTCGTACACCCTACAGTTTGCTGATGGTACAGGTTCTAATGCTTCAACAAGTTTGAACTTGGTAAATGCCGGTTTCCCGAACTTGCGTGTAACCCAACCGCTCGATTTCGACCAGCGTCACAATATCGTTCTGGCGCTTGACTATCGTTTTGGAAACGGCAGGGACTATAACGGACCTAAGACCGTGACCAAAGGTGGTAAGACCATCAACTGGCTTCAGGATTTCGGTGTCAACGCCATCGTCCGTGCCGGTTCTGGTAATCCATACTCTCGCCAGTCCAATACCACTGGAGATGCCCTCATTGGTGGCGGTGGTAGCGCGTTCCTTGAAGGTTCCGTCAATGGTTCGGCCAAGCCATGGCAGTTCCGTATCGACATGCGAGTCGACAAGGACTTCACCATTAAGTGGAACAAAGGCAAAGAAGGAAAACCTGCCAAGACTTCCCCATTGAACGTTTATGTTGATGTGCAGAATCTGTTAGGTACGAAGAATATTCTTGGTGTCTACCGCAAAACGGGTAACCCTGACGATGACGGTTACTTGGCTGCGGCAGAATACCAACCATCCATACAATCACAAACTGACGAACAATCATTCCGTGACCTGTACGCAGTGAAAGTGAACAACCCTGGCAACTATTCTCTTCCAAGAAGGGTTCGTTTGGGTATAATGTTGAGCTTTTAACAGATTGTATCATTCTTAAAGAAACAAGGCTATGTTAATGCAATTTAAATCTCTGATTCTAGCTGCCTTAATGATCGCTCCGATCGGTTATGCGCATGCTGAAAAAAGTAGAGGTGTAGACGGTTCGAACAAGGTTGCGGGCCCCGAAGGCTTGGCAGCCGACTGCGCACCTCCTGGTTCGTCTATTGAATTGGACCTGAACAACGTAAGAACACTGATTCACACCGGTGGCGACATGTGGTGGGATCTTATCGGAGTGGCCCGTTATGAGGTACCGAAAGGATCTGGTAAGCACTCCATGTATGCTGGCTCATTGTGGATGGGCGGAGTTGACGTTAATAACCAGCTGAAGGTGGCGGCTATCCGCTTCCGTCAGGTTGGATACGACTTCTGGCCCGGACCTTTGAACACCACGACTGCCGAGATCGATCCGGAAACTTGTTCCGAGTACGATAGGTTCTTCCAGATAACAAGAACTGAGGTGGATCAGTTCGTAGCTTGGTACCTGTGTTCCACCGATCCTGAGTGCGATGCTGGTTCAGAGTATCCGGGTTACACTATTCCACAATCCATTTTGGAATGGCCAGCTCATGGCGATGTGTCCGTAGGTCAAGACTACAACTTGGCACCGTACTACGATGCTGATGGAAGCGGAAGCTACAACCCAGAAGATGGTGGCGACTATCCATACTACGACCTCAACCCGACCGATTTCGACTGTTTGTCTGAGCGCGAAGTGAAGTTGTTCGGTGACGAAACGCTATGGTGGGTGTTCAACGACAAGGGTAACATTCACACCGAAACAGGTGCCAACCCTATCGGTATGGAGATCCGTGCACAGGCATTCGCGTTCTCAACCAATGATGAGATCAACGATATGACCTTCTACAACTATGAGCTCATTAACCGTGGTTCGTTCACTTTGACCAACACGTACTTCGCTCAGTGGGTCGATGCCGACCTTGGATTTGCCAATGACGACTACGTAGGTTGCGATGTTCGAAGAGGATTGGGCTACTGCTACAATGGTTTTGCCATTGACGGAACAGGGGGGCCAACGCATTATGGTGAAAATCCGCCTGCAATAGGTGTCGATTTCTTCCAGGGTCCCTACCAAGACAATGACGGATTGGATAACCCATTGTATAATGGTTGTGAAGTTGCCCAGGCGGTAAGTGAAGGTGGTATCGTTTACAAAGGAATTGGTGTTGGCTATGGCGATGGTATTGCAGATAACGAGCGTTTCGGTATGAGGAGGTTCGTATATCACAACAATACTGGAGGTAACCCTGCACAGCAGGACCCGCAGACCGGAGCCGACTATTACAACTACATGCGTGGTATTTGGAGAGACGGTTCTCCCATGTGTTACGGTATGACCGGTCACCCTTCTGGTGGTTGCGATGCAGGTACACTTGCTGGATATATGTTCCCCGGAGATTCCGACCCATGTGGTTG
>Ga0172376_10006318_pt1 | contig 12925 bp, 11 predicted proteins | sample Lak35m_FD_121114 | JGI IMG/M metagenome (GOLD analysis project Ga0172376, IMG submission 121114) | Freshwater microbial communities from Kabuno Bay, South-Kivu, Congo - kab_092012_35m | ecosystem: Environmental > Aquatic > Freshwater > Lake | place: Democratic Republic of the Congo: South-Kivu...
CAGGGCATCTTCGCGAACTTCTGGAACGTGGTCGATACGAGCCGCGTGAAGATCCCCTTCGGCATCGCGCAGGTCGGCAAGGCGTTCCGCAACGAAGTCACCCCGCGCAACTTCACGTTCCGAAGCCGCGAGTTCGAGCAGATGGAGATCGAGTTCTTCATCCATCCCTCGAGCGCCGTCGAGTGGTACCGCTGGTGGCGCGACTGGCGCTTCGGATGGTGGCAGTCGATCGGGCTGACCAGCGCCAACCTGCAGCTGCGCGAGCACGACCGCGACGAACTCGCGCACTACGCCAAGAACGGCGCCGGCACGAGCGACATCGAGTACCGCTTCCCCTTCACCTCGCCCGGCTACGGCGAGCTCGAGGGCGTGGCGCACCGTGCCGACTTCGATCTCACGCAGCACGCCAACCACTGCGGCAAGGGCGAGAAGATGCGCTACTTCGACCAGGCCCGCAACGAGCGCTACTTCCCGCACGTCGTCGAGCCGAGCGCCGGCGCCGACCGCGGCGCGCTTGCATTGCTGTGCGAGGCGTACACGCCGGATCCCGCTCGACCCAGCGGCGTCGTCATGCGGTTCCACCCGCGCATGGCACCGATCAAGGCGGCGGTCTACCCCCTGACCGCCAAGGACGGCCAGCCCGAGATCGCCGAGAAGCTCTATCGCGAGCTCCGGCGCAAGCACACGATCGAGTTCGACGAGAAGCAATCGATCGGCAAGCGCTACGCCCGCATGGACGAGGCCGGCACCCCGTTCTGCTTCACGATCGACGGCGACACGGCCTCCACCGGCTCGGTCACCGTGCGCCACCGCGACACGCTGCAGCAGGAGCGCGTGGCGCTCGACCAGGTCCCGACCTGGCTCGACGAGCGGCTCGGCACGGCTTGAGCCGTCGGCGAGTTCCTGCCGGCACTGGGATCATCAGTCCGGATGCGCTGCAGCGTCGATGCACAGGATCTGGAAGGCAGCCTGCGCCGCAAGCAACGCGGTGATCCCCTGCGGATCGCGTGATGGGCAGACCTCGACCACATCGGCCCCGGCGAGCCGGATGCCCGCCAGCCAGCGCAGCGCCAGGAACAGCTCGGCCGCGCTGAACCCACCGCTCACCGGAGTGCCGGTGCCGGGCGCGCACGATGGATCGCACGCATCGATGTCCAGCGTCAGGTAGCACTCGTCGTCGCCGAGCCGCGCCCGGAACTCCTGGACGATCGACGCGACCGATGCGCGGTCCTCGACCCAGCGCGACATGCCCACGACGGTGATCCCGGCCTCGCGGCCGAAGTCGAGGTCCTTGAGCGTGTTCAAGGGACCGCGCACGCCCAGCGACAGCGTGCGCTTCGGATCGACCACCCCTTCCTCGATGGCACGGATCAGGAAGCTCCCGTGGCCGTAGCGCTCGCCCCAGACGACATCGACGGTGTCGAGGTGCGCATCGATGTGGATGAGCGGCAGCCCGCTCGATGGCCGGCCCGCGCGCTGCCAGGCCACGCGCAGGTTGGCGAGCGCGATCGAGTGGTCGCCCCCGATCGCCAAGAGCCGCGTGAGGTCGGGATCACCCAACCCCGTCGCAAAGTCCTGCACGAGCCCCACGTTGTCGGCGCACGAGTACGGCGCCACCGGGCTGTCCCCTGCGTCGGCCATGCTGAAGCGCTGTGCCAGATCGATGCCCAGCTCGGGGCTGCAAGGCTTCACGTACTGGCTCGCCTCACGCACCGCACGCGGACCGAAGCGCGCGCCGGGGTGGTAGGTCGTCCCGCCATCGAAGGGCACGCCGTAGATGCACCACTCGACCGGCTGGTGCTCGGCGCGCACACGATCCAGCTCAGGCAGGCGCATGAACGTCGGCAGCCCGCTGAACCTCGGTCGCTCGCGTCCACTGGGCAGGTCGGTCGGCATGTCGTGCTCCTCGTCAGCGGCCGGGCATCAACCCAGCCAAGTGTCGTCCCACAGGGCGCCATCGGGCACCGCAGCGCCGTCGCTTGATTCTTCAAGGTGCGCGATCGGCGCCGCGCAGGAATCCACGCTGAACGCGGCTGCCGGGCGATGGTTGCCGCTCAGGCCGAGGCCGCCGAACGGCAGGGCGCTGCTCGCGCCCGCGGTGCCCACGTTCCAGTTGACGCAGCCTGCCTCAAGGCGTGGGCAGAGGGCCTCCCACCGCGAGCGGCTTGCGGTGAACACGCTCGCGGCCAGGCCGAAGCGCGAGGCATTCGCCTGCTCGAGCGCATCGTCATCGTTCGCCGCCACGGCAAGCTGCACGATGGGCGCGAAGACCTCGCCATCCTGTTCGAGCGTCAGGCGCGGCCACGTCAGCACGCCGGGCGTCATGAACCAGCCGGGCCGATCGAGCGCAGCAGCACGAAGGAGGATCGTGGCTCCGCGCGACACCGCAGCGGCTTGGAACTCCAGCGCTGCATGCCGGGCGGCCTCGGTCGCGAGCGGTCCCATGAAGGCCGGAGCCGCACCATCGCCATCGCCCACCAGCAGCGTGCTGGCCATGCGGCAGAACGCGGGAATGAACCACGGCGCCGCCGACTCCTGCACCACGATGCGCCGGGTGCAGGTGCAGCGTTGACCGGTCGTCGCGAACGACGCGCGAACGCACTCGAGCACCGCCTGCCGCCGGTGTGCATCGTCCAGCACGATCGCGGCATTGCTGCCGCCCATCTCCAGCGCGAGCAGGCGGCCGGGCCGATCCAGGTTCGCCTGCATGATGCTGCGGCCGACCGGCCACGAACCCGTGAAGAGGATCCCGTCGAGGCCGTCATGCGCCACCAGCGCCTTGGCCACCACAGGGCCGCCCTGCACCAGGTTGAAGACGCCCGGCGGCAGTTCGGCCGCCTGCATGCACTCGGCCATGAGCTGGCCCACCAGCGGCGTGCGCTCGCTGGGCTTGAAGACGATCGTGTTGCCCAGGAGCAGCGCCGGCACCCAATGACCGTTTGGAAGATGCGCCGGAAAATTGAACGGACCGAGCACGGCCATCACGCCGTGCGACCGGAAGCTGCAGCGCCCCGCACGCGTGGGTGCGACGGCGAACTCCCACGGCCGAACGCGAGCCTGGCACGTCTCGCTCAGGGTGATCGCCACCTTGTCGGCCAGGAGCTTGGCCTCCAGCCGGCTCTCGGCCAGGGTCTTGCCCATCTCCCGCGTGATGGCACGGGCGATGTCCTCGGCGCGCGCCGAAACGACCGCCGCGAAGCGCTTGAGTGCGGCAACGCGCACCTCGGTGCCGGCCATGCGCCAGGCCGGCAGCGCGCGCCGTGCCGCCACGACGGCTGCATCGACTGCACCAAGCTGAGATCGCGCGCTCCACACCACGTCGTCGGGCCGGGCCGGATTCACGCTCGTGACGTCGGCATCTGCCGCATCGAGCGGGTGCCAGCGACCATCGATCAGGTTGGCAGGGCCCATGGATCAGCGCCGCTTCGCCGAGGATCGCGCGGGCTTGCCCGGCTTGGCACCGCGGGGTCGCGCACCCTTCGCACGACCCGTCGTCGACCGCGCAGCCTTGCCACGTGCCGCACGACCGGGCTGCTTGAGGATCGTCACGCCGACCGTGCCGCCGACGGTCACCCCCAGCGCCTGCGCGACATCCCGGGGCAGCCGCACTGCCTTTCCCGTCACGCTGACGCGCGTCCGCACGGCGCGGAACCCATGCTCGTGATCGTGCGAACTCACGATCGCCTCGGCATTGCCACGCCCCAGCGAGGCCACCTTGAGCCGTGCCGTCGACTTCACCAGCGGGATCTCATCGCGGCGCGCCTGCAGGTACGGGCCGCCGTCGAAGGGATCGACGTGGTCCATCTCCTGGAAGCCCTGCTTCTCCAGCATGCGCAGCGCGGGCACCGTCTCGTCACCGACCTTGCCGATCAGGTTGCGCGCCTCGGGCGGCAAGAGGCTGATGTAGATCTCGCTCTTGGGAAAGAGCGACTGGATGAACTCCTTGCTCTTGGTGCTGAACAGGTCGGCCTCGGCGTAGCTCAGGTTGATGAAGCGCCGCCCCAGGTACTCCCACAGCGGCGTGTGGCTGTTGGGATCGAGCGCGCCCATCATCTCCGCCAGGATGACCGGGCTGAACTTGGCGCGGTGCAGCCCGATGAAGTGGAAGCGCACGAGCGACAGCAGCGCACCGAGCTTTTCGGGATGACCGCGGTAGCCCGGCGACAGGATCAGCCCCCCCACTTCGCTCGCGCCCGTCTCGTCGGAGCCGAGCTGGATCGTCACGTGCACCTGCCCCGTGCCAAGGTCCTTGCTGTAGTGCTCGCGCTTGCGCACCTGGAAGTACAGGTGCGGGTGGCCGTGCCACGAGATGCAGCCGATCAGCGCGCTCGTCCCGATCACCGCGCCGCTCGAAGTGTCCTCGAGCACGAACATCCACTCGCGATCGCGCGCGTGGGCCTCCTTGCCCGTGAAGCTCAGGCGACTCGCCTGGATCTTCTCGGCAAGCAGGTCCTTGTCCGCCGGCAGATTGATGAAGTGCACCATCTTCGCCAGCTTCAGCAGCGTGGGAAGGTCGTCGAGGGTGGCCTGCCGGATCACGAACATCGCGTCAACCCACCTTCCTGAAGGCGCGCTCGATGACCTCGAAGACCGGCTCCATGTGGGCCGGTTCCATCACGCCGACCGGCGCGAGCATGCGCACGTGGTACGGACCGTGCCCGCAGATGAAGGCGATCACGCCCTCGTCGAACATGGCATGGAGCAGCTTCATGATCCGGTCCTTGTCGCCGCCAAAGGGCGTCAGGCGCATCATGCCGCCCACCCCGCCGACGAGCGACGGCTGCGCGCGCCCGAGCGAATCACGGGCCGGCGGGAACCACTCCGGATGCGCGGCGACCAAGCGGTCGGCGTGCTCGCGGAAGGCAGCGTGCAGTCGCGCATTGCGACCGTCGGGCCCGTAGTACCCACCGTCGCGAAGGATCGTCAGGGCCTCGAGCCCCGACTGGAACGCGCTCACGCTGCTCGAGAACGTGCCGCTGAGCAGGCCCGCCTTGGGGTTCATCGCCTCGGTGAAGAGGCACGCGCACACCTGGCTCATCTTGCCGATCGTGACCACATCCACGAACTCGCCAAGGTCCATCATCTGGAAGGCGAACATGCGCTCGGTGCGGCCGAAGCTCTGCACCTCGTCGGCCCAGACCGGGATGCCCGCCTTGCGGCAGATCGTCATCAGGCGCACGAAGAACTCGCGCGGCGCGACCTTGAACCCGCCCTCGCCCTGTACGGGTTCCATCACGAAGCAGCTGTGCTGCCCCGGGTAGCGGTGGATCGTCTGCTCAAGGTGCCACGCCGCCATCTCGATCGAGCGCTCGCCCATCGCCGGGTCGTAGAAGGGCATGTAGTCGACGAGCACGTTCTGCACGACACCCTGCCGGTACGCGGGGCCGTCGCCGATCTGGCTCATCGTGGTCGAGCGCCCCATGAAGCAATCGGCGAAGGCGATCACGCGAGGTGCTGCGTTGGTCTTCTGCTGGCAGACCTTGAGTGCGCTTTCGTTGGCCATGCAGCCGGAATTCGTGATGAACGCGTGCCGGATCGAGCTGCCTTTCGACGCCTCGGCAACCAACAGCTCGGCGATCGCGATCGAGTCGGCGTTGAACTGCAGGTTCCCTTCCATGACGAGGTCGGCGACCGCGGCACGAAGCCCCGCCCGCACGATGCGCCCGTCGGCATGGCCGAACATGTGCACGCCGATGCCATTGATCATGTCCCACTTCACGCTGCCGTCGGCAAGTTCCACCAGCGGACCGCGACCTGCTCCCGAACCCACATACGGATAGAGCGACGCACGCCCGCGAACGCCGCCGTTGCGCGACAGCCACGCGTCATACGACTCCTTGCGAGCAGGATCGGCAGGTCGTGCACCGACGAAGCCCGACTGCAACGACTCGACGCGCGCCACGATCCGTTCGATCAGGTCGGCGACCTCGGGGTCGCGTGCAAAGGCCGGCAGCACGTCGTGATGGGTCGATCCGTGACTCATGCCGGGATGCTATCCCGCACCCGCAGCATGGTCAGGGCGAGCAGCGTGGCGCGTTCGCCAAGACTGTCCAGCTCGGCGAACTCGTCGCCTCGATGCAGGTTGCCGCCTCGAACCCCCATGCCATCGAGCGTCGGCACCCCCGCGGCCTGCACGATGTTGCCGTCGCTCACGCCGCCCGTGAAGCCAGCGCCGACCCGCAGGCCAAGCACCGCCGCGGCATCCTGCATGCAGCGCACCAGCGACTCCACCGCCTCGGTGCGCTCCTTGACCGGCCGATTCACCTGAAGGTCGATGACCACGTGCGGCAGGTCGTTGGGACCACCTCGACCAAGCGCCTGCACGCCGGCCATCAGCGCGCGGCCATCGGCCTCCGTCTGCCAGCGGATGTTGCCCACCGCACCGGCGCGGTCAGGGATGATGTTGGTGGCCTCGCCCCCGCGCAGGATCGCCATGTTCACGATGCGTCGCGGAGGTTCGGCGAGCCGTGCCGCCGCGGCCACCGCTTCGCAGAGCGCCGTCACGGCACTGATCCCCTGCGCAGCATCACGCCCTGCGTGGGCCGCGCGACCAAAGGCCTCGATTGACACGCGTGCGCTGCCGGGACGCTGCGCGACGATCGATCCATCAGGCATCGCCGGCTCGGGGATGAAGGCCGCGAGATGCCCAGGCGCGAGCGCTGCCAGCGCATCGCGGCTCGCCCACGAGCCCGTCTCCTCATCCGTCGTCGCCACCATGGTCCATGACAGGTCCTCGATGCCGGCCCGTCGAAGCGCTCGAAGCGCCAAGAGCGCCACGAGCACGCCGCCCTTCATGTCGGCGACGCCCGGCCCCACCACGCGCGAACCCGCTTCGGCCCACGTGGCGCCCTGCCACTGGGCATGCACCGTGTCCAGGTGCGTGCAGATCAGCACGCGCCGTCGATCATCAGCGCCGCAGCGAGCGACCGCGATCCCGGCGCCGGGGCTCGTGCCATCCGGCGCTCCGATCCGGTCCTCGGTGCGCGGTGCGGGCATGCGCTCGATCGATGCGCCAAGCTCAGTCAGTGCGCGCTCGATCCACCCGAGTGCGCGGACCAAGGCACCGGCATCGGTCGACGGAGACTCAAGGTCCACCAACTCGCGCCACTGCAACCGCGCCGCCGGCTCAAGCGCGCGCACCGCCCCGATCACGGCTTGGTCACGCGCTCGCGTCGCGTCGGTCATGACCTGACCTCCACCCGCGATGGTTGCCACGTTCCATCGAAGACCGTCGTCGCCGGGCCCGTCATGAACACGGGGGACTCGCCGCCGGCCCACTCCAAGGCCAGCGTGCCGCCGGGCAAGTCTGCGCGGATCGCGCCGTGGGTTCGGCCTTCGAGCACGCCGGCCACGGCCACCGCACATGCACCGGTGCCGCACGCCTGCGTGATGCCGCTGCCCCGCTCCCACGTTCGCATCCGCACATGCTCGCGATCGATGACCTCGACCAGGTGCACATTGATGCGCGCGGGAAACACTGCATGGTGCTCGAGTACCGGACCGATCGCGCCCAGGTCGATGCGTTCCACGCCCGGGCACCAGAGCACCAGATGCGGGTTGCCCATGCTCACGAGCGTGGCCACGGGCTCGATCGCCCCCCACGCCGTCTCACCGATCGCTGCGCGAAGCACGCCGGCAAGGCCGCGATGCCCCACGACCGGCGCACCAGCATCGAGCCCCGCGAGCTGGGCTGGAATCTGCGCACTCGCCAGGATCGGCGCGCCCATGTCCACGCGGACCGACTCGACCAGATCGTCGGATCCTGCTGTCCACACCAGGCTGAGCACGCCCCGGCCGGTCTGCACGCGCAGCGGATTCGCCGTGGCCAGCCCACGATCGATCGCGAACTTGCACACGCACCGAACGCCGTTGCCGCACATCTCGCTCTCGCTGCCGTCGGCGTTGAACATGCGCATGCGCACGTTCGCCTCCGAGCCCCGGTCCGGCGGCAGCACCAGGATCAGCCCATCGCTGCCGACGCCACGGTGACGATCGCTGACAGCCCGCGCCAGCGACGCCGGATCATCCACCGCATGCTCGAAGCCATCGACGTAGACGTAGTCGTTGCCGAGGCCGTGCATCTTGGTGAACGGCAGCGCGGTCATGGCCGTCGGATCGTGCCCACGTCGATGACGACCCGGCCGCGCCGGTACACGTCGACGTTCAGCGTGGCGCTGTCGATGAAGCAGAGCACGATGCCGTTCACGCCGGTGGCATCGGCGTACGTGAAGTCACCGATGTGCGGGCCCGCGTAGCGACCGTTGTCGTACGACTGCGCGTGAAAGTGGAAATGCGAGAGCCCGGTGTAGCCGGCCTCGAACATCTCCTTGCTGGCCTCGAACCGGACATCGCTGCCGCGCACGCGGGGCGTGAACTCGACCGCCTCGATGCGACCTTGGTCATCGAGCCGGAGGATGCCGCCGTACTCCGTGCCGCGGTCGTTCACGTCGCGGTCGCCGATCTCGAAGAGGTGCGTGCGCAGCGCCGGCGACTCGAAGGCCCGGTGCAGCACCAGGATCAGTGCGCAATCCCCCCAGGTCAGCCGATCGCGCTGGTCATAGAGCGTTTCGCTGAACTTGCCCTCGAACCCGTCGAAGTTCGGGGCGTGCCGGCTGGGCTTGATGGTCGCTCGGACCTGCTCGAACAGTTCCTCCTTCGTGCGCGTCGCCAGCTCCGGCCAGCCCTCCACGACCGCCATCGCCACGGGCACTTCACGCACTTCGAGCGAGCGACGCGTGGCGTCGGGGAGTTTCGCGAGCGCGGTCTTGGCGCGCGCCAGGAACGTGGAACGCGCGGGTTGCACGAGCGCACGCATCCAGAGGATCTCTTCCTTGTTGCGCGGCATGATGCCCAGATCGAGCACGCCGACCCTGAGTTCGCGCATGAGGGCATCGCCCTTGGCTGGTTCGGTCGCACGGAGTTCGGCCATCAGCCGTTCTTCTTGCCCCTGCGCCACCAGCAGCTCCCAGCAGCGCATCCTCAGGTTGTCCTGCTGGCGAACGGCAGGATCATTCATCGTCCGGAAGAGTTCCGGAATGAGTCCATCCTCGCCGTACAGCGCCACGAGCGCCACTCGTTCGGGCCGCTCCTTCGGCTTGTCATCCCAGCCAGGCACTGGCGAGGCCCACGCGCGAATGAGCGCAGGCACCAGCGCGTTCCACCTGAGCTCGGCGATGCGCTGGCAGAGCGTGCGACGCCACTCAAGGGCCGTCATGCGCGCGAGGTTGACCTCGATCGCCTCTTCGAGTGCGGGCTTGTCGAGCCGATAGAGCCGATCGAACGCCTGCTCGCGGATCTGCTGCACGTAGCCCGTCGAGACCACGATCGACTTGAGCTGGCGGATGTACTCGGGCGTGGGCGCGGCATCGAGCTGTTCCATGGCTCGGATGTGCTGCGTCGGCAGTGCATCGGGCGTGGCCAGCACACCCTGCGGGTCGCTGATCGGGCCCGTTGCACAGGCTGCCAGGAGAAGGGCGAGAACGATCGGCGCGGCCGTGCGCATGCGCAGCAGTGTACGGAGTCGAGGCCGGACTACACTTTCGACATGGCTCGTGACATCAAGGCCCAGACCCATGAGCCGCTCGATGAGCGGGTGCGTGCCGTGCTGGACCTGGTCCGCCCGGGCATTCGAGATGACGGCGGCGACGTGGAGCTGGTGAGCTCAGCCCAGGGTCAGGTGGTGCTGCGCTTTCTCGGTGCCTGCGTCACCTGCCCAAGCAAGTCGATGACCCTGCGCGGCGGCATCGAACGGCTGCTGCGGGAGCGGATCCCGGAGATCGTGTCGGTTGAATCGCTGAACTGAGTGGCGCGCCTGGCGCGGGGCGAAGCCAATGGCACGTGGCTCAGACCGTGCCAAGCCCCTCAGACATCACGCCCCGGCCGTGCCGTCCTCGGTGATGCGACCGGCGATGTCGGTGCGCCGCTGCTGCTGCTCTTCGAGGATCTCCTTGGCCACCTCGCTGCGGTGGACCGGCATCTCTCGAGGGAAGTCGAACGCGATGCGGACGCGATCACCCTTGATGGCGGCGATGCGGATCGTCCCGAGCGGAGCTGCGGGATTTCCGATGATGACTTCTTCGCCAACGTGACGGGTAATGACCAGCACTGCGGACCTCCTGCCCAGACTGGCCACCGCGCGCATCCGTTCGCACCGTGCGGTGGCTGACCCGGGCAACACACCCGGACCGTTTCAGGGTACCCCCCTCCTTCGGGATTCCCCTCACCTGAGATGAACAAAAGTCGGGTTCCGGCAGCGGGTTATCTTTGGAAGCCAATAAAAATGCCCCTGCACCCTTGTGAGGTGCAGGGGCATCGACGGAAACGGGCTTTCGCCCACTGTGCCTCATCCTTGAGGCCGCCACCGCCATCCTTGGCTGTGGCCCGAGCCATCCGTGGCTCAGTCTGATTCTGGAACAGGCTGCGTCCTTGCAGTCGGGTTCCAGCGTGTCAGGGCACCTTCCTTGTGCCCCGATTGGGTGCGATCCTTGCACCCACTGCACCGTCCTGGTGCGTTCGTTCGGGCCGCAGCGCGCGCGGGGCGCTCACTGCATGCCCGTGATGTCCTCCAACGTCGGCTCGCGATACTGCGAGGCGCTGATGAGTTCGATGTGGTTGCCGACCCCAAGCAGGACCACCTTGTCCTCGAGCTTGAAGAGGTCGAGCAGCCGATCCGGGATGCGGATGCGACCGGCCGTGTCGACCTCGAGCGCATCGCTGTTGCTGAAGAGCAGCGCCGCCCGCTTGGCAGCCTGGGCATCGTTCACCAATCCCGATCGGAACGGCTGTGCCTGCAGTTCGAACTCCTTCTCGGTCCACAGGCAGAGACGGCCACCCGAGCCCGGCGACACCATGATCCGAGCGCCGTGGACCGTGGGGTCCAAGCGTGCCCGCCACTGGGCGGGGATCGCCAGACGACGCTTCGCGTCGAGGCCGTGGATGTAGGTGGACGTGAAAAGCACTCAAGTGACCTCAGGCCCCACTGTACGACACTTTGCCCCACCGTGCAACACACTGCGACAATTTTTTTCAAGTCCGCCCCACCTGCGCCATAATCCCCGGGGTTCGTCCAACATAAGTCTTGATATCGTCGCTGGTTAGGTCACAATCGGCTGCCCGGCCCGTTGATTTGCCACGGGAGATTGCATGCTGACCGACCGCCCCCCGCTTTCACGTCCGCTCGCCGACCCTGCTCTGGCCCTGATCCCCAACGCCGCCATGCTGCTGACCGCCACCTTTGGCGAAATCCGCACCGGCGTCATTGTGCGTTGCGTGCAGCAGTGCGCGATGCACCCTCCCATGCTCATGGTGGCGCTCGAGAAGGGGCAGATCATCAGTCCCCTGATCCGTGACAGCCGCAACTTCACACTGAGCGTCCTTCCGAAGGAGGACGCGCTTCTTCGTCGCATGTTTGCGCGTGCACCCGACCACGGCGGCGATCCGTTCATGGGCATTCCCCACCGCACGGCACCGAGCCGTGGCGTCGTTCCGGAGCGCGCCCACGCATTCTTCGACTGCGAGCTCGTGCGTCACCTCGACATCGATGCGGACTTCGAGGTCTACGTCGGCATGGTGCACCACGCCCAAGTCATGCATGCCCCGGGCTCATGCCTCTGCGCCGGTCCCGTCGAGGCACCAGAGAAGCCCGCGTTCCGAACGCGTCACCTGCCGGCCACGACCACGCTCGAACCCGTGCCCAGTGCACCCGTGCGCCGAAGTGCCACGCCCAAGGCTGCGCCCCGGCGCATCCGCCCCGTGGCAAAGAAGTCGCCAGCGCGCGGCGGGGCGCGCACGTCGAGCGGGTCGACCGGATCAACCAACCGCAAGCGCTGAGCGATCGATCGCCGGTGTGGCCGCGCTCCGCCTGCTCGGCCTGATGCACCGCCTACGATCGTGCCCATGCGCGCAGGCTCCACTGCAACGGGCCTCTTTCGAGGGGCATCGAACCGATTCGGCCTCGACTACCGCGCCGAGGCGGCGGAACTTGGCGCGCCGTGCGTCCCGATCATCGATGCCCACCTCCATGTGAACGGTGCCCGCGCCGCCGCCCTGCTGCGCGACTGCTGCGACCTCTACGGGATCGAGCGCCTGCATTCGATGACGCATCTTGAGCAGCTCGACGCGATCCGCGCCGTGTTCGGTGATCGCATCGACTTCATCGCCGTGCCCAACTTCGCCGACCCCGACCGGCTGCACGCGCACACGACGGGGTACCTCGACCGGATCCGCGCGTTCCACCGCGAGGGCGTGCGCACCGTCAAGTTCTGGGCTGCGCCGCGGGCGACCGACATCGCGATCGAGGCCGGTCATGCGGGCGCGCTCGGCCTCGGCGCGGCCGCGCGGGTCGAGGCCGCCGAGCTCGCGGCCTCGCTGGGCATGCGCTTCATGGTGCACTGCGCCGATCCGGACACCTGGTTCGCCACGCGCTACCGGGACAGCGCCATCTACGGCACCAAGCGCTCGCACTACGAACCGCTCGAGGCCATGCTCGAGCGCTGGCGCGTGCCGACGCTGGTGGCGCACATGGGCGGCTGGCCCGAGGACCTGGCGTTCCTCGATGGCCTCCTGACGCGCCATGCCAACCTCTGGCTCGACACGAGCGCGACCAAGTGGATGGTGCGTGAACTCTCGCTGCATCCTCGCGATGAATTGGTCGCGTTCCTCGATCGACACCGCGCGCGCATCATGTTCGGCAGCGACACCGTGACCAGCGATGATCACCTGATCGCGATGGACGGCAAGACCGAGATGGCAGCCAAGGCCAGCGACGAGCGCGAGGCCTTCGAGCTTTATGCCAGCCGCTACTGGACCCTGCGGACCTTCTGGGAAACCGGGTGGAGCGGACCAAGCCCGATCAGTGACCCGGACCTGGCGATGGTCGATCCCGTTCGGCACGGACCGCTTGATGCACCCGGGATCCGTGGCATCG
>Ga0172376_10006319_pt1 | contig 12925 bp, 14 predicted proteins | sample Lak35m_FD_121114 | JGI IMG/M metagenome (GOLD analysis project Ga0172376, IMG submission 121114) | Freshwater microbial communities from Kabuno Bay, South-Kivu, Congo - kab_092012_35m | ecosystem: Environmental > Aquatic > Freshwater > Lake | place: Democratic Republic of the Congo: South-Kivu...
ATGAACATGCATTTTTCAAAAAGAAGTACAATATTCTACGAAAATTAACACTGAGAAAACCCATATCATGATTTCGATCATCATCGCCGTGTACAAGAATGTCAGAGCATTAGACTTGATTTTACAAAGTTTGTCATTGCAATCATTTCAAGACTTCGAAGTTCTTGTCGCAGAAGATGGACAAGATGAAGCAATGCATGTGTTCATTGATCAAGCATATCAATCCTATCGCTTCCCAATCAGACATCTTTCACATGAGGATAAGGGTTTCCGCAAAATCGTGATTGGAAATGAAGCCATCCGAAATGCGAACGGTGAATATGTTATTTTCATTGATGGAGATTGTATACTTCATCCACGATTCATTGAAGAGTATCACAAAGCGATGAAACCCGGCTCTTTCTTTTTTGGAAGAAGAGTAATGCTCGGACCCAACATTTCAAAGGGTTTATACAGTCAATCATCATTGCGGATACCAACATTTCTTTCATTGTTGATTTCAGATTCCACTCAAGTGCGAGAGTCATTATATCTACCATTTTTAACTCCAAAAGAGAAAGTCAACAGAGAGATATGGGGATGCAATTGGGGAATAAGTAAACAGCATTTACTCGAGGTCAATAGTTTTGATGAAGATTATACATTACCATGTTTTGGAGAAGATTTAGATATTGATTGGCGTCTGGCAAAATTGGGACTCAAACGATATTCATTAAAAAACAAAGCAATTCAATATCATATGTATCATCCACTCATTTGGGATTCGAATATTGAATCTCGTGGTAGGAAACTCTATGAACAAAAGAGAGATGAAGGTTTTGCACGATGTCTGAATGGTATTGAAAAACTAAATATTAAAGTACAATACGATGATTAAAACACTGCTCAATCTCAACTTCATTGCTCTTTCAGTAACAATGCAAGAATGGTTGGCTTCAATGGATGGAGCTTATAAGTATTATGCGCAATTTACTGATACTGCTTATTAGACAGAGTCTTTTATACTTCTTATTCATACGATCAATCATAAATTCTTCTTATAAGTATATGTCCTGTTCCGTCAATCTTACACTCTTTGTATTGATATGGGCTGATTTATCTGTTGGTATATTTGATAGTATATTCGCACGTTTTTGAAACATAATTATCTTAGTCAATCATTGAATTCATGTGAGAAGTTATTAAATGGGTATTCAAAACAGAATTATACGATATTCATCATTGAAAAGTGGAAAGGTATCTGAGTATTTTGGACATCTACTTATTGAGATATTTCTTGTCATGATCGGCATTCTATTAGCTTTGCAAGTAAGTAATTGGAATGAGGACAGAGTCAATGATGACAAAGAGCAAAAGATGATTCATGACTTACGTGAAGAGTTTTCGATGAATAAAGATAGAATATTAATGAAACAACAAACAAGGGAGAAAGTGGCGAATAGATTACAGATATACATTGCATCAATTTCGAAAGGTACTTCCAATTATGATGATTTCATGGCATTTCATGGACAGGAATATTTTGTAGGTTTCACCAATCCCTCACTAGGTGTAATAGAGGCCTTGGTTTCTTCAGGACAATTGGTGTTAATCACTAATGATACACTGAAATATCTTCTTGCCGATTGGAAAGATCAAATAAAAAATCTTTATGAAAATGAACAAATACTTTGGAATACAACGATTGAGTATCAACGAATCTTTCACTCTCTCATGCCTGATCCAAAGGAATCGTGGAATGATATTACTGTTGATGAAAAAGAGAAGCACTTTTCTGCAATGAAGAATACTATATCCTATCGCAATGCTTTGACATCCTATAGTGGTGCACAGAATGCAGTGATTGCTGAATGTAGTGAGATTATTGAATCCTTGAATATCATCATTGAGTTGCTAAAAAGGGAAGAGAAAAATAAATAACATAATATTGGAATTAATACTATGCTTAGCACTTTGAAGCATACTCTACTAATGTTCAAGAACTACTTACTACAAAGAGTAGCACTCATTAGAATACTAACTATATTCTTGTTATTTCAATTAGATGAACACCCCATTACAATTGCACAATATCCTCAAACCTATATTTCATTTGAACAAGATACAATGAATCTCTTTGCTTATGAGGGTGCTAAGACATTGATTTTGTCCAATACACCAAATAGAGATTCAGTAACAATGCAAAAATGGTTGGCTTCCATGGATGGTGCATATGAATATTATTCGCTTTGCACCGGAAGAGAGCCAAATTTTTTTACAGGGTTCACCTATGTCAATGACCGTTCAACAATTGCAAGAGTGGATAAAACATGTGGTGCTGCTTGCGGTTATATCGGTTGGACCGGCATTGAAATCATGAATACTTTTTTTGATAGATTCTATGATGATCTAAAGAATAGCGGAGAGTATGGTCAAGAACCTTTTTATGAATTTGGGAGAAATTTCTGGTTTTATTCGGATCAATTTGAATATTTGGAGAATGATCCCATCGTGACCGGCTATGCAGTATTCATGCGATTCATGGCAATGGATTATCTACAATTGAAAGGAGCTAATTTTTGGTCCTGGACATTTGATGAATTCCGAAGTGAAGTCAAAGAATTATTGAAGACATATCTGGCTGACCCATCGTATACATGGGAAAATACATTGGCAAAGGGACAAGGTCTGCGTAATACACAACTCGGCGCAACTGATCTATTTGCTTCATTCTGCTTTTATATGTTCGATAATCATGGAGGACATGAATGGGTAAAAGCAGTATGGAAAGAAGCCGGAGCATTGCCGAAAAAGAATACCACACAAGATGCTGTAGACAATTTCATCATCGCATCTTCACGCGCCGCAAAACAAAATCTGATACCTCTTTTTACGGAATGGAGATGGCCAATATCACAGAGAGTTAAAGATGAATTGACTTCTTTGCCAGTATCAGTGTATGAACAAAGTACTGATGCTTACCCATTCCCTAATCCCGCTCAATCAAACGGATATATCACTTTGCCTAATCAATCGCGAGAAAGAGTCAGTTTACTCAACTCTACCGGCAAAATGTATGTCATGGATAAGACATCTGATCATACATATTCACTGAAAAATCTACCTGTTGGCACTTATTATCTCATACATGATACGTTTCAGAATAAGATGATACCTTTCATAGTGAAATGAACGATTTCGGTTGCATTCTTATCTTTGATTATCGGTTAGATGAACATGAATTTACTTTTTGTCCCAAGCCTCAACTCCTTTACTGATAGTATTGAGAATGATGGTGAATTTACTGTATATGAGATAGCTACATGTCATATCAATTATACAATGCATGGGGATGCAATAACTACCGCAATTCATGTAGACAAAGAGAAGTACTCATATATCCATAATATCATGCCATCAGATGAATGGACTGAAGATGGACCTTGGGGCAGTGATTCCATGTCAACACATCGACTATTATCACTAAGAGAGTTACTCCATTTTATCGAGATCATCAATACAGAATGTCGTTTTTCACATTGGATGAGAGAAGCATTTGAGGACTTGATTGAACACAATCGTGAGCTTAGCATCACAACATTGAAAGAACAATGCGCATTCAGTAGTGATCTATATCCTGAGCTTTCTGTTTTTTATGATAACTTAGCGCATGATATTATAACATATTGGAAAGACCATCAATGCTTGCCCAATGACATTGAATTGCAGAATATCATCATTGAAAAAATACAATAACTGAATTCATCCATGATTCTTTGCATTTAATAAGCCCTATCTCTTCCATCGGTCAAATCTGCGGCATATTCTTTTGCGGAATAATGTGTTCCAAGACCGGCTATGAATGCCAAGACTCCAAGTACAATCGAGGCATCATCACTGAATATTGAACCTAGTGCATATCCGCCTATACCCCAACCAATGGATAGACCCCACATAATCATTGTTCCTAGAATCGGAACATGGATACCTAGAAATAGAAACATCAAAGCGCCCAAAAACACAAACCAGCTTTGTAAAAAAACACCAGCAACTATTGAGAGGATAAAGACCTCTGTATAAAATGTAGTTGCTTGTTCTTGATTATACATTGCTTGTGTAATCCCTCTGCGAACATCACCTGTTGACATGACCCTTCTCCCGTATTTAGTGAAAATCATTGACTTGAATAAGCAAATGCAATCGTCATGCCATTGTGACTTAACGAGTATGCAAGGAAGGTCTATTCAGTATCATGTATAGGTACGTATCAAGAATACAAGCGGTATTCGAGGAATTAGGTTAAGCATTTATCAGTAAAGTGAATATGTACAATGTAGTAATCATGTCAGATAATTTCAACACTTCACATTACTATTCCTGGTACTTCACAATTAATTGAAGAATCTCTGAAATTGAGTAGAGAATGAGTAGTGGTTTATGAATTCTTTTTCCTTAAGTTCAGACTATAATATAATCATTCAACATATGAGGTATTCCCATGCAGATCTTTTATACAATGTTCTTTTGTACCATCTTTTTCTCACAAATTCTCAGAGCGCAAGACAATAATCAAAAGCTCAACAGATATATTCCACAAGGATATACTTTGCTTGATTCAAAGAGTGGGGATCTTAATCAGGATGGTTACACCGACTATATCATCATTTGTAAGTCACCCAATGAAAATGAAGAAGAAATACAAAGGCCATTACTCATACTTCATGGACAAGCAAATGGTTCTCTGAAGTTGATTGCCAGAAATGACAATATTGTTATGTGTGCGGAGTGTGGTGGGATGATGGGTGATCCTTATACAGGAATGACTATCAAAAAGAATTTCTTTTCCATTGAACATGAGGGTGGTAGTAATGATCAATGGACAAGAATCATCACATTTAAATATAATCTTGATGAAGGTCAATATTATGTTAATAGAGATGCAGGTGAGGTATGGAATACAAATAGTAAGAAGAAGAAAAAACTTGAAACATATTCCAAAGACCAATGGGGAGTTGTTCCTTTTGAAGATTATGTAGTAGAATAAATCTCTATGATATCAGGAGAATATCAATGGCACTTATCCCATGTCAACATTGCAAAAGAATGTATCCAATCCGTTGGACTTGGTTCACATGTGATAAATGCGGTTTCCGTGTTTGCGCTTCATGCTTGCATAGACATCGCAGCAGATATGGAAGTGGGTATAAATGTAGTCAATGTCCTTTTGGGCAAATGAAGAGGAAGTAATCCATATCACACCGCCTGATTCAATGATGTGAATGAGGTAATAAGTTCTATCAATTCCCCTGTAATTCTTGCTTGTCTTTCCTTTGCCATTTGCTTATTCAATTGATACATGATTTGTTGGGCTTCATCTTTAGTGCTTTCCATAGATGTGCTTCTTGCATGGTTTTCTGCAATCATGCTGTCGAGAATAGCCGATGATAATAATTGAATGATTAGTTGTTTTTTGATTGAGATAATGGCATTGTTTACTGAGTGGATATCCGGATCTAGAATCAAGTATTCGGAATGATCTTCGGAAATTCTAGAATACAAGTCAAAAAACTCATGGTTGATATTTGATAAATCAGACTCTATCATTGATCTTCTATCGATGAAACATTGATGAAGTGTGATTGTTTGATTATGCAATACATTGAATACTATGTTAATGCTCTTTGCATCACTATCCAATATATTTATGATATCTGCCGAGTATTGCTTGATCAATCTATCGATATGAATTGATTTTTCTTCTTGAGTACCTTTAACTTTCAATGCCGGCAATGGAATTGGTCTTGTTTTGAATCCTGATAATTGTTTTCCTAGTAAAATTCTTTCACCCGACTCACCTTTTGCCAATTCCTTTACACTGCTATTGAATTTACCACAGAACCCCATATCGCTTCCAATATAGATGTTCACAGTTTCGGTAGAAGACTTATGAGTTGTCTGTCCTGAATAAAATGTTATGAATTCCTCATTCTCAAAGCCCCATATAGATGATAATCCAGAAATGCTATTGAGATGTTTCAACATGGATAGTTTCTTAACACCCGATTCATGTACTAACTCATAAGGTGAGGAAAGAACCTTCTTTACAGACTTGAATTGCTGAAGATTTCCTGCGGCAATTGCAGACATAATTTCAGCAATATCCTTCAATTTCTGTATCTCTTGAATTTCACTTTTTAGAATTTGCGTTTTCGGCATGGAGATATCCTAGATTGATCTTTTCAAACAAGCAATAAATCCATCATAGAGAGCATCAATTGTCATAGTGGAAGGGTCTCCCTCTATATTGAAAAAACCAATAAAATTCTTTTGAACGACATAAGTACCACCTTTTAATTCCACAAATGAGTCTGATGGAACATATGTCTCAGTCTTCTTCATTCCGAACTTTGTCATTCCAAAATACTTACCCATAAGCTGTTCTTTGGCACTTTCACCTTCTTTGATAGCCAATGGTCTTTTCAAAAGTGTTTCAATATTCCTGATTTCATGTTGTTGATCTGTTGATTCATAGTACTCTTCGAGAAATCTACTCATATAAATTTTGCTAATTTCTCTAGCTGTATCAAATTCGCTACTTGTATGTAGTAGTGCTTGTTTAAAGAATGTTATTAGCCTTGAACCATGTCTTATGATGCGTTTTCCTATTTCATCAAGTTCCAATCCATAGGTGCTATATTTCATTTTATCATTGTACGATGCCAAATCACCTTTAATGGATTTTGTCAATGCTTTCATGACTCCATTTTGTGCATCGCCACCCAAACGTGATACAGAAAGACCCACATGAATTGCCGGGAATATATCATTATTCATCAATGCAGGATCAAGATAAATTTGTCCATCAGTAATTGAAACGATATTTGTCGGGACATAAGCACTGAAGTCACTTTCTTTGGTTTGTACAATTGGCAATGCAGTGATTGAAGCAGTGATATATCTGTCTATTGTATCTGTATCTTGTGCAATCGTGAATTCTTCCGCACTAGTATGCACAAATCCCGACCCTGTATGCTTCAGGTATATATTTGAGGATCTCTCCAATAATCTCGAATGCAGATAAAAAATATCACCCGGATATGCTTCTCTGCCGGGAGGTCTTTTCAAGAGCAAAGAAACATGACGATAAGCATTTGCATGATTGGTCAAATCATCGTATACAATTACAACATCACGTCCTTGATCACGATAGAATTCAGCAATCGATGTTGCTGCAAATGGCGCGATATATACAAGTGATGCAGGATCATTTGCCTTAGTCATAACAATGATAAAGTCAATACCCGATGCTGCTAGATCAGCATAGATGGATTTCACTTCCGATATCTTTTTTCCAATTGCTGTATATATGAAGACCTTCTTATGATTTTTCAGCCCCTTTCCTGCGATGTCAATCGCTGTCCCTTTCGCACCATAATTCACCATGATCGTTTTTGCTAATGCGGTTTTCCCGGTACCCCTATCTCCAATAATCAGCATCCTTTGTCCTAAGCCAATTGGCAAGACAGAATCTATCACTCTAATTCCTGAATACAGTGGCTTATTAACCGGTGCTCTATTGGCTATAAGAGGTGCAGGAACTTCAATGGGTAATTTATGAATAGAACCATCCACTTCAATCTCATCATCTTCACCATCAAGTCTTTGCACATTGCATAATGGGTCAATCACACATCCCATCAAGCATGTATGAAAGTTTATGGTGAACGGAACATGTCTATCTTCTTTTTTAATGACAACAGTTTGTCCCTCTTTGATGAAGCGTTCCTCTCCAAATACGATACATTCTGTCCATTGCGGTTCTATGTCCATGATCATACCATCAATCGGCATGATTTCACCATCGTGCAATTCTACATGAAATGTTAGTCTTTGACCAATTCTTGCACGCTTGATGCCCATGACGCGGGCAACACCATCGGAGAATTTTACCACATATCCGGTATAGTCCTGATCAATGTCTTTTGTTGATTTGATTGTGATCAACTGTTCCAGTTTTGCATTGATGGCTTTTTTTAAATCAGCTAATTCTACCTGAGATTGCATATCATGCTCCGCTATTAACTTCCATGTACAAGGACAATAGAGTATTCAATTCACTCAATTGTATCTTGTATTCATCTGTGTGCTTAAATGTGTTCAGATATTTGGTGATTGTATTTCCGTCAGGCAAGCCGACTGATACAATCATGAATCTATGTGGATGCTTTTTCTGTAAGATCAATAGTAATTTTTCTAATTCTTGATCTGTGACTATTGGATATTGAGAAAGATCAACTGTTATTTCCGTGAGATGTTCTGTTATTAAAGAACATTCTTTCAATATTCCGGAAATGAGTTCTTCTCTCTTGACCAATTCTGTGACAAACTCCTTGAGTAATTCAGTTTCAAGAGCTGAATCCACTATCTTCAGAAATTCATTTCTTGAATTTGAGTCAATAAGATCATGAATTCCTGATTGAAGAAAATGTGTACCGATTGTATCCAATGCAATGAGGTCAGCGATGATACTCTCAGCCGATAATTCATATTTCGAACTTACTTCGCCAATGATTGAAATATATTCTCGAATACCAATCATTGTGTTTTCTTCTCAGGATATTTCACTTCATTGATTTGCTCAACTTTGATTCGCATTTTCAATACTTCCTCTCGTTCTTCTGCTGATGCCCCATCAAATATTGCATAATTCATTACATAGCCCCTTTCTCCAAGTGAAAAGTATCTTTCGAATATTCCTGAATAATGCCAATATCCTATGAAATTCACAATGACGACAACCGCTATGAATGATAAATGCAATGTTGTCAAACCATTCTTCAATAATCTGTCAGATACACTATATGAAACTTTTCTTTGTTCTCGCTTTTCTGTCAAAGCCGATCTTCCTTTTCCTTCTTTGGATCCAAAACCTGCTTCACTACTGCCATAGCTTTGCTTAATATTCACGATTTCTGCATCAAGCTTTTCTATCGATTCACTTGATTGAAACAAATTAGGATTTCTCGCAAATACATACATGAACTTGAAGCGTTCATCCAAATTCACAGCATTGACTCCTTGTGTTTCAGCCACTTCTTGTGATTCTTCCGATTCTACACTTGCACCAAATCGCATTCCCAGTTTTGGAGACCAAACGATGAGAAAGTCAACCAATAATGGAATGCCGATAATGAGATAGATATAATCAATAAAATAGCGAGTACCAAATTGAATCCATATCACCATCTTATCAGGTAAAAATCCAATCAATGAAAATGAATCCACCTTCAACTCCTTATCAGATAATAATCTTATTCTTCAAATGATATAATATCAACAACATAGTGTTGATTATCATTCAACATTGTCATTCTTCCATAGAGAAGAGCTTTTGTACTCAGTGGTGATGTGAGTATTCCATTCAATTGTTGTTCGGCGTCATTATTCGTGACTTTGATTGTACTGCAATCATTGATTACTGCATATTGCGGAATGACATTTGCCTTTACTTGTACTGTCATGAAGTCCAGTTCTTCAAGTTCTTTCTTCAATTGTAATGTCCCTGGCATTTCCATGTTAATGGATTGGGCTTGTTCAGCAAGCAATGCTCTTGATGATAACTCACTTTGGAAGTATATGGTATCACAAATGAGCTCTTCCTTGCCCTGTATCAAAACAAGATTTCCATATGTGTCAATGACACGCAGATATATACAATTATCATCCACCGATTTCTTTCATCCATGATTCTACGTTCTTGACATCCTTCATATACTCTTGTAAACTCTCAACAAATCCCTTAAACAATGGATCTTTCATTGCTTCTTTCTTTTTGTCATTTATATTCTTTCCATAGGTTTCATAAATTCCGCCAATATCCTTTAAGAATGGCAATTGTTTATCTGTGAAATCACCGATGGAAATATGAACACATAATGCCAAGCAGCCAAAGAGACTCGCCCATATTGGTACTCTTTCGCCATCTTGACCAGAAAACTTCTTTGATACTTCGAATGGCTGTGTAAAGAAGTACTTCAATGCAATGGCTCTTGAGTGAATGACTTTTTGTTCGGGTGTTAGTTGTTCAAGACCAAGGAGATTAATGATCTTTTCAAGTTCTTTGTCTTTTGACAAGATCTCTTTCACTTTTTTGACGATTATTTGCTGTTTCATCAGAAGTAGTCTCATGACCGCTTTATCATATTCTCCGGAATCTTCATGTGCATGTTGTGCAATCACTTCATCCGCAAATACATCATTGATTTTACTTATCAGATTTGATCCTGAATCAAGTATGTCCACCGCAGGATATAGTGCTTTGGCAGCTATATCACGATTCAGTACAATTTTTGAATCCAAGTGAGCGAAGATAGCGGTAGGAGCCGGATCAGTCATATCATCAGCAGGTACATATACGGCTTGAATGGATGTGATACTACCATTCTTAGTTGAGCAAATTCTTTCCTGTAAATCCCCGATTTCCATTTCCAATGTCGGTTGATACCCAACGCTTGATGGAATCCTTCCAAGCAATGTTGAAACCTCAGAGCCTGCTTGCACAAAGCGAAAAATATTGTCAATGAATAACATTACATTGTTCTTTCCGGAGGAATTCTCTTGATCACGGAAATGTTCGGCAACTCGCACGGCACTATGTGCTGTACGGAAACGAATTCCAGGTGGTTCATTCATTTGACCAAAAATGAAACTCAAATTTTGCATGATACCATGATCCGGTCCGGCTTCTGAAACTTTCTGATTATGCAAAGCCGTAAATTCCTCCCATAACTCTGCGCCTTCTCTTGTTCTCTCTCCCACGCCTGCAAAGATTGTTTTACACTGTTCTTTCTCTGTTAATGTATTGATCATTTCTTTGATGAATACTGTTTTACCGGTACCGGCACCACCAAAAAATCCAACTTTGCTCCCTTTGGCAATGGGGCATATTACATCCACAACTTTGATATATGTATGTAATAATTCCGTTGAATGTGAAATGTCTTTAAACTCAGGAGGATCTTGAATGATTTCTTGTCTGATGATTGTTTGAGTGGAAACAGTAGTTGAGGTTCCAATTGGCTTTCCATAATGTTGAACTGTTTGAACATGATCAACTCCATCATTGATACTATATTCATCGCTGAATCCATCGATGGTATCTCCCATGGTATTGAACATCCGACCAGTTACATTCACAGGAAATTTCAATTGATTTTGCTTATATGTAACCTCCATGGATCTGCCTAGCATGAATGTATTCCCCAATGCAAGAGCGCGAACGGTATTGTCTCCCAAATGAGATAAGACTTCCATTTTCAATGGTGCCAATAGGGATTGCCCATTTTCGGATTTCTCACCGGTATATGTCGTATCAGTCACTTCCAATAAATGATAAATCTCGGGTAATGTACCATGGGACAAATCATCAAATGTAATATCGCAAACTGTTCCTCTAACGGCAGTGATTCTGCCTTTGATTACTTGATTGTCCATGGATATACACTTCGTATTAGTTCTTTCAAAATGTGAATGAATTGAAGGAAACATTCACCTGCTAATGCAATGAAATAATGCCGACCACTAGTTAATTATAAGCTTCAAATGTTGAATATGATCCCAAGATCATCAAAAAAAGTATGTTATCTCTTCAACTTTTTGATACTGAATACCATTAGAATTTCCCTCCCTCACTGCTTTGCTAATATAGTGTGTTTTCAAGTCACTTGTTTGTCAAAAACACAAATCATTCATGCCATATTTCTTGTCACAATGTGCATAACTTCCAATCAAGGAAATTAACCCATTAACCATCAAACTTTTTGTTGTTTCGTGAAGATACATTTGTACATCATCTTCAACCAATTGTCACAATATATCAAAAGGTATAATATGTAGATATTATGTAGTCATGTTTTTTTCTTTCCACCTTGGCTTTATTATGTATAACCATGTTGATAACTCATCAATAGTTGTTAAGTCAGTGTGGATAACTAATTCGCCAAGCCATTTAGCCTTCACTGATTGGATGGCAAACTATCTAAATACTTTTTTGTGATCTCAATGTATTGTTCACCTATGCTGAAATAATACTTATTTAACTTTTTGAAGATGGGATACTTACCTAAATAATCTGACACGTTGTATGATAAATCAGGAAAAGATGCGCTTACATTGTGTATGTTATCGGGTTTATGCCCTTTAGGCACTTTGATCATAGTTCCGGATTCTGTATCCAAAACATATGTTTCTTTATCATCCGATATCACTGCAAACTGACTTCTTTCATACCCACTACCTCCATCACCCGAAATCATGTATTGATTATCATGTGTCATCGCTTGAGATTGAATACTCAATTCTTTTCTTCCATTTTCATAGAATAGAACCAAGTATTCTTTATTATCTTCATTTATCACTTTTGCAATGAAACATACTCCAAGATTTGAGTATTTTTCAATTCTTTCCCCCATTTTGAGGGTATATGAAAATGTGCTTTGATGGGAAAGAAAATGATGCTGATTAATATCATCAATAAACCAGATACCTGCCAATGGATAGGATGGGATATCACTACTGTAATTATTCATTGTATCTGATATATGAATGATTTTAGAACATGTTTTTTCACCGACAAATCCATTTTTATTGTTTGAAGGCATACTTACTTCGACTTGATAATTAATAGTGAAGTCAAATGGATACTTACTTGTAATCGTTTGATATTTTCCATCGATCATCGCAAAGACTTCGAAGTGATAAAGAGTTCATCTGCTCGCTCATAGATCAAGGTATAGAGCTGTTTGGGTGAAAGTGAAAAGGAGTTCTGTACGCTCCCCCGAAAATAGTACCAGTCATAATTAGAGATTATTCTCTAACTTTCGGGAAAAAACAGTATGAAAAAGACACGATTTTCGGAGACGCAAATAGTCACCATTCTACAGTCGCA
>Ga0172376_10006320_pt1 | contig 12924 bp, 12 predicted proteins | sample Lak35m_FD_121114 | JGI IMG/M metagenome (GOLD analysis project Ga0172376, IMG submission 121114) | Freshwater microbial communities from Kabuno Bay, South-Kivu, Congo - kab_092012_35m | ecosystem: Environmental > Aquatic > Freshwater > Lake | place: Democratic Republic of the Congo: South-Kivu...
ACAGTAAGATTTCCAGTGATGATCAAATCACCAGAGATTGTTCCACCAGTGTTTGCAAGTCTGGTGTTTGCCTGACCATAAGCAGCGTTGGCTTGTCCATATGCAAAGTTTGCCGTTGCGTATGCATTGATCGCGTTTGAGTTCGTGTTGGTGATATTGGTGTTAACTGTACCAAAGGTCGTGTTTAATGTTCCGAAGGAAGTATTAATTGTTCCTAGGTGAGTATTGATTGTTCCGAACGTGGTATTGATCGTTGCGAATGTAGTATTAGCATCTGACCTTGCAGTGTTTGCTTGATTATGGGCATTGCCAATATTCGTATTCTGCGTTGCTGCAGAAGTATTAAGTGTTGCAAAGGTTGTATTGATTGTACCGAACGTCGTATTGGCATCAGCACGAGCAGTATTCGCTTGTCCGTAAGCATCATTGGCAGTGCCGCGAGCAGTGTTTGCTTGCAAATATGCAGCATTCGTGGTGTCATTCAAACTACCCGCAATTTGTGCTAGAGTAATTGAGCCAGGGACGATTGCTGATCCAGGGAGTTTACGAGACATTAGTTATTTCCTGATTCGAGTGCTACGACTCTAGAGCGAAGTTCTTGAATTGCTTTGGTGAGTTTGAGTGCGATTGGTCATTTAAATATTTATTGTGATTACGGTAAGATTAAATTCAAAGATCCATCCCATGGATCTGGATTAGGAGTTTGATTTGACCATGCACGAACATTATCTATAAATGCTCCCATTTTAGATACTTCAGCAGAATTATTTTCTCTTAAAATATTCGATTGCTTCCATGCTGGATAATATTTGTGAATATGATTTTGAGCAAACTCATTGATTTCACTCTTTTCCCAAACGACATAAACCTGTGAGTCTGGTTTAGTGTAAACAAGAACTGGTGGCTGAACACCAAAGTTATAAACTTCTCTGTATATTCTTAAATCTTCCTTGCACGTAAGAATTGAATGCTCGAGTTTCCCATTAAAAATACATATTTCTCCATCAATAATTTTCATTTAACTTACTCCAGTTCTGCCATGTTGTAACAAAACTAAACCACGAATTCTGATTGTTGATCTGCTATCTGCTAATCCACCCAAATTTATGATTCGAATTCTAGTTACACTACCAGGCGCATACACTTGCCAGTGTGCTAAACATCTCCAAGAGTGGTATGCACCATCAGAGTATTCTTGACCTGAAACTCTAAAATTTTGAAATGCTGCTACATTACCCATAAAACATCTTGGTTCACTGTAATTTGGTGTTGGATTAGATGTTGTCTGGAACTGATGATAATTGCCAGGATTATCTTCCAAGATTGCTAGTCTTGTCGAGGAATAATCACTAGGAGAAGGGTGGGGATCATCACCGACACTTAAATTAATCCATAATGAATTTCTTTGAAGGTCAGCAAAAGAACTTCCTGAACCTGATCTTCTTCCTGCTAAATTATCATAGACTTCAGAATACCATTGGGAATGTCCTGGATAACATGAAAATGGGAAATCATACCACGCATCACCACCAGTTGCAGCCGTTGGTTCATAATCTCCAGCTGCAGAAAAAGTAAAATTATTTGCTGTGCTGTCGTTATATCTTGGTTTAATTGTTATTGTGCCAGCAATTGGATTGGTTCTTTCTTGTAGAAAGATTGGTAATGTAACTCCATCAATTGGTAAACCAGCCGAAGATAAAATAGGCATTATACTTCCTCTAACTTAATTTTAAACTTTTTGCCATTACGATTATTAATCACATAGAGATTGTCTTCACCTTCTTGAATTGTCCAATCACCCCATGTACCATCAATGTCATTAGAAGAATCGCGATTAGACAGATTCAAGTCAGCAGTATAGATATTTGCCCAACGTTTGCTTGAACTTCCAAGATCTCTTGTATTATCTGTGGATGGGAATATATTACCATCGACATCTAGTTTTGCAGCTGGATTCGTCGTTCCAATGCCGACGTTGCCATCTAATAAAACCAGATTAGTTAAATTAAATAAAGTGTTGTCACTACTTGGTGTTATAAATTTTGTACCACGACGGAAAATAATTTCACTACCATCGCCAGTAAATGATCCATTACCATTTACAGAAGGATCATAATTAAATGCGATTGTAACTGCACCAGTATTTGCCGTTGTATAATTTGTGCTTGTTGAACCTATTAATAATGCACGATAACCTGCTGAGTATCCCCAGTTTGTGATTTTAAATGCAGGGCGAGCGTTACTTCCACTGCCCATTGTGACGTCGCCAGTGAGATGTAATTGGCTATACGGACTCGTCGTTCCAATGCCGACATTACCACCCTGCGATTGCATAATTATTGAACCATAATTAGATCCAAATGCACCACCAGAATATCCTGATCCACCCGCAAGGAACAAACGACCACCAACAAAACCGTTTCCGTTATCAGAATTACCAGCCTTGACCATTAGGTCTTTGCCGTAACCTGTGCCTTGATCTGATGGCGATGCTCCACCTGCGCCTCTCATGGTAATAATACCACGAGAATCAAAATAGCCGCCCATTATAATAGTTGCAGATGGACCTTGACCACCTGTTGCAACGCTTCCATTTCCTCCTGCTTGTAAATCAAGAAGATATTTGGATTGTGCGGCACTTTCTGCTCCATAATGTGGCCAACCAGTTGAAATTGCTGCAGCAGTAATTCCATCTTCACGAACTTCTAGTCTTGCTGTTTCGTTTGATGTTGTGCCGATACCAACGTTACCACCAGCATTGAAGTAAACTTGCCCACCTCGCGCAGCATTTGCTGCCATGCTAATTTTCGCAACGTCATTAGAATATAATGTCATAATTGCATCATTAACAGTTGACCCAGTGTTGCTCACTCTCCAAATTTGTTGATATGATCCTGTACCTGATGTTTTTGTAACAAGTCTGACTGACCCATTTCCACCATCATCACCCCAAACATCAAGTTTAGTTGATGGATTATTTGTTCCAATGCCGACGTTTCCGCTGCTTTGTAAAACAGATAAAAATGTTGTTGATCCATCTGTTATCTGAAGACCGCGAGGGTTTGTTGCAGTTATATGCATTAAACCAATACCCGTTCTTTCTAATATCAAATGGTCTTGGAAAGAAGAACTTGCGACGTGTAATTTTGCAGAAGGATTTGTCGTTCCAATGCCGACGTTGCCACTGCTAGTTATTCTCAATCTTTCTGTTCCAACGGTTGTAAATGCAAGTTCTTGGCTAGATTGATCAGCAGAAATAAAACCAACACCACTAGAATTTACTTTTAATTCTATTCTCTTAGAACCACCACTTCCACTTTCTTCCAATCGAATCATTGGTGATGCCAAAGTGACTGTCAGATTGCCAGTCATCGTATCGCCAGCTTTTAAAACGCTGTTGTTGGCTGCACCATACGCATCATTAGCAGTTGTACGAGCAGTATTGGCTTGATTGTGTGCTAGTGTGAGATTTGCTTGTGTCGCGACTGTATTTCCAACTAGTGTGATGCTATTGGCTTCAACGTTGGCAACAAGAGTCGCGATTGTTGAGTTTGCGAAATCAATGATGTTTCCAACGTGACCAGAATCTGCGAGATTATCAAAGAGTTTATACTTACCGTCTGTTGCATCGCGAGCAAGACCAGTGTGAGCGAATGTGCCAGATGAGTTTTTGGCTCCAACAAATCCAATGTCAACTGAATCAGTAAGTGTATTATTTGCAGCAAGGTAAATAAGTGAATCTTCAATGGAATATGTTGAAACATTAATGAATGTTGTGTTTCCACCAAGATAGATGTTACCGCCAACGATAACATCCTGCGTGACATTAAGTGTTCCAGTGATTAATCCACCAGAAAGTAGATTGCTATTATTTGCTGCAGTGTATGCAAGATTTGCTTGACCATAAGCACCATTCGCTTGCGCATATGCGCCATTGGCTTGGACATATGCTGCATTTGCTTGAGAATAGGCATTTTCACCGACTGTTACTGCAGCATTCGCTTTATCATAAGCAGCATTGGCTTGTGCGTACCCCCCACCGCCAGTGGAAGAAGCAGTGTTTGCAGCAGCATAGGCATTATTCGCAGCATCGTAGGCTGCAAGAGGTGCTGCGCCGAGACTTGAACGAGCGGCGGTGGCGTTATTTGAACCTGTACCACCTTGAGCGACGGAGACGACTGTTGTCATTTATTTCTCGCATAAAAATTCTTCTTGTTATTTATTAGAATCTCCACGCAAAGATTACAAAACTACGACTATCATACCCCTCACCAGAGATTCGAGGCATATATTCTAAACTAATATGAGCGTTTCCGCTAAAACGATACTGAAGATTTGGTCCAAAATAGAGTTCTTCGGAGCCGCCATCAAAATCATTATAACGATACATTGTCGAAAGTCCAACAGTCAGATCATTATTAATGACCTTTGCAAGACTCAATGTACCTGCATATTCGCGCTCTTGTTCTTCTTTACCGCTTGCCAAATTAGCCTCATAGATTAAATTAAGACCCCAAATATAATCGGTATTTCCGAAACGATCTCCGAGAAGAAGTTTCGGTTCAATTCCTTGGCGACCATTAATAAGTTTATGTTCGAAATAGAGTGTTGGATTTCCTGGAATCTTCCCCCAATCAGCGAGAGCATAACGAACTTCCCAGGAAAACCCACGCCAAGCGAAACGTTGATCGCCGAAATTCCCATCATACACAGTGTGAGCATATAGATCGAGTTGCCAGCGATTACCAAGACCGAAGGCAAGTTCATCTCGCATGCGAATCTGAGCGGGACCATTTTTACGATCACGAATATCAAACCACTTTTCATACATAACAGTATTTGGTGGCGTGAGAACATAAACACGAGTGCTTGGGAATTTGCGAGTTAATGTCCAGGCTGGCTGATCATATTCACCAACCAATTCAAACTGTGGATATCTCTTTGCTGTAACTTGAACTTCTTTGAGTTCGTCAGCAACAACTGAGAAAGAGCACAGAGCCAACAAACCAATAATTAAGCGTTTCATATTATCCCCTTATAATGCTAACATGATTAATGCAACTAAGATTAAAGAACCACCCAACAAACCAATTGCTGTATAGAATTGATTTATTGGTGTATCAAAGTATGTCTTGCCAACTGCAAAGCATTTATGCATTGGTGAGAGCATATATCCTGTGTAATCTACTGCAAGAAACAGCGGAAGATACTGTGGACCAAACGCTGCTGCAAGTAGAGAAACAAATCCTGCGTATTTACTCGATGAACCCATCGCGAAACTAAAGAGGAAACTTAATACTGTCGCGACAGCGAGCGTACCATTATTCTTTACGATCTCAAGCATTTCCTGATCAAACGACTTGATGAAGTTACCGAGAACAATTACACCCGCAACAATTGCTAGAATTTTCCAGTCAAGCCACTTTGATTCTTGATGATGCTTACAAACTTCGTTCTTTTGTAAATCAATTGCTACGTCATCTTCTTTTAAAACATAAAAGATATAGAATAGCGCAACAATAAAACAGGTAATCGTCAGCGGCGCAACAAGTGCCACAAACTCAAGATAAGAGAGACCGAGTACAGCCATTGGAAGAATGACAGTCTTTTCTAGCGGCGACCAGAAGTAATAATGATGCGTAGAAAGATAATCAATGATTCCATAGAGTCTTCGCTTTTCGTTATTCGGTGCAATTGTGTCTAGGAATCCAGCCGAGACAGTCACGCGACCCTCGATTGGAAGCACACCAGCCATTGCGCTAATAATTGCGACGACTGCTCGTTTTGATTTGACATTTTTTGCAATCCAGCGATAGGCTGGCATGAAGAAGCCAGTTTTCTTTGCCCATGCAGAGAGAATCATAATGATCGCTAGATATGGCACATACCAAAGACCGTTTAATAAATCTAGAATATTCATTTAAAATTCACTCCCACACTGATTCGTTGCTCGTCAGAATTATTTGGCTCAACTCTATGTATGAGCCAACTTGGCCAAAGCATTAATCTACCCTGTATCGGCGGATAGGTCATAAACTGTTCGCTCATTCCGTCACCAGGAAAATTACAAAAGAACATATTTGGATTAGGATTCGAGAACCTCAGTTTCCCATCAACGCCATTAGTCTTGTAAAAATACACCCCAGCGACTTTAACGTGTGGGTGATTATGATCGTGATAAAATTGATCTTTATTGAAGAAATTAAACCAAGATCCATCTAGACTTGGTTTATTTCCATTATAGTTTAAACTTGCAAGATAATCATTTAATGCATTACGCAAACATTGATTAAAAAAGTTAAGTTTAAAATCTACAATATCATTAGTATGTTTGGTATTTGTAAAATCAAAAGTGCTGTCAACCTTTCCAGCTAATCCATTATGTTGCTGATTTTGTTGTATTTTAGGCAACGCAAGTTCGATCTCTGACTGTATACGAACCAGATCAGTTCCAGTAAAATCGTGAGCATATACAAAAGTTGGAAAGATAACATCAATCATTTCGTCTTTCCACAAAATTATTGTATGCTTCTTTTATCTTGTTTCTTTGCAAAACAAAAGTACAAGAATCAAAATACTTTTTACGTCTAAACCATTTCTCGTCTTTTTCGTTCATGTCACGACAAACATGTGTAAATGTTTTATCGCTTAATGGAACAAGTTGAACTATGGGAGTTCCAGCTTTAATAAAAATATTCCCAACTGTTTTGTTTACATATCCCTGAATATTAATATCAGATGCGATACTTGGATCATGAATTCCCATTGTACTTTCAAAATCTTGAAACTCAGTAAATGGTAATGGGATATGCATAAACTTTAAATTCTTAGGAACCAAAACATTCCAAGGAGTATTAATCTTTAAAATATGTTTTTGACTCCATGGACGTTTAGGAAAAAATCTAGCAAACTGTTCTTGAATTCCTACTGTTGGTTTACCTGATAATCTGTTTAATGCTTCATCAGGAGTTGTGACTGACAATTTATCTGGTTTAACTTCTACATGAATATCATGCCATGCTGTGATCACGAAACCAGTAGACATTAAATCAAAAATACCTGGGCAACGAAACACATGAATGTCTCGCTTATTAGATTTTAAATAATCTTCGCGGCACTCGCTCACCCATTTAGGAATGACTTCTTTCGCTGGAAGCACTGGAAACATCTCAGCAACTCCAGCGATTGTTGAAAAGAATTCTAATTTCATCGGTATACGTTTCTTGGCGTCTGGAACCGAATATTAAATGCTATAGAGATTCTTTGCTTATCAGAATAATTAACTTCTGTTTCATGCGGCATCCAACCTGACCAAAGTAACAAATCACCTGCATTGGGTGGATAAGCCATCTGCGAAACAAACGGTGAGTCTGGGTGACAATTTTCTAATAAATTTGCTGGATTGCTGAACACAATAGAACCTGTGCTTTCAGCCTGAAGATAATAACAGGCAACGAAATGATGAAGATCATGATTATGAATCACATTTTTACTTCCTGGCTCATTTACATTTGTCCAGTAAGTGACTTCTGGCTTCATATATCGTTTAGATTTATCAACAAAGGTTGGATCACTCTTTTTGTAATAATCCATCGCAATGTTCAATAGTTCTGTGACGCCAACCATAAGCCAAGAAATATCTTTGTATTTAAATTCAGAACGCCAACATCCATTATTTGAAAATGCAACAGTATTTGGATGTTCTTCTTTTTGTTTTAGAGCTTCGTTCTTCAGAACCTCAATTTGTTCTGGAGTCCCGAGATTATTTACGAAAAGATTTGCTTCAATAAGTTTATATGCTTTCACGTTTCACCACCACTATGTAAAGTCCATTCCACCACATATTTTTGTTTTCTAAACTATTCAACATAAGTTTTGAATAGATTGGAGTATATCCTGCTGCTTTGATACCTTTCTGCGCGCCAAGAACAACTCCCTCCCAATTTGCATCATCGAATATCATAATACAATAATCGGCAAAGGTATCTTTGTAGTAAGTTACAGCTGCTTCAGTTATATATTCCTCATGCGATCCATCATAAAAGAACATATCGATATCTCTAATCTTAGAGGTATCAACTGAAAACATATCTTGATCGAATACAATGGCTTCTCTATTTAAATTTTTAAGGAACAATTCTCTTGAATTTTCTGATAATTCAAATTCTTCAGATGCTGGTTGAATATTTTGCGACCAATTATCAACACAATATAATTCGCAATTATCAGCAATAGATGCAGCTGTTGCTCCCATTGCAGAACCAATTTCTAGATACTTCTTGCAATGTTTTGATATTCCATATAGTAATTTTTGAACTCTTGGTGAAGTTAATCCCTCTACAGTGAATTCATTATCATAATTAACTGAGTCTACAAGTTCTGCAGTTACAGCTTGTATTAATGGATGAGATTTCTCCGCAGATTTCGCTTCGTATACACGATCGCAAAAGTTACATTCCCAACAATTAAATTTACAGTTCTTAATAATCTTGCGCCAAGCGTTGATTGGTTTATCTTCAAGATTAGTTTCTTTGATGTAACTATTAAATGTGTCAAATAAAATTTCTTCGTTCTTTGCATACTTACGAATGATATCCATGGTTTCGTACATACGACTCATAGATTCGCGTCCATGCATTTTAATCACATCTACAAATTGAAGTAATTCGTCCCAATCTTCTTTCCATGGCGGGAAATTTGCTGTTTTGAGTGGAACGGCTGGATCCTCATAATCCCATTTGGGGCATGAGACTCTTGAAATCGGATCATTAAAATATTGCGGATCGGATGTACGACTGTTGTTGTAATGAAAATGTTCGTCCATCATTGCACAATTACCAATGCAACCTTCATTACCCAATAAAGATAATTTAACACCATATTTTTTGGCAGCACGTCGACATTCTATTAAAGCATCTCGATCTCGCATTAAATCGCGATCTAAATTAATATAATGAAAACCAGCTTTTGCCAATTCAGCAACTTCGTTTGCTCTCGTTACATTTCTTAATATTGTATTTTTAATCTGTAACGCAGGAAAATGTTTTTGTATTTGTTTTGTTGCAACCCAATGTGTATGGGGAATTGTCGCAGAACGAATACCAGCATCATATAATTGCTTAAAGTTATGAATAAACAAATCTAAATGTTGCTGACTCGGGCGAATTAATGTATTATTAAATGTTGCAGAGATACGAATACCAGTTCGTTCTTGTATTTCTAATGCCGCCTCGATCGACGCATATGGGTCACTCACGAAGACATCGCCCATTGCATCTTGCACAAAAGGTGGCATTCTACACGTAAAATACAAATCATATATGAATGGTTTGTATTCTAAACAAAAATCAACAAATTCGTTGAATTGTTTTTCGTTTATTTTTGGATTGATTGGAATTGAGAACATAATATAATCATCGTATTAAACATCTAATTTAGAATCAACTGTAATACCTTCTTCTTCTTTTTGAGTATAAGGCATAGAAATATCAAACCTCATATGCATTAATCGATTGCAATCAGCAATTGAAACGCAATCTTTTATTTCTTTTTCAACTAATTGTTTATTACCGAGCATTGTCGCGATTTTAGTGTTATATGCAGTTACTGCAGTCATAACCTTATCTGCCATCTCAGCAACTGTTATTCCACGTTTATCTGCGAGCACTGCGAGCATTGGAGTAGATGCTGAAGAATCAGCAAGATATGCTTTTGCTTCAGTTTCTTGCTGAGCCCATGTGTTAGATTCTAATTCAGTAACACTTAATTTTTCTTGGATAAATCGTTTTTCATATATATCATCTAATATATAACGCATCAATTTCTTTGTAAAATTAATAGAATTTTGTCTATCATCTTCTGTTAGATAATAACGAACTTTTTGACTATCTGACTCGCCACTGCTTGCAATTTGTAATAATTCGTTTTGCGGCGTGTTGGGGCGAACATTAATATATGCTCTCGGAACACAAAAAAACATCCATGCCTTTGCAGTATTTTCGTCTAATACAACAGGGTTTAAATGTTTGTATTCTGCCAAGTCAATATGTGTATCTGGAATAAATCCAACTGCTAAATGCAGAACTCTGCCAATAACTTGCACAATGCCAAGTTTATCACTGCTGACTGCTTTGAATAAGATATACATCTTCTCTTGCCTTTGGTTCTACGCCTAACTGTTTTACAATTTCAGTGCCTTCTAAGCCAAGTTGTAATCTTTCATTAGCAACGGATAACATTTGTTGATTACGAACTTCGCTGCGCACAAATAAATCACACGCAAGCTGCATAACTTCTTCTTGTTGTTGTTTTGGAAGCATCGTTACTGCATCCATATTACCAACCCCAGCTCTACCATATGCGATCATATCCATTGCTGTTTGTTTTGCTAATCGAATAGTCCAGTAATGCTTTTCTAATTCTTCAGCAATAGATGGATCTTCTTTCACAGCCAACATAATTAATCGACCATCAGGAAGTTTTCCGCGATCCGATGCATTAAATTTTTCGATTAAACCAAGAAATAGTTGACGCTCTTTATATGCGCCAAATAATCCATTCTTTTTACGAAGAAGATTACGTTCGAGTCGATGAATTTCTAATTCGCACATTTTCTTTTCTGCTGACGATCTTGCGAGAACAAGTTTTTCTTCTTCAAGTTCTTTTTCAATGAGCATTTTTTTATACTCATATTCTAGCATCTCAACAGTTCCTTCTCGAGCATTTAATTCGATAAGGTATTGTTTTAGTTCAGCATATGGTGTAATTTGAGCATTACCAACAAAATGTTTTGCTTTAAATTCAGGTAATGTCCATGGTGTGTTAATTGCATCTTCGATTAACACTTTTTGTTCAGGTGTAACAATATCAGTGTTTGATACTGCTGCATTTCTATAAAAAACAACTTCATTACTCATAGTTTATCATCCTTTCCAAACACAATGACCAGAAGAGCCGCCAGGAACTCCAGTTCTCACACTACCAGATCCTAGTTCGACGCCAGTTTCTGTGCCGTATGTGAATTTCCATCCGCGATTATTTTGTGCACCATCATAATTACCCATACAATATTGAAAAAACTGTCCCATGTCTAGGTTTTCTTCGCCACAATTTGTAATTGGTTTTGCAACATTATTTCCTAATGTTGTTTCAGTGGTAAAATTCCATCGGAACAATACATATCCACCACTGTAAGTGCCATCAGCACCACACCAACCTCTATTCAACTTACTATTTATCCCTTTTTGTTGACCGTCGTTTCCATAAATTGCACCATTTGTCACAGTATAACTGGTCATCGTAGCAAAAGTAAATTTATCTTTTGATGATGATCCTGCCCATGCATATCCAACATCTTCACCGCTTAAAGTGCCTACGCCGTAAGTAAATGAATCGCTTCCTCCAATAACATTTGAGTTAGGACCAGGATCAGTTGACAATATTGTATCAGTCATTAAATTAAAAATGTCGACGTCAGTACTACCGCCGCCAATAATATATGCGTATTGATGCTCTTTAAAAATAGTTCCGCAGTCGTTTCGAGCAATTCGCAAGTTCCAATTAGCATTTGTGCCTGCATTCGTTTCGGTTGCCATATTAAATGCATTTGTTGTCGAAGAAGTGCCTGGCCAAGCTGCTGTACATCCCCAAAGATATCCTGTGGTCAAACTACAAACACCAGAAGTATATGCTGCACCTGTATCAATTTGATTTCCTAAATTTGTCATCACATCTGTTGCATGAACCATGCGATTTACATTAGCCCAAACTACAGTGTCTTTATAACCACCCATAACGTATGACGTTGTGATAACTTGTCGATGAAAATAAGAACGTTCGTTTACTGCAAGACGCCAGTTATTGCCATCATAAATTTCTATTTGATTTGTAGATGTATTATAAATTACCTGCCCTTGAGTTGGGCTTGCTGGTCTACCAGTTGTTGTAAATTTCGCATGGAAAAATCCATTGGTATTTGCTACTGTGTTTGCGCCAATTAAAAATGTCATTTTATCCTTTCCAAACGCAGTGACCAGAAGAACCACCAGGAACGCCAGTTCTTACAGAACCAGACCCTAATTCTGAACCAGATTCAGTATTGTAATTAAATTTCCATCCGCGATTATTTTGCAATCCGTCGTACATTCCCATCATATATTGATGAAATTGCCCCATATCGAAATTCTCTTCACCGCTATTTCCTATTGGTTTATTCACTGCAGAACCAAGAGTTGTTTCGGTTACAAAATTCCACCTATTAAGTGTATAACCACTAGCATAATCACCTTGTGCGCCGCACCATCCACGCTCTAACTTACTATTTATGCCTTTTTGCTGACCATCATTTCCATAAATCGGTCCGTTTGCAACTGTATAACTTGTCATTGATGCAAATGTGAATTTTTTCTTATCAGCTGAATATGCCCACGCATAGCCAACATCTTCTCCACTTAAAGTTGCAACACCACTATTAGTACCACCAGACAATCCAGAATCTGGACCAGGATCAGTTGCAAGCATTGTTTCTGTTGTTAAATTCATAATATCAACATCACTAGTGCCACCACCAACTATGTACGCATATTGATGTTCTTTGAAAATAGTTCCGCAATCGTAACGATTGTTTCTCATGTTCCATGATGAGGCTTGACCTGCACTCGTTTCTGTTGCCATATTAAACCCAACAGTGATTCCAGACAAACCATTATGCGTATTACTTGCGTCCCAGAAAAATCCTTTTACAAGATTACATGCACCAGAGGTATAATTGAACGCAGTGTCAACTTGATCGCCAAGATTTGTCATGACATCAGTTGCATGAACCATTCTATTCGCATTACGCCAAGGAACTGAATCTTTATAACCACCAACAACATAAGAGGTTGTAATAACTTGTCGATGAAAATAAGAACGAGAATTTACAGC
>Ga0172376_10006322_pt1 | contig 12920 bp, 25 predicted proteins | sample Lak35m_FD_121114 | JGI IMG/M metagenome (GOLD analysis project Ga0172376, IMG submission 121114) | Freshwater microbial communities from Kabuno Bay, South-Kivu, Congo - kab_092012_35m | ecosystem: Environmental > Aquatic > Freshwater > Lake | place: Democratic Republic of the Congo: South-Kivu...
CCACAAAAGACCAACAAGAAAGATCTACTCCTGGACTGGGATCCAATCGAGGTTGGCGGAGTTGGCTTTGTGTTCGTAGCCATGAAGCAAGGAGTCTTTGAAAAGATTCCAAGACCTTGGTTCAAGATCCGCCACGTCCTTTGGGAGGAGATTGGTTTTGAGGTTAACATGGGCGAGGACTACGCCTGGTGTGAAAACGCCAAGGATGCTGGATTCAAGATAATGCTGGATCCTCAGGTCAAGGTTCTTCATCACAAGGGCACGGTTCTCCGTGTCGAGTAATGATAATCACAACGAGTGGTTTGGTGCCCGTGAGGTCGTGTATCGTGAAAACCCATGTGGCTATTGTCGTGAGGGTGTTCACAAAAACTGCGCTCACGAAATCGCATGGTTTGATAAGTTATGGATATGCGGTTGCAGTTGTAATAAGTCCTGGAAACCCCAGGGCGTGACGGTAGTCAAAAAGACGAAGGAGAAAAAGTGATGGCAAAAAAGAAAGACGTAATCGCGCTTAAGCTTTATGCGGAGATTATGCGTCAGGCTGAAAAACCACCCCTGCATCCTGGTGAAGTAGAGACGGCAGTGTTTGATGCGTTTGACGAGTGGCAGGCGTATATACGCGAGCAATTAGTTACGATGCTCGACGACTGGGAGGTTGAAGTGCCTGGCGATAACTCACTTTATACCCTTGGGCTGCGTCGAGCTATCGACGTCGTAAATGGAGATGACCCCATACTCCCCGTGGGTGTTTGAAGCAGTTTCATCCTACTGTTTCTACATGCTTGAAAAGTACGGGTATCTCATTCGACTTTCCTAAATAAACTTTCCAACACCCGTGTAAAATTTCTCCTAGAGTCAACCCCTGACTCTAAAGGAGCAACACATGGCAGAGCTAAAAGCTATGGCAGCTTCCTGGGCAAGATCATTTCTCGCCGCAGGAATCGCCGTTTACATGGCTGGCGTGACAGATCCAGCAGACATCGCAAAGGCTGGACTCGCCGCAGTCCTCCCAGTGATCCTTCGCTATCTAAATCCGAGCGATACCGCTTTCGGAAAGAAGGCGTAAGCCTCACAAATCAGAACAGGCAGTCTTCGGCTCTAGTCCTCTCCCCCTGAGTCGGAGACTGTCTCTTTTTCTCTCCTTGTGTACAATTGAACTATGAGTGCAGAGCTCGCAAAACGTGACGAGGAGGAAGCTCCCGACTTCCTCATTCTCGAGGAGGGCGTCAACCTTCGCCCCGACCTCGCGTCTCTTGGCATCATCGAGACCGAGCGCGGCGTCTGCGAGGACACCTTTGAAAATCGCTCCATCCTAAGATCCAACCAGCTCGGCTGGGACACGGTCTACGCATCAAACGGTGTTCCGACGGGTCTCATCATGGCCCGCTCCAAGGACATGGCAAAGCAGAGACGGCTCCTTTCTCTCGCGGAGAAGAAACCGATCATGGTTAATCCAGGCAACATCAACTCAGATTACCTCTCGGGCCTGGACCTCATCGCGGAGCCTGCATCCGATAACCTCGTTCCGACCTGGGTCCTTGGCGCCACCAAGATGTGGATCGCGGAGCAGGATAACCCGATTGCCACCGAGAAGCGAAAGCCCACCGCGCTTCCAACTCGCTGTACCTACATAAAGGATGACGGCATTCGCTGTATGCTCTGGACCTCGGGCCGCCCCAAGGACGCCGGAATGTGTCGCGTTCATCTTCGCCATGTTAACAAGAGACCCAGTGACGAGATCGAGCGTGCTCGTAAAAAGCTAGTGCAGTCCGCTCCATATGCGGTTGATACTCTCGAGGAGCTGATGCAGTACGCGGCCTCGGAGCCGGTAAGATTAAAAGCCTCGACGGAGATTCTAGATCGCGCGGGAGTAAGAGGCGGTATAGAGTTAGACGCGATGGTTACCACCGGCGAGAGACCAGCGACCGACATCATCTCCGAGAGACTCGAGAGATTAAGGGCGGGCGCGGTTATCATTGCAGGCGAGATCGTTGACCGAGCAATTAACTCAGAGACGGAAGTAGTAGATGCGGTGGAGGTAACCGATGACGGTCACTCAGCTTGAGGAGGCGTTGTATCAACTACGCGAGCATGCAGCTCAGCTTGTCAATGACGTTGAACTCGCATCAACTCGAGAAGAGCATATTCGATTAACCGCGCGAGCAAATGAGGCAGAGACACTTGTCAACTCACTGGAAAAAATTCTTCTTTCGCACTACGCAGCCTGAGCTTAAACATCTCGAGATTGCAACGGGCTGGCTCGGCTACACTCCCTTAGGTAACCGCTCCGAATTTGCAGAGCGGGTTGGATACCCAGCTTCTCCCTGGGCGGGTGCGTTTATTGACTGCGTCTTTCATGACGCGGGCTTGGTCATTCCGTCTGTCACATACCCAGCCAGCGGGCTTGCGGAGTTTATAAAAGCCAGACGGGTGTTCGAAACACCTCAGCCTGGGGACATCGCGTTCTTTGTTTTTTCGACGGGCTCGCCTTTCGAGACGATGCATGTCGGCCTGGTCGTAGACACGAGAGAGTGGGAGACCGCTCGGGTTGTGCAAACGATTGAGGGTGACGTAGCAAGCGGGCTTGCCAAATCAGACCCCAGCCTGCGGGGTGTATTTAACCGAGTGCGTGACGGGCATGAGATTCTCGCGTTTGCGAGAGTGCAGCCTGCCCCGTATAAAAAAGACGAGACCGCCCAGCCTGACAGCCTGCCCGTAATAGATGCCAGACGGGTGACCTCTGGACGACGTAACAAGGACATTGGCCTGGTACAGCTTGCCCTAAAACAGGTGACGGGTCTGGTAGGCGAAACTCCCGACATGTTCGACGGGCCAACGAAACGAGCCTACGCAAGGTGGCAACGCATTACAGGTCGCGTTTCTCACGACGCGTCCGGAACACCCGATCGAGCTAGCTTGCAACTTCTTGGCGAGCGTACACGGAAGTACAAGCTCGATGCTAGCCCGACTTCCAGCTGATTTGTACCTTATGTCCGTTTTGTTCCAAACTCTAGCTAGCAGGCCCCCGACTTCCGTGTAGAAGCCTTACGCGCGTGCATACGCGTAGAGAAATTCACCTGCCTAGGTTATCGCAGCTGTCCTGTTATAATTGAACTCTTGGAAACGACGAAAGGACTCTCATGCCCAAGATACGACACATAGCGCGATTTACATCGCTGCCACAAAAGAAAGAAATCTTGCAGGCAACAAACGAAAAGGAGACAACTCCAGTTAGAAGCTTACCAGATAAGCTTCGAACTCGAATTGAAGAGATGCGAAAAGATCATGTACTGCTTTTAGACTTGATGACTCTCACTCTCGAGGAAAGCCAGCAACCACTTACAGTCACCGAGATTGCCGAGCTAGTTGAGCAAAAGCTTAACAAGCAGATTGATCCAAACACAGTTCGCACTTACTTAATTGAACTTCATGAAGCTGGGCGAGTATCATCTCGCACTGAAACCTCTCAGGAGCGAGCAGTTCGAGCTGGTGGTCAAAAGGCCCGCGCTCTTCACGCCAAGCTTTGGTGGGCTCCTGCAGGCGAGGTTCCGGAGCGAACAATTACTGAAGCAGTCCCAGGAGTTTTACTGGTCGATGTTTCAGGACGCCGTCCGAAAGGAAAGCGCAAGAAGGAAGATCAGGTAGAGCTTGTCGACGTAAGTCAAGCAATCTCAAATAATCCCGTGATTGATTACCTTATCGAGAAGATCGTTGCGGAGCGCACGTCTTCTCTACAGGAAGAACTTGCGGCGACGAAGTCAGAGCTCGAGCATCTGCAAAGGAAGATCCGCAGCCTAGTCGGAGAAGTATAAACCAATTATGTTTGACGTATGGCAATCGAGCTATACGTTGCGGAAACTCCACAGGCTGTTCATGCAACAGGCTCGGATGGACTGATTGATTTTCTTGAAGATGCGCAGTGCGCAAACTGCGATGTTGTAGTTGGATTCGAGATGAGTAAGTTTTTCCCTTGCGTAATCTGCATTGAGGATGAAGAAGACATCTGGCTGGTGTGCCTTGACTGCGCAGCTGGAGTTATAAGTCCTGGAGAGTAAAAGAACAAAAAGAAAACCCCTGGCGTTTGCCAGGGGTTTCTTAGTTTTAGCTGAGATTATTCAGCGTCAACAATTGTGTATTCAGTTGTGACAAGGCTTGCAGCGTAAGCTTCTGGATAAACTTCCTGAAGCATCTTGCGGTCAACCTTGGTGAGCTTGCGGTCAAGAATCTCAACGCGCTTTACTCCATTGATGTATCCGACTGTAGCGCCGTCCATCAGATTACGAATCTGCTCGTCTAGAGCTTTCTTTTGCGCCTCGAGAACTTTCATGTCCTCTTTGGTTTTGGCGTATGCCTTGACAATCGCGTCAGCGCTCTTGTTGAGGTGGCGCACTGTCTTTGTTACGGTAACTTCAGTTACCGTGGTACGAACTGCGGTGCTGGTCATTTGGACCCTTCCCTTTGTCTCTATGTCTTCGGTTGGCCGGCTGGTTTCCCGTGGTATCTATTATATCAGGTAGGTAGGAATAACAAAGCCCTATGTTACTTGCGAGTACGCTTATAACCTGATATAATAGTTCCCATCGCTGGTCGGAAGGCAAACAGCCAACCTCTGCAGCCCGTTGGCACCTACGCCGACCAGCGTACCTAAACGACCAAAGGACACCCTATGAAAGACAACTGTGAGCATCCTGTAGACAAGACTATTCACGAGTATGATGAAACTAGTATCCTTGGAGATTCATATTGGTGTGGACTCTGCGGCGAGTTACTTCAAGTTGGTTAATTTTCCTGATATAATAGCACTCCAAACGACGAAAGGAAACACAATGGACAACGACGCAATTGTTTACGAATTCAAGCTCACGTTCGGTGACCTTATCGACATGGTCAACTACATGAACGATGAGGACGAGATTAAAGAGCTTACTCAAGAGCAACTTGATGAACTCAATGCTTACCTCGGTGACGCGGTAACTGACGCAATAGCAAGTTTCATTCAGGACCTACGTTCCTGATATAATAGTACTCCAAACGACGAAAGGACACACCCATGGCTGATAAAGACAAGGTTATAGGTAAGGCGCTCTATCTAGAGTTCCGCTCTGGCTCCAATACCTATCAAACCATCGTTACTCCAGATGGTATGTCAAGCGAAGGACGTCAAGTCCCGAGCACCATGTATCGCAGGCAGATCTCAAGAATGAAGCCTCGCCGTGCGTGGAAGGCATACGCTCTACCAAACTTAACTTTAAGTGAGTTCGGTACCTTCAAGAAGCTTGATGCTTCTGAAGCAATCACCGGTGCGATGACTCGCGCCCAATACATCGAGAGTATCCTCACACGTCTCGATGGCGCTTCATACAGACTTTACAAGTCGCCTATTGTGGTGGAGGTATCTCAGGCAGACATCGATGAGATCCGCCATCAAAAAACTCCATACAAGATTCTTGGACGCATCACGCGTCTACGTAGACAACTAGGATTCGGCGAAGACCTCTTCGCTTAATCAACGACGAAAGGACACCCATGTCAACGATAGTAGATTTACTCGATAAACTGGCGCCTGAGGCGTCACCTAAACTCAGCGAGACCTTCCTAAGGGTTGTCGCTCAACAGGGCAATGATTCATTGTCTGCAGAACTCGACACAATGGTTCTACCACAAGGTAAGGTTGCCGTTCGTGCGGCAACAAAGAAAGTTGTTCCTGTAGTGTCAGCAGATGCACTCGTTGGTGATGAGACCTACGTCCGTCCCAATGGTGAGAAGTACCATGCTCGTAAGTGGGGCGAGCACGATGACGTGCAGGTCCTACGCAAAGCTCGTGAGCAGATGCAGTTCATTCTGCTTTACGGTGCTCCCGGTTGCGGTAAAACTGCGCTTGTTCAGGCAGCATTCCCAGACGTCCTAACTGTACTTGGTACAGGTGACGCTGAGCTTGCAGACTTCATTGGTGGATATGTACAAACTCCATCAGGTGGCTTCACCTGGGAAGATGGTCCACTCGTAAAAGCTGCCGAGGAAGGTCGCCCGCTATTCATCGACGAGATTGGTCTCATCGATCCAAAGGTTCTCTCCGGTGTGTATTCACTCATGGATGGAACTGGCGAGCTTAGTATCACTGCAAACCCAGAGCGCGGTACCATCAAAGCCAATGAAGGCTTCTATGTCATCGCTGCTACAAATCCAAATGCTCCTGGCGTAAGACTTTCAGAAGCACTCTTGTCTCGCTTCATCATGCAGACAGAGATGTCGACTGACTTCCTACTTGCTAAAAAGCTAGGTGCACCACAACAGATAGTAACTGTTGCTCAAAACTTGTCACGTCGTCAGCAATCTGGCGAGTGCAGTTGGGCACCACAGATGCGCGAACTCTTAGCGTTCCGCGACATCTCTAAAACCTTCGGCACGAAGTTCGCTATTGCGAACCTAATTGCTGCAGCACCTGAACTCGATCGCCCCGTCGTTGCGGACGTGTTCACTAGGGTGTTCGGCGAAGAGTGCCGACCAGCCAAGATCTAATCCCCTTGGCTACGTGAAACCCCCTGTCATGGGTGTCAGGGGGTTTCCTCTTTTCCTGATATAATAGTACCTACTGACGGAAGGACACATCATGGCACATCTAAAGGTTTCCGCGACCCGCGCGGAGCAGACCCCAGCCGAATGGCTGCCGGTCGGAGCCAACATTGGCTCATTGGTCAACACCTGGGCAGGACGCTCAGACATCGTTGCCTACGTAGGACCAGGCGCAGGTGGCCCAACCCCTGCATGCTTCAATCCACCCTTGGCTGAGGTCGAGGTCAACGTTGATGCTGCCTTCGGTAAAGGTGCATCACCTGAGTCCATTGGCGACCTACGAGATCGCGACACACAATTCGACTGGCCAAAGGCGTCAGGCGCTATCTTTCACGAGGCATTACACGCCCGCTATTCTCGCATTGACCTACCTAAGACTAGAGAAATTCTTACCAAAGGTGAGTTCCGTGCGTTCATGAACCTCGAGGAAACTCGTATCGAGCGTCTTGGTGCAGACAACTTCCCAGCTAATAAAGTATTCCTACGCGCCTGCGCTCTTGAACTCGTATTGCACGACATCAATGAGCACCTCGATGAGGCAGACAACATTCGCTCCATCGCAGGTATTGCTGCTCTTGTAAGTGCACGTGTCGACGCTGGCACTCTTACTGAAGATGACGTTGTAGGTATCAACTCAACTGTTATTGACTTCCTCGGCGAGGAAGCTTTCAGCAAGTTGCAAAGCATCTGGCGTCGCTTCCAATCTATCGAGAATGTCTCAAACCCAGAGCCTCTCTATGATCTTGCCCGCGAGTGGGAGCAGGTACTACGTGACCTCGCCACAGAGCGCGGCGAAGATCTTGACAAGCCAACCAAGGAGCAGATGGCTCAGGCAGTTGCCGGTGTAATTGCTGACATCATCAAGGAAATTGAAGATGCGGCAGACGCAGTTGCAATCGCAGTCGCAGATGACGTGCAGGATCAACAACAGGCAGAGGAGTGGAAGGAAGAAGCTGACATCCGTGCCAACGCTGCTCGCCAAGATCGCGAGCACAAGAAGGTTGCCGATGACGTGTTCAAGAAGACTGCAGAGCTTGGCAACGTTCATGGCAGTGGCTCTAGACTTCACGAAGTTCGTATGCCAACTGCCGAGGAGCGTGCGGCTGCAGTAAAGATTGCTCGTATGCTCGAGAAGGCAAAGTATCGTGAGCGTGATGAGCACGAGATTCAGTCCATACTTCCACCTGGACGCTTACGTACTCGCGCCATCGTACAAAATGCCGCTTACAAAGCTCAAGGTTCGATGATGCTTGCAGAGCCATGGCGACGCACAGTTCGACGTCACACAGATGACCCAACACTTAACATTGGTGTTATGGTTGACATCTCAGGTTCAATGGGCAGTGCGATGAAGCCTATGGCAGTTACCGCGTGGGCAATGTCCGAGGCTGCACGTCGAATTCAAGCTCGTGCGGCAATGGTTTACTTCGGCGAGGATGTATTCCCTACACTCAAGCCAGGTCAACACTTGGATCAAGTCAACGTGTACACTGCACCTGATGGAACTGAAAAGTTCGACAAGGCGTTCAAAGCTCTCGATGGTGGACTCAACCTCCTTTACGGAACTGGCGCTCGCTTACTCGTTGTAGTTAGCGATGGCTGCTACACTCCTCGTGAAAGCGAGAATGCACGTCGCTGGCTTACAGAGTGCGACAGGAATGGCGTTGCCGTTCTCTGGTTACCATTCACAGAGTCCTACAACACGCACTATGCCAAGGACATTACCCGCAACACCAACGCGGTACTACTTGCAGACGTGCGTGACCCAGCAGACGCGGCAGTTCAAATTGGCTCGGCTGCCGCAGACGCACTCGCAAAGATTGGTAGCAAGAATGCTGCCTAATACAGTTGCCCTTCCGTCAAAGTGCAACAAAGGAGGAACGATGAAGCTAAGCAAAACTGCAGAGCAGCTTCGACGCTTGCTCGAACTTCGTCGTTCCTCCGCTTCCCTACCTGTAAGGAACAAACGAAAGTACACCCGTAAGAACAAACACAAAGGACGTAATGACCATGAAGACTAAGCTACTATTGATTATCACCCTTGCAGCCTCACTGCTTGCGGTTCCTGCAAGTGCCAACACACAAAAAACGTTGGTCATCATCGACTCCGGTATCAACACCGAGCTTGACTGGGTCAAGCGCTCGCTGGCTGAGGAGGTGTGCATCATCGAATACGGCACGTGCCCTAATGGACAAAAGTTTATGACTGGCCCAGGAGCTGCGCACGTTCGATACCAGGATGTGAAGCACAGCGCGATGCACCACGGCTCACAGATGTATTCGGTTGCCGTTCAGGTAGATCCAAACGTGCGTGTCGTGTTTATCCGCATCGTTGGAATGTCAGCCAAAGGTTTTGCCAACAGCTACACTATGCGTTCGGTTCAACAGGCAATGGAATGGGTTGATACTAATGCGGCCCGACTAAACGTCGGCGCGGTCTCGCTGTCTATCGGTCGGTCCTACAAGGAAGTGGGATGCCCCATCGAAGCTAGCTTCCAGACAATTGTGCAGAAGCTAAATGCGGCGGGCGTCGTAGTCGTAGCCTCCGCAGGTAACGGTGGCAACCGAGTAAAGGTTGACTATCCGGCCTGCACCCCTGAAGTTATTTCCGTCGGCGCGACGGACGTGCGCTATAGCATGCGCGGCGTGGTCGGTTGGGTAACTCCGGTGATGCCATCAAGTAACGGCGGGCCAGACCTTGACCTTTATGCCCACGGGCGTTGGACGACCCAGGACTTGACGGGTCGCAAGCTACTAACCCTTGGCACCAGCAACGCGGCGGTTGCCGTGGCAACGAAGACCGCTCAGTCCCTCTCACAAGGCGGGACCGTGGCAAGCCTGACCCAAAGCCTGGGCAAGGCATACCTGTCCCTAAAGGAGACGGTTGACAAGCTATTCCTGATATAATAGATACCAACAACCGGTGGACATGAAACCGCGGGCAACCGCCAGACTTTCTTCCACCGGTTGCCAACGACGAAAGGACTAGCATGAGATTAGAAGTCAAGGACCTCCAAACAATCAACCACCTGCAAGACTGGGTCAATGAAAGACTGTGGCCTGCCAAGGTTGTAATTGACGGCAACGGCGAGGTAGTAATACGCACCGGCCTGACGGTCGAGATGAATGGCGAGATGTATCCACTTGAGTGGGACAGCGAGGACAACCAATGAAAAGTTTATACGTAGCAAACGAGAATGGTGACTGGTGGATATTGTCACCGGACGATGTCATCTATGTGATGGACTCAAGCAAAATTCTCCCAGAGGGAGTTACAGACCTGGACGACAAGTTCGAGCAGGTAATTATGGAGCATGGAACTGTAATCGAAAACCTTTTCGAAGACCTTGCGAGCGTACTCGATTCCTGATATAATAGTACCAACTACGAAAGGACACCCAATGAAAGTTTCAACAGTACTTGCGGCTCTCCAAGAAGAGGACCCCAACTCAGAGATTATGATTCAGTGGTTCACTAAGGAAGACGTCGAATTGAACACCGGAAACGAGTATTCCAATGAACACTGGGACCTCGCGGTCAAGTTGTTTGAAAAGTGGGACATCAACATGGATGTGTTTGACATCATGACATCACTCAATGAAGCTCAGGAAAGGTTGGCAGCTCGATGAAACGCGCACTACGGGTAAACACAGACTTCACAACCGAGGTCCTAGATCTCAGCAACAACGAGTACGAACAGCTCTCAGGAGCGGTTGGCGGACTCATTCAGGCGGTAGACCTAAAGCCTGACCTCATACTTTGGTGTAATGACGAAGGCAAGCTCATGGATCTGCCGCTCAACATCATAGCCTCGCATATGTGGGAGAGAAGCTTTGGACCGACCGACATCATAGTCGGCGACTGTGTCTTCACTGGCGGCGCGGACGATGAAGGCGACACCATCGAACTTTCACATGCGTGGCTTGTGCAGCTCGAAGAGTTTGCAGCCCGTATACGCAGGACGGTGATGACGGATGCGTAAGAGAAATGTTGCAGCAGGCGTGTGGGAAATTATAGATGTCCAGACGGGCGAGCGAATCTCGAAGTTTCGGGCACGCAAGCGTGCAGATGTTGACCGCGCTCTCAAGATGGCAGAGCTTGGACTGAAGAGGCCAGCCACAGACTTCGAGGCGAGGTACCTGACGGACTGGGAAGAGATCCCATCTTCCTGATATAATAGACTTGGACTTACTGGTTCTAGAGCGTAAGGGTAACCGCATGGCGGTGTACTCCCGATAAGCTGACGTGTTATGAGCTCCAGGAAACGAAGTAAATGTAAGCATAACGGTCTTTGAACTTTAGCGAAAGCTAGCCTGGCAAAACTGTAGCAAGATCGACGCAGGTGCGTGAATAACGCGGCGCCCCGGTTTGAAGTAGAAAGTTTACTAGTCCAAAGCGGGCCAGCCTTAGGGCTGGCCTGTTTTACTTTCAGACGGGCACATGATATAATAGTTCCGTAACGACGAAAGGATACAAATGGAACTTACGTACTCAGATGACCAAGTCGTCTTTCATAACCTATGGACAGTTCAAGATCTAAAGAACGCCATTAGGTACATGATTCCTGAAGATCAAAAGAACGTCGACCTGAATTTGGTTCTCTCAGACTCTCAGATCGACGAGTTGACAAAAGGCGTCAATGAAGCGGTAGAGCAAGTTATCGAAAACTTTATGAACTCTTATTTCTAAAACTCGCTTTTTATGATATAATAGTACCATAACGACGAAAGGAAATAAATGAACACCCAAACTAAAAACCTCGCCGAAAACATTTGGTCTTGGTTCGATAACTACGCTTCGGTCTTTGAATTCGATTCAGGAGTTCAATTCGAGGAAATAAGTCTCGAAGATCTCAAGAAGGTAAACACAGAAAAGATGTGGGAAATCTTAGCTCCAAAGCTCAAGGAACTCGTGAAAGATTATGTAGACTGCGAGATCCAAGATCGAGAGGGTGAGTAGACTTTCGAAAGTAGGGGCGCCGAAAGGCGCCCTTATTTTTACAAAAGTTTACGAGTTCGCTCTAAACCTGATATAATAGTACCCTAACGACGAAAGGACACCCTAAATGAATACGATGGAATGGACGAGAGAAACTCAAAACTTCACACTTGCAACTGCTACTCGCACAAATGAAGAATGGCTACATTCAGAAATTCGTACACTTGAGACCCTAAAAAGTCTTGGTAACTCGATTAAGGATATTGCGGTAAAATTAAATCGCTCCTATTACTCGGTTTCCTCAAAACTTATAGACCTCGGTCTTGCCAATGTTCATAAGAAATCGAACACTCCTAAAAAAGAAGTTTCAGTTTGCGCGGTTTGCTTTACAACACCTTCAATAACTGGAGTTTGCTTTTGCTAATTTTCCTGATATAATAGTACCAACGACGAAAGGACAAGAAATGAAAAGATGGTGTTTGATTAAAGAGAGCGATGGAAATCGCGGACTCATTGGCAAGAAGAAGATGTACGAGATCATCGTTGAAGACTCTCGGATGACTGTATTATGGGGAATGGCAGAGAAGCCAAATCGCCAAATGAAGACTCAAATCTTCTCAAGTAACCAAGGCGCACTTTATGCGGCGCAGGAAAGAATTATGGAAAAGCAGGATAAAGGTTACATTCTTGCTTTCTCAGTTTAAGGAGAATGAAATGAAGTTCGGAGATAATTTTTTCGCAGACTCAGAAATTGATGCCTGCGGTACATCGTTGCGCGGATACGTAAAAGCTACCCGCGACGAGTTAACTGAAGTTTTCGGAAATCCAAAAGACTACAGTCTCGGAGACAAGGTAACCACAGAATGGGTTATCCAATTTGATTCCGGTGCAATTGCGACAATCTATGATTGGAAGCGTTATGATAGGGGTCGCCCCGGATTCGGTGAATTTTGTGAATGGAATATCGGTGGAAACGAGTTCGAGGTAACCCAACTCGTCACCAACGCTCTTCGCCGCTCGTCTCGTGTGATAAAGTAATCTCATGAGCGAGACAGGTGCGGTATTAGAGGTCGAAGTTCCTTCCGAGCCTTCGACCTTCTCTGAATATGTTCAATGTGACGCGTGCCGCGTTGCTCGTGCCCTATGGAAGATTTCAGGTGACTCCGGCGACCTATACCTATGCGGCCACCACAAAAACAAGTTTGAACCCAAGCTTGCAAGCTGGGCAAAGGCAATGTTGGAGTTTACTCCATAAACCTGATATAATAGTACCGTAAGACCAAACTACGAAAGGACGAAAATGAAGAAATGCCAAGTACAAGGTTGCGAAAACACCGACCTGATTCACTCGGGTATCGACGCATTTTGCCGAGAGATCCCAATGACTGAGGCGTACTGCTATTCATGCG
>Ga0172376_10006323_pt1 | contig 12920 bp, 11 predicted proteins | sample Lak35m_FD_121114 | JGI IMG/M metagenome (GOLD analysis project Ga0172376, IMG submission 121114) | Freshwater microbial communities from Kabuno Bay, South-Kivu, Congo - kab_092012_35m | ecosystem: Environmental > Aquatic > Freshwater > Lake | place: Democratic Republic of the Congo: South-Kivu...
TGACTTTGGTGCAAGGTTATTTTGATCCTAGAGTATTCCTAGCATTGATTGGTTTAACGGCTGGCGTTAATGTTGTGTTACGATTCTTAACTACCACCGGAGTATCCAAGTGATACCTTTGACCTTTAACTGGAAACACGCATTAATTGCCGGTGCTATTTTTGTGGCATTTAGTGCTGGGTGGACTGTGAATGGCTGGCGTCACGACGCCGCACTAAAGAAAGCATTGCAAGAAACAATAGACTTACAACGTGCCTATGACGACTATGCTAGAGAAGCGGTGCTGAAGTTCCAAAACCAGCAAACTCAACAGGTGCTCGTATACCGAGATATAAAAAGGAAAGTAAACGATGTTACGGATAACAGGATATGTTTTAATGACAGCAATGCTCTCAGCGTGTGGAACAGCGCTCTCACAGGCACAGTGCCCAAGACCACCACAGGAACTACTAAAACGCCCACCGCCACAGATACCTTTGGTGCCACAGACACAGAAGTCCTTACCAACGTCATAGAAAACTTTGAGCAGGCAAAACAAATACGCGACCAGCTAAATGCATTGATTGACTGGTATGAAGTGCAGAAATAGATGTTTCCATTTGCCAACTTTTAAGGCATAATTATTAAAAATTGGACTGCTGTATCAGTAGTCATGTAACCAAGAGGATTTTACATGGCTTATGCAATGACTTTTGCGAGTTTACAAACAGACTTGCGTAGATACTTAGAGCGTGGATTCACGCTAGCAGATGACCCGTACGTTTACGAGCAGTTGCCTCGTCTTATCAATATGGCTGAACGCCGTATTGCCCGTGATTTAAAAATTCAAGGTTTCATTGTTGCAGTTACCACACCGTTGAGCGTTGGTGTTAGCACTTACGCCAAGCCAAACCGCTGGCGTGAAACAATCAGCATGACAACCAAAAGCGATGACACGCTAACGCCTGTGTTCACGCGGTCTTACGAATATTGTCGAAACTACTGGCCAGACGACACGCAAACAGGCCAACCTCAATTTTACGCAGATTACGATTACTCGCATTGGTTGTTGGTGCCAACACCGGACGCAGCGTACGATCTTGAAGTTTTGTATTACGAGTTGCCTGTGCTGTTAGACGATGCGCAGCAAACAAACTGGTTAACCGATTATGCACCTAACTTGCTTTTGTATGGTGCATTGTTAGAAGCCACTCCATTCCTCAAAAATGACGAGCGCATCACTACTTGGCAAAATTATTATCAATCTGCTGCCAACGCATTGAACACCGAAGATCTCAAGAAAATACTTGATCGTGACGCTGCTAGGACTGAGGCGTAATGTCTTACACCAACGTCTTCACAGGTTCAACCATCTACCCAACAGAGTTGGCACTTACCAAGTTAGACTTAACGGCTAACGTGGTTCTATATTGGCCTGTTGAAGCACCATTGGGCGTGCCACTGGCGTCAGAGATTGTTGAGATAACCACAACCACATCAGCCAACTGGACAATTAAAGTGCCAGACGCCATGTTGGTTTCTATTGGCCAAACTATTCTGTTTAACAATCGCACAGCGCAAGCTATTAGTGTTTTAGATTATGACGGTGTAAGCATTGTGTCGGTGTCTGCAGGCACGCAATGGCAAATTTATTTGGCAACCAATACCACACAAGCTGGTGTGTGGCGTCAATACCAATTTGGTGCGGCAACATCTACTGCAAACGCTGCTGCATTGGCTGGCAACGGCTTAGATGCAGACGGTTCAAAATTAGAAACTGCCGTTGTCGTAACCGACTTTGCAACAAACTATACCCTTGTTCAAGACGACCAGGCTGCATTTTACAATTGCACCAGCAGTGGCGTCACAACACTGACCTTGCCAGATCCTGTTGTGATTGGCAGCAATTGGTGGGTGCAAACCCGCAACAGCGGAGCAGGGACGTTAACGGTAGACACTACTGGTTCGGCGCTCATTGATGGGTCTGCAACAAAAGTATTTTCTCCAGGTGACTCTGCATTAATTGCGCACAATGGAACAGACTATTATTCAGTTGGTTTTGGCCAAGCTGCAATATTTGCATTTGATTATGTTGAGATTGATGTCTCTGGCAGTACAGATTATGTTCTGTCCGGCAATGAATTAAATCGAATTGCGTATCAATTCACAGGAACAATATCAGCAAACATAACAGTTGTTGTGCCTGATACGGTTCAGCAGTATTGGGTCTATGACAATACCTCCGGTGGGTTTGATTTAAGCGTTGGCACAGCAACGCAAGCTTCCCCATTGATTGTTACCAACGGCACTCGCACAATTGTTTATTGTGACGGGGCAGATGTCGTGCCTGCGGTTACTTCTTTTGTGACAGGCACAATTAGCGGAGGCACATTTTAATGCCAGCTTCCGTCGCAGTATTAAAATCTAGACCTGGTATAAAACGTGACGGCACCGTGTTTGAAGGTGATTTTTACGTAGACGGCGCGTGGGTGCGTTTTCAGAGAGAGTTGCCTCGTAAGATACGGGGATACCGTGCCATTTCATTGCACTTGCCTGAGATATCAAGAGGGCTTAATACATTCACACAGCAGCAATTAGTTTATACACACTCCGGCTCTGCTAATTATGTTAACCGTTTTACAATTAATACCTCATTGTCGCCTTCTATTGTTAGCGACAGAACTCCTGTGGACGTTAGCGCAACTGGCACTGTAACATTAACGGGTGGCGGTGCAGGCTCTGTAGACAGCGTTACGGTTAACGGAGTAACAATCACTTCTGGCGCAGTTTCATTTACCACTGACTTGGCAACTACAGCAACGGCTGTTGCGGCAAACATCACTGCGCACACGTCGTCTCCAAATTACACAGCAGTTGCCGTCGGTGCTGTCATAACAATCATTGCCGTTACCGCTGGTTCAGGCAGCAATGGATTTGTTGTTGCAGCAACCACAACAACTATAACAACAACCACTACAAACATGGTTGGTGGGTCAAATGGACTTATTGTTGATCCATTAAACACTTGGATGTTTGATGTGATGTTTGACTCTGTGTCTCTTGACAATTTGCTGATTGCTTCTGTCTCTCCAAACTTAGAGGCCATTGATTCTTCAGCGACAGGGCAAATTTTTACAGGCAACGTGTTAGGCACGGCACCTTTGGTTGAAGTAGAATTGCCTGCAAACGCCAATGCCTCAGGAGGCATGGTGGTGCTACATCCTTATTTATTTTATTACGGTACTGCCGGCATCATCGGATGGTCTGTGCCAGGTGATCCTAGGGACTTAACAGGCTCTGGCTCAGGACAAGCACGCGTGGCTGGACAAAAAATTGTTAAAGGTTTACCACTGCGCGCAGGCGCTGGATCGGCACCAGCAGGGTTGTTTTGGGCGTACAATGCATTGATTCGTTCTACATTCACAGGTGGTGCCACCGTGTTTCAGTTTGATACAATATCAGCAGAGACCACCGTACTAAGTCCAAACAGCATAATTGAATACGACGGCATTTATTATTGGTGCGGTGTGGATCGATTTTTAATGTTCAACGGTGTGGTGCGTGAATTACCAAATACCATGAACCTTAATTTCTTTTTTGATAGCCTTAATAATGAACAAGCGCAAAAAGTATTTGCAACAAAAGTCCCTCGTTTCGGAGAGATATGGTGGTGCTTCCCATTTGGATCTAGCACCGAATGTAATCACGCTATTATTTATAATGTACGCGAGAACACCTGGTACGACACGCCATTACCAAATTCAGGAAGATCTGCTGCGTCATTTACCCCTCAATTTGCAGCTCCACTGATGACCGGTGTAGTGAATGACGGTGTTGCTGGTTATAAGGTTTGGTTGCATGAGCAAGGGCTAGATGAAATCGATGGCGTTAACATAACACCTATTGAGTCTTATTTTGAAACGTCTGACTTGTCATTGGCAGTCACAAACAATCAAAATCGTAAAGTTAAAATTAGTTACATCGAGCCGGACTTTGTTCAAACCGGAGACATGACGGTTGCGGTCTTAGGTCGTGCTAACGCTAGAGCACCAACAGTGACTAGCAATGTGGTTACTTTTGTAGCTGATCCTGGCTCTAATCCAGCTGCGCAAATTGTGCCGTTCAAAGAGCAACGCCGTGAAATGCGGGTTAAATTTACAAGCAACACGGTTGGCGGAGACTATCAAATGGGACAAGTATTGATGCACGTTGAAGCTGGCGACGGAACAATAACAGGATGAGTTTTAATATTACATTGCCTGTTGGAATGGAGCTCACGGATTGGGCAGACCAAATTACATTTGATTTGGACAACCAAACGTCTTTGTCTAAATTGATGGACGAGGACAAGTGGCAAGATTGGGCAGTGCAGTTTGTAACAGCGACCGGATTGGCCGGCTATAACGTGCCAACACCGTACGCATTTGATAATTGGCAACCGTGGGCAGATAGTTTGTGCAAGACGCTACAAGCATAATAGGGGCAACAAAATGGCAAATAAAGACAACTTAATTAAATTGGTCGCACAAAAACTAGGACCACAACAACTTCAACAAATGGTTGATCAGGTTGAGCAAGAGCTTGGTCAAGACCCAGACGTCACACCCGAAGTGCTAAGCCAAATGATAAACTTGTTTGGCCAAGTGGCTGAGAGCCCTGAAAGCTATGCGAGCGTCGTGCAAGAGGCTGTCAACGCTGGCGTGCTAGACCAAGAAGATTTTCCTGAGCAATTCGATCCTATTTTCATTGCTGTTTTATTGCTTGCCTTGCAAGAGTTGCAACAACGTAAAGGCCAAGGATTTGCAAAAGGTGGCTTGTCAAGCATGGCGCAAAAAGTGCAGGCGCAAGGGCGCAATTCCGACACAATCTTAGCGCACATCAGCCCTCATGAGGCTGTATTTTTAAAACGCTTAGGTGGTTCTGGCACTATCAACCCTCAAACTGGATTGCCTGAATTTGGTTTAGGTTTAAAAAAAGCGTTTAAAAAAGTTGTAAAAACAGTCGCCAAAGTAGCTAAAGCAGTTGCTCCAGTGGTTGCCGGCACTATGCTTGGACCAGTCGCTGGTGCATTAACAGGCGCAGCGTTAGGGGCAACGGACGGCGGATTAAAAGGTGCATTGATTGGCGGATTGGGTGGCTACTTAGCCTCACCAGGCCAAACATTGACAGGCACAATAGGTGAATACGCTTCAAAAATACCTGGAATTAGCAACTTAGGGTTAAGCAATCAAGTTTTAGGTGCAGGCGTATTAGGCGGTGCAAGTTCGGCTGTATTAGGCAAAGACCCATTGCTAGGTGCGTTAACGTCTGGATTGACAGCGAACTACGCTCCTCAAATTGCAAAAGAGTATGGCGCAAACTTGCCGGCAGGCATGGCCGACAGCATGGTCTCAGGCGCAAACATGGCAGCCAGCACTGGTGGCAATCCTTTAATGGGTGCCGGCACTGGCGCATTGAGCAATTTGGCTGTTTCCGGATTGTCTAACCTTGGAATTGAGCCGTCTAGCACTTCAACTGGTGCAGAGGCATACGCTGATCCTAATGCTCCTGTCAATCAGATGATTACAGGGCAAGATTTGACGATGCCTACATATAACCCTGCTACAGGGTTATACGAAACATTGCCAAGTTATGCAGACCCAACAGCCAATATAGATTTTACAGGGGGTGTATCGTCTGCTCCGGCAGACTTGATGGCAGGTTATCCATCATACACTGGCAACGCACCTACAGTTGACGCATTGGGTGCAACTACTTCGTATACACCATCACCAACTAATTTTGCTCCTGTGGACAATAGCTTCTCTGCTCAGTTAGCAGCTAATCAAGCTAACCTACAAGCAAACAATCCTGTGGCGCCAATTCAACAAGTTGAAGCTCCTACCGTTGGTGGATTGTCTCAAGCCAAAGCCGGCACAGCTGCTGGCGTTCCTAGCGTGTCCGGTGCACCTAGCACCACCTCTTCAGGATTTAAATGGGGCGACCTTGCAACGATGAGCGTGCTTGGGTCATTGATTGCTGGAAAAACACCACAGCAAGCTAACCAAGACATTCAAGATGCTGACTTAACAGCGCATCAAAAAGCAAGCATGCTTCGTGCACTAACAAATTATAAATTCAATCCAGGCATGACTGTGTTCCCACAACAAGGGACTGCTGAGTGGGATAATTTGATGCGTCAAATAAATCAAGGTATAGAGCAGACTTATGCTAGCCCTACATTAACTGAACAACCTGCAATGGCACGAGGTGGAAGACGCGCAAGACGACCACAGGGTGCGTTAAGCCAAGTGTCCTATGCCGTTGAAGGACCAGGTACTGGCCGTTCGGACAGCATCGACGCAAGATTGTCTGACGGAGAGTATGTAATTGACGCTGAAACTGTGGCATTATTGGGCAATGGCTCAACCAAGGCTGGTGCTGCAATGCTTGATCAAATGCGTCAAGGAATTAGAAAACAAAAGGGAAAAGCGCTAGCTAGGGGAAAATTTAGTCCTGACGCTAAGTCCCCATTAGCTTATATGAAAGGTGGGTTAAAATAATGGCTTCTTCTTTATTTCAAGGTGATCCGCTAAAGGCACCTAGTTATGCAGCAACAACGTCTGACGTTCCACAATGGCTGCAAGATTACACAGTAGACTTGTTCTCGCAACAACGTGCTGTGTCTGGTACGCCATACCAGCCTTATACCTTGCCGCGTATAGCTGAGACAACTGCACCGACGACTGCGTCACAGAACTTAATAACAAGCACTTCAGGTGCGTATCAGCCTGCCATGCAAGGGGCTATTGCCGGCACGCAAGCGTTGACAGGTCCAACAGCAGGCACTGTTTCTGGTCTTGGCATGATGCAACAAGCTGCGAATATGAGCGGTATTGGCGCTGCACAGCCGTTATTCAATCAAGCTGCAAGTTTAACAGGACAAGCTGGCGCAACAAATACAGCTGCGGCATTAGAGGCAGGGCAAGCTGCGTACACCAATCCAGCATTGATGGCGCAAAATTTAAATCAAGGTCAAGCGTCATTAGCCCGTGCAGGTCAGCAAGACGTTATGGGTGCAGCCAGCCCGTACTTGCAAGCAGCAGGCCAAACTGCCACAAGCAACATTGGCGAGTACATGAATCCATACACACAAAGTGTGACGGATCAAATTGCTAGGCTTGGTGCGCGAAACTTGTCTGAGAATTTATTGCCAGCTGTCAGCGATCAATTTACACGTGCTGGTCAATTCGGTTCTTCTAGAATGGGTACATTCGGTGAAAGAGCATTGCGTGACACACAAGAGGCTATCCTAAATCAACAAAGCCAAGCATTGCAAGCAGGTTATGGACAAGCACTTAACGCTGCCCAAACAGACCTTTCTCGCCAAGGTCAGCTAGCTCAAACAGCTGGTCAATTAACAGGTCAACAAGCTCAAAACTTAGCCAACCTTGGTCAAACTTACACGCAAGCAGGCCAAGCTCAACAAACAACTGGTTTAAGTGCTGAACAAGCAGAGGCACAAGCGCGTCAAGCGGATGCACAACGTCAATTGGCGGCAGCAGGCCAATTAGGTGACATAGGTCAACAAACAGGCGCGTTGACTCAAGCTGGTCAACAAAACTTGGCAACGATAGGTGCGCAAACAGCCGCAACTGCTCAAGCAGAGGCTGCACGTCAAGCAGCAGCACAACAGCAAGTTGGTGATCTAGCAAGGACACAGCAAGGTTTGACGATTGCCGATGCTGCTGCTTTAGAGTCTGTCGGTGCAGCACAGCAAGCCCAAACGCAAAAAGGTTTGGACGTGGCGTATCAAGATTTTCAAAATCAAATCAAATACCCACAAGAACAAATCAATGCCATGAGCGCAACATTGCGCGGATTGCCTCCGACTGCTGTGCCAACAACAGGCACTCAGACTGGATACACAACAAATTATGGTCCAAGTCCTTTGTCCCAGCTTGCCGGTGCTTATGGTGTATACAAAGGTTTGACAACAGGCAGCGCAAAAGGCGGATTAATTGATGGTTACGCCGATGGTGGTGCTGTAAAAGGCACAGAAGACTTGTATGGTTCTGTGATGGCCGACTACGGTCAATATTTGACAAAACCATACGAAGAAAAAATGGCAAATGCGATGCCGGCAATTGAACGAAACAAAAATGCCGTTGCTAACATGGCAACATATCACGCTTCAAATGCACCAATTGCGTCTCCAAATACATTGCCTGCCATGTATAAAAAATACAACGAAATGCGAAGTGGGGCAAATCCTGCAGCGTTGAATGAGGCTGCTGATGCTGCAAATGCTTTGCAGGCTAAGTATAACGAGCAATACAATGCACTAAATCCAAGTGCTGTGACTGCCGCAGCTGATGCTGCAAATGCTAAACTTAAAGAGATGACAGATCCTGCTGCTATTTTATTGGCATATAATTCTGGAGCGTATGATATACCAATTGATATTAATGCAAAGAACAGCGGGAAGACTATTACAAGTTATGTTAATGCGGGATACTCAATCCCTAGTCGTTCACCTTATATGGTGCGTCCTCCGTTCGAACAAGTGTCAGGCGTATTGCCAGCGTCTAAACAAGCTGAATACGACACACTGTTGAATAACTACAATACTTTAAACACTAACTATACTACTGGCTTAGAAAAAATAGCACCTTTAAAGACAGAGTATGAAAACTTGTTGGCTAAATATAATGATTTAAACTCAAGCTACACAGCAGACACAGAGAAGCTAGCCGCACAAAAAACAGCGTATGAAAAAGCGTTAGCAGCCAGCAAAGTGCCTAGTCCTTGGGGGACAAGCATGCCACATTTAGCACGCGGTGGCATCGTGCCAGGGTACGCTGAAGAGGGCTACGTTGACGTTGAAAATCCAGCACCGATGGTTTTTCCCGACTACAACGCTAAACCAGCTCAGCAGATCGAGCCTGCAGGCGGTGGTTATGTTCCTAGCACAGATTTGACAGGAATAAATCCTGAGCTTGCAGCCATGCTTAAACAATACAATGCTGGGTCTGATTATTCAAAAGAAATTGCTGCGAATGCTGCTGCAAGACGCCAACAAGAAGCTAAATTCAATCAATCAATAACGACGCTAAAACAAAGTGCTGCTGACGTTCCGTCTGAGTCTGAAAAATGGTTTAAATTGGCAGCTGCTTTTTCAAATCCTGGCAAGACAGGTTCATTTTTTGAAGGTTTAGGAAATGCAGCATCCGCACTGGCAGAGCACAAAGCAGAGGCAAGAAAAGGTCTTGCAGCTCAGCGCAAACTCAATGCAGACTTGGATCTGAAACAACAGGAATATGCTTTGGAAAATTTACGCGATGAAGCCACACAGTTGCGTGCTCTCCAAGGAGAAACTAGCAAAGAAAGACGTGAGATGATCAAAGCAGCAATAAAAGATTACGTTGAGTCTGGCAAACCTCAGTCCGAAGCAGGAAAAATTGCCTTGGACGAAGGATTTAAACGTGGCACACCTGAGTATGAAGCTCGTGTAACAGCTATAACAAAACAAAAACTAGACAATCAGATTGGCATATTAAATGCAACACTTGGCAACCTCGCTCTAAACCAACAAAAAGTTGAATTGCAGAAAATAACGCTTGAGCCTGATGAGCGCAAATCTATACGCGAAGATGAAGACGCAATGCATGCTGCAAAAGGTGTTGTTAAAAACTTAACCGAAGCTTTGAAATTGAACGATTTAGCGTTTGCTAACACGCCAGCAGACAGAGCGACATACAACAAACTTAAAACCACCAAGCCTAATGATCCTCGGGTAAAAGCAACCGAAGACCTAGAAAACTTGGTCGGTTTGAATGCAATTGGAAGTCTGAAAACAACATTCGGCGGCAACCCAACGGAAGGCGAACGCTCTGCACTTAAAGAGCTTGGTGGTCTTGGTGCTGCCAACAAAGAAGTGCGTGGCAAAATATTCCAAAGAGCTGCAGCAGCACTCAATGAAGCTATTGACTATCGCGACGCTCGAATCAAAAAAATTGAAAGCGGTGGTTATCGCAAGTCTCCTGTTTCAGCAGGCAAAAAGGAGTAAATAATGGCTGACGAGAACAAAACTGTCTACCCTGGTGGCTCTGTAGGACTTTCGATCCCAGAAGGAGTCTCTGCTCCTAATTACGCTCCAATAAACCCTAGAACATTGTTAGGTCAAGGAGCATTATGGGGTTGGGGCGATGAACTAGAGGGATGGGTGCGATCTAAGCTTGGCAAAGGCAATTCAGAAGAATACCGCAAAAAAGCATTGGAAGACGTTCAGCAATTCGCAGAGAAATACCCCGTTGATGCTGCATACCAAGAATTGATAGGTGGTTCAATCCCAACAGTTGCAGCAACTTTCTTTCCACCAGCACAAGCCGTTGGTGCAGGCAGGACTGTTTCCGCACTAAACAAGCTTCGCAATGCGTTGGCATACAAACCAGGACAAAGCGTCGTAAAACGTGGTGCTCTGGTAGGCGGTGGAGCTGGAGCAATAGGTGGTGCCGGAGCTGCAGAACCAGACTCTAGAGGAACTGGAGCTATTTGGGGCGGTGGCACAGGACTTGCATTTGGGGTTGGTTTGCCGATGGCAGCTGCAACAGCAGGACACGCTGGTCGTTGGATGCTAAATGAACTTGTTCCTCAGACAGAGCAAAGAGCTCAGAGAGAAGCAGAGCGATTCATGTTAGAGCGCATGGCAGCAGAAAACGTTGCACCTACAGAGTTGTTAGCTCAACATAGATATGACACAAGCCTTGGGGTGCCTTCAATGGTTGCACATCAAGTTCCGAAAATAACAACAGGTATTGTTGCCAAGTCTGGATCTCCACAGGCGACGATGCTAGAACAAGAATTAATACAACAGCAAAAAGGCTCTCGTCAACGAGTTAAAGACAGAATAAAACAAGCACTTCAACCTGCTGACTACGCAGGCAAAGAAGATGAATTAGTTCATGAACTTAGATCGAATGCTTCTCCACATTATGAAGCTGCATATGCATTTGGCGAAGTCAATGATCCGTTGATCAACAGTGCACTGACACATTCTGAGTTCAAAGCTGCATTTGCTGAGGCGCAGAAAATTGCTGAAAACGAAGCTCATTTGGCAAGACTTCGCGGTCAAGATCCTTCCCCGTTCAAGCTAAGAAATATATACGAATGGAAAGAGACTTCTCCAGGAGAATTCACGCAAGTAGCAACAGGCGTAATGCCAGATGTAAGAACATTAGATTATATGCATAGAGGCATAGATGCGATAATCGAGCAAGGATATAAAACCGGCGGTATTGGTTCTGCCAGAGCCAGAGGCCTCAAAGAGATACGCAATGAAGTGATGAACAGACTGGACGAGATCGTTCCAGAATTCAAAATGGCGCGTAAAACTTATAGTGGAGACGCCAATGTGCTTGATGCATTCCATGACGGTCGAGACAACTTCTTAAGTCCACGGATTGAGCACGAAGACATAACTAAATTCTTCTCAACAGCGTCTGATGCAGAGAAAGAAGCATACAGAACTGGTGCAGTTCGCAACCTTTGGAACAGAATTGAATCAGGCAAAACAGAGACCAAAAATGCTGCAAGTGACATAATATTTGACAACAATGTTAAGCAGCGTTTGAGAGCAATGTTCGATTCAGACGCACAATTCGACCTGTTTAGTGCAGCGATGGAGAGAGATGCTAGGATTTATTCAGGCATGACGAAAGCAATTGAAGGTTCTAATACAGCGCCTAAAAATGCTGCGATCGAAGCTCTAGAGAGCACGCCGTCTAAGATAGGCGGAATGTACAAGAGCCTTGCAAGCCTTGTTAGCGGTTTTGTCAACAACTCTCTCAACGTCCCTCCAGAAGTGCACGCTAAGATGGCTCAGATGCTTAGAGCAGGGACTCCTGCAGAGGTTGCAGCTGTCGTTCAAGCTTTGGAAAAACGAGCTAAGACAAATCGTCCTTGGGAAGCAGCAAAAGAAGCTGTTACATTAGGTACGGTTGCAGGGTCTTCTGGAGCTACAACGCTTCCTGAAATTGGATCCTCTGAAACATCTGGTGGCGATATACTTGTCAATGAAACAAAAGACTTGTTGATCAACAACCCTATAAATCCTTGGAGACCAAAACAGGAAGGTGAGTAGCAGTTATAGTTTTTCTAGATAAGCATCAGCCAGTTCTTCAGCAAGGGTGTGAACAACACTTGCTTCGTGCCATGAAGGATTGGCTGCTAGCGCTAGCATAAACATAAGCACTAATTCTTGTCTAGTTGGCGCCATCTTTTAAATCCTCTTCCATGGCAGCTTTGTTTGCTTGATCTTGTGCTTGCTTAGCTAACACGGCTTGTTGATGCAATGCTGCTTGTGCTAGGTGTACCGAAGTCACCTCACGCTGCACTGACAATACTGCAAACATCTCGTCTAAGTTGACGCCTTCTTGGTACGCCTGGTGCATTGCATCTGCTATTAGTGTTGCTGCTTTTGTGTATCCGCTCATTTTGTTTCTCCTTGTTTACGTTGTTGTGCCTTTAAAAGTAATTCTCTTAGTTCCTGCATTTGCTCTTCTGTCATATTGCTCCTTTATAAAATGGGTGGGGTACTCATCCCTCGAATCAATAACTTGGCTACTCTATTACCTACTGTATGACAGGCACGATGCAGACTTTCCCCCATAACTGTTAAACACTTGTTCCTATATACGTTGCCTTACTATCCTTAAATCTTACTTCAACAGCGCATTCTTGTCCTTTGTTTCCATTCATTATCTTATACAGCCCAAATCCAATGGAAACTATGCAGATAAGTAGCAATGTTGCTACAACCACGGTGGCTCTATCCATACTTTTGCCACAGTTGCAGTTACGACCTTGATTACAGTTTTGATTACACGGCATCATCTACCTCCAGTTTAATTTTTCCTATGTATTTATGAACTTCATCTTCCAATACACCTGACGGTTTATCA
>Ga0172376_10006324_pt1 | contig 12918 bp, 7 predicted proteins | sample Lak35m_FD_121114 | JGI IMG/M metagenome (GOLD analysis project Ga0172376, IMG submission 121114) | Freshwater microbial communities from Kabuno Bay, South-Kivu, Congo - kab_092012_35m | ecosystem: Environmental > Aquatic > Freshwater > Lake | place: Democratic Republic of the Congo: South-Kivu...
ATGTCCCCTTCGATCAGATCGAGTTCAACATGAAGTTGCAGCGGCAGCTTTGTCATGGCGCGCCCTTCTATGTGCTCGGGCCGCTCGTGACGGACATCTTCCCCGGCTACGACCATATCACGAGCTGCATCGGAGCGACCGCCGCCGGTTATCACGGGGCGAGCATGCTGTGTTACGTCACTCCCAAAGAGCATCTCGGCTTGCCGAAGAAGGACGACGTGAAGCAAGGCTGCATCGCCTACAAGATCGCCGCGCACGCCGCCGATGTGGCGCTCGGCATTCCGGGCACTCGTGACCGCGACGACGAGCTGACAAAAGCCCGCGCGGCGCTCAACTGGGAGAAGCATTTCGAACTGAGCTTCGATCCCGAATACGCCCGCGCGATGCACGACGAAGATCTCGACGTTGATACCGACTTCTGTGCGATGTGCGGTCACGACTGGTGCAGCGTCCGCATCTCGAAAGAGATCGAGATGTTCGTCTCGGGCAAAGACGACCAATACCAATGGGACAAAGCAAAGGTCAGTGCCGCGCTCAATATGGATCAACTCGCCGTGCTCGAATCCCGAGGCGTGCTCAGTCCCGACGAGATCCACAAACTCGCGAGTAAGACCAAGAAGGGCGTCAAGGCCGACGAGGGCAAGGCTTCCTGCCATAGCGACTATGTCGATGCGGGCGAGGCCAAGCGACTGCAAGAGCAAGTCGCGGCAGTGTGAGAGCAAGTCGCGGCAGTGTGAAAGCCCGATCGCAAAGTTCGATGAGCTTCGTAGCCAATCACCTCAGAGATCTGCGGCACCTTGCGAATGGTCCGATCTCTGACGAGATTGGCTTGCTAAAGCGATCCACTGAAGTCCTGCGGACAGAAGTTGCAAGCGGTGAGAGTGTGATGCCTTCGGCTCACTCTCTACGCTCCCTGCTCGGCTTTTCTTCCCGCCTTCATGAAGGATCACCATGAGAAAACTGGCTCGACTTCGTTCGTGCGTCGCTGTCGCGGCATTGGGCTTTGCGGCTCCGCTGGCGACCTTAGCCGCTGAGGACGCCAATCAACTGACCGCTGCGGAACAACGCTCTGGTTGGAAGTTGTTATTCGACGGCAAGTCGACCAATGGCTGGCGCAACTACAAGTCAGACAAGATCAAAGACGGCTGGGTCGTTGAAGACGGAACGCTCGTCCGCAAAGGCAAGAACGCGGGCGACATCATCACCTCTGACGAGTTCGGCAGTTTCGAGATTCAGTTGGAGTACAAGATCTCGAAGGGCGGCAATAGCGGCTTGATGTTTCATGTGGCCGAGACGGGCGGGGCTCCTTGGCACACTGGCCCCGAGATCCAAATTCAAGACAACGTCGACGGGCATGATCCGCAAAAGGCCGGTTGGCTCTATCAGCTTTACTCACCGCAGAAGCCCGCATGGGCCATCCGGTTCGAAAGGCAAGTCGGCTACAAGGGCATCGACGTCGACGACTCCACGCGACCGACGGGGCAATGGAATCATCTCTATCTGCGAGTCACGCCGACTGACGGCGAGGTCTGCATGAATGGAGTCAGCTACTTCAAGTTCGTCAAAGGCAGTGACGACTGGAATGCCCGCGTGGCCAAGAGCAAGTTCGCCAAGATGGAAAACTTCGGCAAACTCAAGACCGGGCACATCTGCTTGCAGGATCACGGCAACGAAGTGGCCTTCCGCAACATTCGAGTGCGAACGCTCGACGACAAGGGTCAAGCCAAAGAACCGATTGACGGCACGCTCGCGCTGAAGACCGAGTTGGCGTTCCCTGATATCGAGTGGGAAGGTTGGGCTCCGGTGGATGACAACGGTCGTCCCAATCCGCCGTTGCGTCCGATTCAAATCACGCATGCGGGCGACGGTTCAAATCGCCTCTTCGTCATTGATCAGAGCGGCATGATTCACGTCTTGCCGAACGATCCCGCCGCGAAGAAAGCCAAGCTGTTTGCCGACCTGCGGGACCGCGTGCATCACTTCAAGAAGGACGACGAAGAGGGCCTCTTAGGCTTCGCGTTCCATCCGCAGTTCAAGAGCAACGGTCAATTCTTCGTCATGTACAACGTCGAAGGCCAAGCGCAGACGATGTCTCTGTCACGCTTCAAGGTCTCGGCAGACAAGGACAAAGCCGACGCGAGCAGTGAAGAGAAACTGCTGTCGGTGAAGCAGCCGTTCTCGAATCACAACGGCGGTCCGATGGCGTTTGGTCCGGACGGCATGCTCTACATCGGCATGGGTGATGGAGGCGGTCGCAACGATCCCGAAAAGCAAGGTCAGGCGCGGACATCGTTCATGGGCTCAGTCTTGCGGATCGACGTTGATCATCACGACGACGGCAAGAAGTACGCCGTGCCGCAGGACAACCCCTTCGTGGCAGAGAAAGGCGTGCCGCCCGAGATCTATGCCTATGGCATGCGCAATCCGTGGCGCTTGGCGTTCGACCGCAAGACCGGCAGCTTGTGGCTCGCGGATGTGGGACAAGATCTGTTGGAAGAGATCGACATCATCAAGAAGGGCGGCAACTACGGTTGGAGCGTTCGCGAGGGCACGTTGGCCTTCAACAACATCCCTGCAAAGGATGAGAAGAGCCTCGTTGGGCCGATCTGGGAGTACGACCATCGCATCGGCAAGTCGATCACCGGAGGGCACGTTTATCGCGGCTCGAAGGTGCCGGAGTTGGCCGGGCACTACCTCTACGGCGACTTCGTGACCGGCAAGTTGTGGGCCCTGCACTACGACGAGTCGAACGGCAAAGTCGTGCGCAACATGTCGATCCCATGGAACGGCTTGCCTGTGTTGGCCTTCGGCGAGGACGAGCATGGCGAAAGCTTTGTGACGACGCCCTCCGCAGGTGGTCAGGGAATTTACCGGATCGTGAAGTAGCCAGGCTGCTCTCATCGGTCGTTTGACGACGAGCCAATCAACCGCATCTCACGGACTTGCAGAGTTCATGACATGCGGTGGTTGGCGTCGTCACGATCATCCCGTTTCGCTCGCTCGCCAAAGGACGGCTGCCATTCTGCGCGGCACTTCTCAGGTATGAAACTTCTGATCTACCCCGCTGTTGAAGATGCTCGGCTCTCGAAAATTCGCGAGGCGGCGGGCGCGATGCGCGTGGTCAACACCGCTTCTCTGAATGAAGCGGCAGACGAGATCGTCGAGGCCGATGCCTTCTTCGGAAAAATCAGTCGTGACCTTCTCCTTCGAGCGACGCGCCTCACGTGGGTGCAGGCTCCCACTGCGTCGCTTGAGCATTACCTGTTCCCTGAATTGATTGAGCACCCATGCTTACTCAGCAACATGCGCGGGCTGTTCTCGGATGTGATCGCCGATCATGTGCTGAGCTATGTCTTATGTTTTGCACGCAATCTGCACCTCTATTTGCGACGTCAACAGCGTGCTGAATGGCTGCCCGTCGGCGGAGAGTCGGAGCGCACGGACTTTGTGATGGGGCCGTCGTCGGTGACTTCGATTGATCGCGCTCACATTCATCTGCCTGACGCCACGTTGGGAGTTATTGGTGCTGGAGCGATTGGATCGGAGATTTGCCGTCGAGCGGCGGCGTTTGGCATGCGTGTGATCGCCGTTGATCCAGGGCAGCGAATTGTGCCGGGAATTGTCGACGAGGTGTGGCCGATCGAACGATTGAACGAGTTGTTGGCTCAGTGCGATTTCGTCGTCATCGCGGCACCACACACTCCCGAGACCTACAAGCTCTTTGATCGACAACGACTTCAGCGGATGAAACCGACGGCGTACTTGATCAACATCGGTCGGGGTGTGATTGTTGACTTAGCAAGCTTGACCGCTGCGTTGCAGCACCATGAGATCGCAGGCGCAGCGCTCGATGTCTTCGAGACCGAGCCGTTGCCAACTGAGCATCCGCTATGGACATTCGAAAACGTGATCCTGACTCCGCACATTGCTGCCGCTTCGACACGCATTGCCGAACGGCACCTGCAAGTCTTGCTGGAGAATGTGCGTCTTTTTGCCAGCGGCCAGACGCCGACCAACCTCGTTGATAAGCGTAAGTGGTACTGAGCCACATCAACCTGAGCGCGAGTCAGTTTCCATGGTGGCTGAACGCTCGCCCGCTGAAGTGCCCTGCGGTCGCAAAGTCGATTAAAGCCTGTGAGGGAGCGAGGTGCGGATGAGTCGCGGCGAGGCGGCGGAGTGAGTCGACCACTCGTGGCAATCCGATCGACTCGGCGTAACGTAGCGGGCCACCTCGGAAGGGCGCGAAGCCGGTGCCGAATACCATCGCGAGGTCGATGTCTTCAGGACGCCGCGCGATGCCCTCAGCCAAACACAACGCCGCTTCATTGATGATCGGGTAGATCAATCGCTCGATGATCGTGGCGCGGTTTGCTGGTTGTTGAGTCGAATTGACGCGAGACTCGCGCCTCAAGGCGGAGATCATGTTGGCCACTTCGGGACGCAGGGTTTTGCCACTCGTATCGAGCAGCTTGGGTTTCTCGGCAGCATTGCTCGGAAGATCTTTCAAGCGCGTCCAGAGTGGAGCAGGACGCATGCGATCTCCATAAGCAGCGTGCAAGTTCGCGGCAACATGCGCGGCGACTTCGAGTCCTACGAGATCGCTCAACGCGAGCGGGCCCATCGGCATGCCGAACTCGATGGCAGCTCGATCGAGTTCCAGCGGGTCAGGCAATTCAGCGAGCAGATAGCCGGCTTCGTTCATGTACGGGCCGAGCAACCGATTCACTAAGAAGCCTGCGCAATCGCCGACGACAACCGGCGTCTTGCCCATGCGCTGCACGACAGCGAACGCCGTGGCGAGTGCGGCGGGGCTTGTGTGCGGCGTATAGATGACTTCGACGAGCGGCATCTGATGCGGCGGATTGAAGAAGTGCAGTCCGACGACGCGCTTTGGATGCAGGACATCGCGGGCGATGTCGGACACGATCAGCGAACTGGTGTTGGTCGCTAGCACGGTCTCGGGACCGGTTGCGGCGGCGAGTTCCGCAAAGACTTGCCGCTTGATTGGCATTTGTTCGAGCACTGCTTCGATGACGACATCCGCTGACTTGAGTCCGTTGTAGTCCGTCGTGGGGCTCAGTTGATCGAGCACTTGCGAGGCTTCGCGTTCGGTCAGTCGTTTGCGCTGCACATCTTTTTGGAGCAAGTCATAGACCGTCTTCATGCCCCGCGCGACAAACTCAGGTTTGATGTCCTTGAGCCTCGTCGCGACACCTTTGCGAGCCAACAACAAGGCGATGCCAGCGCCCATCGCTCCGGCACCGAGCACGGCGGCTTGCTGGATGCTCTTGGGGTCACAGTTCACAGTGATGGTTTCCGGTGGCTTCTTCGCGTCCTCCTGCAAGAAGAACAGTCGAATGCATTCACGCGTGACAGGACTGCCCGCCAGCGACGCGATTGCTGCGGACTCGTTCGACAACTGCTGTGCGCGCGATGTCGTCAGGTGCTGCCGCAACAGATCAAGAATCGCGAGCGGGGCCGGGTAATGGCCGCCGGTTTTGGACAGCACTTCGGCGCGGGCTTTCTTCAGCGCGTACTTCTTCACCAACGAGCGATTTTCGAGGAAGCGTTGCCAACTCGGCTTTTTAGTGCCTCGGAATAGAGACCGTGCCGAACCGAGTTCCAAGTGCGTCTGGATGATCTTTTCACCGACGGAATCGAGTGCTTCGGTCGGCACGGTGTCTTGCGCGATGCCGCGCGAGCGGGCTTGAAAGCCATTGAGTTGCTGACCACTCAAGATCAACGGCAGCGCGTCGATGAAGCCGATCAACTGAGTCAGTCTCACTGTGCCACCCCAACCGGGCAGTAAGCCGAGTTGTACCTCGGGCAGTCCGATCTTCGTCTTCTCGGCATCGTCAGCGATGCGATAGCGGCATGCCAAAGCGAACTCGAGGCCTCCGCCAAGACATGCTCCTGAAATCAACGCGACCGTTGGAATGCGCAAGTCTTCGAGTTCTTGAAACACCGCCTGACCGAACTGCGAGACCTCGCGCGCGGCGGCTTGATCGGTGAGGTTTTGGAACTCGGAGATGTCCGCGCCCGCGATGCATGTACCGGTTTTTGCAGACTGGAACAGGCTGCCGCGCACCGAGCTATCGGCTTTGACCTTCCGCACGAGGTCGCGAAGTTCTTCCAGGGCCGTTCGCGAGAGCGCGTTGACAGGCTTGTCGAGCCGATTGATGGCCACTCGCAAGATTCCGTTGCGCGGTTCGTCGGGGTGCCACATGCTCGACATGACGCAGTCCTCCTGTTTCATTCTCGTTCCTAAGCTCCGCTTAGGACGCGCATGGTTCGAAGCTCTTGATTCGAGTGACGGGTTAGGTGCAATCGCGCCGTGCGCAGCGGGAACAGAGCTTCCGAAGACTGTTCCCAAACAGAGTTCAGGAACCAGTGGATCTGACGCTCAATCAACGTGTCGGTCCTATCCCCACAACCCCGCGCGCGGGTTGTGGGGGTTTTGCTCGGCAAATTTTCTCAATAGTTCTTGGCTGGCTTCGTCGAGTTGCTTCGGGGTCACAATCTTCAACACGGCATATTGGTCGCCGCGTTCTTTCGTCTTGAGATCGACAACGCCTTTCCCGCGCAGACGCAGTTTCATGCCGCTCGCGGAACCGGCGGGGATTGACATCGAGACGATGCCGTCGTTGAGAGTTGGCACGTCGACCTTCGAACCAAGCGCCGCCTCAGTGATCGTCACTGGAATGTCGACGAGGATGTTGTTGCCCTCGCGCCGAAAGTACGAATGCGCGGCGACTTGAATCGTTACCAGCAGATCTCCGGCAGGACCGCTGCCCACTCCGGGCTGCCCCTGACCACCGAGCCGAATCACGCTGCCGTTGTCGACACCTGCCGGAATCTTGACCGTCAGCCGCTCACTGCGATCACCGATCGTCATCGTGACAGTATGTTCGCCACCTTGCGCCGCGACGAGGAATGGCACCTGAATCGTCGCTTGTACGTCTTGTCCCTTACGCGAACGACCTCGACCTTTTGTTCCACCACGTCCAAAGACTCCGCCGCCAAAGATGTCGCCGAGATCAACGCCGCCTTGACCGAAGAGGTCGTTGAAGTCGAACTGCATGCCGCCTTGGCCACCCTGCCAGTTGAAGCCGCCGCCGGGGCTTCCGGCTTGATCGAATGCAGGCCCAAATTGGTCGTACTTCTTCCGCTTGTCGGCGTCACCAACGACATCATACGCCTGTTGCACCTCTTTGAATTTGGCCTCGGCTGTTTTGTCGCCGGGCTTGGTGTCGGGGTGATACTGGCGCGAGAGTTTTCGGTATGCCTTTTTGATTTCATCAGTGCTCGCGGTTTTCGAGACACCGAGCGTTTCGTAGTAGTCTTTCGCCATCGTGCTGCTTGCCTGCGGAGTTCAACAAAGATTGTGCGGGGCGGCGGGAAGCTATTCCCTGAGAGGAAGTCTGAGGAGATCAGAGCCAACGACAGGATGTCGAGAGTCATCTGTCCCGCATTCGACGCGCGGCTACGATGGCAACCCTAGCGTTGCACGCGGCCCGAACCACTGCCGTGCATGAGGGCTTCGATCTCGGAACGCGTCGAGTAGTTGAAGTCGCCTTTGATCGTGTGCTTGAGGCAGCTTGCTGCGACGGCGTAACGCAGCGCCTTGTCCGACGCTGCAAGATCTGAAGTGTTGAGCGCGAAGACGAGCGCTCCTGCGAACGAGTCTCCAGCACCGACGCGGTCGACGATGTGTGTGATTTGATACGGCTCATACTGACCGTTTGGCCCGAGCGGGGCGAAGTGAGCTTGACCACTCGCGGCGTCATAGAGCATCGCGCCCCAATTGTTATGACTGGCCGAGAGGCTTTCGCGCAGCGTGATCGCCACCTTGGAAACGTTCGGGTACCGCTGCACGATCTCTTGAGCAACATGCACATAGCCGGCGGTATTGATGTGCCCGGCGTCGATGTTCGACGATGGATCAGAAATGCCGAGCGTCATTTCGGCGTCCTCTTCATTGGCAATGACGACATCCACGAATTCGACCATCTTCCCGATCACACGTTTCGCGAGATCGACGGGCTTCGTGCCCGGCTCCCAGTTCCATAATTTCTTGCGGAAGTTGAGATCGCACGAGACCGTCAGTCCTTTCGCCTTGGCAGCTTGCACGGCAGCAATCGCCGAGTCTGCAGCGGCCTGGCTAATGGCCGGAGTGATGCCAGTGATGTGCAGCCAGTTTGCTCCATGAAAGGCCTCGTCCCAATGATAAGTCTCGGGGCCACACAGCGAGATTGATGAGCCTTCGCGGTCGTAGATCACTGTACCACCGCGTTGCACGGCGCCTGTTTCGACGAAATAGATCCCGAAACGGCCCTGCTTGGTACGGCGCACGAGCCGATGATCGACGCCGAACTTTTTCAGTTCTTGCACCAGCGAGTCCGTGATCGGATTGTCCGGCAAGGCGGTCAAATACGCGGCTTGTCCGCCTTGAAAGGCGACCGAGACCGCGACGTTCAACTCGCCGCCGCCAAAGGTGGCTTCGAGCCGACCAGGAAGGACTTGCCGGACTCGCAGATTCTCTTCGGGACACAACCGCAACATCACTTCGCCAAAGGTCACAATTCGCATGAGTCAGTCCTTGTGAGAGTTCACTTGCCGAGTTGGCTCTGTGATCGAGCCTGAATGACAGCATCATCCCGATTCGATGAAGAGGACCGAAGTGAGCTGCGGAAACGTTTTTCGAAAATCTTGGAAAAACGGACAGAATCCACCGCCGCAAGAGCGTTCCTTTCCGAAAGGAATGATCGAGCGCCGCGCGCAGCCTGTCGATGTGCGCGGTCGGCCTTGCCTACTCAACTCTCGTGATGACTCCCCGAGCAGAGTCGTCTTTGCCCCGAGAGTCTGGGCAAGACTCCTCGGGAGCTCTCTGCTGATTGGGGTGTGTGGTGTTGTCCCTGCCCTCAACATAAAGACGCGCCGCCCTCAGTCAGCAGATGACTCCTTTGCCACTGCTAGCGAGCCTGAATACGAAAAGTTTGTCCGCGCCGTCATCGACTTCTAGTCTCTGCTGCCGGACTCGTGGTTTAGGATTGATTCCCTTGCGACTTCTGCATGGGCAGGAAGCCTAAGCGATGGCCATTTGGACGAACTCGTCAATGATTGTGATCCAGAACCCGATGGCGCAGCGGGCCCGCCATCGGGTTCATTTGCTATGACGCAATCCGCAGGGATGTTTGGCCTCTCCACGAGTAGTCTGAGGTTACTCGTGGCTCACCACACGGAATCGCTGTCGATACGTTGTTGGTCGTTCGCCGGTCTGTCGAAAGAATGCGTCGCTTAAGTACTTGTCGCAGGTAAAGCCGGTGCGCCGCGCAATCTCCGCAAGTCCGAGATCCGTGTCGCTCAAGAGTTGCCGCGTGGTCTCAAGCTGCACGCGCAACATTTCATCTTTGAGAGTCCGACCGACGACTCGGCGGAACTTGCGTTCGAGCACGCTCCGTGACATAGCGATCGCACGCACCACCTCCGGAACGCGGATACCTTTGCAGGCGTTATCACGAATGAAACGCACCGCCCGTGCCACGTCTTCGTCAGCGATGGCCAGCATGTCTGACGAGCGGCGTGCGATGAGTCCACGCGGTTCGACGAGCACCTGTTGAGGCGGACCGGGCTCGCCGTTCATCAAACGATCGAGCCATTGCGCTGCGATATAGCCAATGCGTTTGCCGTCGGGCTCAACGCTCGTCAGTGGTGGGTCGGCCATTTGGCACAAGACACGATCATTATCGACACCAACAATCGCCACGGCATCTGGCACACTCACACTCGCGCGGCGACACGCGTCAACAAGCTGGTAACCGCGCGGGTCATGGCACGCCATAATGCCAATCGGTTTAGGCAGCGAGGTCACCCACTGGGCCAGCGCCTCTTGCTCGGTTTCCCAGTCGATAGCGGTAGGGTTTGCGTGAGCTTTTTCAGCTCGCGCGGCACGGCTGGGCTTTGGGTTTTCGAAGACATGACAGTGCGCACCGCTCGCCGTCACATGCTCGATGAACTTGGCCCGACGCTGATCGATCGCCCGGATCTGTCCAGGAGCGATGCCGCAAAACCCGAACTGCTTCAAACCGCGCTCGCGCAGATGCTCGAAAGCCAACTTAGTGATTAACTCGTTGTTGCTGCCGATGAAGGGCAATGGCGAATCGAGACGACCGCGCACATCGAGCGCCGGCAGTCCCGTAGCGAGCACGGCATCGACCATTTTTTGATCGTCGATTCGTACGAGAATCCCGTCGCCTTGCCAGTCTGCCAGCCAAGCCGGTGCGGCGGCTCCCAGCGCTTGCGGTTCGAAGTACATCGACCAGTGCCCGCAGTCACGGCTGTAATCAGCAATTCCCTCGATCAACCCGCGCCCAAAGGCGCGTGTTGTTTCGATGAGTACGGCGACTCGGCGAATGGGGTTCATGAGTCAGTTCCTTGCAGCACAGAAGGCTTGCAGCACGCTCCTCAATCAAGGCGGAAAACCTTCCAGGTCCGCTGGTCTTTTAGGTTGATCGAGCGCGTGCTGCGCCGCGAGCAGCTTTTGCAACTCAGCTAGTTTCTCGGGCTCTTTCTTCGCGAGGTCCGTCTTCTCATACGGGTCAACGGCGATGTTGAAGAGGTGCGCCTCATCCTTCTTCGTTTGAATCAGCTTCCAGTCGCCGTGCCGCAAAGACTGCCCGTTGTTGGCCGCGATGTAGATCGTGCGCGGTGCCGGCTGCTCGACTTTGCCGAGCAGCGCCGGCCATTGATTGAGGCCGTCCCACTTGAGATCGGTCTTCGCTTCATAGCCGACGAGACTCGCGATCGTCGGGAGCCAATCGACCGCGTGCATCGGCTGCGAGTGCTTGCGAGCAGCGAGCCTGCCCGGCCAATTCGCGAACGCGCAGACGCGCGTGCCGCCTTCGAAGAGCGTCGCCTTCTGACCGCGCAACGGATCGTTCTCACTGTTGAGCGGCGAGTCTCCGACCTTGCCGACATAAGCGTTCTTCAGCGACTCGATGCCACCGTTGTCGCTCGTGAAGACGATCAACGTGTTGTCGCGCTGACCGGTCTCGTCGAGCGCCGCGACGAACTGGCCGATCTTCGCATCCAACTGCGAGACCATTGCCGCGAGCCTCAAGCGCGAGTCGTGCTTCTCGGGGTCTTTGTGAAACGAGACGCCGTCGTAGAGCTTCTTGTATTCGTCGGGTGCATCGACCGGAGTGTGCACCGCATGAAACGGCACATAGACGAACCATGGAGCCCGCTTCTCGCGAATGCGCTTCAACGCTTCGGCAGCAACGAGTTCGGTCGCATTGCCTTCTTCATGAAAGAACTTGCCGTCGCGCTGCCATGTGTCTTCAAGCTCGCCCTTGCGGTACTTGTGAGTCCATGGATCGGCAGCACCGGTCAGCGTGCCATAACCGTGATCGAAGCCGAACGCCGTCGGGCTCCATTCTGGTCGAGCCCCCAAATGCCACTTGCCCGATTGATAGGTCGCATAGCCGAGCGACTTGAGCGCCGAAGCCAGCGTTGTCGTGCCGAGCGGCATCGCTCGCAGATTGCTGGGTGACAGAGCATGCGGCCCGAAGCGACCGGGATAGCGACCGCTCATCAGAGCCGTGCGCGTCGGAGTGCAAACGGGTTGAACGTAATGCTGATCGAGTTCAACGCCGGTCTTCACGAGCCGATCCATCACCGGCGTCTTGCTGAATCCGCCGTGCCATCCAACATCGGCCCATCCGAGATCATCTGCGACGACCAGCAAGATGTTCGGCCTCGGATCAGCCGCCGCAGTCGGCAGCACGCAAGCGGCGAGTAACAAGAAACACAGGACGAGCGACTTCATGAGGAGATCTCCGAAAGGCAACAGCTAACTCAGGACGATCGGAATCGAAGACAAAACCAATAACGAAAGGCGTCGAACCTTCGCTGTATTCATCTTTCTGCCCCTCAATCTTTCTGCCCAATTGTCCTTCTTAATGAAGACGCTTCCGACAGAACCCAAAGTAGTAGGCACATTCCATGTGCCGTTCACTGAATTCGCCTATGAATTAGGGACCGGCGGACGGCACTCGGAGAGTGCCTGCTACTTTTGTCGGAGACGTCAATGAAGACAGTTCGGCAGAAAGATTGAGGGGCAGAAAAATTACAGATGAAAAGATGAAAAGGCGCTTCGGCATCTATCGCAAGAACCGACGCAGCGCGTTCTTCGTGATCTGCGACGCTGACTCGTCGACGAGCAGCGTTGAGGGGTATGTAATCGAACCGACAGAGAAGACTTCGCCGCCGCTCGCCGTTTCGAAGTGGACGATCTCGCCGCCGCCGTTGTCGCAGTTTGTGCCCTTTGCGAGCACCTTGATGCCTGCGGGCGAACTGGCGCTGATCTTGTCGGTCTCGTGCCCCGACGCGCCGTCGCCGTAACGCTCATGCAACGTCTTGATCCCGAAGAGATCGCCTTGCTTCAAACCCGTCCCGGCGAAGAGCCAGTGCTCGGGCTCAGTGACCGCATACGGTGCGACGGTCATGACGCCGCGCTCGTCGAAGACAACGCCGAGCAAGTTGGCTTCGCTCTCGACCGACGCAGCCATGCGGCTCTCTTTGCCTTCGGGCCATGCGTTGACGCGGTCCATTGCGGTGCCGTCGCTCGTGAAGCGGATCTCGCAGTTGAGCCCGTTGCCGCCGAGATACATCAACTTGCCGCCGCGCTCGAAGACCCACTTCTTCACGTTCCAATAAGCGGCTGCGGACCAGTACTCGGGATGCGTGCTGACGATGAGCACTTTGTAGGCATCGAGATTCAGCGTGCCGCAGTCCAACTGGTAGTCCGAGTAGAAGTCGTAGGCGAAGCCTTGCTGTTCGAGCCATCCGAGCAACCGCCACTCCGCCGGAGCAAGATGGCACGGCTGCCGCCCCTCGATCGGGCTCGTGACTTCGTCG
>Ga0172376_10006326_pt1 | contig 12913 bp, 11 predicted proteins | sample Lak35m_FD_121114 | JGI IMG/M metagenome (GOLD analysis project Ga0172376, IMG submission 121114) | Freshwater microbial communities from Kabuno Bay, South-Kivu, Congo - kab_092012_35m | ecosystem: Environmental > Aquatic > Freshwater > Lake | place: Democratic Republic of the Congo: South-Kivu...
CAGCCGGACTGCTTATGGAAAACCAGGAAGGATCCCGGGATGAAATTCAGCAAATCGCTTCTTCCAGCACTGCTGGTGACAATTTCCACTGCGGTAATGGTGACTGGATGCTCGCAGGCGGAAAAGCGTGACACGGCGAAGGCCGAACCTGGCGCAGGCGGTTCTCTGCTTTCAAAGTCCGGTTCTCTGATTCCGCAGTCCCAGAAGAAAGTGCGCGATCCCGAGGCGACTTTCGACATCGCTCGCCTTCACGAACGGGATGGCCAGTATCAGAAGGCTCGTACCACTTACGAGCAACTGGTTGAGGCGCATCCGGAGAATGCGAAGTATCAGCACCGGCTGGGCGTGGTCTGCATGCAGCTTGGCGATACCGATCAGGGACTGGAACATCTGCGTCTGGCCGAGGTTAATGCTCCCGGCAGCAGCGAGATTCTGAACGACCTCGGTTATGCCTGCCTGCTGACCGGTAAGTACGACCTGGCTCAACAGGTGCTTCTGACCGCGCTGGAGGCGAATCCGAACGATCAGCGGGCTACGAATAACCTCGGTATGGCTTACGGGCTGAGCGGTGACTTCAACCATGCGTTCACGACATTCCGTCGGATCATGCCGGAAGCCGACGCGATGGCGAATCTGGGGTACGTGGCGACGCAACTCGGCCGGATGGACTTCGCCGTCGAGTGTTACAGCAAGGCTTTGAAAGCCGATCCGTCACACCAGAAAGCGGCGGAAGCTCTGGTTCAGGTCGCCGATCTCAACCGGCTCGTCGAGCAGCGTCGCGATATCGCGAAAGCCACCAGCGAGCAGAAGAGTTCCCGCCCGGACGTCATTCAGACCAGCGGCACCAGAGAGCCTTCAGAGCCGAAGTAATTCCTCAACGAAGTACTTCGTCAACGCGGCGGAATCGACGTGTCCGGCAGCATCGCTTCGGCGAACATCTCTTTATCCTCTGCGGCCGCGCGTTTCAGGATGATGAGCTGCTGGGTTCCGGGCGTTCCATCGTCCGCGATCGGCATCAACCGCAACCGTTTGTTGGCCATGATCTGAACCTCGAAACGGCGGATGCGCGACTCACCGTCGGCCAGCAGATTCATATCCAGGTTATTGACGGCCTGTCCGGATGTAGTGGGACGCATCTGCCCGTTGTACCGGTAAACTCCGGTGGCCAGACCCTGCCGGGCATTCCAGGTCAGAGTGCCATCCGGATTGAAGCGGATGGAGTTCGACGAGTTGAACCAGCGTCCGACCAGCGCTTCCTGAGAAGTCTGCATGCAGGAAGCCAGACTGATCGCCATCATGCCGCAGAGAATGGACGTCAACACTCGCATGACACGAACTCCAGACGGCTCCTGTTTTTCAATGAAGAGTCGTCACTGAGGTGATCTGTTACGTGGATTGATTGATTGATTGATTGATTACGGACACACGCAGCCGTAAGTATCCACCCGGAATAACTGGGGAGGCCCGCCGGGACACGAATACCGGGCATAGGACTCGGCCGTCACCTGGAACGGTCCGACAGGAAAACCGAACAGAGAACTGGCCAGACTCGTGACGGCGACTGTTTTCCGGGTTCGGACCGCGAAGGGAACATTGATGCCGCAGTTCGGAACGACATTGCAGTTGAACGCGAATGTGGTCCCGGCATCGACATAACTGCCCAGAACAATTTCACCGGTGCTGGAGAGGTTGTTATTGGCACAACCACCTTCAACCGTGCTCAGAGTCAAGGATGTTCCCAGAACTCGATTCGTACTGGCGGCGCGGTCAGCCGCCTGTCGCGCGGCAAGAGTGGAACTGCCTTCTCCCCAGGTTTTCACTCCCGACAATGCACCGGAATCCATCGCATTTTTCAATTCCGACTTCGCCAGCCAGACATTAGCCACATCCAGGACCACAATCATCAGCGTGGTGATCACGGGAATGGCTACCACCACCCAGATCGTGGCAATGCCGCGCCGGCTGGAGTGGATACGGGAACCAGAATCGTGATGCATGAAACGCAATCCTGACGCGGGTTACGGGTGAGTGATCGTGACCTGGATGGTTCGCGCGGCCGTCGCGCCGCAGGAATCGGTGGAAGTCAGCGTGACGTTGTAGATCACGGAATTACCGGAAGCGGGAACATTGATGGTCATTGTGATCGGGCCGGTGCCGGTGGTGGGATTCAAATTGACCGGAGCCGGGTTCACCGACCAGACCAGACTGCCGCCGCCGAGAACTCCGTCTTCCGGGTCCGTAGCGCTGCCCGTGAAGAGCACGTCTACCGTTCCTGCCGCGATTCCTCCGTTGTCCGTCACGATGATGCTGAAGTTTGTGTTTACTGCCGGCAATGCCACCGACGTTGCCACATTCGCATCGGTTGCATTCGTCGCATCGACTGACTGCGCGGTGATCGACGGCTGGCTGGTCGAGTTGTTCGTCTCGATCCGGAACGTCGTCGAATGCTCGATGGTGCGACTGCTGAGACTGAAGCCGAACGTGTCGAGGATGTCCGGAACATTGCCGGCCAGCGGGACGCAGACGGTGACGCGGACGTAAGCCTCACCGGCCGGTGGTTCGCCAGCGGGAAGGACCGCTGGCCCGACCGGTCCACAGTTGCAGGCCGCCATCGTCTGTACCTGACTCTGGCCGCCGACGCAGGCATTGTGTTCCAGCCGGACTTCGCAGGACGGGGTCAGTCCGTGGTTCTCCAGATATTCGTCCACCCGGAGCTTCAGGTTGTCCGGCGTGGCGATCATGTTGTAGTTGCTGAGATTCGTGGGCGCGGATGACAGGCGCGAAATCTCTGAAGCCAGCGAAGCGCCGAAGCGGCTGGCGAATGCGACCTGCCGGTTGGTCTGCATGATCAGACCGAACTCGATGATCGACAGCAGGAAGATGACGAGCACCGGCAGCCAGACGATCAGTTCCAGCACCACGACACCCGCCCGCCGCGCTCTCTCAGGCGCAGAGGCTGGCTCAGGGGAACTGCTAAGACGCCGGCACGTCATGTTGTCCTCTGTCAGGAAATCGAAACACTCCGGAACAGGCTGTGCCGGGGTGGTTTGAATGGTGAGTCCTGGATATCCGCCATAAAGCGATCCTTCCGGATCCTGTCTGCGCACTCGTCGCGGCGCGGCAAACGATTTGCTTCTGCATTGCACCCGCTGTGCCGGATCGCGCCACAAACTTTTCGTCCGGCAGATACGGACGAAGATCCGGCCGCCGTTGTCAACTCCAGGTAAACCAGAGCGGAGCGAATGATTCCAGCCGTTAACACGTCTGCGACAGATCCGCTCCACAAGGCTGAGAGAAACCGGTTGATCGTCGCGGTCTGGCTGGTCTGTACTTTGTTTCTGACCGGTCTGACCATCGCCGATCCCGATCTGTGGGGCCACACGCTTTACGGATTGCGGGCCATCGAAGCCGGTGTGCTGACGGAACGAGTCGATCCGTTTTCGTACACGGCCTCTGGAGCGGAGTGGATCAATCACGAATGGCTGACGGAGTACCAGTACGGCTGGCTGTGGCGAACCTGTGGTGGACCAGGTCTGGTGCTCTGGCGGAACGGGCTGCTGCTGATCCTGATGGGCATCGTGCTCCATCGACTGCTGCGGAGTACCTGCGGACTCGCGGCGGCCGTCATGCTGCTGGTTCTGAATGCGGAGACGCTCTCGGATTTCGTTGTGTTTATCCGGCCCCAGGTCGCCACGTTCGCTCTGTTCGCGGTTCACCTCAGCGTGCTGCGGAGTTGGTGGAACGACCGAACGCGGCTGGTCTGGTGCCTGCCGATCCTGATGGCTGTCTGGGTCAATCTGCACGGCGGCTTTCTGGCGGGACTGGGCGTTTCCGGCGTCTATGTGGCCGGAGCTTTCCTGCGCGGTCTCCGTCAGGGTCGGCTGCGGGATGAGGTTCCGCTGCTGGCCAGCTTCACTCTGTCGGTCATGGCAACGTTCATCAATCCTTACGGTTCGGAGCTGCATGTCATGCTGTGGCATCACCTCTGGACGGCGCAGTTTGTCCGCGAATGGCAACCGGTCTGGGTGACGGGGCCGGCCCTGAATCTGATGATTCCTTTTCTGCTGACGGGGCTGGCACTGAGTTTCTGCAGAATCCGCCGCTGGATCGACGTGGCCGTGCTGGTCATCGTCGGCTGGCAGGCGGCCATGCATCTGCGGCACTGTGCGCTGCTCAGCATCGCCACTCTGATCCTGCTGCCGGAGCCTTTGACTGAGGCGCTGGCCCGGGTCTTCCGGCTGCTCACCGAACAGTGGTCGCAGCCTGAGATGCAGCGAAAGCGCGCGGTCGCGGCGGGTCTGGTCTGCCTGTTTCTTGCGGGAATTGAAGTGCGGGCCGCTCTGGATCTGTGGAAGCACGGACTCCGTCCGTGGGACATCGCGGTTGAAGCGAAAAGCTCGGTGCCAGGCATGCCCGTCCGGGCGGTCCAGATGTTGAAGTCGGAAGGAATTTCCGGGCGGCTGGTCACGGATTACGGCTGGGCACAGTTCGCCATCTGGCATCTGTATCCGGAAACGCGACTTGCATTCGATGGCCGCTATCGAACGATTTATCCACCGCAACTGGAGGCCGAGTTCCTCGCGCTGCAGCAGGCCGACCGCACGAAGCCCAAGACAACTCCCATGCTCGACGAGTACGGAACTGACATCGCTCTGTTCTCGATCGACAGCGGTCCGGACCGCTATCTCCAGACTCGACCGGACTGGACCTGCATCCTGCGGGATGAACAGTGCGCGCTGTATCTCCGGAGGACCGGCAGGTTGATGGACACAATTGACAGGTTGTCGCATTCGGGTGCGGTGGATCGGATTGTTCCCGCGCGCTGGCTGGCCTTCCCGGGTCTCGCGGTGGGCGGCACAGCGGTTGCTCCCGGTGAACCGGACTCATTGTCGGAAGAGACTCTGGCCATCAGGGATGCGGCCCACTGACGACAAGGCGTCCTTGTTTCGCTGATCATCATTTTTGAAGGCGCAGGATGGATCCGGCCGGCATTTTTCTGCAGAGGAATCGGCTGTGTTTCAAAAGCTGAAAGAAAAGTTTGCCAACCGGATTCGCAGCCGGAAAGGCTCGATCTTCGTCGAGTACATCCTGCTGCTGACCATCGTGGGCATCGGAGTCATTGTCGGACTGGCCACCATTCGTCAGGCGCTGGTTAACGAACTGAACGATCTGGCCAACGCCATCAACGCCATTAACTCGTAGCCGGGTTACGCCGGTGTTTCCAGAAGAGTTCAGACTGTCTCCGTCGGTTAACGATGGGAGCGGTCGTGAAACTTCAGCACTGAGGCCGCGATCGGTCCTTGCGGGATGTTCAATGCTCTGCCGCTTCAGCCCACGACCGGAACTTGCTCGTTCAACGCGACGCCGCGGCGTGGTCGTGCTGGAATTCCTGCTGGTGACTCCGATTCTCTTCATCGCCACTCTGGCCCTGTTTGAATTCGGATTCCTGGCGCTCGTGCTGCAACTGGGCAGTACCGCCGTCATCGAGGCGGCTCGCGAAGGTGGAAAGCAGTTCCCCGCCGGCCTGGCTTTCGACAACAACGCGATCGGAGACTTTGATCCCGTAGCCGATAACGACATCGCCGACCGGATCGCGCTGCTGGTTGATGAATACCTCGCCGTGCATGGCCTCGAAGTCCGGCAGAACGGAATCAACGACAATCCCGCGAAGGCCAACGTCTACCTGCTGATCGAACGCGGTAATCAGACTGCCGAGCGGGGTAACAACACTCTGGCGGGATTGACGACGCGGCTGGGGAATCCTCCGGATGTCGATGAAATCGTGGTCACCGTCAGCTTCCGGCTGGTGGATACCAGCGATCCGAATGGCCCCGGAAATCCGGTCCCCGACTGGCTCAACACGTTCGGCTTCACTCTTCAGCCGTACCTGTTTGAGATGAGTTCCCGCGCGAAGCTGGAGTAACCATTTCTCATGCAACCCGTCATTGCGGATTTCATCTCCTGGTTCGGCCGGTTCGTGCTGGTCTCGTCGGTTGCGATGGTCGTCGCGCATCTGGCAGCCCGCTGGCAGAGAAATCGCAAGGCGATGCGGGACGTTCAACCTCAGCCAGTCACGGGCGGGATGCGTCCGGTTCGTCCGTCGCGGTAGTTCGAGTCCGATCGCATCATTCGCTTTGAACCCAGTCGCTGATGATGGAGCCGCGGTTACGACAGGAGGTGCGTTTCAATGTCACTGTCTCAGCTTCAAACCTGGCTGATCCCGCTGTGTCTGATCGCGATCACCACGGCCTCGACGATCACCGACCTGCGCATGCGGCGCATCCCGAACGTCCTGACTCTGACGGCACTCGCGGCCGGTCTGTTCTGCCGGACGTTCTTTGATGGTTTGCCCGGCCTGGGCGATGCACTCGCCGGATTTGCCATCGGCTTCGGTTCGCTGTTCGTGCTGTGGGCATCCGGCGGAGGTGGCGCGGGCGATGCCAAGCTGCTGGGTGCGCTGGGCGTCTGGCTGGGCTATCGCCAGACCGTCTCGGTCCTGGCTGTTTCCGCGGTCTTTGTGGTGCTGCTGTCGGTGCTCGCGCCGCTGCTGATCCGGTTTTCACCGCGACTGGCCGTCCCGAATACGGCGATCCCGGCCAATCCGGTCACCGGTGCTCCGGCGCGTCGTCGAACCACAGTCGCGTTTGCGATTCCGCTGGCGATGGCGACCTGGGTCATCATCGGCCTGAACCTCGCCGGCCTCCGCGTGCCGCTGCTGTAAACAGCCGCTCGGCGATGCAGCATCACGGGCCTGAGTCCGCAGGTACTTCTGTTCTGGAACTTCCTGGAAACCAGGCCATCAGCGCCGGAAGAACGATCAGGTCGCCGATCAGGGCCGTACCGATCGTCGTGCAGGCCATCGCCGCGAACAGGAAGTGAGTCGGCAACTGGCTGGTCATCACGCTTCCGAATCCGGCGACCAGCACAATGGTTGTCATGATCAATGCGCCGCCCACCGTGGTGAACGCGCGGCAGACGGAGTCCTCGGACGAATGGCCGGAGGAACGCTCGTGCCGGAAGCGGGTCATGAAGTGAATGGTGTCGTCCACCGCGATGCCCAGGCAGACCGCAAACGAACACGCGCTCGAGATGTCCAGCGACGTATCAAAACAGGCGCGCAGCGTTCCCGTGACGGCGAGCGGAAGCACATTCGGAATGACTGACAGGATGCCGAAGCGGATCGAACGAAAGGCGATGGCGATCACGGCGAAGATAATCACGCCCGCCGTGATCAGGCTCTGCATCAGTTCGCGCACGACGCGCTGCACGATGCGACTTTCGATGATGGCATCGCCGGTCAGATGAATCTTCAAACCCGGATGCCGTTGCGTCAGTTCCTGAATCCGCCGTTCCACCGCATCGAGCACCGGCCGGTACACGACCATTCCCCGGTCCTGAATCCGCGCGACGACCTGAGCGGACTGATGTTCGGGCTGCCAGAACCGGTTGCGATACGTTTCCGGAATCAAGCCCGCCAGCAGCAACTTCGCCGGTCCATCCGCACCGGGCAGGACCGTCAGCAGCGATCGGATGGAGAGCGGCGCGCTGATCAAGGGTTGTTCACCGAGAATGCTTTCCACTTCTCTGATGGCGTCGAATACCACCACGGGATCGGTGTTCCGCTCCCAGTGAATGACGGCTCGAAAAGTCCGGATCCCACCCATCGCGCGATCCGCATGCATCAAGGCGGCGTACGCATCCGAACGGTTCGGGATGCGATGGCCGAGCCGGTCATCGGGTTGCAACCGCAGTGCGCCGGCACAGAAGGCAGCGGTTATCAGGATGCCCAGTATCGAAACCAGGCGGGCATGTCCGACGTTCCATCGCAGCAGAGCAGACAGACGCTCGATATGCCGGCCCACCAGATCCTGCTCCAGCCCCAGATGCATCCGGCGACCGAACCAGGACGTGCTGATCAGCGGGATCACCAGCAGCACGGCCACAAAGGTCACCATGACGCCGATTGTGGAAGCGCGACCGAAGCCCTGAATGATCGGAGACTGCGCCAGCAGCAGCGATCCGAAACCGATGGCCGTGGTCAGCGAGGTCAGGAAGCACGCGACTCCCACGTGTCGAACGGCGCTCGCCGCGGCTTCCACCGACGACCGTCCCTGAGCGCGCTCCTGACGGATCTGAGCGACCAGATGCACGCCGTCCGTGAAGCCGACCATCAGAACCATCACCGGCAGGATGTTTTCAGCGAGGTCGTTACCGGTTTCACCCAGCAGGTTGAGCCAGCCCAGAGTCCAGATCATGCCCACGGCCGGTCCGCTGCAGGCGATCAGAATCGCGGACGGTCGGCGGAAGATGATCAGCGCCAGAATCACCACCAGGCCGCAGGCCAGACCGATGATCCGCAGATGATCCTCTTCAAAGGCCGTTCGATGCGCATGCCAGAGCGGCAACGGTCCGGTGAGTCGCGCGGTGACTCCGGTTCCCTCCAGAGCGGCCCGCACCACTTCGCGAATCCGCTGTGAATCCCGCCGCCGGAACTCTGCCGGAACGAACGGAAGAAGCATCGTGCGCTGGTCCTCAGAAAGCATTTGCCCGCGAACGAGCGGATGACCGGCGACTTCAACAAGCCGTTCGTGAAGTGCTTCCCCCTCCAGGTCCGGAGGCAGCAGCGGACGAACTCCGCCGGTCAGAGTGAATTCCGGAATGCTGCCCGGCCAGAGAATCTGTCGAACCAGGCCTTCCCGTTCGAGCCGTTCGATCATCCGCCGCAGGGCCGTGAGGTATTCGGGCTGGAGGAAGCTCTCGCATTCCGCGACGAGGATGCACGGAAATTCCGCCTGCGCGAATTCGGCTTCCGTGTGCGGCAGGTCCACGCGGGCCGCTTCACCGTCCCAGTTCTGGTGCTTCTCAGAGGCCCAGCGATAACCGGCAAATCCCAGCGCCGGCGGGATACACAGGAGGAAGAACAGGCTCCAGGCCAGAAACCGCCGTTCCGTGAGAAATCGTCCTGCGGCCTGCATTCAGGGAGTCCGTTCCTTGTGAGAGACTGAAATGAATGATGCACTCGAACGAGCCGGTTGATGCACATGGAAGTGATGCCGGACGCGGTGACCGGTCACGAATGCGACAGGATGTCCCGCACGACATGACCATGCACGTTCGTCAGACGACGCTGAATGCCGTTGTGGTAGAAGGTCAGTCGTTCGTGGTCGATGCCCAGCAGATGCAGCACCGTCGCATGCAGGTCATAAGTGGTGACGGGATTCTCCACCGCCGCATATCCCACTTCATCCGTGGCTCCATACGCGAAGCCGCGTTTGAGTCCAGCGCCGCAGAGCACGTTGGTGAAGCCTTGAGGATGATGGTCGCGGCCGCGGTTCAACTGACCTCGATCCGCCTGAGCAAATGGAGTCCGTCCGAATTCAGTGGTGATCATGACCAGCGTCGAATCGAGCAAGCCGCGCTGTTTGAGATCCTGAATCAAACCGGCAACCGGCCGATCGACTCGCAGCGCTTCGCCGGAATGGCTCTTGTAGCCCTTACCGAGAATGTCGCCGTGAGCATCCCAGGAGACGCCGTCGCCCGTCCAGATTTGAACGGTCCGTACGCCGCGTTCCACCAGCCGTCGCGCAGCCAGACAGTTCTTTCCGACATCCCGGCACTCGGCGCGGTCCAGTCCATATAGATCGCGGATGTGGGCCGGTTCCGAGTCCAGCGCCATTGCTTCGGGAATCGACGTCTGCATGCGCGCGGCCAGTTCGTAACTGCGAATCCGTGCGATGAGTGGATCGGTTTCCGCCTGAGTCTCCAGATGCAGTTCATTGAGTCCGCGCAGCAGTTCCAGCCGGGCCTGCTGCGCTCCGGCCGACAGATTGCCTCCCGGCAGGAGGTCGCGCACGGGCTTCGCGCTGCCCGCCTGGAACGCCACGCCCTGGTGCTGAGCCGGCAGAAAGCCGCTGGACCAGTTGAAGACACCACCGGCCGCATTCGGAATCCCGCGCGAATCCGGCAGCACGACAAAGCTCGGCAGATTTTCATTCTCCGATCCCAGTCCGTAGGACAGCCACGCGCCCATCGACGGAAAGCCCATCTGCCGGAATCCGGTGTTCGCCTGAAAGATGCCGGGGATGTGGTTCGCGGTCTCGGCGGTCATCGAGCGGATCACGGTCAGCTCATCGGCTGCCTGAGCCAGATGCGGAAACAGGTCCGAGACCCACAAACCGCTCTGCCCTCGTTGATGAAACGGATAATGCGAGCGGTGCAGACGCCCGACCTTGCCGAAGAAGACATCCGCCTTGCCGAAGCTCTCCGGCATGTCTTTCCCGTGATACTTCTCCAGCTCCGGACGGTAATCGAACGAGTCCACATGACTCAGACCGCCACCCAGGAAGATATGGATCACGTTGCGGGCGCGCGCTTCATGATGCAGACCGGACCGCCGTTCCGGATCGCCGGCCAGCAGACGGCACTCGGCAGCCAGCAGGTTCGAGAACCCGATCACTCCGACACCCAGCGCGGCATGTCCGAGCAACTCGCGTCGCGCCGGATCATGTACCCGTTCAAGTGGCCGACCGCTTTTCTCTGCCATTATGGATTGCGAGCGACTCATGATTTTCTCAAGGCTCAACGACACTGGCCGCGAATGCATTCAACACAGACCCGCCGCATCTGTTGCGGGCTTCATGGAACTGTCCGCAGAGCATATCAGGAAGCGGAGGATGGACTGGTTTCCGGTGGCGGAGTATCAGCGGCTGGTGGAGCTTCGTCGATCTTCACCACCTCGGAATCAATCGCAGCCGGTTCAACGATAACCATGCTGGCGATGCGTTTCGCGAAGTCATAGATCCGCTTGAGATGTTCCAGGATCTCTGATTCCAGACGGAACGCAGTCAGCCGCAGAGGTTCACTGGCTGCCAGCCGCCGGGAGAGATGGCGTTCGGCAGATGCCACGAGGCTGTTGATTTCATCCCTGTACCCCGCCACTTCACGCGCCACTGCGGGATCGTTATCCGCCAGGCTGCGAATGGCTCGTTCGACCGCCCAGCTCACTTCGTGATGCAGTTTCTCCAACACCTGCTGTGTTTCAGAACTGACGACAAGTCCCAGACGGAGACGTCGGCGCCCGATGGCGACGAGATTGGATTCGATCATGTCCCCGATATTTTCAAAGTAGTTGGCAATCAACAGGCTGTTGTGTAACTGGTGCGATTGACGATCCGACAACGGAAACCGCGATAACTGTCCGAGCCAGGTCAGAATCGCCGCGTGCAGCGCGTCCACGTTGTCGTCCAGAGCCTCAAGGTGATCGAGTTCCGTCTGATCGCCGCGGATCACGGTCGGAAACACATCCCGAACCATCTCCAGCGCCGCGATCCCCAGGCGGCTCAGCTCCAGGCGCGCGGCATCCAGCGCCATCGCCGGCGTCTTCAGCAGAATCTCGTCCAGAAACTTTGGTTGCGCAGTCTCCGGAATGTCGGCGGGACGTTCCGGAACAAGCCGGATGGTCAAACTCGCGAGAGGAGTCACAAACCAGATGAAGACGATCGCGCTCGTTGCATTGAACAGCGTATGGACGTGAGCAATCTGCCGGCCGGGATCATCAGAGAGCCGTCGAACCAGTTCCGCCAGTAAGCTCTGGAAGCCGAACCACATCAAGACTCCCAGCGTATTGAACAGGACATGCACGAGCGCCGCGCGAACCGCATCGCGTGACTTTCCGATCGACGCCAGAACGGCCGTGATGCACGTGCCGATATTGGCGCCGAAAACCAGTGGAATGGCTTGTTCGAGAGTCAGCAGGTTCTGCCCGGCCAGCACCAGGATCAGCGCGGTTGTGGCCGATGAGCTTTGAACGATCGCCGTGAAAACCGCGGACAGCAGCAGGCCCGCCACGGCACTGTCGAGATGCTGGACGGCAGAAATGAACGGCGGATAATTTCGCAGCGGAGTCGCCGTATCGCTCATCACGGTCATTCCGGAGAACAGCAACCCCAGGCCCAGCACTATCAGTCCCGTCTGCTTCCAGTGGTCGGATCGTGCGAGAAGTTGCAGCGCGAAGCCTGCGGCGATCAGCGTCAGCGCGGATTCTGTGATCTTGAAGGCGATGATCTGAACCGTCACGGTCGTCCCGATTCCCGCACCGATGATGACCGGGATCGCCTGCGTCAGATTGAGTAATCCGGCCGACACGAATCCCACGACCAGCACTGTGGCGACCGATGACGACTGGATCACAGCCGTCACCAGGATCCCGGCCAGCGCTCCCGTGAAGCGGTTTCCGGTCAGCCGGGCGAGAATGCTTCGCATCCGGTCGCCCGAGAAGGCCTTGAGCGCGCCGGTCATCAACTCCATGCCATACAGAAAGAGTGCCAGTCCTCCTGCGAAAGCGGTCAGCATGGAAAGAGAGAGAACAGCGGGAGCTTCAACTGACATCGACTGAATCCGACTGACAGAACGTGCCGCGTGTAAATGGTCCTGATCGAGGACGAAACCAGAGCAGCCTACCGCACCGAACTCATCCAGCAGCAGGTCTGTTGCTCCGGAACGAGCGTCATGGCCGGGCCCCATGAGTGGCGGCCATTGCTTGAGTTTCAGAAAGCTGAAGAAATCAGGACGGATCGGTAATGTACTGTTTCCGAAGCCTGGCCGGTGGATCGGCGGGCAGACTTCTACATTCCGGGCCTGCTCATGGCGCGTGCTGAATCCACTCCGAAAGGCTCGCATGTTCTGCATGCTGCGGAATTTCTCCGGGCGAAACCCGCGGAAGTGCCGGGCGTGATCGTGTTGACCGGCGAAGAACGCGTGCTGAAGACCGGAGCCATTGATGCGATTCTGAAGGCGGTCCTGCCGAATGAGGATGATGCTCCCACTCGTTACGCCGGGAAGGATGCCAGCCTGACGGCGGTGCGCGACGAACTGCAGACCGTCTCGATGTGGAGCGACCGGCGAGTCGTCATCG